>Ga0310812_10000485_pt1 | contig 15112 bp, 10 predicted proteins | sample NN3metagenome_FD_205747 | JGI IMG/M metagenome (GOLD analysis project Ga0310812, IMG submission 205747) | Soil microbial communities from experimental microcosm in Duke University, North Carolina, United States - NN3 | ecosystem: Engineered > Artificial ecosystem > Soil microcosm > Unclassified...
GCAACCTCACCTCGCCCGGTGGGACGCGATCGACGTGCAGGACTTGCTTGTACGTCTTCCCACCGACGTTGATGCTCACAAGGTAATCGCCGGTCGACGCTTCGAATCCGACGGTACTGCGATTCCCCGGTGCACCGAAGAAGAACACATTCGCGTTCGAGCTCGGGCCGTTGATCGCGCGGTTGATCGCGGTTTGGAGTTCCTGGTACTTCTCCATGTCCATATTCGCGCCGTTCACCGTCATCGTGCAACCGGAGAAGCCGCTGCCACCGCGCACGACGCCACCTTCGGCTGGGCGATCCGGATTCGTCCCGGGACCACCGCCGCCGCAATTGATGTTCAACTGCGGCGGGGTGGCGGACGGCAACAACGCCGCGCGCGCGTGGCGCATGAATGCCGTGTCCATTCCAGCCTTCTCGACGGAATCGAGCACCAACGTTGTCTTTCGAACGCGCACGATGCTGTCACGCAACGCCGAGGGGCTGAGGGCCGGCACGGTCGCCAATTTTCGCGTCCCGCGATACGGCCACACGACGCGCTGCAGTCCCGGGCTTCCCGATCCGTTCGTGGTGAAGATCGTGTCACCCGTTGCGTCCTGAATGACGACCTTCACCTGGTTGGCCGGCGCGCCGCGCGTCGGGTTGGCCGGTGTTGACCCGGCGAGCGTGACGGTGAGTGTCGCGCCCGCCGGCGTGGGCGATGCCGCCGGCGCGGGCGACGTCGCCGCCGGGCCGGCCGCTACCGTCGCCGCCGGCTGCGCCGACGGCGCGATGCGATAGGCGATCTCCGCGCCGTACGGCGGACTCGCTGCGCCATAGGTCTGCTGGTCGTTCGTCTGGCCCATGCGCGGCGGGTCCGCGTACTGGTAGGCGCGCTTCGGCTCGAAGAGCATGACGTCGGCGACCGTCTTGCCGGCCATCTGCTCGAGCGGTGCGACGTCCACGACGAAGATCCCACGGCCGTGTGTCGCCGCGATCAGCTCGCGATCGCGCGGATGAATCTTGAGATCGAATACCGGCACCGTCGGCATGCCGCTCATCAGCTTCTGCCAGTTCTTGCCGCGATCCGTCGAGACGTACGCGCCGACCGACGTGCCCGCGAACAGCAGATCGCGATTGAACGGATCTTCGCGCACGACGTGCACGTGATCCGGTCCGCCCGTCGGCAGCGTCGCGGCGATCGAGGTGAAAGTCTTTCCACCGTCGGCCGTCGCGTACAAATACGGCGTGAAGTCGTTATTGCGGTGGTTGTCGAACGAGATGTACCAGCTCAGCGTGTCGAAGTGCGAGGGCTCGATACGGCTGACGTACACGTCGTTGCTCGGCAGTCCTGGAAACTTTTTCCAGTCGATTTGCGTCCACGCCGCGCCGTCGTTCGCCGTGACCCACACGTTGCCGTCGTCGGTGCCCGCGTAGAGCAAACCCGGCTTCATGTACGATTCTGCCAAAGCGACGACCGTGCCGTACGTCTCGGCGCCGGTGGCGTCGACCGTGATGCCGCCGGTCGTCTTCATGCTCACGTCGATCTTCTTCATGTCTTGCTTGGAGAGATCGGGCGAGACGGAGTACATGTTGTCGCCGCGCTGCGTCGACTTGAAGACGTGGTTGCCGCCCACGTACACCACATCCTTGTTGTGCGGTGACAGGAAGAACGGCGTCTCCCAGTTGAACCGGGTCACGGAATTGAGCGAGTCCTGCTTCTGTCGCGCGCGAAGGTCGGCGATGTGGTTCTTCATGTCGCGCGTTTCCGGCTGCGTCGTGTCGCCGCGCGCCAGGACGATGGAGTCCTCATACTGTCGATAGCGCGCGAAGGACGACCCGCCCGCGCCGACGAAGTTCGTCTGGCCGGTGGCGAGGTTCCAACGTGTGATCCCCGCGTTCTGCGACTCGCCGTAGATGATCTTCGGATCGGTCGGATCCTGCGCGGTCCAGAATCCGTCGCCGCCCGAGTAGCCGAACCAGAACGCCGAGCCGACGCTGCCCTGCCGATGGCGGCTCGGACCGCACCACGAGCCGTTGTCCTGCGCGCCGGCGCAGACGTTGTACGGCACCGCGAAGTCGAAGCTCACGCCGTAGAACTGGCCGATCGGCAGCGCCGTGCTGGCGACGTAGTTGCCGCCTCGATCCCACGTCTGCGCCACGCCGCCGTCGTTGCCGACGATGATGTGCTCGGGATCGTTCGGGTCGATCCACATCGCGTGGTGGTCGACGTGGATCGTTTGCGTCGCCGAGCGCGCGGTCTTGCCGCCGTCGTCGGAGAAGAGCACGGGCGTCGACGACCAGTATACCCGATCCGGATTCTTCGGGTCGACGCGAACTTGAGAATAGTAAAAAGGCCGGGTGTCCTGATCGTTCCGGTACGACCACGTTTGGCCGCCGTCATCCGAGCGATAGAGGCCGCTCTTGTTTTGGGCCTTGGATCCCGCCGTCGGCTTCGAGTTGGGATTCGTGTCCGCCTCGACGAGGGTGTAGACGATCTGCGGGTTCGAGCGCGAGATCGCGATCCCGATGCGACCCTTCTTCGTCTCGGGGAATCCGCCGCCCTTGATCTCCGTCCACGTCGTGCCGCCATCGGTCGTCTTCCACAGGCCGGAGCCCTTACCGCCGGAATTCAGGAAGTACGGTCCGCGGAGCCGCTGGTACGCCGACGCGAACAGCACCTGCGGATTCGACGGATCCATCGCGACGTCGATGAAGCCCGTGCTGTCGTCGACGAACTTGATCAACTTCCACGTGGCGCCGCCGTCTTCCGTCTTGTACAGACCGCGCTCCGGGTTGGACTTCCACGCGGCGCCAAGCGCGGCGACGTAGACGATGTTGGGATTCGTCGGATGGACGACGATGCGCCCGATGTGCTGGGTCTTCTCGAGCCCCGTGAGCTTCCAGGTTTTGCCGCCGTCGGTGGACTTATAGATCCCCATCCCCGGCTCGATCGTGTTTCGAGAATTCTGCTCGCCGGTGCCGGCCCATACCTGGTTCGTATCGGAAGGCGCGATGGCAAGCGCGCCCATCGAGACGACACGCTGATTGTCGAAGATGGGCTTGAACGTCGTCCCGGCGTTGGTGGTCTTCCAGACCCCACCGCCCGCGGTCGCGACGTAGAAGGTCTTCGAGGGACTGGGGATCGCCGCGATGTCGGCGACGCGTCCGCCGAAGTTCGCCGGTCCAATATTCCGCCAGCGGAACCCGGCGAGAGTTACGGAGTCGAGCTGGCCCAGGACAACTGTGGGAAGCGAGAGGACGGCGAGGGCTGGTGCGAGGCGACAGAAGCGCATGGTGGGGGCCTGGGCTGTCGAGCGAGAAGCGACGTAGGGCGCCCGGCGACGGGCGTGTCCAAGGTTACGCATTAGATGCACGCCGGGCGAGAGTGGTTGCCGGCCGGCGGAAGGGCCCGGTTGCAGGTTGGAGACAGCCGCGGAAGGTTAGAGCTGTTCGCACCGGGAGAGACCATGGCTTCGACCGCGTTCGCCCCCTCGTCGACCTACTCGCCACCGGCGCGGCCGAGTGCCGGCGTCGGACGAATCGCCGGCATCGACGTGCTCCGTGGACTCGTCATGGTGCTGATGGCGATCGACCATGTCCGTGTGTATTCCGGCGTGCCGGCGGGCGGTCCGACGGCCGGTGTCTTCTTCACGCGATGGGTGACGCATTTCTGCGCGCCGGCGTTCGTCTTCTTTGCCGGAACCGCCGCGTTCCTCTATGGAGATCGACTCGGCGATTCCAGGAAGCTGTCGCGCTATCTCGCGACGCGAGGATTGCTGCTCGTGGCCCTCGAGCTCACGGTCATTCACGTGAGTTGGACGTTCACGCTCTCCTGGGGATTCGTCCTCGGCGGCGTCATCTGGATGTTCGGCTGGTGCATGATCCTCATGGCGGGGCTCGTCCGCTTTTCGCCGGCGAGCGTCGGCGTCTTCGGCGTCGCCGTGATGCTGCTGCAAACGTTGATGCGCGTTCCCGCCAAGCTGGTCCCGTCACTCGAGCCGCTTTGGAGTTTTCTCTACATGGGCGGCAGCATCCAGCTCGGCAAAGGCGGGCCGGATCTCGAGATTCTTTACAACATCATTCCATGGATCGGCGTGATGGCGGCGGGTTACGGCTTCGGGCTGCTCCTCCTTCGCGACCCCGAGGAGCGTCGCCGTCTCTGCCTGCGCCTCGGACTCGGCGCGATCGTCGCGTTTGTCGTCATCGCCGGCGCGCTCGTCGTGCTGCGCGGCGGGGACGACCACCGCGCCTTCATCTATCGTCTGCTCGATCAGAACAAGTACCGCGACTCGCAGCTCTTCCTGTTGATGACGCTCGGTCCAATGATCGCGCTGCTCCCCTTCGCCGACGATGCCCGCGGATCGATCGCGCGCGCCCTCGAGACCTTCGGGCGCGTGCCGATGTTTTACTACTTGCTGCACATCCCGCTGATTCACGCGCTGTCGCTCGTCGCGTGGTACCTCCGCGACGGCACGCCGCACGCCGGCTCATTCGCGACGGCGCCGTACGTACAGTTGCCGCCGGGTCAGCGTTGGGGGCTCGGGTTGTTGTATCTCGTGTTCGCGATCACGATCGTGCTGTTGTACCCCGCGTGTCGGTGGTACGCGGGTGTAAAGGCCCGTCACCCCGGTGGGCTTCTTCGGTACATCTGACCCTCGTGAACGGCGAATTGTTGGCACAGAGGACACCGAGGACATAGAGGGCACGGAGGACTGTTCGGGCATCCGATTCCCGGTCGCAGTTCCACCGTACCACACCCATTGACATCCGATGTATACGCGCAGTATCGTGGCCTATACATCGAATGGCCATGGGTACATGCCGCGGACCGTTGACCTCCTTCAAGGCACGCTCGACCTGCTGATCCTCAAGACCCTCTCGTGGGGTCCGGCGCACGGGTACGCCGTCGCGCGGTGGATCGAGACGCTGACCGGCGAAGTGCTGCGCGTTGGCGAAGGATCGCTCTATCCGGCGCTCCATCGCCTCGAGGAGCGCGGCTGGGTCGAGTCGAGCTGGCAGATCTCGAGCACGAAACGCCGAACCAAGGTTTATCGCCTCACGGCCAAGGGCCGGCAGCAGCTCAAAGCGGAGACCGGCACATGGTCGCAGTTCGTCGACGCCGTCGCCAAGGTGTTGAAGACGGAGGAGCGTCCGCTATGAACGACCGATGGCTTCGCTGGTTCCAGCCGACGCGCCGAGATCCGAAGCGCGACGTCGACGAGGAGATCCAATTTCATCTCGACGCGCGCATCGCCGATCTCGTCTCGCGCGGTGCGTCGCCCGATGACGCCCGGCGCCAGGCCCTCAGCGAATTCGGCGATGCCGACGCGGTGCGTGCCGACACCGTCCGGATCGACGAACGGATAATCCGCCGCGAACGGCGGGCCGACTGGATCTCCGAGTTCATACGCGACGCGCGCCTGGGCTTCCGCTCACTCCTCCGCACGCCGGCTTACACGATCACCACCGTCCTGTGCGCCGCGCTCGGGATCGGCGTCACCGGCGCGATCGTCTCCGCGTCGTATTCGATCCTCGTCCGGCCGTTGCCGTACCCGCACGACGAACAGCTCGTCACCATCTACTCGGACAATCCCGGCCACGGCTACAAGAGCGTCAACATCTCGTGGCCGGATTTCGTCGACTGGCGCGACCGCAACCAGACGTTCAGCGGGATCGGCATCTTCACGTGGAACTCCAATACCATCACCGGCGGTTCCGGCGACGCGGAGCGCGTGACGGGGTCGGAGATCTCGCCGAATCTGTTCGCGATCCTCGGTGTGCGTCCGGCGTTCGGACGACTGTTTCTTCCGAATGAAGATGACCGCGGGCGCGCGCCGGTTACGCTGATCAGTCATCGGCTCTGGCTCCGACGGTTCGGTGGCGACTCCACGCTTGTCGGACGCACGATCAATCTCGACGGGCGCGCGCACACCGTCGTCGGCATCATGTCCCCGGGATTCAACTTTCCCGATCGCGGCGACGTCTGGGTGCCGTTCAAGACGGATCCGGCCCTCGAGCGTCATGGCAATCGTGGCTACGCCGGAGCGATCGGCCGCATCAAGCCGGGTGTGACTGTCGCGCAAGCGAGCGCCGACCTCCATCGTATCGACGCGCTGCTCGCGCGCGAGGTTCCCGACGAGAACGAGGGCTGGCAGGCCGGCGTGCTCACCATGCGCGACGATCTCGTCGGCGACCTTCGTCGGCCGCTCGAGGTATTTCTCGTCGCCGTGGCCATGGTCCTGCTCACCGTCTGCGCGAATCTCGCGAATCTGATGCTGGCGCGCGGGGCGGCGCGCGGGCGCGAAGTGGCGATTCGTGCCGCGCTCGGCGCGTCGCGTGGCCGCATCGTGCGACAACTCATGACCGAGAGTATCGTCACCGCGGTCCTCGGCGGCGTCCTCGGCGTCGCGATCGCGTGGTGGGGCGTGCGCCTGTTGCGATTCGCGTTCCCGGATCAGTCGCCGCCGTTCTACGTGAAGCTCGGGCTCGACGCCGTCGCCATCGCGTTCATCGTGGTGATCACGCTCGTCACGGGAATTCTGTTCGGCAGTGTTCCAGCGCTGCGAACGGCGCGCACGAACCTCGATACCACGTTGCGCGAAGGCAGCCGAGCCGCGGGGACGGGACTGCATCGCTCTCGTCTCCGCGGTGCGCTCGTCGTGAGCGAGATCGCGCTCTCGGTCGTGTTGATGGTCGGCGCCGCGCTGCTCGCTCGTAGTTACAAGAATCTCGCCGGGAGCGATCTCGGGTTCGACGAACACCACGTCCTCTCGGCCCGCATCACGCTGCCGTCGAGCGACTACGCGACGCGTGGCGAAGCGGCGGTCTTCTATCAGCGACTGCTCACCGATCTCCGCCGGCTTCCCGACGTCGTATCGGTCGGATCGGCTCAAGGAATTCCCTTCAGCGGATGGAACGTGCAGGGCGAGGCGCACGTCGAAGGCGCGCCGCCGCCGAAGCGCGGCGACGAGCTGATCGCGCACTACCAGTACGTGACGCCGGACTACTTCAAGACGATCGGCGTTTCGTTGGTGCGCGGCCGTTGGTTCAACGACGCCGATCGCGATTCGCTGAACCCGGTCGTCCTCGTGAACGAGTTGATGGTTGCCAAGGCGTTCGGCGGACACGATCCGATCGGGAAGCGCATGGGCAGCAGCGGGAGCGATCACGCGGCGACTGTCGTCGGGGTCATCAAGGATTTTCGGCACTATCGGTTGCCCGAGCCGATGGGACCGGCGGTCTATTACCCGTACGCCTCTTACCCCGGCCGGCAACAGACCATCGTTGTCCGTACCGCGCATGACCATCCGCAAACGCTCATCCCGGAGCTCCGCGCGGCCGTTCGCTCCATCGACAAGCGCGTGGCGCTCTATCAAGTCCAGACGTTCGACGAAGTCGTCTCCCGCTCATTCTGGCGACAGCGACTGCAGGGCAATGTCGTGACCGTCTTCGCCGCCCTCGCGCTCTGCCTGGCGTGCATCGGTCTCTACGGCGTCATCTCCTACGCCGTCGCGCAACGCACTCGCGAGCTCGGTGTCCGCATTGCCCTCGGAGCGTCGCGCGGGCGAGTCGTCTGGCTGGTGGGGAGACAAAGTGCGCGGCTCGTGGTCGCCGGAGTGGCCTTCGGATTGATTGCCGCCTATTTCGCGGTCGGCCTGCTCTCGTCGCTACTCTACGGCGTGCGGCCAACCGATCCGGGGACCTTTGCGCTGGTGCCGGGAGTTCTGGCTGTCGTGGCGTTTCTGGCTGCGGTGATTCCGGCCGCTCGGGCGGCGAGAGTCGATCCGATTATCGCGATGCGATCGGAGTAGGCCACTCTATTGTCCCATCGTATAACACCATGCCTCCCCCTCCAGCACCGTCTCTCCCGTCTGCCGCGTGACCCCAATCCGCAACTGCGTCACCGGCTTCGTCGCGTGCACGCTCACCACCTCGGCCCGGGCGGTGATCGTATCGCCGATGTAAACGGGCGCCGTGAATTTCCACTGCTGACTGAGAAACACTGAACCCGGCCCCGGCAAATCCATCGCCACCAGCGCGTGTAGCAGGCCGGTCGTCAGCCCGCCCTGCACGACGAGCCCACCGAAGCGAGTGGCCTTCGCGAAGGCCTCATCGAAATGCAGCGGATTGTAATCGCCCGTGAGCTCGGCGAAGCTCTTGACGTGCGCCTCAGTAAGGGTCAACGACCGCTGTGCTGTCTGGCCAACTACTGGTCGCATCATGTTCTCCGCTGCGGAACGCGCGCGAGTTTTTCCACGCGTCGGGGATGTCGTCGACACCGTTGATGTGAATGCCGAGGTCTTGAAGCAGTCCGTCCTCGAGACCGTAGATCAAGCCGTTGACCGAGACGGACTGTCCGCGGGACCAGGCGTCGCGCACGACCGTCGTGTGGCTGATGTTGAGCACCTGCTCGATCACGTTCAACTCGCACAGGCGATCGTGCCGGTCGTCGACGCTATGCAGCGCTCGGAGCTCCTGGTGGTGTTTGTCCCGAACGTCTTGGACGTGACGCAGCCAATTGTCGACGAGGCCGAGCCGGTCGTCGCGCAACGCGGCGAGGACGCCGCCGCATCCATAGTGGCCGCACACGATGATGTGTCGAACGCGCAGTACGTCGACCGCGAACTGGATGACCGAGATCGAGTTGAGGTCGGTATGGACGACGACGTTGGCGACGTTGCGGTGTACGAACAGTTCGCCCGGTAACAGCCCGACGATCTCGTTCGCCGGCACGCGACTATCCGCGCAGCCGACCCACAGGAACTGCGGCGACTGCTGATGCGTGAGCCTGGAGAAAAACTCGGGGTCCTCTCGAGTCATCTTCTCCGCCCAAGCGCGGTTATTCGAGAACAACTCCTCTAGGCCGTGCATCCCCCGTCCCGTGTTCATGTCCCCTGTCCCGTCCTCCGACTCGGACATTACCTTCCATCGTCTTCATTGTGTAGCCATGACGTGCTCGCCTACCTGAACGGGCAGTTTCTTCCGCGCGCCGCCGCCGCCGTCCCGGTCGAAGACCGAGGATTCGTCTTCGGCGACGGCGTCTATGAGGTGTGGCGCGTCGTCGGTGGACGCCTGTTCGAGACCCAGCGCCACCTCGCCCGCCTGAGCTCGGGGCTCAGCGAGCTGCGCATCCAGGCGCCGGAGCTCGTCGACCCCGACCGACTCACGGCGATCGCCGATCGGCTCCTGACCGACGACGCCCTGCTCGATGGCGAAGCGACGTTCTACGTCGAAATCACGCGCGGCGTGGCGCCGCGGACTCACCAGTTTCCATCCGGCAAGATCGCGCCGACCGTGTTCGCGATGGCGAACCGGTTCAAGCCGGCCGAGGAACTGCGACGATCGGGCGCCACCTGCATCACGATGCCGGACGTCCGCTGGCTCCGCTGCGACATCAAGACGATTCAGCTTCTGCCGAACGTGCTCGGGAAGCAGGCGGCGGCTGAAGCCGGCGCGCTCGACGTGTTGTTCGTGCGCGACGGCGTGATCACGGAGACGTCGCACGCCAACGTGCTCGCCGTGATCGACGGTGTGATTCGGACGCATCCGACGAACCACCTGATCCTTCCCGGCGTCACGCGCGCCGTCGTCCTCGAGATCGCGCGCGACCTGAGGCTTCAAGTCGACGAGACGCCGTTCTTGCCGCGCGACCTCACGCGCGCGAGCGAAGTCTTTCTCGCCGGCACGACGACCGACGTGATGCCGATCGTCCGCGTCGACGACGTCGTCATCGGCGACGGGAAGCCCGGCTCTATCGCGACGACGCTCTTCCGCGAGCTGCGTCAACGCCTCGACGCGTTGGCGCCGACTCGTTCCAGCCGCGCCGCCGCGACGGCATCGGCCTGATCCTCGACGCCGCGTGTCCGGAACGACCTTCGACGCGCTGCTCCAAGCGGCGGTGCAGCACCAACAGGCGCTCGCCGCGCTGCGAAGACTCTGGGCCTACGTAACACTCGGCGCGACCGGCATCATCACCGAGGAGGCGACGCCGCTCATCGGCGGCCTCGCCGCGCACGACCGTTACCTGCGTATCACGATGGTCATGTTCTCGGTCGCCCTCGGAACATGGATCGCCGACCTCGGGTTGTACTATGTGGGACGTTGGCGGGGGCGTTGGGCGCGTCGGCGCTGGCCGCGGCTGCGGACGTGGATGGTTCGCACTTTCAGGATCGTACGACGCCACCCATGGCGCGTCTCGATCGCCGTGCGATGGGCCTACGGATTACGGCTGACGCTGCCAATCGCCTGCGGCGCGGCGCGGGTGCCGCTTCCGATCTACCTCATCGGGAGCGCGATCAGCGCCGTCACTTGGGCGGTGGTCTTCACGTTGCTCGGCTGGGCCTTCGGCCGGACAACGCTCATCATTCTCGGTCATGTCCGGCGCTATGAGAACTATTTGGTTGGATTGATCGTACTATTATTGGCGATCGTGTTCTACATCATGCGCGAACGCCACGTCGAGGATGAAGTCGTCGAGGTGCTGTCGTCGGGCGATACCGCGGAAATGCCCACGGCGCCTCAACCTCCCTCGACCACCACGCAAGCGGAACAAGAACCGGAGACATGATGCGTTTAATGATGCGCGCGACCTTGGGCCTCGCCCTGACGACCGGACTGATCGCGGCCAGCCGGCCGGCGTTCTACGCGCCGGCCAAGACGGAGACGATCGTCTTCGCGGGCGGCTGCTTCTGGGGCGTGCAGTCGGTTTTCCAGCACACCAAGGGCGTCGTGAGCGCCACGTCGGGATACGCGGGCGGAACCGCCGCCAAGCCGTCGTACGAGGAGGTCAGCTCGGGTCAGACCGGCCACGCCGAGTCGGTCAAGGTCGTGTTCGATCCGTCGCAGGTCAGCTATGAGCAATTGCTCAAGATCTTCTTCAGCGTCGTCCACGACCCGACACAGCTGAACCGGCAAGGACCGGATGTCGGCACGCAGTACCGCTCCGCCGTGTTCTATCTGACCGACGAACAGAAGCAGGCGACCGAGGCCTACATCGCCCAGCTCACCAGCTCACACGTATACAAGCAGCCGATCGTGACGCAGGTGGCGAAGCTCAAGGAGTTCTACCGCGCCGAAGCCTATCACCAGAATTACGCCGAGCTGCATCCGGATCAGCCGTACATCGCGATCAACGATGCGCCGAAAGTCGAGCACTTGAAGAAGGCGTATCCCCAGCTCTACACGGACAAGCTGGCGTCACACGAATGAGGGCTACTCCGCCCTGAGCGCCGTCAACGGATCCACGCGCGCGGCTCGCACAGCTGGAACCATGCTCGCCACGACGCCCACGGCGAGCAAGATCGCCACCACGCCCCCAAGGATCACCGGGTCCCGCGGCGCGACACCGAACAGCAACGCCGTCAGCAGCCGCGTCACGCCGAACGTGATCGCAAGCCCGATCGCCGCCCCGACGGCCACCATCGTCAGTCCCTGACGCACGACCAATCGCACGACCGTGCTCGTGTGCGCGCCGAGCGCGACGCGAATGCCGATCTCTCTCGTGCGCTGGGCGACCGCGTAAGAAAGGAGTCCGTACAAACCGACCGCCGCGAGCAAGAGGGCGAGTCCGCCGAATGCCGCGGAGAATGCGGCGCCGAGTCGAGTGCCGAGCAGCGCGCGACCGGAGCGAATGTGTTCGTCGAAGCTGCGGACGTCGAACACGGGCAACGTCGGGTCGAGCGACGCCACCGCGGCTCGCACCGCACCGGCCAGCGACGCCGGATCCACACTCGCATGGATCGTGATCGTGAAGCTCGAGTGATACCACTGAGCGTACGGACGGAACAGGAACGGCTTTGGTGTTTCACCGAGCGAGAAATACTGGATGTCACCGGTCACGCCGACGATCTCCATCACCGGCCCATCCTTGGTGATGCGGAACCGCTTGCCGAGCGCCGATTGCCCCGGCCAGATCCGCCTCGCCATCGCTCGCGTGACGATCGCCACCTTCCGCGCCGACTCGTTGTCTCGTTCGTCGAACCCGCGACCCTCGGCAATCGGGATTCGCATCGTTTCGAAATAGCTCGGCGTCACGACGTTGTTGAACGAGCCGATGCCGTTCTCCGGAATGGGCGCCGTGGGCGACTCGGGAAGCACGGACTCGATGTCGTTGTTGTAGCCGAACGGCGTGTACCGTGCGAGGGCGGCGGAGCGAACTCCGGGCAACGCGGCGATGCGCCGCTCGATCTCGCGCTCGAACCGCGCCCCGCGAACGGAATCGTATCCCTGCGTGCCGAGTTGCGCCGTCGCGATCAGAATATGATCCGTGCGGAAACCCGGATCGACCCGCGACGCATTGGCGGCGCTCCGCGCGAAGAGGGCAGCGCAAACGACGATCGTCACGCAGACCGCCAGCTGCGACACGACGAGCACGCCGCGGAGACGTTGGTGCCCGCCGCTGGCGCCGCGCCCGCCGGACTTGAGCGTGTCGGTGAGGTTCGTCCGACGCGTGGCGAGCAATGGCGCGATCGCGGCCAACAGCGCCGTGCCGACGACGATCGCCAATGTGAACGCGATGACGCGATGGTCCACGGCGATTCGCCAGCGAAGTGGGACGTCCGCCGCGATGCGAATCGTCGTCAGCGCGCGCACGGCGACATTCGCCAATACGAGCGCGCCCGCGCCGCCCGCGCCGGCGAGCAGCAAGCATTCGATCACGGCATGGCGGGCGAGTCGCCACCGGCTCGCGCCCAACGCCGAACGAATGGCTTGCTCGCGCAGGCGCGCGGTGGCGCGCGCGAGCAGCAGGCTGGCGACATTCGCCGACGCGACGACGAGAACGAGCAACACCAGCGACATGAATGCCGCGGCGATGATTGGAACGTTCTCCGAGATCGCCACGTTCGGCCTCGCCCGCGTCTCGGGGACGAGGTGCATCGTGATGCCGCGATTGTTCGCCGGATACTCGCGTTCGAGTGTCGCCGTCTTCGCGGCGACGGCGGCCCGCGCCGCGCCGAGCGAGAGACCGGGACGCAGCCGGCCGATGACGTTGAATCCGCCGCTCCCGCGATCCTGGAGCTTCGCTCCATACGAGGGCCAGGTCTGATTGATCGCCGTGAAAGCTTCGATCGCCAACAGACCGTCCGTTCCCTCGAATCCGGCGGGTGTGACGCCGATGATCGTGACCGGATGGTTGTTGACGCGAATCGTGTCGCCGATCGCCGCTGGATCGCCGCCGAAATGTGATTGCCAAAAGGCATAGCTCAGCACGATGTACGGATGCGCGAGCTCGCCGTCGTCGTCACCCGGCTGCAGGAGACGGCCGACGGCCGGGCGCAAACCGAGCATCGGAAAGAAGTTCGCCGTGACATCCTGGACCATGACGCGCTGCGCGCCATGGCTGCCGCTCACGTTCACCTCATCGAGCGTGTACGCCGAGAGCTCGCTGAACACCGCCGTGTCGCGCCGGAAGTCGAGGTAGTTCGGATACGACATCTCATGCGGCGCGGAGAGCGCGGGATCGCTTTGGGCGAGGACGACGAGCTCCTTGCCGAAGGGCACGGGCAGCGGTCGGAAGAGATACGCGTCGACGATGCTGTAGACTGCCGTATTGAGCCCGATGCCGAGGGCGAGCGTCAGCGTGACGACGGCGACGAATCCCGGCGCGCGGGCGAGGGATCGGGCGGCGACGCGCACGTCCTGCCACAGATCGGCGAACACTTCTCGGCGCGCCGTGCTTCGCGCGTGCTGCTCGTCCAAGTGGCGGAGCATCCGCCGCGCGCGATCGACGTCGCCGAAGTCAGCGATCGCGCGGGCGCGAGCCTCGTCGCGCGACAGGCCGCTCGACACGAGCTCGTCGGCGCGCGCGTCCACATGGAATGCGATCTCGTCGTCTACTTCCGCGCCGATGTCACGACGCCAGAAGCGGAAGGCGCGCACGCCGCGATCCTTCCGTGGGCTGCTCATACGGGCGCCGCCGTCGCGCGGACGACTTGCGCCACCGCCGCGCTGTACTTCTCCCACGCCTGCACGCGCGAACGCAGCTGCTGCCGGCCCTTCGTCGTGAGCGTGTAGTACTTGGCGCGGCGATTGTTCTCGGTGAGCGCCCAATCGGCGTCGACGAGGGCGCGGTGCGCCAGGCGATGGAGGGCGGGGTAGAGCGCGCTGTCCTCGATTTGGAGAACGCCGTCCGTGGTCTGCCGGATCCACTTCGCGATCCCGAACCCGTGCATCGGGCCCCAGGACAGCGATTTGAGGATCATGACGTCGAGTGTGCCCTGGAGGAGATCGAGCTCCGCATCGGCCATTCGTCTACCCTCAGTAGATGAGGGTATGGTACGACCCGTACCCGCGGATGGCAAGCGGAGTATCCCCGCAGGGCAACGTTCTCGTTCGATCAGGCGGACGAAATCGCCGCGGACTGAAGCCTGTTCCACGCCGCCGCGACCTGCCCCTCGCTCGTCCGGATATTTCCGATCGACAACCGCAGCGTGAACCGTCCCGAGAGCTTCGTGTGAGAGATGAACATCTCGCCGCTCGCGTTTACCGCGTGCATGATCGCCTCGTTCAACCGATCCTGCTCGGCGGCGCTCACGCCGCGCGGCGCGTAGCGGAAACACACGAGCGAGAAGGGCACCGGTGCGACCAGCTCCCAGTCGGCGCGACTCTCGATCCAGCCGGCGAGCTGCTGCGCGATCGCGCGATGCTCGCGCAGCCGTGCGATCAACCCGTCCACGCCGTACGCGCGAATGACCATCCACAGCTTGAGCGCGCGAAAGCGCCGGCCGAGTTGGACGCCGTAGTCCATGTAGTTCACCACCGAGTCCTGCTCGCGCGTCACCAGATACTCGGGGACGAGCGAGAACGCGCGCTTGAGTATCTCCGGTCGCTTCACGTAGAACACGGAGCAATCGAACGGCGTGAACAGCCACTTGTGCGGATTGACCACGAGCGAGTCGGCGCCGGCATCCACACCATCCAGCAGATACCGATGCTCCGGCACGATCGCCAACACGCCGCCGTACGCGCCGTCGACATGCAACCATACCGACTCACGCCGGCAAATGTCGGCAATTGCCGGCACCGGATCGATGCTCGACGTGCTCGTCGTTCCCACGGTGGCAACGCAGGCCATCGGCAAGTACTCACGCCGCCGATCGTCGGCGATCGCCGCTGCGAGTGCCTCCGGTTTC
>Ga0310812_10000492_pt1 | contig 14981 bp, 15 predicted proteins | sample NN3metagenome_FD_205747 | JGI IMG/M metagenome (GOLD analysis project Ga0310812, IMG submission 205747) | Soil microbial communities from experimental microcosm in Duke University, North Carolina, United States - NN3 | ecosystem: Engineered > Artificial ecosystem > Soil microcosm > Unclassified...
GCTGTACGTGCTGCCAGCCCGCGACGCGAGACAGCGAGCGCATTTCGCGCGCGAACGCAAGGTAGTCGCGCAGCGGCACCGATCCCGGGAACGACGGGCCGCTCGTGTCGGTGCGATACGACGCGAAGATGCGGGTAAAGGTCGTTGCGTCGTGATCGACTCGCGCGCGGAACGCGAGCGCATTCATCACCGCGAACACCACCGCGCTGATCCCCAACCCGAGCGTCAGTGTGGTAATGATGATCAGCGACTGGAGCGGGTGGTGCACAATCCCGCGTAACGCGAACGCGACGTTGGCCCGAAGCTCGTCCCACAGACGTACGCCGCGCGCATCGCGCGCCGCCTCTTTCTGCGATTCGACGCCGCCGAACTCCACACGGGCGGCGCGTTCAGCCTCGTGTCGCGACAGGCCCGCACGCTCCAGGTCCTCGGCGCGCAGATCGATGTGATGCTGAAACTCCGCATCCATCTCGCGTTCATCGTCGCGTCGCCGGATGATATGGCGAGCGAACGCGCGCACACGGGTCAGAGGACTGCTCATATCGACTCCGTCGTCGCGCGCAGCGCCGCGGTCATCCCGGCGACGACCTCCTCCCACATCGACCGTTCATCGCGGAGCTGTTTTCGGCCGGCGGGAGTGAGCGAGTAGAACTTTGCTCGGCGGTTGTTCTCCGACGTACCCCATTCGGTGGTGAGCAGGCCGCGGTCCTCGAGGCGGTACAAGGCCGGGTAGAGCGTGCCCTGCTGCACCGGAAGGCGGCCTTGGGTGATCTGCCCAATACGAAGCAGAACCCCGTAGCCATGTTGAGGTCCGAGCGAGACGGCTTTGAGGATCAGCAGATCGAGCGTGCCCGGGAGCAGTTCGACAGGGGACATCGGATTCTCTGTCTCTCTCTTTGTCTACCTAGGAGAGAGGATATCACTCCGCTGTCGAAACGGCAATGCTGCATCGAATCCTGGTCACGCGACCGACCATCTAAACGATCGCACCCCGATCGTCGCAAACAGGAGACCGTAGCCAAGCGTCGCCACGAGGGCAATGGCCGCGTGGAGGTCCAGGCTTGTCGGGCTCATTGCCGCCAGAAGCAGAAGCTTGGTAGTCCCGATCGGCGACCAACGCGCCACGTTCTTCACCACTGGGCCAAGCAACCCCGCCTCGGCTAGGCCACCGACAACGGCAAGGGGGAGATAGATCAACCGTCCGACGGCGCTGACCGCTTCCGCGCTCTTGACGAGCGCCACGACACAGAGGCCGAGTGCCAGGAACGACATGCCACCGACGAGTGCAGCGACCACAACCAGCGCCACGCCGACCGCGCCGACCGCAATCCCGTCGACGACGTTCGCAACCGCGTAGGTGCAGAGCGTCATGAACATTGTCACGACGAGCTGCACGAGAATGCGACTCCCCATGATGGCCGACGTTGGCGTCGGCGTCGTGCGCAGTCGCTGAAACACACCCTTCTCGCGATCACGCGCGATCGTCTGAGAAAATCCCATCAAACCCATCGCCGGCAATCCCACGGCGATGCAGATCGCCAAAACGGCGTGCGACCCCACCGTCGGAATGAGATCCTTCCAAGCGAGCAGGAAGGTGATCGGTACGAGGACCGTCATGACCAACGATCGCCGCTGGTGCCATTGCACGATGAACTCGGCGCGAAGCAGCGCTCGCCATATGCCCGCGCGAGGAGGCGCCACGGCGATTGGCGCACGCCGGGCCATCGAGGTTGCCGGCGTCATGTGGTGATGGCGCCAGCGCCGGTCAGCCCGATGAACACGTCTTCGAGCGTCACGTCGGGCCGCCGTGCAGCCGCCCTCACCTCGGGACGGTCTTTGTTGGAGTCCACGATGGCTTGTGGTGGTCCGGTCACGATGATCCGTCCGCGGTCGATGATCGAGACGCGGTCGCACACGGCGTGCGCCTCCTCCATCGAGTGGGTGGTGAGGAGGATGGCTCGGCCCGAGTCCCGCATCGTTTCGATCTTGGACCAGAACCGCCGTCGCGATTGAGGATCGAGGCCGGTCGTTGGCTCATCGAGGAGAAGCAGCGGAGGATCGTGAAGCGTAGCCGTTGCCAGCGATAGACGTTGGAGTTGTCCACCCGAGAGCTGGCCGGCCTTCATGCCCGCACAGGCGCTCAGGTCGATCGCGGCCAACACACCTCGAGCGCCGTCGGCGTCCAACACAATGCCGTAGAGGCCTCCGTAGAGGCGAACGATCTCGGTCACGGTCAGATCCTTCTGAAAGCTCGTCGCCTGCAGCTGGACTCCAAGGTTGGCGCGCGCATCCAGCGGACGCTCCTGCACATCGATGCCGGCGACGCGAATGGTGCCGCGTTCCGGGATGATGAGCCCTTCGATTGCACTCAACGTGCTCGTTTTACCAGCGCCGTTCGGCCCGAGCAATCCAAAGATTTCGCCGGCATGGACAGAGAAACTCACGGCGTCCACCGCCACGCGACGACCATAAGCAACGCGCAATTCGTCGACGGCGAGCAACGGTGAGTCGGACGCCGTCTCACTGGGAGGCGCGGACACGTTCGACGAGCTCGGGAGTGTGATGGCCGTCATGCGTTCGTGTCCCCGCGTCGTTCCGGAGTGAAGATCCGCTCAATCGGCAGCCGGAACAGCCGGGAGATGTCGAACGCGAGAGGAAGACTTGGGTCGTACTTACCCGTCTCGATGCTATTGACGGTTTGCCGCGATACATGGAGTCGTTCCGCAAGCTCCGCCTGCGACCAATCGCGTTCCGCTCGCAGCTGCTTGATTCGGTTTTGCACGCCGTTATTGATCGTCGATCGGTGGCGTCACCGGTATTTCCAGGACGAGTACAGATACCCGGCTGCCCACACCGTCATCATGACGGTGCCGATCGCGCTCCACGGAGGCCGCCAAACATGCGCGCCTTCCAGTCCGCTAAACACAAATGCGACGGTCAGCGAACCAACAAACGCGATGAAGACCGATTCCAGGCAAATGCGCTGCTGGAGCTCGTCCATGCGCTGGACCATGCGCACCAACGCGACCATGAACCCCAACAGGGGAAGGAGCGGCGCGAGTAGGACCGCCTTTTGACCGAGGGTGGGCGTCGCCGATTCTCGAGGAGAAACACCCTCCACGGCGAGCTGTGTGACGAGAGCGGCAAGGGCCCAGATGAAGACCGGCCGACGGGCTCTCGCGAACCACGTATCGCGAATCGTCATGAGCATACAGTAACGACGGGTTCTCCGGATGTCAAGGAAACTTGACATCTGCGAATACCGCTCAGTATGAGCAGATCGATTGTGCCGGGGAGTGGCGCCGTGATATCGGCCCCACGATTTGATCGTGGACAGTCGACGAACCTGCCCGCGTCCAAGCTTGCGGCGTGCTGATCGCCCGACGGCTACCTTCTCGGCTCGTACCGCATCGCAACCGCCCCTGAGTCGAACTCCAGCCGGCTCACCAGCTTCAGGTCGACATACTCCGATAGCCCCGCGAACAGCGTTGGCCCATGGCCCGCGAGCCTCGGCTGCACGATGAACTCGTATTCATCGATCAATCCCAGCTTCGCCAACGCCAGCGGGAGCGTCACGCCTCCCACGACCAGACCGTCTCCGGACTCCGACTTGAGTTGCTGCACACTCGTCGCCAAGTCCCCATGCACGAGCTCGGCGTTCCAATCGACGTGGTCGAGGGTGCTCGACACGACGTACTTCTTCTTTGCGCCAATCGTCCGGGCGAACGGTTCCATCCAAACCGGGCGGATTCCCGGCGGCATCGGTTGCCGCCATCCCGCCTCCATCATCTCGTAGGTCACCCGACCATATAGAAGCGCGTCGGCGTTGTCGACGGTGTCGATCGCGTGACGAAAGACGCCTTCGTCCACGAACATTGCACGATGATCGCAGCATCCGTCGAGTGTGACGTTGATGGAGTACCGAATGGGTCGCACGAGATGGGCATCCCGGTTCGTGTTGATTGGCTACTGGCCTCGCCCGCGGAGGAGCTCGTCGATGTTCTCGAGCTGACTGGCGAGACCCCGCTTGGCCATCAGCGTAAATGCCTCGTCATGCATGGGCATCAGCGTGACCACCATGCACGCCCATTCGCCGGAGGCCGAGAAGTCAACCACGATCGTGCTTTCATACGGCTCGATTCCCGGTACAAAGTCGATCATGAGCCGGAGCACCAGCCGTTCCAGCGGCTGAAACACGGAGAACCGGGCACGTTCGACATGCGAGGTCGGCAGTCCCTGTTCGTGCATCGCGGCAATCAGCTTCGGTGTTTCGGCGATCATGTCGTACCGCAACTCGCCGTCTGGGCGCGCTTCGATGACGTGAACCCGTGTGCGAGCCCCCTCGGGAGCCCACCACGATTCAAACCCTTCCTTGGTCGTCCACAGGTCCCACAGTTCCTGTACTGTCGCTCGGTACCTGCGCTCGAGGACAACCTCTTCCCTTGGTGCTGCCGTCGTCGCGCTTCGAATGTTCTCACTCATTTGCCGTCGCTCCGTTGAGACATCTTCGATTTGGATCGTTTCTTTTCGAGCGCTTCGCCAAAGCGGTCGAGTCGAGCGTCCCAGAGCTTGCGGTACTGCGCCAGCCATCGGTCGAGCTCGTGAAACCGCTCCGGTCTCAGAGAGTACATCCGCCGTTGTCCGTCTGGCCGCAACGCGACAAACCCGGCGTCGTGCAGGATCCGCAGATGCCGCGACACGCCGGATTGGTGAATCCCTGCCTTGGCCACGAGGTCGTTGACCTGCTGCTCGCCGTACAGCAGTGCGTCCACGATCCGGCGGCGCGTCGGATCAGCGAGGGTCTCAAAGGCATCTGGTTGCGTTGTCATGTATATACACTAACGTGCATATATAGAGTGCGTCAAGACGGGTCGAACTCGCGTCACGCGATCAGCGCGTCAGTCGCGACGCCGGATCCCGGCTGTTCTCCACCATGAGATCCACCAGCCGCACCAAATCTTCGCCAATTCGCTTCATCCCGGTGCACTGCACGCAGGCGAACGCGCCCTCGAGCAATAAATAGAAGAGGTTCGCCGCGAGCTCGGGGTCCTGGAAGCCCGCTTCAGTGCAAAGGCGCTGGACGCGTTTGCGCTCGCGCGTCTTATGCGCTTGGATCACGCGGCGGGCCGGGTGATCGGCCTCGGGGAGCTCGGCGAGGGCATTGGCCAACATCGATCCGCGCTTCTCCATGTCGGCGAGCTTTGACGCCACACGGCGGCTCCACTCGATGAGATGGCCTTGGGGATCGTTGGGATGGCGTGCGCCGAGCTCTTCCCACTCCGCTTCCTTCTGCGCGACGATCCCCCGCGCCCACTCCGCGATCAGCTCGTCCTTCGACGCGAAGTGCCGGTAGAGGGTCATCTTGTTCGTCCCGGCGGCCTCGGCGATCGCGTCGACGCCGATACCCCGAATGCCGTGCTTTTGGAACAGCTCGGCGGCGGCGGCGATGATGCGCTCCCGCGGCGGCGCGGGCGGAGCAGCGTTCGTCTTCGGGGTCATGTCAGGACATCCATGCAACAATGATGGCGAAATGCTGTCGGGTTTGCGAGGGATTTGTCGATTTCACGCTCGCTCGAACGTCGACTCCAATGAGACACCGTTTGAGCGGAGGCGTTCCCCTCCCTTGACTCCGATGTTACTGGTCGGTAACATAGGGGGTGTTACCGGTCAGTAACATAGCTGGAGCTGGTTGTCGGCGGTATCGGATGAACCCTGACTAGGAATCGTGTCGCATGATCGCTTCACTACGCATTGCCACCTTCGGCATCCTCGGTATTTCGCTCGTTGCGTGCCGTGAACCACAACAAGCGCCGCCAACCCCGCAGGTAACGGTCGCTCCCGCGATCGGCCGCGACGTCGCCGAGGCGACCGAGTTCACTGGGCACTTCGAGTCGACGAACGCCGTCGACGTTCGCCCGCGCGTCGGCGGGTTCGTCGATCGCGTCGGATTCGTCGAAGGCGCGATGGTTCGCCAGGGCGACCCGTTGTTCACGATCGATGCTCGGCCGTACGAAGCCGAGGTCGCGCGCGCGGAAGCGGCCCTCGAGCAGGCCCGCACGCGGAAACAGCTCGCCGACAGCGAGCTCGAACGCGCGCAGCGTCTCGTAAGCACGCAGGCGATCTCTCGCGAAGAGCTCGACTCACGCGTGAGCGGACGCGCCGAAGGTGACGCCGCCATTCACGCCGCCGAGGCCGCGCTCAAGCTGGCGCGTCTCAACCTCGAGTGGACTGTGGTGCGCGCGCCGATCAGCGGGCGTGTTGGCCGCGCCGAAGTGACGGCCGGCAACGTCGTGCAGGCGGGCGCACCGTCGCCGACGCTGCTCACGACGATCGTCGCGCTCGATCCGATCTATGTCTACTTCGACAGCGACGAGCAAGCGTATCTCAAGCAGATGCGCCTCACCGGGACCCCGACGACGCCAGTCCAGATCGGCCTCGTCAACGAGACGGGATTCCCGCATGAGGGCAAGCTCGACTTCGTCGACAATCGAGTCGACCAGGCCGCGGGGACCGTTCGTGTCCGCGCGGTGCTGCCGAATCCGGGACACCAATTCGCGCCGGGATTGTTCGCGCGAGTTCGCCTCGCCAGCAACGAGCGGCACGCGGCGACGCTGATTCAGGATCAAGCCGTCGGCACGGATCAGGATCGAAAGTTCGTGCTCGTGCTCAAGGCGGATAGCACCGTCGAGTACCGGCCGATCACACTCGGTCCGATCGTCGACGGGCTTCGTGATGTGCGAACAGGGCTCGCCCCCGGAGAACAGGTCGTCATCAATGGGCTCATGCGCGTGCGACCCGGCATGAAGGTCGTCGCGAAGGCGTCGAGCATGATCGCCGGCCCGACCACAGTCGCGACCGCGACGAAGTAACGCGGCTCCTCTTCTCGCTCACCATCTCTCGGAGTCGGTTTCGTGCGTTTCTCACGCTTCTTCATCGACCGCCCGGTGTTCGCGGTCGTGCTGTCTCTCGTCGTTCTCGCGGCCGGGTTGATCTCGATCACGACGCTGCCGATCAGCGAGTATCCGGAAGTCACTCCGCCGACGATCTCGGTTCGTGCGGTCTATCCCGGCGCGAACCCCACCGTGCTGGCGCAAACGGTCGGCACGCCGCTCGAGGACGCGATCAACGGCGTCGAGCACATGCTGTACATGTCGTCGTCGGCCACGGCTGACGGCGTGCTGAATCTCACCGTCACCTTCGCCATCGGCACGAACGTCGATCTCGCGCAGGTGCAGGTACAGAACCGCGTGAGTCAGGCACTCGCGCGACTGCCCGAGGAAGTGCGCGCTCTGGGTGTCACGACGGAGAAGCGCTCACCGGACATCACGATGGTGGTGCACCTCGTTTCGCCGGACGGCCGCTACGACCCGGTGTACCTGCGCAACTACGCGGCGCTCAATGTTCGGAATGAGCTGGGGCGACTTCCCGGCGCGGGCCAGGTCGTCGTGTTCGGCTCCGGCGACTACGCAATGCGCGTCTGGCTCGATCCCAACAAGGTCGCGGCGCGCGGGCTCTCGGCGAGCGACGTCGTGCAAGCGATCCGCGAGCAAAATCTTCAGGTAGCGGCCGGCGTCGTCGGCGGACAGCCGATGCCGGAGGCGGTCGCCTACCAGCTCACCGTCACCGCGAAGGGCCGTCTCGCCGACGAGGCGGAGTTCGGAAACATCATCGTCAAGACCGGTGAGCATGGGGAGGTCACGCGGCTACGCGACGTGGCGCGTCTCCAACTGAGCGCCGGCGACTACGGGCTCCGCGCGCTGCTCGACAACAAGGCGGCCGTCGCCATCGTCGTCTTCCAAGCGCCGGGCTCGAACGCGCTCGCGCTGTCGAGCGCCGTACGCGAGAAGATGGCCGAGCTCAAGACGCGCTTCCCGCAAGGGATCGAATGGTCGGCGGTGTACGACCCGACCGTCTTTGTCCGCGACTCGATTCACGAGGTCATCCGCACCCTCCTCGAGGCGACGCTGATGGTCGTCCTTGTCGTCGTGCTCTTCCTGCAGACGTGGCGTGCGTCGGTAATTCCACTGGCAGCGGTGCCGATCTCGATCGTCGGTACGTTCGCCGTGATGTTCGCCGCGGGCTTCTCGATCAACACATTGTCGCTGTTCGGCATGGTGCTGGCGATCGGCATCGTCGTCGACGACGCGATCGTCGTCGTCGAGAACGTCGAACGGCATATCGAAGAGGGCCTCTCGCCGCTCGACGCGAGCCACCGGGCGATGGAAGAGGTGAGCGGTCCGATCATCGCGATCGCGCTCGTGCTCTGCGCGGTGTTCGTTCCCGTCGCATTCATCAGCGGCCTGACCGGCCAGTTCTATCGCCAGTTCGCACTGACGATCGCGTTCTCGACGCTCATCTCGGCGTTCAATTCACTGACGCTGTCGCCGGCGCTCGCGGCGGTGCTGCTCAAGCCGCGCGGCGCTCGCGCCGACGCGCCGACGAGAGTCATGAACGCGGCGCTCGGTTGGCTCTTCGGGCCGTTCAATCGTGCCTTCGCCGGTTTGTCGGGCCGATACGGCACGATCGTGAAGGGCCTGACGCGGCGCTCCGGCATTGCACTCGTTGCCTACGGCGGCTTGGTGCTGCTCGGCGTACTTGGTTTCTCGCGCGTGCCCGCCGGCTTCGTGCCGGCGCAGGACAAGCAGTATCTCGTGGCGATCGCGCAGCTGCCCGACGCGGCGTCACTCGATCGTACCGAAGCTGTGGTGCGGCGCATGGGCGAGATCGCGCTCCACCAGGAGGGCGTCGAGCACGCCGTGCAGTTCCCCGGGCTCTCCATCAACGGATTCGCGAACAAGCCGAACGCCGCGGCGGTCTTCATCGCTCTCAAGCCGTTCGACGAACGAAAGACGCCGCAGACGAGCGCGGGTGCGATCGTCGCGGCGCTCAACCAGAAGTTCAGCGCGATTCAAGATGCTTACGTCGGCGTGTTCCCGCCACCGGCGGTGAACGGCCTCGGGGCGATCGGCGGCTTCAAGCTGATGATCGAAGATCGCGCGGGCCTCGGCGACTCGGTGCTCTATGCTTCGACCCAGGCGCTGCTCGGGCGAGCGTATCAAACACCGCGGCTCACCGGCGAGTTCTCGACGTTCCAGGTGAACGTCCCGCAGCTCTTCGCCGACGTGGATCGCGACAAGGTCAAGCAACTTGGTATTCCGCTCAATGACGTGTTCCAAACGCTGCGTGTCTACCTCGGCTCGGCGTACGTCAACGACTTCAACAAGTTCGGACGCACGTATCAGGTGATTGCCCAAGCCGACGCGCCGTTCCGATCGTCGGCCGAGGACATCGCGCAGCTCAAGGTGCGGAACAACGCCGGTCAGATGGTGCCGCTGGGTTCTGTCCTCAACGTGAAGCAGTCGTATGGTCCCGACCAAGTCACGCACTACAACGCCTACTCGGCCGCGGACATCAATGGGAGCGCGGCGCCGGGAGTGAGCGCCGGCGAAGCGGTTCAGCGGATGGAGCAGCTCGCGGCCGAGACGCTGCCGAATGGGCTCAGCTACGAGTGGACCGAGCTCACGTATCAGCAGAAGCTGGCGGGTAACACGGCGGCCCTGGTCTTTCCGCTGTGCGTGCTGCTGGTGTTCCTGGTGCTCGCCGCGCAGTACGAGAGCTGGTCACTCCCGGTGGTCATCATCCTGATCGTGCCGATGACCCTGTTGTCGGCGATCGCCGGCGTCTGGATCACGCGCGGCGACAACAACGTCTTCACGCAGATCGGCTTGCTCGTGCTCGTCGGTCTGGCGTGCAAGAACGCGATTCTGATCGTCGAGTTCGCGCGTGATCTCGAGCGGCAGGGGTACGATCGTCTGCGGGCGGCGCTCGAGGCGAGTCGCATCCGTCTCCGTCCGATCCTCATGACGTCTTTCGCATTCATTATGGGCGTCGTGCCGCTGGTTCTCGCCGGCGGCGCCGGCGCCGAGATGCGGCACGTCATGGGCGTGGCCGTGTTCTCGGGCATGCTCGGCGTTACGCTGTTCGGCCTCGCATTCACTCCGCTGTTCTACGTCATGATTCGCGGTCTCGTCGAGCGAAAAGCGGCGTCGAACGACGAGCCGGTAGACGACATCCGACCGCTGCGGCCGCCGTACGAGCGCCCGCTGGCCGTCGCTGAAGGAGATCTCCATGCGTAAACTCATATTGATCGTTGGTGGGGCCGCGCTGTCGGTTGCGGTGCGAGCACCGCGGGTCGTTGCCCAGGCGCCGACCGGGTTTTGGCAGCAAGTCGGCGACAGTGTGTTGGCGCGCCTCGTGAACGAGGCTGTGCGGAACGGTCCGAGCGTGCGAGGGGCCGAGGCGCGCCTCGACGAAGCGCGCGCGTCGCACCGGTTGGCGGCGTTCGATTTCGCACCGACGGTAACGGCATCGGGAAGCGCGTTGCGCACGAGGCAGTCGATGGCGCAGGTCCCAGGGCTGACGACGCCGCTTCCCGAGCGCGACCTGTACGACGTCGGCTTCGATGCGACGTGGGAGCTCGATGTCTTCGGCCGTTTGCGGCGAAGCGTCAGCGCGCAGGGCGCGCGCGTGGAGTCCGCGGAGCATTCGGTCGACGACGCGCAGGTCTCGCTCTCCGCGGCGGTGGGGCTCGCCTACTTCGAGCTTCGCGGAGCACAGCGGCAGCTCGCCGTCGCGCTGCGCAACGCGGAGGTGCAGCGGAAGACCGTCGGCCTGACGGAGGATCGACTCGCCGCCGGCCGCGGAACGGCGTTCGACGTCGAGCGCGCTCGATCGGTGCTGCAGCTCACGCTCGCCGCGGTACCGGCGTTCGAGACTCAGATCGCATCGGCGCGCTACCGGATCGCCACGCTGGTCGGTCGTCCGGACGCAAGCATCGGTGATCTTCCGTCGGATGCCGCGTTGCCGCCGCTGCCGGCGGTGACGCCGCTCGAGGCGCCGAAGGAGATCGTAGGCAAACGCCCCGACGTTCTCGCCGCGGAGCGGCAAGTGGCCGCGCAGTCATTGGCGGTCGGTGCGGCGCGAGCGGACTATTTGCCGCGAATCGGCATCGGGGCGAGCAGCGGATATACCGCGGATCACATCGAGTCGCTCACGCGGACGGGAACGTCGCGTGTCGTATTCGGTCCGGTGGTGAGCTTTCCGCTGCTCGACCTCGGTCGCGTGCGGCAGCGCGTCAGTCTCGCGCAGGCCAGCCAGGCGGAAGCGGAGACGCAGTACACGGCGGTCGTGCTCCGCGCGCAGGAGGAGACGCGAACGGCAGTGGTCGCGTACGACCGCGCACGCGAGCGCGTGCGGTTGCTCACGGAAGCGGTGAAGTCGAGCGAACACGCGCTCGAGCTGGCACAGCAGCGGTTCGAGGCCGGGCTCACCGATTTCCTCCAGGTGCTCGACGCGCAGCGCACGTCGCTGGACGCCGAGAGCCAGCTGGCGAGCGCACAAACGGCAGCGTCGACCGCTCTGGTAGGGCTTTACAAGGCAACAGGCGGGCTGTGGACACTTCGCTGACCGCCGACGGTCGGGGGAGGGAACGACCCGAGGCCTGTCTCGGTTACTCATCAGCTCCGACAGGGAAGCACGTCGCAGGACTGGACGCCGGTGCTGACGCACACCAGCAGTTTCACGACCGACGCATTGCGTCGGAGGAGATGGTCCAGATGTCTCGCAGCAGCAGCAACAACAGCATGGCCGTGAATGTTCCGGCCGCACTTCGTCCCGCGACTCTGCGTGCCGGCATGGCGCTCGCCGTCGCCGCTGCACTGACTGCTTTCGCCGTCCGGCTGCAGGCGCAGGCTCCCGACTCGAAGGCCTTTCACGTTCGGCCGATCGCGGGTGCGCTCTTGCCGACGGGCGATGAGCGCGATCTGCTCAAGAACGCGGTGTTGGTAGGCGCGCAGGCGACCTACTCGTTCATTCCGTCGCTGGCGGTTGTCGGATCGTTCGGCTGGTCGCCGAGCAAGGACAAGACGTCGCCTATAAACGCGAAGGTGGATCTCTATCAGTACGATCTCGGACTCGAGGCGCGCGCGAGCAATCTCACGAATGGGTCGAGCGTGTCCACGCGTCCATACGTCGCGATCGGCGGCGGAGCTCGAACGTACGATCTCCGCAACGTCCCAGGCGCGAGCGCGCAGACGAATCCGCTCGCTTACGGTGCGGTCGGTCTCGACGTCGGACAGACGGACGGTGGCTTCGGCATCCGTCTCGAGGCCCGCGACAACGTGACGTGGTTCAAGGGCCTGCGCGGCGAGCTGCAGGATCGCAAGTCGCGCAACGACGTGCAGCTGGCGGCTGGCCTGGCGTTCGGCTTCTAACGAGATCGTTTCGGCAATGCGCCTCTTTCACCCCTTCCCAACGCGAGCCGCGGCGATTGCCGCGGCCTCGCTCTTCATAGCAGGGCCCCTTCGCGCGCAAGCTGCGACGACCGTGCAGGGACCGCCGGCGCCCGTTCCGTTCGCGGTGGGCGAGGAGTTGGTCTTCCACGCCACGTTCGGCGTGCTCCCTGCCGGTACGGCGCGCATGCGCGTCGAAGGAATCGACACCGTCCGCGGACGTGCCGCGTATCACGTCACGTTCGCGGTCGACGGCGGCATTCCGTTCTTTCGTGTGCACGATCGATACGAGAGCTGGATCGATCTCGAGACGCTCTCGTCGCTTCGACATGTTCAGCACATTTCGGAAGGGAGATACTCGCGCAACACGACCTACGAGATCGTGCCGGAGCGGGCCACGTACCAGAAGAATCAGGAAGAGCCGCAGGCGACGGTGGCCAATCCGCTCGACGACGGCTCGTTCATCTATGCCGTGCGGGCTGCCGGCGTGCGCGTCGGTGAGTCGCGCCGCGAGGACCGCTACTTCATGCCGGATCGCAATCCAGTCGTGTTGACGGGCGTGCGAGAGGACACGGTAACCGTGGGGGCCGGAACATTCGTCACGACTGTCGTTCAGCCGACGATCAAATCCGGTGGCATCTTCTCGGAGCGGGGCGAGGCGCGCGTCTGGTTCACGAACGACGCGCGGCGTCTGCCGGTGCAGGTGAAGACGCACTTCTCGAAGTTCTCTCTGACGCTCGCGCTGACGTCCGTCACTTACGGCGACGTCGCCACCCGGTGAACGGCGTTCAAGGTCGCCGCTCTCCCGGTTAGCCGGGCATCCAGTCTATTCGCTCGCCCTGCTTCCAAGCGGCCAGTATTAGCTCGTATTCGTCCTCAGTCAGATTCAGATAGCTGCCGGACGAAAACTCGACGTGCCACTCTCTTCCCCCGGGCATCTCGCTCATCAGGACGATCGAGTCGAGGTCGATGATGTAGGCTCGCTCCCGACTCGCCTCTGGATCCGGCCACAGCTCAAAGGCGCGCATACTATGAGAATGTCAAACGCCATAAGCGAAAAGACGTGCCTCCCGACAGGCACGGCCCGTACCAACGTCAATTCTCTGTAAACGGCGGACGAACACCGACTTGCGCATCGACGCCGCATTCGGCCGAACCGTAGACTGGCCGGTATCGAACAGCGTCGTCCCAGAATCGAACTATTCGATCAGAGCTCGCTAACCCTCCCGGTGGAATGCATCGAGGACTTCCTTTTCGCGCTCGGGAGGAAGCCCCGCGCCCTTTAGCATCCGCGTCTGCGCATCCGCTGGCGATGCGTTGAACCAAGCGAGCGCGTCGATCGCCGACGTGGCCAACGGGCGAAAGGTCAGTCCCGCGGCGATTGCCCGGTGATTGTCCGCGTTCATCCCGGCGGAATCCGGATCGCTGCGCGGAATCCACGTCGGCATGTCACCCCACGGCGTCACCTTGTGCGATTCCAGGAACGCGGCCGGAACCCACGTGAATTTGACGTCACGCCCCGCGCCGCTCGCCACAGCGCCCCGAATGCCGTTGAGCTGGTCGGCCATCGTCAGCACGGAGGCTGGGCCTGCGGCATTGAACGTCCCGGTTGTTCCGTTCTCCACCATGCGAATCGTCCATTCCGCCAAATCGCGGCAATCGATGAGCTGGACGTGATCCTGTCCATCGCCGGGCGCCAACACCTCGCCGCCCTTGGCGATCCGGTACGGCCAGTACGTAAAGCGAAACGTGTCGTCACCCGGGCCGACGATCAGCGTCGGACGGATGACCGTCGTTCGGTCGCCGAACCACTTCTTCGCCTCTCGCTCTGACGCCGTCTTCATCGGACCGTACAACCCACCGAAGTCCTTCGCGAAATCCTGCTGGGTCACCGTCAGCGGATCGCCCTTCGTGTATTCGAGCAGCGGCGAAGATTCCGTAATCCCGGATTGGGGTTTGGATGTGTCGTACACCGAGATCGTAGAGATGAAGACGTACTGCTGAGTGTGGCCTTTCAGCACCTCGGCGGCGTCCTTCACCCAGAACGGAAGGCTCGTCGGATTGTCGATGACGACGTCCCAATCCTTCCCTTTGAGCGCGTCGACCTGATGCAGATTTCGGTCGCCGATCAACTCCGTCACTCCCTCCGGCAGCCGATCGTTGCGACGTCCGCGGTTGAACACCGTCACCTTGTGTCCGCGCGAGAGCGCATATCGTACTTGATGCGGTCCCGTGAGCCCGGTTCCGCCGAGAATGAGGATGTTTAGCGCCTTTACCGCGGGCGCGGCCGGCCATGCTGCTCTCGGCAGCTTGAGGGCAAGTGCGCTGCCAACGAGCGCCGACTGACGAAGAAACTCACGACGATCGGTCACGGCTTCGCTCCGGAAGGGGCCGTCAATCATTCTACGATCTGGCGCTGATCCGGCGCGACATCCGCCGCGTTCGATATCTGTAAAATCTGCTCCACATCGCGGAACGTCATCTCGCTAGCCCTGACGGGGGCGACTTATGGCGACGTCGCCGTCCGGTGAGGCGGAGCTCGGCTTGATGAAGAACATTCACAAAAAGCGGTTACCGAGTGGTGAAATCTGGAAGCCGCATGGTGTGAACACAGCTCGTGTTCACGGCCTGTGGGCTCGCCGCGATGAGGAACGCTCGCTCCATCGCATCGATGCACGGGCCGAACGGCAC
>Ga0310812_10000496_pt1 | contig 14874 bp, 15 predicted proteins | sample NN3metagenome_FD_205747 | JGI IMG/M metagenome (GOLD analysis project Ga0310812, IMG submission 205747) | Soil microbial communities from experimental microcosm in Duke University, North Carolina, United States - NN3 | ecosystem: Engineered > Artificial ecosystem > Soil microcosm > Unclassified...
CGTGAGGCTTCGAACGAATTGTTTGCGCTGGCGACGAGGTGCGGCACGTCGTCCGCAAATCAGGCACGGCACCCGGAATGGCAACCAAGAAGGGACAGCAGATTCTTCGCTTCGCTCAGGATGACAGCACTCGAAGGGTGTGGATCGCTACTCCGACCGTCGCAGCTCGCTATCCGAGAGCGAAGTCGGAACGCCCGGTGCGGCGGCCGAGCGAATTCGGAGGACGATGCGATCGACGGCGTCCGCGTAGCCCAACATTCCGCGTGGTACCGCGGGAACCGATGGGCCGAGATTGAACTGTTCGATCACCGCATTGAGCTGATCGCGCGACAGCGCGAGCAGCTGCTGCCGTAGCACGTTCTCCCCCTGACGGTACACCACGTACGGATCGAGCACCGCGGTCGGTCGTACATGCGGCTCGGTTGCCACCGCGGGGCTGGTGACGACGCGATCGACGCCTGGGTGAAGGGCCCGTTCGAGCGCGCCCTCGAGATACACGTATGTAAGCCCCTGCGCCCAATACCTGAGATCATCACGATTGGGCTGCTCGCTTTCCTGCGTCGTGCGAACCGAGACCGTTCCGTCGCTGAATTCGAGCCAGCCGTGCCACAAGCCGTCGCTCCCGCGCGTACCCAGCGCCGTCGCGACGTAAGCGCGGCCGTCGCGTCCTGTGATCGCTTCGGTGAATCGCACCAGGGTCTCGGCCATGCTTCCTCCCTCCGTGGGGCGCGCTTCGATGCAACGACAGGGCCCGGAAACTCATTGACGCTCGATTCTCGTAGGGTATGCTGGTTGTACCGGCCGGTCCCGTACGCTCTCGAGGCCCCAATGCCCTGCCTGTTCGTGGTCTTCGCGCTGTTCACGCCCCGCCTCGTCATCGCCCTGCTCTGGGTCTTCTCGAACTGGTTCAAGGGCTTCGCCGCGTTGTGGGGGATCCTCGGCTTCATCTTCCTGCCGACGACCCTCCTCTGGTACACAGCCGTTCAGCACTGGTGGGCGGGAGTCTGGTCCTTCTGGCCGATCGTCGGGATCGTGATCGCCTTAATGATCGATCTGTCTCCGGCGTCCCACAGGCGCGTGCGTCGCCGCCGGATTGAAGAGGAATAGCCACTCCGGAAAGGGCGTCGTACCGCGATCGTGACGCCCCGGACGTATTTATGGATGGGGGGCTGGGTCACGGAACGAATACAATTGTCCGCTGGTCAATGGACAGTTGCTGTTCCCGGCCCTAGATCCAAGCGACGCCGGCGCTCTAAGCGTCGGCGTGAAAACCGTTTCCGGTCCTCTGGTGTCCAATCTTCCACATCGAACCCGCCGACTCCCCTCCATGATCCGTCGCAGCAACCGGCGCGTACTCCGCCATCGACCGGTCCGCTCGGGCTTTACGCTGATCGAGATCCTCGTCGTGATCGTGGTGATCGCGATCCTCGCCACCCTGGTCGCCCCGAACATCTTCCAGCACGTGGGCGCCGCGAAAGGCGCGACGGCCAAGTCCCAGATCGAGATGCTCGGCGCCGCCCTCGACGCCTACCGGCTCGATAACGGACGCTATCCCACTACGGAACAAGGACTTGCGTCATTGTGGGAGAAGCCGCAGATCGACCCGCCGGCGAACTGGCGCGGTCCGTACCTCCGCAAACCGGTACCCCCGGACCCTTGGGGGCGTCCATACAACTATATGGCCCCGGGGCAGGTAAACCCGCAGGGTTACGATCTCCTCACCCTCGGCGCCGACGGCAAACCGGGCGGCGACGGCGAGGACGCCGATATCACGAGCTGGAAGTAGCGGCCGAAGTCGGCCGATAACCCGACGACATGCCCACGTACGCCTATCAAGCGGTTGACGGATCAGGAAAGCGGCTGCGTGGACAAGCGCAGGCGATCAGCTCGGGCGCTCTCGCGCGCACGCTCGAGGAGCGCGGGCTGTTCGTCCTCGACGTCGCGGAATCGAGCGAAGCCGCGCGCGGCGGATCGCGCGGTTTTCGGCTAGGACGGCGCCGGGAGATTCTCGAGGTAACGCGGGCGCTCGCCGCATTGCTCCCCGTCGGGATGCCGCTCGCCCAGGCGTTGAACGCCGCGTCGGGCGTCGCGTCGGGCGACGTCAGAGCCGCGCTCCAGGAAGTGCGCGCGCGCGTCGAGCGCGGCGACCCACTGAGCGTCGCGCTGGCCGAGCATCGTACACTTTTCTCGCCGCTGTACGTCGGCTTGGTTCGCGCCGGCGAAAAGAGCGGAGATCTCGACGCGGCGTTCCAGCGTCTGGCCGATCAACTCGAGCGCGACGAGCATCTCCGCGGAAAGATTCTCTCCGCGGCGATCTATCCGCTCTTGCTGGCGACGGCCGGCTCGGTCGCCGTGACCGTGCTTCTCTTCTTCGTACTGCCGCGTTTCGTCACCCTGCTCGAAGGGAGCGGCGCGCGGCTACCGAAGTCCACGTCGACGTTGCTCGCCTTTTCGGCGGCGCTGCACCGCGGATGGCCGGTGCTCCTACTCGTACCGTTCGTCGTCGCCGCGTTCGTGGCGTGGGTGCGCGGCAGCGAGGCTGGAGCACGCGCCTGGTCCACGATCATGCTCGGGCTGCCCGGCATTCGTACGCTGCGTCGCTACGCGCTTGCCGGGAGATTCGCGCGGCTCGTCGGCGTTCTCCTCGGCGGAGGCGCGCCGTTGCTCACGGCGCTCGACGATACGATCGAATCGATCGGCGACCCGAACGCGCGCGACGACGTCGCTCGCATTCGCACGCGCGTGCGCGAAGGGAGTTCGCTGCGCGCCGCGTTGGCGGACAGCAGTCTCTTTCCCCCGATGCTGGCGCAGCTCGTCGGCGTCGGTGAGGACGCGGGGCAGCTTCGCACCTTCCTCATGAAGTCGGCAGACATCTTCGAGGAGCGGACGGAGCGCGCTACATCGCGACTGGCCACGCTCGCCGAGCCGGCGATGATCATCATGTTCGGCGCGATCGTCGCCTTTGTCGCGTTGTCGTTGCTGCAAGCGATCTACGGCATCAACGCCAACTCGTTCAAGTGATGCGCGCGCGCCGGGGATACACGCTGTGGGAGCTGACGATGGTACTGCTCGTCCTGGCCATCGCCGCGACGCTCGCCGTGCCCGCGTTCAGCGGCTTCGGGCGCGATCCGCAGCCGACGGGCGCCGACGCGATGCTCGGCCTGCTCAAGGACGCGCGCAAAGCGGCGATCGACTTCAACGCGAACGTGACGCTGCGGCTCGATCCGACGACGCTGGCGTACGAGGTCGATACGTCGGGCGTGAAGGGCTATGGCGTGCTCGCCACCGGAACGCTCGACATCGGAATGGCTCGTACGCTGGTCACGGATCTGCCGCGGTTGCAGTACGTCTTTCGGCCGACGGGCGCCGCCTTCGCTGACACGGTCGTCGTGCGTGGCGGGCCGCTGCCGCTGACAATTCGCGTGGACCCCTGGAGCGGAGTGGCGCATGCCGATTCGCTCTAACTCGGCGACTCGGCGACTCGGCGACTCGGGCGCTCGGCGCGGCCGTGCGCGGCGAGGGATCACGTTGCTCGAGGCAGTCGCGGCGATCGCGATCGTCGGGATGACGGCGGTGAGTGCGCTCGAAGCGGTCGGCGGCGACATGCGTACGGCCGAGCGAGCGAAGCGCGCGATCGAGGTCGAGGCGCTCGCGACGTCGCGGCTCGAGGCGATGAATCTGCTCGTCGATCAGGAACTACAGTCGCTGCCCGACTCGATCAAGGAAGGGAAGTTCACTCCGCCGCTCGACGAGTACACGTGGAAGGCGACGTCGACGCCGGTGTCCGATCAAGCCGGCCTCTACTCCGTTCACGTGACCGTCGAATGGACGAATGGTTCGTACGAGCTCAAGACGTTCATGTATCGTACGCCACGTCTGGTGACGCGACGATGAGAGGGATGGCGCGCGCGCGACGCGGCATGACGCTGATGGAGCTCGTCATCGGGCTCGCGATCACCGGGATGATGGCGGCCGCCGGCGCGGGCGCATTCTCGTCGATCATCGCGCATCGGCGCATCATTCGCGACGCGTCCGTGGACACGGAACGCGCCGCGGCGTTTCGCGAGATGCTCGAGACGTGGATCAACGCCGGCACCGTACAGATTCAGCGAGGCGGCGGGCCGCGCGGCCTGACGCGCGGCATCGGAGCCGCGCTGCCGACGGGCGGTGGACGGGGGGGCGGTGGAATCACCAGCAACACCGCGGCTGTTTCGGCGGCGACCGCGATCGGCGACGAGATTACTTTCTCGACGACGGCGCTCAACCCGGCGTTCACGGCGAACGTCCGCATCCGCCTGTACATCGACGGCGACGACAACACGCCCGAGCGCGGTCTGACGATGGAGTACCAGCCGAACCTCCAGCGGCCGCTCGTGCGCCGCATGCTCGATTCGACGATCGACACACTCAAGGTCGAGTATCTCGATCCGCGGACAGACAAATGGGTCCGCGCTTCCGAGGCGGCAACGATCTCCACACAAACCGCCGTGCGGATAACGCTCCTTCCCGGTGAGAAGCACACGATCCCGCCGATCCTCCAGGTGCCGATGATCTTCATGATCGGCGACCAGAACGGCCGACGGGGGAATTTTTCCCCATGAACATCGGGCGGCGTCAACGCATCCAACGGAGGGGGGCGCGTCGAGGGGTCGCGCTGCTCGCCGCGCTCTGGCTCGTCGTCGCGATCGCGACGGTTGCGCTGCAATTCAGCCTCGAGGCGCGCGAACGCCGCACCGTCGGCATACTCGCCTCGGAGCGTGGCATCCAGCGCGCCGCCGCGCTTGGCGCGCTCGCCGCGGTGCAGGCGAAGCTCGAGCAAGCGTTGCGCGTTGCGCCCTCCGGCAACAATGTCGCCATCGCCCGGCTGCGTGCGAGCGATCCGTGGGCGTACGTCGACTCGTTGTACTCCGTACCGGTCTACGTCGACAGCATGGAGGTCGACGTCGTGGCGCGCGATCTGGGCGAGCGGCTCAATATCAACCAGGTGAACGAGACGGAGCTGCAAACCTTCTTCAGCTTCCTTCTCGGCGACTATACCAAGGCGACGCACCTTGCGCAGGCGGTCATGGATTGGCGCGACGCGGACAGCATTCCGCGTCCGAGCGGCGCCGAGCGTGACGCGTATATCAAGGCAGGAGTGCTTGCGCTCCCGACGAACAGCACCTTCCGAGACGTGGAGGAGTTGGAGAACGTCATGGGTATGACGCCCGACATTTACGCGGTCGTGTCGCCGTACCTGACGACTCGCGGCTCCGGCGCGATCAACATCAACACGGCGCCGGTTCCGGTGCTTCGCGCGCTTCCCGGAATGACGGACGCCACGCTCAACATGATTCTCATGCTTCGGTCGCAGGGCCGCCGCATCGACGCTTTGAGTCAGGTCTTTCAACAAGGCGCGGGGCGTCGACCGCTCCCAGGCCAACTGGCGTCGCAGGCGGCGATCAATCAGCTCGCTGCTCGCACGACGACCCGTACGAACCAGGTAGAGTTGACGATCACGGCGCGCGTCGGACCGCAAGCGCCGCCGACGGAGCTCATTGTCGTCCTGGCGCCTGTGACTGGCAGCACCACCAGTCGCGAGGTGACCACCTCGAACTCAACCGCGTTCGTGACGAGCAAGCTATGGCGATGACCGCCGCGACGAATTCACGCGCCCGGTATCGCACCGGCATCGCGCTCTCCCCGACGCAGCTCTGCGCCGTGGACATGCGCTTGCGCGGTAGCGCGGACCGGTCGTGGCGGACGGAGCTCGAGGCGCCGCCGGCTGACGCGGCCAGTTGGCCGTCGCTGGCGAGCGCGCTGGGTCAACTCGCCACTCAACTCGGCCAGCCGGGGGCGTTGGACATCTCGCTGATGCCGCCCTTCACCGAGGTGCGGCGACTCGCGCTCCCGCCCCTCGGACGCGACGAGATGCAGCGCGTGTTGAGTCGCGGCGCGTCGCGCTACTTCGTCGGTGCGCGTGGGCCGCAGGTCGTCGGCGCGTCGCCGGCCACGCGGCGTCGTCGCGGTGAGATGCTGCCCGTCGTCGCGGCAGCGGCGTCGGCCCGGCTCGTCGAAGCGATTCGTTCGGCGGCCGAGGGCGCGGGCTTCACCATCGAGTCGATCGCCCCGGCCGAGAGTGCGTGGGCGTCGGGGGCATTCGCACTGTGGCCGGCCTTCACTCGTCAGTCGTCGTTCGCGATCATCTGCCAGGACGAACGGACGCACGTTTTGGAGCTCGACGGCAAACGGCTCGTCGGTGTGCGTCGGTTCCGCGACGGCTCGGCCGATGCGCAGCTCATCGCCGATACGGTGACGTCGGCTGCCCGGGTCGGCATTGCCGGCGATTCGCGCGCGCGGCACGAGCTCGCGGCCGCGCTCAACGTCCACGGCGTGAACGCCAACGTTGCGGGAACGGCCGGTGAATGGTCGTCCGCGGCCGAGCGTCCGGAACTGATTGCCGCGCACTTCGCCGGCGGCGACGCCGGACCGACACTCCGCGCCGACAACGACGTCGCAATTCAACGCGCCGGAGCGCGTCGCCTCACCTGGAATCTCACCGGCGCGGCCGCGGCAATGCTGCTTCTTGCCGCCGGCATCGAGCTGTGGGGAGTGAAGCGCCAGCTCGCGCAGGTTCGCGCCGAGCGTGAGCGGCTGCGTCCGGAGATCGCCTCAACGCTTCTCGGCCGGTCGACGGTCGACGCCACGTACCGCGAGCTCACATCGCTCAACGCGATCGAGCGTGCCGCGCCGCGCTGGTCGTCGGTGCTCGTCACGTTGAGCGAGTCCGTGCCCGAGGACGCGTTCCTGACGGCGATTCGTGCCCGTGAGGATTCTCTCATCATTGACGGAATGGCGCCGCACGCCAAGAAGGTGTTCGACGCGATGCAGAATACGAGCGGCCTGCTCGACGTAAAAGCGAGCGCGCCGGTTCGGCGTGAGACGCAGGACGACGGCGTCTCGCTGGAGCATTTCGCCATCGCCGCGCGCGTCGAGTCGGCGCGCAAAATCGCCAAGCCGGCGACGGCGCCCGCATCCAACCCGGCGCCGGCGAGCGGGGCGGGGAGATCGGGCCAATGAAGTGGAGCACGCTCAGCGCCCGCGAGCGCCGCACGGTGTCGGTCGGCGGCGCGATCGTGCTTGCCAGCCTCGGTTTCTTGTACGGCGTTCGCCCCTATCGCGCCGCACTCGAAGACGCCCGCGGTCTATTGGCGACCGAGCAGGCCACGCTCGCCCGGGAGCGCGCGGCGGTTGCCTCGGCCAAGCAGAACCCGCAGTTGCACAAAGTCGCCGATTCCGCGATGCGCGCCATGCGCCCGCGATTGTTCGAGGGCAAGGACGACGTGATGGCGAGCGCCGAGCTCGCGTCGTATTTGGGCGACGTCGCGCGACGGGCGCGTGTTTGGTTGCAGGACGCGGGAACGCGGCCGGCCGCGCCGGCCGCGGACGGCGTGCGCACTCTGCGCGTCGAGATTCGGGGCGAGTCGGACATTGTGGGAGTTCTCATGTTCCTGCAGGCGCTGGAGCGCGGCGACAAGCTCGTCCGCATCGATCGCTTGGACATCTCGCGCTCGCCCCGCGCGAGGGAAGAGGAGGTCGAGACCCTCTCGATCGCCGCCACGATCTCCGGATTCGCGGTGTCCGATTCGACGACCGCCTCGGTGTCGCCGAATCCGCCCTCGGTCGCTTCTACCACGAACGGAGCGAGCCCGCGATGAACTGGCGCTCCGTTACCAAGATGCCCGACGTTCGGACCGCGCTGGTGGTACTCGTGGCGGCCGTCGGCGTCGTGGGATGGACGCTTTCCCGAGCCCTCCGGACACCGACCGCCGGGGGTCCGCCGGTCATGAGTGTCGCTGCCTTGGAGCCGATCACCCGCGGGGTATTGCCGCCGCCGGCCGACATTCAATCGGCCGTCGACGCCGACTTGTTTTCACGCGATCGAAGCGCGCCGTCGGCGCCGTATCGGATGCCGGGGGAAAGTGCCCCGGATAACAAGCCTGTCGTCGAACCTATGAAGCCGTTGGTGCTCGGCACCGCGGTCGCGAACGACGGCCGCAGCTTCGCGACGCTTCAACTGGGCGACGCGACGCCGACGCTGGTGCATGTCGGCGACAAGATCGGCGAATGGACGGTGAAGGGTATCGAACGCAGAAAAGTCGTGCTCGTGAGCACCACCGGCAGTCGCGCCGAGCTCACGGTGCCTAAGCCAGGATATTGATATGCGGATTCGTCTCGGAACTGTGATCGCGGCGGCGCTCGCGCTGATGTTGGCGTCGCCTCCCTTATTCGCCCAACGCGGTGGACGGCAGACGCCGGCCAAACCGGACACGGCGAAGAAGCCGTCCGCCTCGGTGTCGTTGGACTTTCAGGATCAAGACCTCAAGGTCGTCCTCGACGCGCTCGCCGCGGCAGGTGATCTCAACGTCTCGATGACCAACATTCCGTCACAGCGCATCACCGTGCACATGGGGCGTCCGGTGGATCGCGAGGGAATGATCGATGTGCTCAAGAACGTCGCCGAGGCGAATGGGCTGAAGTTCACGCAGACCCCGACGCTGATTCAGATCTCCGGCACTCCGGCCGAACGCGGGCCAACGCCGCAACAGATTCTCCAACAGCAGCTCGCGCAGGCGAATCAACAGCAGCAGGTCCGGCTCTATACGTATCGGCTGCGACATGCGAGCGCCGTGCAGCTCGCGCCGGTGCTGACGAATCTTTTCTCCGGCCTCACCGGCGGTTTCACGAACACGAACGGTCGCGGCGGTACGTTCACCGTGCCGAACGCGAACGGCGGTTTCACGACGATCCAGACCGGTCCACCCGGGAACATCCAGACGTTCCCGCAACAGCAGAACAATCCCGGTCGCGGTGGCGGCGCCGGTCGTGGCGGTCAGGCCAATAACCAAGCCGGCGCCGAGCAGGCGATCGTCGCGGGCGCACCGGGCGGGGGCCGCGGCGGGGCGATCGCCAATGCCATCAACAGCATCTTCCAAGCGACGAGCGGGTCGCTGTCCAACCAGGCGAACGAGATTCGGATTATCGCGGAGGAGACGAGCAACTCGCTCCTCGTCCGCGCGACCGATTCCGACTGGGCGCTCGTCCAGCAAATCATCCAGGGCGTCGATCTCCGTCCGCTCCAGGTCCTGATCGAGGTGACGATCGCCGAGGTGACGCGCACGCGCTCGCTCGACCTCGGGGTGTCCGGCGTCGTCAAGCATACGGAAACCGGCAAGGACGCGACGAACGTCACGGCATCGGCGCCGTCGCTGGCCAGCGCGCGCGACTTCATCCTCGAGCTGACCGGGGGCCGCGGCACGATCAACTATGATGTCGCGCTCAATGCGCTTCAGGCGCGGGGCGACGTCAAAGTGCTGTCGCTCCCGGTCATCATCGCCCAGAACAACCGCCAGGCGTCGCTCAACGTCGGCTCGTCGCGTCCGTTCGTGCAGATCTCGCAGACGGTTCCGAACGATCCGACGGGACGCGTGCAGACGGTGCAATACATCGACGTCGGCACGATCCTCACGATCACGCCGACGATCAACCCCGACGGCTACGTCAATCTCCAAGTGACGCAGACCGACAACAGCGCGACGAACGAAGTGCAGTTCGACGCGCCAATCATCAACAAGCGGGAAGCAACGACGCAGGTCTTCATTCGCGACGGACAGACCACGGTGATCGGCGGCCTCGCCGGCAACACGAAGACACGGCAGGACCAGGGAATCCCATTGATCAGCCGCATTCCACTGATCGGCACGCTGCTGTTCGGCAACACGTCGCGCACGGACGACACGACGGAGCTCTTCCTCTTTCTCACGCCGCACATCATCTCCAGCGACGACGACGTGGACAAGCTGCGCGAAGCCATTCGGGAAGGAAGCGACCTGCTCAGGCAGATGAACATCGGGCCGCACATCATCCCGCGCGCCGACACGATTCCCGTTCCACCGCTTCGTCCGCCGCAGGACAGCACGAAGAAGGATTCTCTCACGACGATGCGTCGCCGCCCGCCGCAGCAATGAGCGTCACGCAGCGCCCCCGGCCCGACGCGGAGCACTCGGCGACGGAGCTGCTCGAGGTCGAGCGGCTCACGACCGCGCTGTCCGCCGATTGGCTGGAGCAGTACGGTCTATTGCCGCTCAGGTTGGAGAGCGACGCGCTCGTCGCCGGTACGTGGCTCGACCACGTCGAGCCGCTGGCGCTCGATGATCTGCGCTTGCTGTTTGGCGCGCGCGTCGTGCTCGAGCGGTTCAGCGAGCACGATCTGCGAACGGCCATTCGCCGCGTCTACGCGCCGGAGGCGGCAACCGCCGAAGGGGTGATCGCCGGTCTGACCGGTGAAGCGCGCGCCGTCATCGACGTCGACGAGATTCCGCTCGACGATCTGCTGCATCTCGCCAACGAGGCGCCGGTCGTTCGCCTCGTCAACCTGCTCCTCATCGAGGCGCTCGACGCCCGGGCATCGGACGTGCACCTCGAGGCCTATCAGGACGGTTTGCGCGTGCGCTACCGCGTCGACGGCGTGCTTCAGAACGCGCCATCGCCCCCGCCGCACCTCACGGCCGCGATCATCAGCCGTCTCAAGATCATGGCCGAGCTGGACATCGCCGAGCGGCGGCTTCCGCAGGACGGACGCATTCGCCTGCGACTGCAGAATCGCCAGGTGGACGTCCGCGTTTCGACGGTCCCGACGCTGCGTGGTGAGAGCGTCGTACTGCGATTGCTCGACAAGGAGCGTGGCCGGATCTCGCTCACCGAGCTGGGAATGGCGGGGGACACGCTCGAGCTCTTCACCGAAGTAGTCTCACGGCCGCACGGCATCGTGCTCGTGACCGGCCCGACCGGCTCGGGCAAGACGACGACGCTCTACGCCGCGGTCGAGATGATCCGCACCGGCCGTGAGAAAATTCTAACGGTCGAAGATCCGGTCGAGTACGAGCTGGCCGGAGTACCCCAGGTCCCGGTGAACGAAAAGGTCGGCGTCACCTTCGCCGCCGCGCTGCGTTCGCTCCTTCGCCAGGATCCGGACATCATTCTCGTCGGCGAAATCCGCGACGCCGAGACGGCACAGATCGCGACGCAAGCCGCGCTCACCGGGCACTTGGTGCTCTCCACGCTCCACACCAACGACGCGCCGACCGCCCTCACGCGCCTGCTCGATCTCGACGTCGCCGCGTACCTCGTGGCGAGCACCGTCGACGCCGTGCTGGCCCAGCGTCTCGTCCGCGTGATCTGCACGAACTGCCGGACGGAGACGGTTCCCGACAAGGCCGCGGCGCGCCGACTGGACCTTTCCGCATTGGGTCTCACTCGCGTGTGGAAGGGCCGCGGTTGCGACGAATGCCGCGGCACCGGCTATCGTGGTCGCACGGGGGTCTACGAGCTGCTCGTGATGGACGCCGATCTGCGATTGGAAGTTCAGCGCCGGCGCGGATCCGAAGAACTGCGCTCGATGGCGATCGCGAAGGGGATGCGGACACTGCTCGATGACGGATTGAGAGCGGCGCGGGCCGGCGTCACGACTTTGGATGAGGTGCTGCGGGTCGCGCGAGCGTAGGGCCCGGACCTCGGCGCGTGAGCCGCATCACAGTTCCGCCTCCGCGACCTCGCCACTTCGTGATGCACGCCACGTTATTGAGAACATTCTCACGCGCTCCCGGAAAATATTTCTCCTCAGCGCCGATTCCTCGCACACGGTATGCGACAGAGCCCGACGATTCCACCCATGCCTGCTCTCCGCAGGCGGGCTCAGACGTAACCGTTGCTGTGAGGTGCTCATGAACCACAAGATGCTCACAGGCGTTGCCGCGTTGTTCGTCGCGGGCGCCGCGGGTCTCCAGGCGCAGGTACGCCCGGACACCGGCAAGAAACCCGTCCAAGCGGCCGGCGTCATCGCGACTGATACACTCATCATCGAGTGGTATCGTCCCACTGGCACCGTTTGCAGCACCGTCGACGTGACCGCGGCGAAGGCGGTTCAGATCAAGTCGGATCTCTTCAAGGCCGATGCAGGCATGATCTCTCCCGACTCGGCGAAGATCGTGGCCCTCTGCGCGGTGCCGGGCCAAATCGGCTCGGGCGAGATGAACGTCGATAACGGCGTGACCCAGTACGCGATCGACATCATCCCCAACGGCAAGAAAACGCATACGAAAGTGATCGTGGACGCGAACACCGGCGCCGTGCTGTCCTCCAAGCAGTTTGGCGGACTGCGTGGATTGGCCGGATGGGTGCGTGAGAGCGGTGAGCACAAGACAAACACGGTGAAGCCGCCGAAAGACACAACGACCGTCATGACCAAGACGACGATCACCGTCACCAAGGACTCGAGCCTCAAGAAGGACACGGGCAAGGTGAAACCGCCGACCACCTGAGGACTCGCGGGCGCGGGTCTCTCCCAGCGGGGCGCCGTGGCAGCGGCGCCCCGTTTTTGTTTGGTTCACTGTCGCCGCGACGTTGACAAGGTGAGGCGAATGCGGGAAGCTAGTGCGCGCATCATCGAGCTCCCGCCCGTCTCCCATGCAACGACTCATCGCGCCCTTCTCGGTCCTTCTGGTCGGCGGACTACTCCTCGCCTGCCGAGGCGGCGCCCCCGCCACCGCGACGGCGACGGTTCCCGCGGCGAAGTATCTGGCGATTTGGGCCGGGCCGCAGGAACACATCCAGGGCGACAAGGTCATGACGCCGATCGGGCCGAGCTTCGTCGCCATCATCGACGCCGATACCGCGAGCCCCGGCTACGGGTCGATCGTCACGTCGGTGCCGATCGGCGACATGGCGATGATGCCGCATCATATGGAGTACGTCTTTCCGCGGAGCGGCGTGGTGTTCGCCGACGATTACACGGCGGGAAAAGCGTTTCTCATCGATTTGCGAGATCCCACGGCGCCCAAGCGCGTCCGCACGATGGACGGTGTGCCGGGCTTCGAGAAACCGCACAGTTTCGCGCGCCTCGCCAACAATCACGTCATCGCGACGCTTCAGTACGGCAACGGCATGAAGCCGGGCAACCCGGGCGGGATCGCCGAGTTCGACGCCGATGGAAAGTTGGTGAGGAGCGTGTCGTCCGCCGACTCGAGCATGCCCGGCGCGCGTATTCGCAACTATGGTCTCGAAGTGCTGCCGGCCATCGACCGCATGGTCACGACGAGCGCGCCGATGGACACCGAGCACACGGCGAACACGGTGCAGCTCTGGCGCCTCTCCGATCTCAAATTGCTCAAGACGATCGCGATGCCGAAGGTCGCGAACGATTCGGTCGACCAACAACCATTCGAGGTCCGCGCGCTCCCCGACGGCAAGAGCGTGATGCTCAACAGCTACCTGTGCGGCATGTATCACCTCACCGTGGACGGCGATACGCCGCGCGTCGAGCTGGTGAACTCGCTCCGTTCACCGCCCGAGAGCGGTTGCTCGGTGCCGGTGATCGTGGGCCGCTATTGGGTGATCCCCGTCGCTTATGGGCGCCGCGTCATCAGCCTCGACATCAGCGACCCGACGCACGCGACACAGGTCGCCGAGCTGAAGACCGACTCGACCTTCCTTCCGCATTGGCTGTCGGCGGATCCGGGTAGCGATCGTATCGTGCTCGTCGGGCAGGACGATGGCGAGCCGCGCGTGACGATCATCCGGTTGGACCAGGCCACCGGCGCTCTGAGTTGGGATGACCGTTTTCACGACGGAGACAGGACCAAACACGGTGTGAGCTTCGCGCGCACCGATTGGCCGCACGGGAAAATCGAGCACGTCGTTCCGCACGGCGCGCTCTTCGTCGCGCAGCCAAAACCGTGAGGTTATCGCAAGTGATGATTCGTCCTTTGCGCGTCCTCGTCTTACTCGCCGCCTCGGCGTCGCTCGTTCACGCTCAACGGCGTCGATCTCTTCCGCTCGACTCCGGAGCCGTCGGCGACATCGCGCGCCTCCTCCTTCTCGAAGACGTGCGTCGCTTCGACTCCCTCGAGCTCTCGAGCGCGCTCCAGTCGAAGCATCCCGAGGTCCGCCGCCGTGCGATGCTCGCCGTCGCGCGGATCAATGACAAGCGCGGCGTTGCCCTGCTTCGCGCGCGACCACTCGACGCCGATACCGCGCTCGCCGCGACGATGGTGTTCGCCGTCGGCCAGCTCCGCGACACGCTGACGATCGCCTGGTTCGATTCGCTGCTGTCCAATCCGCGAACCGCGCCGACAGTCGCCACCGAAGCCGCTTGTGCGCTCGGAAAGATCAAAACGGCGGCGGCTCGTGCGGTGCTGGCGCGATACCTCACCAACGTCACCGCCGGCCCGCGCACTCGTGACGCGATCGGTGAGGCGCTTCTCGCCATCGGCCGCTCGACCGCGCGCGGCGACATCGCGCCGATCGTGAAATGGACGTCTTCCCCCGACGAGGAGATTCGCTGGAGAGCGACGTGGGCCATCTTTCGCCCCCGCGATCCCGCTGCCGTGGGCGATCTGCTCCGTCTGAGTGACGACCGGTCGGGGCACGTCCGCTCGTGGGCTGTTCGTGGGCTCGTCAAGTCGCAAGCAGACTCGGCGTCGGTCGGCGAGCGCGCGGAAGCGAAGCTGCTGGCGGCGCTCCGCGACACAGACCGGCGCGTGCGCAGCGAAGCGATCCGCGCGCTCGGCAGCTACTCGGACTCGCTTGCCCTGACGGCGCTCACGAACGGCTTGTCGTCCGCGGACAGCTGGATCTCGGTGAGCGCCGCGGAAGGGCTGGGGAGGTCTCGTCTCTCGTCCGTCGTGCCGGCGCTCGTCGCGGCCACAGATGCGACGCGCCCCTGCGCGCTGCGCGCCACCGCGATTCGACAACTGCAACCCTTCGCCAATGCCGAAGCCAGAACAGCGGCGAGCGCGCTGGCGCGCGATACGGTTCCTTATTGTCAGAACCTGGCGG
>Ga0310812_10000499_pt1 | contig 14845 bp, 12 predicted proteins | sample NN3metagenome_FD_205747 | JGI IMG/M metagenome (GOLD analysis project Ga0310812, IMG submission 205747) | Soil microbial communities from experimental microcosm in Duke University, North Carolina, United States - NN3 | ecosystem: Engineered > Artificial ecosystem > Soil microcosm > Unclassified...
AACGGAGCGCCGCCGCAGCAAGAAAAGCGCACCGAGCCGCCGAAGTCCGAGGTTCCGAAGGCGGAGCCTCCGAAGACGGAGATACCGAAGACGGAGCCGGGCAAGCCGGAGGGCGAGCCGAAGCCCGCCGACCGCAAAGAGCCGCCGGCGCAGGGTCCCGAGGCGACGCCGCCCAAGGACGAGAAGGCTCCGGAGGCCACGCCGCCGCAGACCCCGCCGGGCGATCAAGGCCAGACTCCGCCCAAGTCCGAGCCGCCTGCCTCGGGCGGCCCGCAGCAGAAGAAGCAGGCAGCGCCGCGGCAAGCGCCGCCGCCGCGTCCGGCCCAGCCCGCGACGCCGCGCCAATCGGGCCTCGGGCCCGATGCAAAGCCCGACGAAAAGAAGGGCACCGAGCCGCCGGCCAATACCGACAAGCCCGGAAACTCCGAAAAACAGCCGGAAACGCAGCCGCAAGGTCCCGGTCAGCCGCCGGAAACGAAGCCGCAGTAAGTGCCTGCCAGTCTCGGGCGCCGGCCGCGACGCGCGTTGCGCCCGGAATCGGCCTTTGACATGATCCCGCCGCGATTGCGGGCTAGCGCAAGGCCGGTCTCGAAGGCCGCAACCTTTGTGAGCGTCGTCGTCTCCGTGAGTTCGTCGCCTCCGTTCCGTCTTCATTTGCCCCGTTTCGCGAATGCGCGCGTCGCAATTCGCGGCCCGCGCATGCGCGAAGTTGGGCACGGTGTCGTGGGCGCCGTCTTCGCCGCGACCGTGCTCGTGGCCGCCACGGACGCGTCCGCGTTCGACGTGAAGAAGCTCGATTTGAGCGTCGTCCGCGTCCAGCACATCTTCTCCTATCAGGGCAAGGAGATCCTCGGCGTCCACGGCACGGGCTTCGTGCTCAACGACGAGGGCTACGTCGTCACCAACTATCACGTGATCGACGTGAGCGGGAAAATGCCCGACGGCGTGAAGCCCGTCGCCATCGTCATCCCGGACGGGAACTGGGGGCGCCGGCTCAAGGCGACGCCGCTCTGGAGCAACAAGGAATTCGATCTCGCGATCCTGCATGTGCCCGAGCTGAAACGCCCGCCGGTCGTGCTCTCGGCGGCGCCGTGGCAGAAGCTCGAGAAGGGCGAGCCGGTCTTCGCGTTCGGCTTCCCCAAGGCCGGCGACACCACCGGGGCCACGCTCGAGACTTCGTTCACGCGCGGCGACGTCTCCAAGACCGAGCGTGCGCGCGGCACCAAGGACGGCGCCGTGCAGCCGATCGTGCAGCACACCGCCTCGCTCAATCCGGGCAATTCCGGCGGGCCGCTGTTCAACCAGTGCGGCGAGGTGGTCGCGATCAACACCTTCGCGGCGCAATCGACGTTCAAGCTCACCAAGGGCAGCGGCGGCGAGACGGTCGCGCACGGCCCCGCCGTCTCGGGCGTCTACTATTCGCCGCATGTGAGCGCCCTCGTGCGCTTCCTCAGCACCGAGGAGGGGCTCAAGAAGATCAAGTTCCAGAGCAACAGCACCGTCTGCAGCAAGAGCGCCAGCAATATTCCCTACGAGATGTACCTCGCCATCGGCGCCGTCTCGGTGCTGGCGCTGGCGTCGCTGGCGCTGGCGCTGACGCGGAAGCGCGCGGTGCAGGTCGTCGAATCCTACAGCCAGTGGATCCGCCGCCGCGGCGGCAGCGGCTCCTCCGCGCACGCGCCGCCGCCGCCGATGCTCGGCCCCGGCGGCGGCTGGGTGATGACCGGCAAGGACAGCAGCGGCGAGCAAGTCTATCTCCCGATCGGCCGCAACGAGCTCGAGAATGCGAGCCTCGGCACCGACAAGGGCCTCGTCGTCGGCCGCAGCAAGGCGCTCTGCGCCAAGGTCATCGCCGACGGCAGCGTCTCGCGCCGCCACGCGCGCATCGTGGCGCTGGGCAAGGGCCTCGGCGTCGAGGACCTCAATTCCTCGTTCGGCGTGACGGTCAACGGCAAGCGCGTCGAGCCCTACAAGGCCGTGCCGATCCCGAACGGCGCCACGGTCACATTCGGCGACGTGAAGCTCCAGGTGGCCGAAACCTGAAGACGCCGCTTTCCGGCGCTTGATCTAGTTCAACGACGCTATCCGCTCCGGCGCTACTGTGCGACATTGCGCGCGACGCGCGTATTGGGCAGGGGCGAAGCGGATATGGCGCGCTTGCGTTGGCAGTGGTGTTGGGCGCCCGCCGTCGCGGTAGCGCTGCTCTGCGCGCCGGCGGCCGAGGCGCTCCAAGTCAAGCGCTTCGAGCAGAGCGTGGTGCGCGTCTTCGTCGTCGTCACGCGCAGCGACGGCGCGAAGATGTCCGGCAGCGGCACCGGCTTCGTCGTCGCCCGCGAATACGTCGCCACCAACAATCACATCGTCGCCCTCGGAACCACGGCCGCCGGCGAGACGCCGACGCGCGTCGTGACGGTGCGCGAGCCCGGGACGGTCGCGGACCGCACGGCCGAGATCGTCTGGACCTCGCGGGAGCTCGATCTCGCGATCATCCGCGTGCCGGGCATGACGCGGCCGGCGCTCAAGCTCTCGCATGCGTCACCGCTCAAATACCCGCCGAAGGGCGCCGAGGTCTGGGCGCTGGGCTTCCCGGGGGTCGCGGACGTGATCATGCCCGCCGAAGCCGAGCGAGCCAGCGCGACGGTGACGCGCGGCGTCGTCGGCCGCATCGGCATGGGCGGCAGCATTGCGGCGCGCACGTCGCGGCCCGTGATCCAGCACGACGCCAGCATCAACCGCGGCAGCTCGGGTGGGCCGCTGCTCGACGATTGCGGCATCGTCGTCGGCATCAACACCTTCCTGCCGATGACCGTGTTCGACATCGGGCTCGACGCGACCGGCTCGTTCAAGGCCTATGGGACGCCCAACACCGGCGTGTTCGCGTCGCCGCACATCACGAGCCTGGTCGAAGCCGCGCGCAACGCGCCCGAATTGCGCGCCGTCAAAATCGAGACCACTGGGCGGTTCTGCGGCGCCGACGACACGCCGCTCGGCCTCTACATCGCGGTCGGCGCGGCGCTGTTCCTGGCCGGCGCGGCTCTGGTGCTGGTGCTGCACGGCGGCGCGCTGCGCCGCCTGCGTCACAACATCGAAGTCTACGCCGCGTGGCGCCGCCGCCGGCGCGCGGGGGCAGGGCGGGGCGGCCACGCGGCCGAGCCCGGCGCCGGCGCGATGCGAGCGGCGGATACCTGTGCGCTCCACGGCCACGATGCCGAGGGCAAGCCGATCCGGATCGCGTTCGAACCCGATCGGCTGACCGCGGTCAGCCCCGGACGCGAACGCGGGCTCGTCATCGGCCGCAGCAAGCGCCTGGCCGACGTCGTCGTTCCCGAGTCCGGCATCTCGCGCCGGCACGTGCGGCTCGTCGCCATGCCGGACGGCTCGCTGGCGATCGAGGATCTCGATTCGGCGCGCGGGACCAAGCTCAACGACAAGCCGCTGCCGCCCTATGAGCGCGTCCCGATCAAGGCCGGCGACAAGATCGCGCTCGACGGCGTGGTGCTGACGCTCGAGCACGCGCGCGAGCGCGAATAGGCCGTCCGGAGGCCTTGTTTTCCCCGCCTGGGCCGGCAGAATCCCGTTCCACGGCGGGCCTCCGGGACAAGGGTGCAAAATGCTGCGGCAGCGTCACTTCGGCGGGAGAGCCCCGGCGTTCGTCTTCGGCCTCGCGCTGCTGGTCGCGGTTCCGCTGGCGGCGGCCTACGCCTTCGACGCCAAGAAGGCGGATTTGAGCATCATCCGCGTCGTCGTCTTCGAGATCAAGAACGGCAAGCGCACCGGGACCTACAGCTTCGGCACGGGCTTCGTCGTCGCCAACGAATACGTGGTGACGAACAACCACGTGACCGACGACTCCGATTTCACCAAGGACGGCGGCTCCTCCGAGCGCGTCGTCGTCGACGGCTCGACCAAGAATCTGCGCCCGGCGCAGCTCATCTGGAATTCGACCGAGCTCGACCTCGCGGTCGTCCGCGTCCCGGGCTTGACGCGTCCGTCGCTGACGCTGTCGAGCGCGCCGCCGATGGAGTATCCCGAAAAGGCCGCGGCGGTGTGGGCGATCGGATTCCCCGGCCTCGCCGATCGCTCGATCACGTCGGAGACCGCGTTCAGCATGTCGACGATCACGCAGGGCGTCGTCGGCAAGGTGGTGATGGGGCGCGCCAGCCAGCGCGACAAGGTGCGTCCGGTCATCCAGCACAACGCGAGCATCAACAAGGGCAATTCGGGCGGCCCGCTGTTCGACAATTGCGGCCTCGTCGTCGGCGTCAACACCTTCGGCGCGGTTTCGACGATGGAGGTGAGCCGCGACCAGAAAGGCCGCGACATCGCCGCCGGCATGCCCAACACCGGCATCTTCTACTCGCCGCATATCGGCAATTTCATCGAGGCGCAGAAGACCGTGGCGGCGTTGGCGCCGATCAAGCTCACGCTTTCGGCGGCGCCGTGCACGGCCGCGGTGGCCGAGCCCCCGGGCCTGCCGGTCTGGGTCTACGGCATCATCGGCGTCGTGGCGCTGCTCGCGCTGACGTCGACTTTCGTCGCGTTCCGCAAGGGCACGACGCGCGAGATCGTCCGCGTCGTCGAATCATACAGCGGCTACATCCGCCGGAAGGGCGAGCCGCCGTCGGTGCGCGCGCACAAGGCCGAGCGTTCGCGGACCGCGCCGCGCGGGGCGCCCTCGAGCGCACCCTCACGCACCGCGCCTCCGCACGTGGCCGAGGCGGCCGCACCGGCCGGCGCCAGCAAGCTGGTGCTGACCGGCCGCAGCAAGGAGCAGAGCTTCCGCGTCGAGATCGGCGCCGACGAATTGGAGGCCGCGGCCGCCAAGAGCGATCGCGGCATCGTGCTCGGCCGCAGCCGCAGCTTGAGCGACAAGGTCGTCGACGATCCTTCGATTTCGCGCCGCCACGCCAAGTTCTTCCTCGCCGACGGCATGCTGATGGTCGAGGACATGGGCTCGGCCTACGGCACCAAGATCAACGGCAAGAAGCTCGGCGCCAACGAAGCCGGCGCGCTCAAGCCCGGCGACAAGCTCGGCATCGGCGGCGTGACGCTCGAGGTGGGGCGCGCATAGCCTTGGGACCGCGCAGGGAGGCGCGCCGCTCGTTGGAGTCACTCCGTCACGACGAGATCGCCTTCCATGTCATCGTGGCCGTCGCCGCAAAAAATGTTGCAGTTGAATCCGAAGCGGCCGGCGCGGTCGGGCGTGAAGGCGATGCGTGTGATCTCGCCGGGAACGAATTCGCCCTTCAAGCCGAATGACGGCAGCTCGAAGCCGTGCCGGCGGTCGAGCGATTCGAGTTCGAGCACCACCGGCTCGCCGCGCTTCAGCACGATCTCGCGCGGCGTGAACTCGAACTTGCGCGCTTTGATGCGCAGGACGCGCGGTCCGCCGGCGCGGACGATCTGCGGCGCCACCAGCGCGGCCGCAGCGAGGCCCGCCGCCGCGGCCAGGGCCGCGGCGAAATCGCGTCGTCTCAACATGGCGATGCGTTCAGGCCTTGAGCGCCACTTCTTTCACGGCCAGGGCCGTGCTGCCGGCCTTGGCGCCGACTTGGCGGAAGCCGAGGCCCTTGAATGGCGCCGCCGCATCCCACGGCACCGGCGTGCGTTTGGGCTGCGAGCCCGGCGCGGGTTGCGGGAAGATCAGCGAGGTCGCGGCGTGGTGCGCGATGCGGCCCGTCATGTGATGGTGCTCCTGGTGGATATGCCCGTAGAACACCGTCACGTTGGCGTAAGGCTCCAGGAGCTTCACCGCCGCGGCACCGTCCTTGGTCGCCCAGTCCCATTGCGGATAGAGATCGAACAGCGGCCGGTGCGCGAGCACGACGATCTCCTGGTTCCTGTCGAGCTGCGCCAGATCGGCCGCGAGCCACTTCAGCTGCGCTTCGCCGATGGCGCCGGTGGGATCGGAGACGTTGTCGAGCGCCACGAAGTGCACGCCCTTGTGATCGAATGTGTGGTGCGTGGCGCCGAAAAATTCCTGAAATGCCTCGCCGCGGTCGAGCGAGGCGTCGTGCTCGCCGGGGATGAAGCGCACGGTCTTGACCTTGAGCGAGCCGATGATGTCGCGGAATTCGGCGAGGCGCTTGCGGCGCTCCTTGCCGTCGTCGGTGGTGTGCGTGAGATCGCCGGTGAAGACGATGAAGTCCGGCGTGGCCTCGAGCGCGTTGACGGCCGCGACCGCGCGCTTCAGCGTGTTCGCCGCTTCGGGGTTGGCCGGCCCCTTGTAACCCCAATGCGTGTCGGTGAGCTGGACGAAGAAGAAATCCGCCGCGGGCGCGGTCGCGGCCCGCACGCCGCCGGCAAGCCCGGAAGCGAACACGGCGCCGCCGAGCCCGGCAAGCTTCAGGAATTGACGTCGGTCGAAATCGCGGTTCATGGCATCCTCCATGGCAAACGGCAGTGACTGACGTGGAGATACGGGGAGGGAGCGGGCCATTCCCTCGATTATTTTTCGCCCGGCGCGGAATAACGGAGCCGCCCGGCGGATTTTAGCCTGGATGAAAATGCAGTCCGATTGGGAGACCGGGACGGTGGACGACCGAACGAGGAGCCGGCGGTTCGAGCGTCTCGCGCTGCCCCACCTCGACGCGTCCTACGAGCTTGCGCGCTGGATCACCGGCAACAGGCACGATGCCGAGGACGTGGTGCAGGACGCGTTTCTCCGCGCGTTCCGCTTCTTCGAGTCCTGGCAGGGCGAAAGCCCGCGCGCTTGGCTGCTCGCGATCGTGCGCAACGCCGCCTATCGCTGGCTCGAACGCAATCGCCCGAAGCACGTCTTCGCCGTCGAGCCCGATGCGTTGGAGGCGGCGAGCGAGCGGGCGGCGCTCAGCGGCGCTCTTCCGAGCGCGAATCCGGAGGACGCCGCCGCCGCGGCGAGCGAGCGCGGCCGGCTCGCGCGCCTGCTGGAAATCCTGCCGCCGCCGTTCCGCGAAGTCCTGATCCTGCGCGAGCTGCAGGGTCTCTCTTACCGCGAAATCGCCGAAATCGCCGCCGTGCCCGAGGGAACGGTCATGTCGCGCCTCGCGCGCGCGCGCGCCGAGCTCCGACGGCTTTGGCTCAAGGACCAGCCATGACCACAGCAATGGATTGCGAAGCGGTGCGCATCGGCCTTTCGCCGTATCTCGATGGCGAGCTCGATGCCGAAGAGCGCAAGGCCTTCGAGCGCCACCTCGAAGCGTGCAAGGACTGCCGCGCCGTCTTGGACGAGGCGCGCGCGATGAGCCGCGTGTTGCGCGCCGACGTGCCGCATGAACGGGCGCCGTCGGGTTTGGCGGCGCGTATTCAAGCCGGGCTGGCCAGCGGCGATAGCCGCGTGGCGGCGCGGCGCTGGTATGGCCGCATGCCCGCGCTCGCGGCGGCATCCGTCGCGCTGTTCCTGCTCGGCGGCGTCACGGCGCGCTGGGTGATTCCGCCGGCGACCGAAATGGGCGTGGTGCAAGATGCGGCCGCGCGGGATGCCGTGGCCGCGCATGTGCGCGCGTTGGTCAGCGAGCGCACGATCGACGTCGCTTCGTCCGACCAGCACACGGTCAAGCCCTGGTTCGACGGCCGCGTCGAGCTGGCGCCGCCGGTCGAGGACCTGACCGGAGAGGGCTTCCGCCTCATCGGCGGCCGGGTCGACTTCGTCGGCGGTCGCCGCGTCGCGGCGCTGGTCTACCGCCACCGCCAGCACGTCTTGACGCTGTTCGTGACGCCGGCGGCGGCCGAGGGAGCGGGCCAGGAGACGTGGCAGGGCTACAATCTCGTCCGCTGGAGCCAAGGCGGCATGCGCTTCTTGGCGGTGTCCGACCTCGAGCGCGGCGAACTCGAGCGCTTCGCGGCGATCCTGCGCACGCGCATCGCCGCCAAGTAAAAACCGAGCCTTCGCACCCGATCGGGACCACATCTTGCGAAAATTGCCCGCGAAGCCCTTGCTTTAGTGGCGCGCGGGAACGATCATGCGCGCGCCCCAGGGCGCCTGTCGGCGGGCGCCGCGGTCTGTTGGGCCGGCCAGGAGACGACGGATGAAATCGGTGCGGTGGATGGCGCGCGGCGCGGTCGTGGCCCTCGGCCTTTGCGCGCCGGCGATGCTGACCGGCGCGCCGCCCGCCTACGCCTTCGACGCAAAGCGCGCCGATGCCAGCGTGATGCGCGTCCTGGCGCTCGTGGTGAAGGATCAAGGCGGCCGCCTCCAGCCTGTCATGGGCGGCACCGGCACCGGCTTCGTCATCGACCGCGAATACGTCGCCACCAACTACCACGTCGTCCATCTCGACGAGATGCTCGCCAAGGTCGAGGGCGGCAAGGAATACATCGCGGTGCGCGAGCCGGGCTCGAAGAAGAACATTGTCGCGACCGTGGTCTGGAAATCGAAAGAGCTCGATCTCGCGGTCCTGAAAGTGCCGACGCTGAAGCTCGATCCGCTCGTGCTTTCGAGCGCCACGCCGATCGACTATCCGCCCAAGGGCGCCAAGGTCTATGCGCTCGGCTATCCCGGCATTTCAGACCAGGCGCTGCAATCCGAGGAAGGATTGGTCACCTCGACGCTGACCTCGGGCGTCGTCGGCAAGACCGTGCGTGCCGGCGTCGGCGGCACGGTGCGGCCGGTGATCCAGCACGACGCGGCGATCAACACCGGAAATTCCGGCGGCCCGCTGTTCGACAATTGCAACGTCGTCGTCGGGGTCAACACGTTCGTCGCGCTCTCGCGCCTCCAAGTTATGGAAGACGACAAGGGGCAGCGCATCGCCACCGGCGCCACGTCCTCGGGGATTTCCCTGTCGCCCCACATCGGAAATCTCGTCACCGCGGTGCAGACCATCCCGCAATTGCGCGGCATCAAGCTGCAGCTCAACGGCTCGAGCGATTGCGCCGACGAATCGGCGGGCATCCCGGTGTGGCTTTACGGCGCGATCGGCGTCTTCGCGCTGATGGCGATGACCGGCATGGTCGTCGCGTTCACGCGCCGGCGCGAGGTGGTGCGCGTGGTCGAATCCTACAGCGCCTGGGTGCGCCGCAAGGGTGTGTCGCCCGGCGCGCCGCGCACCTCGGGTGTCAAGCCCGAAGCCACGGCCGCGCGGCCGCGCGCCGCGACTGCGGCGCAAACCTCCGAACCCACGGCCGGCACGGCGATGCCGTCGCCGCGCGGGCGCATGGAAGCCAAGACCGATTCCGGCACCGCGGCGCCGCCCGCCGCCGGCGATTGGGTGCTGTCGGGCTTCGACACGCAGGGCAACACGCTGCGCGTGGCGTTCTCGCCGGCCGATCTCGACAAGGCCATGGCCGGCGCCGAGAAGGGCATCATCCTCGGCCGCAGCAGCAGCCTCTCCGACAAGATCGTCAACGACGCGAGCGTCTCGCGCCGCCACGCCAAGATCGCGCGCGCCGAAGAGGGCGGGCTCAAGATCGAGGATCTCAACTCGGCCTATGGGACCAAGGTCAACGACGAAGCCGTCGCCGCATTCCAGTCGCGGCCGCTCTCCGCCGGCGACAAGGTCACGATGGGCGCGATTACGCTCGACCTCTCGCAAATGCCTTGATTTCGAGGCGCTTCATCCGCGCCCGTGGGCGCTAACGAATTGTTAACCATAGAGTCGCAATTACAGCCTGGGGACCAAGCCGCGATGAAGCCGCCGGCGGCATGAGCACGGCCAAGAGGATGCACGGATCGCGCGCGGAGTGGAACGACGGCAAGACCGGCGACGACGCGCGGCCGGGTGTCGGCGTGTCCACGCCGGCGCGCCTGCCTCGGCCCTCCATGCCGTTCACCTTCTTCGCCATCGTGATCGGCGCCGGCGTGCTCGCCGGGCTTGCCGGTCTCGCCGCCGTTGAGATGCCCGCTTGGGCGAAGTTCGCGATCCTCTTCGCCATCATGGCGCCGGCCGGCATGCTCGCGTTCGTCGCGTTGCGGCGCCGCGGCGCGCTCATCGGCGTGCTGCCCGACAGCCGCAGCCGCCTCCTGCGCCGCGCCGCGGACGCCGTCGACGAGCCGCGCGCGGTGCTCGGCCCGGCCGGCGAGACCGTGCACGCCAACGCCGCGTTCATCGATCTCTTCCGGCGCTCGGCCGGCGCCGGCGGCGATCCGGTCGCGGGTGTGTTCGGCGCCGACGCCGAGCAGCTGCGCTCCTTCGCCAAGCTTTGCGCCGACGCCAAGATGGGCCTCGCGGGCCAGGCCAATTTCCCGCTGCCCGCGGCGCAGGGCGGCCCCGGCATCCGCCGCATCCATGCGACGCCGGTGCCCGACCACCCCGGCCACATCGTCATCCGCATCCAGGACGTGCCGCATCAGCGCAATGTCGCCGCCGACGACCGCGAGCGCTTCGTGGCGCTGCTCGATGCGATCGGCCTGGGCTACTACGAGATCGACGTCAACGGCCGGCTCACCTATTGCAACGCCAACTTCGGCGAATGGCTGGGGCTGGCGCCGGCCGATCTCCTGGCCCGCGGCGTGCCGCTCGGAAGCCTGCTCGCCTCCGGCATCCCGCGCTCGGGCGCGCCCTACGATCCCTTCGGCGGCAGGAGCGGCGAGGGCAGCGGCCAGGTCGTGCTGCGCGGCTTCAACGGCCGCGATGCCGCCGTCCACATCGTCCAGACCGTGGCGCGCGACGGCCCGCCGGGACTGCTGGTGCGCGCGGTCGTGCGCGATCTTTCCGCCGAGCGCCGCTGGCGGCAAAGCCTCACCGAATCCGACGAGCGCTTGCAGCGCCTGTTCGACGACGCGCCGATCGGCTTGGCGCTGATCGATTCCACCGGCGTGATTCGGCGCTGCAACGATCCGTTCCGCGAGCTCTTCGGCGGCGAGGGCGGCGAGCTGCGCGGCATCCGCATCGGCGAACTCCTGACCGACGAAAGCCGCGACCGCCTTTACGAGCTGCTGCGCCACGCGCTTTCGGGCCAGGCCGAAGTCAAGTCGGTCGACTTGATGCCGCGCCGGCGGCCCTCGCGCGTCGTCGCCGCCGACCTCTCGCACATGGGCATCGATGGCGAGCCGCTGTTCGTCATCTATGGCCTCGATGCCACCGAGCAGCGCACGCTGCAAAGCCAGGTGAACCAGGCGCAGAAAATGCAGGCGGTGGGCCAACTCGCGGGCGGCATCGCGCACGACTTCAACAATCTCCTCACCGCGATGATCGGCTATTGCGATCTCGTGCTGCAGCGCCACCGGCCGGGCGAGCAGAGCTTCGCCGACATCATGCAGATCAAGCAGAACGCCAACCGCGCGGCCGATCTGGTGAAGCAGCTCCTGGCCTTCTCGCGCCAGCAGACGTTGAAGCCGAAGGTGCTGAAGGTCACCGACGTGCTCACCGACTTGACGCATTTGCTGCAGCGCCTGGTCGGCACCAACATCTCGCTGCGCGTCGTGCACAGCCGCGATCTCGGCTTCGTGCGCGTCGACCAGGGCCAGTTCCAGCAGGTGATCGTGAACCTCGTCGTCAACGCGCGCGACGCGATGCCTGACGGCGGCACGATCACGGTCGAGACCAAGACCATGAAGCTCGCGCGCCCGATGCAGCGCGGGCACGAGCTGATCCCCGCCGGCGAGTTCGTCGAGATCGACGTCGTCGACGAAGGCACCGGCATCAGCTCCGAGAATCTGCAGCGCATCTTCGAGCCCTTCTTCACCACCAAGGAAGTCGGGCGCGGCACCGGCCTCGGGCTCTCGACGGTCTACGGCATCGTCAAGCAGACCGGCGGCCACGTGCTGGTCGAGAGCGTCGTTGGCAAGGGCTCGATGTTCACCGTCCTCATCCCGCGCTATCACCCGCAAAGCGAAGCCGAGACCGATCGCCCGGCGCTGAGCGGCGAAGTGCCGACGCGCGACTTGACCGGCGCCGGCACCGTCCTCGTCGTCGAAGACGAGGATCCGGTGCGCGCGTTCTCGGTCCGGGCGCTGCGCAACAAGGGCTACACGGTCATGGAGGCGCGCACCGGGCTCGAGGCGCTCGAAGTGCTGACGCGGCTCGACCGGCCGGTCGATCTCATCGTCACCGACGTGATGATGCCGCAGATGGACGGGCCGAGCCTGATCAAGAAGGTCCGCGAGAAGTGGCCGTCGACCAAGGTCATCTGCATCTCGGGCTACGCCGAGGAGAGCTTCCGCGACAAGATCGGAAGCTGGGACGACATCTGGTTCCTGCCCAAGCCCTACAGCCTCAACCAGCTCGCGGGTCTCGTCAAAGACGCGATCGGCGCCGGCAAACGCGCGGCGTGAGGCGGCATGCGCACCGCCCGAAGGCAATCCTCCCGCCGCATTGCGCCACTTCCGGAATGACGGATTGACAATCGGGCGCCGAGCAGCCTGCATTGGCGGCGCGGGAACCGAACGCAGCGGGCTGCGTTCTGTGGCAACCGCCAGTATTTCTTTTCCATGAACCGCAATACGAGGGGAAGATGGCCGCGTCGAGCGCCGCGCTACACGAATCCGCCGACAAGTTGACACCGGAGATGATCGACCGTCATCGCGCGATCGTCTCGCTGATGGAGGAGCTCGAAGCGATCGACTGGTACGACCAGCGCGTCGCGGCGTCCGCCGACGCTGAGCTGCGCGCGGTGCTGGCCCACAACCGCGACGAGGAGAAGGAGCACGCGGCGATGATGCTCGAATGGCTGCGGCGCCACGACGCCAAGCTCGACCAGCACCTCCGGACTTATCTCTTCAAGGAAGGCTCCGTGCTTGCGATCGAAGCCGGACAAGCGGCGGGCGACGCGGAAGGCGCAGGGAACGGCGCCGCCGCCGACGGCTCGCTTGGGATCGGCAGCCTCCGTGCCGCGGGTGAGACGCCATGAACCATCTCCATCGCGAACTGGCGCCGATCACGGCAACCGCCTGGGCCGAGATCGAGAGCGAGGCCAAACGGACCTTGAAGGCGAGTCTCGCCGCGCGGAAGCTCGTCGACTTCGTGGGGCCCAAGGGCCTCGCCACCTCGGCCGTCGGCACCGGCCGGCGCCAGGCAATCTCGGCCGGCGACGAACGCGGCATCGAGGCGAGTCTCCACGAATCGCAGCCGCTCGTCGAAATCCGCGTACCGTTCGAGCTTGCGCGCGACGAGCTCGAGGCCATCGACCGCGGCGCCAAGGACGCCGATCTCGAGGCGGTCGTCGCCGCCGCGCAGCGCATCGCGCGCATCGAGGACCGCGCGGTGTTTCACGGGCACGCCGCGGCGCTCATCAAGGGCATCTGCGAAGTGGCGCCCGGCGAGGCCGTCCCGCTCCCCGACAACTACGAAGATTATCCGCTCGCGGTCGCGCGCGCGTTGAGCCAGTTGCGTTCGGCCGGCGTCGACGGCCCCTACGCGATCGCGCTCAGCAAGCAGTGCTACACCGGCATCACCGAGACGACGAAGGGCGGCTACCCCGTCATCCAGCACGTGAAGCGCCTGCTCGACGGGCCGATCGTCTGGGCGCCCGCGCTCGACGGCGCCGCCGTGGTTTCGACGCGCGGCGAGGATTTCGAGCTCACGATCGGCGAGGACATCTCGATCGGCTATCGCGATCACGACCGCCAGAACGTGCGGCTCTACTTCGAGGAGAGCTTCACGTTCCGCGTTCTGACCCCCCACGCCGCCGTGCCGATGAAGCACGCGAAGAAGAGCGAGAAGAAGGGGCGGTAGAGCGCCACCGCGCCGCCCGAGCCCGTCGTCCTTCGCTTCGCTTGGGGCGACGGCGATGGCGAATTCCGCTATCCGAACTGCGGAAACAGCTTCAGCGCGTGGTCGCGCTCGATTCCGCGCAGCACGCCGGCGCCCAGGTTCATGGAGATGAGGCCCTTTACCGTGGCTTCGAGCGTGGCCTCGGGCGCGAACGGATAGTCGCTGCCGAACAGCACCTGCTGCGGCACGACGAGCTCCAACAGCGAGCGGAACGCGAGCCAGTTGGCCGAGAGCGCGGTGTCGTAATAGAGCCGCTTCAGCTCGGGGAGGACGCCGTTCGGCACCTTCTCCTTGTATTGCGGCCGTGCCGCCAGCCGCGCGATGCGCTCGGCCATGAACGGCACGGCGCCGCCGGCATGCGAGAAAATCCACTTGATGTTGCGGCAGCGCGCGAGAGTCCCGCCATAGAGCAGGCTCGTGATCGCGCGCGTGGTGTCGAACGGGAAGTCGAGCGTCGCCGGCGGATATTCCGGCTGGCACTGGTTGCACGTGGCCGTCGTCGGATGGAAGTAGACGACGGCGCCGCGCCGGTCGAGCTCGTCGAACACCGGCGCAAACGCGGAGTCGCCCGGATATTTGCTGCCGTAATTCGTCATAAGGCCGATGCCGTCGGCCTTCAACTCGTCGAGCGCGTGGCGGATCTCGGCGAGGCTCGCATCGATATCGGGCAGCGGCAGGCCGGCGAAGACGCCGAAGCGCTTGGGGTGATCGCGTCGGAGCTTGGCCGCGTAGTCGTTGGCGTGGCGGCAGAGCCGCGCCGTCGCTTTGGCGTCGCCGAACCAGAATCCCGGCGCCGAGATCGACGTGACGGCGGTCGCGATGCCGTGCCGGTCCATGACCTCGATCGACTTCGCCGGCGACCAATCCGGCGTCTTGCCCGCGACGCTGATCGGCCCGATGCGGCCGTCGCCGACCTCGGCCACGTAATCGGGCGGCAGGATGTGGTGGTGCACGTCGATGCGGTGCGCGGGCATGCGAAATCCTTGAGGAAAGGGCGCCGTGGAAAGGGCGCGCGAAGAAGCGCTAAGCCGCCACGTTTTCCCGAGAAATGCAATGCGGATGGGCGAGGGGCGGACGCACGCCCCGTTCGCGCCGCCGAGTCAGCGTCACCGGCCAAGCCCGGCCGCCCAGTCCTCAGCCCAGGCATCGAGCGCGAGCAGGCTCGGCAGCAGGCGCCGCGCGACCGGCGTGAGCCCGTAGCCGCTGGCGCCGTC
>Ga0310812_10000505_pt1 | contig 14717 bp, 14 predicted proteins | sample NN3metagenome_FD_205747 | JGI IMG/M metagenome (GOLD analysis project Ga0310812, IMG submission 205747) | Soil microbial communities from experimental microcosm in Duke University, North Carolina, United States - NN3 | ecosystem: Engineered > Artificial ecosystem > Soil microcosm > Unclassified...
TGGTGGGCGAGTGCCGCTGGGTCGTGAAGGCGCTGCGCCAGAAGGCGGGCATCCTGATGGCGACCGACCCGAAGGCCGCGCCGCTGGCCGCCGAGGTCCGCGCCCGCACCCAGAAAATCCTGCGCGGCGGCGCCGCCTACGAGGGCGCCCGCCACTGATGACGGGGCTGCTCCTCGTCCTGATGACGGCCGTTCAGGACGACGGGCTCCGTCCCCTTCCCCTCGAGAGCAAGGTCACGCACGTCCAGCCCATGACGGGCATCGTGCTCTGGTCGGATTCCGAGCACGTCAAAACCGACGCCATCCAGCTCGAATTCAGCTACATGAAGTACGGCGACGTCGTCGCGCGCGCCGGGGACTACGACTGGTCGGCCGTGGAGCGCGTGCTGGACGCGATCGCCGGCCGTGGCCACCAGGCGATCCTGCGCTTCTGCGACACCTACGTGGGCAAGAAGACGACGGTCCCCGACTACATCAAGAAGCTGCCCGACTACAAGGAGACGACCGCGCCCAGCGAGAAGAAGCCGACCGACTTCCCCGACTGGTCTCATCCGGAACTTCAGCGCTTCATCCTCGAGTTCTACGCGAAGTTCGCGGAGAAGTACGACCGCGATCCCCGGCTGGCATTCGTCGAGACGGGATTCGGGCTCTGGTCGGAGTACCACATCTACGACGGCCCGATGAAGCTGGGGAAGACCTTCCCCGACAAGGAGTACCAGGCAAAGTTCCTGAAGCAGCTCGCCGAGGCGTTCAAGACGACGCCCTGGATGATCTCGGTCGATGCCGCTGGAGAGCACACCCCGCTGGGCACCCGCAAGGAGCTCCTGGCGCTGCCCTTTGGGAACTTCGACGACTCGTTTCTCTGCCGGCAGCATGCGACGGAGAACGAGCCCAATTGGAAGTTCTTCGGCCGGGACCGTTACCTGCGCGCGCCGGCGGGGGGTGAGTTCAGCTACTACAACGACCAGGATCAGAAGCACGCGTTGGACCCGAAAGGGCCGCACGGGATTCCCTTCGAGACGGCCTCGCGCGACTTCCACATCACGTTCATGATTGGCAGCGATCAGCCCACCTATCAGAAGATGGAGCGGATCCGTGCGGCCGGGCTGGCCTGTGGGTATCGCTTCAAGGTCACGGAGTTCAGGAGTGGTAACGGCCGCTCGAAGGTCACGATTGCGAACACGGGGATCGCGCCGCTCTACCACGACGCCTATGTCGCGGTCAAGGGCGTCCGGGCGAAAGCGTCTTTGAAGGGGCTGGCTCCGGGTCAGATCCGGACCGACGAGATCACGGCCGAGGGCGCGACCGTCACGATCGAGAGCGACCGGCTCGTCAAGGGCCAGCGCATCGAGTTCGAGGCCGAGTTGAAATCGCGCTAGAACCGCAGGATCAGGCTGAACGAGACGTACGCGCCGTTCAGGACGTAGCGCAGGTCCTGGTCCTGGAAGGATTGATCGTAGGTCAGGTAGCGGTATCCCCCCTCGAGGCGAAAGGGTCCCCATTCCGCCCCCGCGTAGCCTTTGAAGTCCCCTCCCCCACTCCTCCCGACGTGCTCGAAGCCGGTGACGCCTTTGGCCGAGACGCCGGCGAAGGCATACGGGATCGGCCGCACGTCGGCGAACACCCCGAAGCCGCCGCAGACGTCGCGGATCGTCTCCTTGCTGCTCAGCGACGGGTTGTCGATGCGGAGGCGCGTCGAGACGACGTGGATCGGAAGCGTCCCGCCGACGCGGAACGGCTTCTCTTCGTGGACCAGGTAGGCGTCGAGGGTCAGCGACGTCAGGTGGAAGTGGCTTTCGACGAAGCTCCCCGCGGGAAAGATCACGTCCCCGAGGACCTCCGTCGTGGAGAGCGTCGCGTGTCCGTCGAAGTAGTGGGCCCAGTATTCCGCGGAGAAGAGCAGGCGGTTCTTCTTGGACAGGGTCTGCTTCACCGAGATGGAGATGTCTCCTCCGCCGTAGATCGGGATGATCTCGTCGTCGGGCATGTGCAGGTCGTGGATGAAGTTGATCCGCGTGCCCGGGATCGCGCCGCCGTCCACGCGAGCGCTCCCGCGGAAATCCGCGAACCAGGCCTGGCGGACGGCGCTGAACTCGACGCTGGCCCGGTTCGGCCGCTCCCCCGTGTCCTGCAGGCTCTCCGGGACCTGAAGTGCCACGACGAGGAGCGCCGTCACAGATGACATACGTCGTTCCAGCGCTCGAGGACCGGGTCCCCGGACGCGTGATCGGTCCCCAGAATCGAGATCGAGGCGGGCGCCAGGGAGAAGTGGCCGCCGACGTCCGGCGGGATCCCCGCCCAGCGGGTCGCCAGGACCCGCAGGAGGTGGCCGTGGGAAAAGACGAGCACCTCGCCCTGCGACGATTGGATCCGGGCGATGACGCGGTCGGCCCGGTCGACCACGTCCTTCAACTGCTCGCCGCCGGGACAGCCGTCGCGGAAGAGGTGCCAGTCTGGACGCTTGGCGCGGATCTCGGCGGACGTGAGGCCGTCGTAGTCGCCGTAGTTCCACTCCAGGAGATCGGGGTCGATCTGAGCCGCCGCGCCGTAGCCCGCGAGCTCGCAGGTCTTCCGGGCGCGCTGAAGCGGGCTCGTCAGGATCGTCGCGAACGCGGTCTTCCGGAGGCGGGCGCCGAGTTTCCGCGCCTCCTCTTCACCGTCGGGGGTCAGGGGGATGTCGCTGCGTCCGGTGTGCTTTCCGGCGAGCGACCACGCCGTCTGGCCGTGCCGGGCCAGCCAGGCGCCGTAACGGCCCTTCGTCATCCCCATCAGAATAGGATAGAGCGTCTACGACGTGAGCACACCCGGATTCCGAGCGGTCGTCGGGATCGGCCTGCTGGCCGTCCTCTCAGGCGCCGCCTCCCCCCGCGCCGGCCTGCCCCGACCCGACCACGTCGTCATCGTCATCGAGGAGAACCGGTCCTTCTCCTCCATCATCGGCAACGACGCCGCGCCCTACATCAATTCACTGGCCGCCCGCGGAGCCGTCTTCACGAACGTTCACTCGGTGGCCCATCCGAGCCAGCCGAACTACCTCGCACTCTTTTCGGGGTCCGCCCACGGCGTGACGAGCGACCTCGCGCCGCCGGCGGGTTCCCCCTATTCCTCGGCCAACCTGGCCAGCGGGCTCTTCGGCGCCGGGCTGAGCTTCGCGGGGTACTCCGAAGACCTCCCGTTCGTGGGCTTCACGGGCGCCACCCACGAGCAGTACCGGCGGCGGCACAACCCGTGGGTCAACTTTTCGAATGTGCCTACCTCGAGCAACCTGCCCTTCTGGGACTTTCCGCCTCCGGAGCGCTTCGACGAGCTCCCCACGGTGGCGATCGTGATCCCGAACCTGTTCCATGATATGCATTCCGGGTCCGTGACGGCCGGCGACGCCTGGCTGAGGGACAACCTGGACGCCTACGTCCGCTGGGCGGACGGTCACAACAGCCTGTTCATCCTGACCTGGGACGAGGGCGACAGGAGCCTCTCGAGCCACATTCCGACCCTGTTCGTGGGCCCGATGGTAAAGGCGGGGAGCTACGACGAGTCGTTGAACCATCTCCATGTACTGCGGACGCTGGAGGACTTCTACGGGCTCGCTTACGCGGGGGAGTCGGTCAATGTCGCGCCGATCACGAACGTCTGGGTCGAGGCCGCGGCTCCTGCCCCCGCAGCGGAGAAGGACAGCTCGAAGAAGTGCGGGGCCCTGGGCGTGGGGGCGCTGCTGATGGTGCTGCTGGCGCGTCGCCTAGTTCGCCGGAAGTAGTCTCACCTGGCGGACGTCCATGACGGCGCCCTTGGCCTTCTTGACGGCGTGGATCTCGAGGGCGTAGTCGCCGGCCTTCTCGATCGTGATCGTTCCCACGCCCCGTTCGACGAAGTTCTGGAAGTGGCCCGTGTCCTCGACCGTGGCGTCGAGCGACTGGCCGGCGGCCGTAATCTTGATCGCGCTGCCGCCCTGCCCTTTGCCGCAGCCCTGGAGAAGGAGGACCTTGAAGGTGCCGGGTTTCGTCGTCCGGAAGCGCCACTCGACCCAGTCGCTCTCATCGGCCCAGTACCCGATGGTGTTCTTGTGGGGCTGGGGCTCGTAGCGGAGGAGTTTCCCGTGCGGGACGCCGTGGTGGGCGGCCAGGGTGACCGAGCCGTCCTCGGCGGGCTCGGACACGACCGGGTCGCCGGCGACCCGAGGTTTGCCTTTGACCTCGACGACGACCACGTCCGGGCCGCCGCCGGAGGTCTTGGGCTTCGAGATGGACCAGTCGGCGACGTTGGGCTGGAAGCCCAGGGTCGTCTTGGCGGGATCGTTCAGCAGGTAAACGGTTCCGATGGGGTTGTTCAGGCGCGGCATGGCGATCTTGCCGTCGGCGGGCCAGGCGTCGACGTGGAGCTGGACGGCGTCGTCCTTGAGCTCGATCCGCCCCCAAGGGGTCTTCCCGTCCTGCGTCGCGGCGAGCAGGAGGGCGGCGAGGAGCATCCTCATGGGGCCGAGTATAGCGGGGGCCTGAACTTTCGATCCACGGATTCGTTGGTATGGGTCATGAGTCGCTTCGGGTCCTGGGCGCTTTCGGCCGTGATTCATGGGGCGCTGCTCCTCGGGGCCATGATTCCCGCGCTGGCCGTGACGTTGGGGACGGGGGATGGCGGCGACGGGGAGAGCGGCTTTCTCTGCCGCCTGAGTGAAGCGCCCTGGCGCTTCGAGCGAATGGATCGCCCGGCGGACGTGTTCCTCCACGAACGTCCGGAGTTGCCGCGGGCGATGATCGACGAACCGGGGTTCTCGGGGGCCTCAGGAACGGTCCAGCGGCCGGGCTGTTACTCCTGCGACGATGAGCTCCTTACCGGCATCCCCTGCCTGACGTGCACGGGCGGCATTCCGTGGGCCAAACTGCCGCTCGGCGCCTACCAGGCTGTGGCCTGTCCCCGCTCGCAATTCTGGCGGCGGGAGTTCCGACCGTTCCGGGTGACCTGCGGCAACGACCGGTTCGACTATCAGTATCGGGGGAGCCGGTGAACACGCCTGGATCCTGGCTTTTCTCGGCCGTGATCCACGCCGCGTTGATCGTCGGTGTCTCGATCCCGGCGCTGGCGAGCGGCCGGCAGATTGAATACAGCGGGGGTGGCTTCGTCTGTAGTGTCCGCGACGCGACCTGGCGTTTCGATCAAATTGAGTCCCCTGCCGATGCTCGCCTCTACCAGGCCGATCCGTCGTCCGAGAGCCCTCAAACTGAAGAGACCCCCAGCTTTCCCCAACAGAATTTCCTGACCACGTTCGGAAGACGTCCCATCTGCACGCCTTCCAGATCCCTTCTCTGTTTCCGATGCAGTCCCCCACCCCTGACCGGAGACGACCGCCGGTGCTCCGTAGATCGGAGCCAACTGCTCGGGAGAATCGGGCATCTTGATTACCGAGTTTCGGGGATGCCTTGCGAGCATCTCTTCGGGCGCGGGGCCTATTGTTGCCTAGGTTGGGAATGACAATCTGAGGAAGTGCCGTTCGCTCGGTAAACGGTCGCCCTCAGGCCGCCGACGTCGCCTGGGAAGGCGCCGCCGCCGTGAGCCGGATCACGCCAGCCGACATCATGCGGAACAGGACCTCCAGCACGACGAAGCGCGGGAAGACCGAGAGCTGGACGATGTGGACCACGGGCCGGCTCCCGTCGATCAGCCGGAGGACGTCGTCGACGGCCTGACCGTCGAGCCCGAACTTGGCCGCCGGGACGGGGGCCTCGGTCCGGACCGGGATCCGGCGCACGTCGCGGATCGCCGAGATGATCCGGGGCAGCTCGTCGGTCCAGCGCGCGGATTCGAGGATCACCCGCCGGATGTCGCAGTCGACCGCGTAGGCGGCGAAGGGGCCGGACTCCGCGATCTGGGAAGGATCGACCTTTCGGTAGGTAAACGTTCCGCGCGACCAGGTGAGGAGCTCGCAGATCTCCTCGAACATCCATCCCTGGACCAGGCGGCTCGCCGTCTCGTCGGACGTCGAGCGCCCCAGGCGGCGCAGGAGCCTCCCGAGACGATGGCAGCGCTTGGAGCCGCGCAGAAGGCGGATGCCCGAGGGACTGAGGCGGAGGACCCGCTGATCGTCCCCGGATTCCAGGGTGAGCAGGCCGGTGGAGCGATCCAGGACGAGCGCCTGGACCAGGTTGGACACCTTCACCAGGGACAGATCGCCGCGGACGGAGGCCATGGATTTTTCCCCTCTCTCAGGTATTCATCGGCCATCGGCCGCTGCTTCCTGCAGGGGAATCGTTCGGGAGGTAAACGGTCCAGGCGGAAAAATCCGCTCTCCCCGCCGAATTCTGCCTTCTTTGCCGCCTCCCGTCGAAATCCCGCAGCGGGCACGTCACTTGCAGAATCCTCCCTGAAGAGGACTCCCATGCTGCACCGCCGCGTCATCGTCGACCACTACGGCGGCCCCGAGGAACTCCGCGTGGTCGAGGAAGAGTGCCCCGAGCCGCAGGAAGGGGAAGTCCGCGTGAGAGTGCTCGCGGCAGGCGTCTCCCTTCCCGACGTGATGATGCGGGAGGGCATCCATCCCGAAACCCCCACCCTGCCCTTCACGCCCGGATGGGACCTGGTCGGGGTCGTGGAACGGCTGGGAGCCGGCGTCTCCGGGATCGAGACCGGCCGGATCGTCGCCGCGCTGCCGATCCACGGCGCCTACGCGGAGTACGTCTGCCTGCCGAAGGACGAACTGGTCCCGGTGCCCGCGGGAGTGGACCCCGCCGAGGCGGTCAGCCTCGTGCTGAACTACGTCACGGCGTACCAGATGCTGCACCATTCCGCCAAGGTCCGACCGGGTCAGCGCGCGTTGATTCACGGCGCGGCCGGCGGGGTCGGCTCGGCCCTCCTGCAGCTCGGACGGGTCGCCGGACTGGAGATGTACGGGACCTGTTCCGCGCGCGGGGCCGCGGCCGTTTCCGACCTCGGAGGCATCCCTATCGACTATCAAAAGCAGGACTTCGTGGAAGAGATCCGCCGTCGAACGGGCGACGGCGTCGACGTGGTCTTCGACGGCATCGGCGGCAGCCACATGTGGCGTTCCCGCAAGGCGCTCCGTCGTGGCGGGAGGGTCGTCGTCTACGGCCTGACGTCCTCGCTTCGCGGGGGCCGCCTGGCCTCCGGCCGTGGGGGCCAGCGCCACCGCTTTCACTTCCTCCCCGTCTACGCGCTGACCATCGCCGGAGGCTGGCTGCTCCCGGGCCGCAAACGGATGGTCCCCTACAGCATCCAATGGCTGAAGCGGCGGAACCCGGATCGGTTCCGGCAGGATCTGACGGCCGTGCTGGACCTCCTCCAGCAGCAGAAGATCAAACCCCTCATCGCCCAGCGCCTCCCGCTGGCCGACGCGCGGCGGGCCCAGGAGCTGCTCGGCCAGGGCGGCGTCAACGGCAAGATCGTGCTGCTGCGCGACGACCGATCGGGCGCCGCATAGAAAATCCACGCGGATCCGACCCGGACGGACAACGGAGGGAGGGCGATCCGGGAGGGTCCGACATGCTCCGTCTCTGTCTCGCGATCGGGATCGGCTTCTATTGCGGCCCGCAGGACGAACCCCGAAAGCCCGTCGAGGACTTCAAGGCCAAGGTCCGGGACGCCCGGACGATCCCCGAGAAGGCGCTCGCGATTCGGGCCTTCGGCGACGCCGAGCCCCGCGACGCCGCCTCGGCGGCCGCCCTCGCGAGGTTTCTGTCGCCGACCCCGAGCGACATCTCCTGCCTGCTTCCCCTGACGGCGGCCGACGCGCTGGGCAAGTTCCGCGGCTGCGGCGCTGCGTCGCGCGCCCTCATGGCCGCGGCCCCGGCCTACCGGAAGCTGCCCTGCGTGCTGCAACGCATCCACGCCGCGCTGGGCAGGATCGGCCACGAGTCGGCACTCGGTCTCTTCGAGGAGGCGCTCCGCGGCAGCGACGGCGACGCCGCGGTGGCGGCGGTCCAGGCCATCGCCCGCTTCCCCGCGCCCCTCGCGGTCGAGACGATCTTCCGCCAGTACGACGACCTCGAGAAGAGGAAAGCGGGCATGGGCGAAGAGGCCCGAAAGGCCGCCGAACGCGCGCAGAAGGAGATGATCCACGCGCTGCAGTGGATCTCGGGGGAGAAGTACCCGACCGTCAAGGAGCTCGCCGTGTGGTGGCAGCGCCACTCCGCCGGCTTCCGGGAGGAGGCGTCCAAGCGCGAGAAGTCGCCGGTCGCGGCCTCGAGCGGACCGCTGCCGCCGCTTCTGCTCGTGGAGCTGCTCTTCCGCGAGAACGTGGGCTCGGCGACGGCGAACACCGGGGTTTCCGCCGGACTCTATCCCCTGGCCACGCTCGCCGGAGCGAAGTGGACCGGCACATGCGCGCTGAACGGCGGGCCCTCCGCCATCGAGTGGGACAAGGCGGGCGGCTCGGGCGCGGTCGACCTGGGCGGCGGCGCGGGCCTCGAGCACCTGCGCCAGATGAAGTCGTTCACCCTGACGGGCTGGGTGCTCTGCATGGACGGCCGCGAAGGCCCCGCCGGCAAGGAGGCGGGGGCGGGCAGCCGGATCCTGAGCTGGCTCGGGAAAGACGGCGTCGAGCTGGTTTGGAGGGCCGACGGCAGCCTCCAACTCGGCATCAACCAGCCGGCGGACGCCTCCCCTGCGCGGTCCCCCGCCCAGAAGGTCCCCGTCGCGAACCTGAAGGCCAAGGACCAGGGAGAGGCCATCACGGCGGCGTGGCGTTTCTTCGCCGTGTCCTACGACCCGGGCCTCGCCTCGGGCCAGGTGAAGTTCTACGTGGGCACCTGGCAGAACGACGCGGCGCTCGTTTCCGAGCACGACTGCAACCGCGGTCCCGCGGGGATGAAGATCGCGTCGCACCTGTCGATCGGCAACGTGCCGCCGGCGCTGCGCCCCGCCGCCCCGGAGCGGCAGTTCCGCGGCGTCCTCGACGAGATCCGCATCTTCGGGAGCATGGCCGATGGCGCCGGCGCCCTGGGGCTGCCCGAGATCCTCAAGGTCCAGAACCGCCCAAGGGAGTGACCTCAGGGGGTTGCGAGCGCCGCGTCGATCACTTCCTTGTGCTTCTTGGCGTACTCGGCGTCCGACAAGGCTCCGGTCGCGTGGGCCTTCTGGAGGTCGATCAACTGCTGCCCCACGGTCGGCTTCTGCACCTGCTCGCTGCTCGACGCGCCGACGCTCCACCCGCAGCCGCCCAGGAGCGCGAGCGCAAGGGCCGCGGCCGTATTTCTCAGAGTCTTCATCCTGCGCCTCACTTGGTGAGATAGACCTTCTTGAGCTTGTCGTACTCGTCCTGATTGATGGCCCCCGCCTCGAGCGCGCGCTTGAGGTCGGTCAGCTGCTGGCCGGAGCTGTGCTCGACGACGGTCTTCTGGCTGCCGCCGCCGATGCTCCAGAAGCAGCCGCCGAGCGACATCAGGGCCAGCAGCGCGGCGCCGGCCACGGCGGATCGAAACCGGATCATGTCCATTGTCTCCTTAGGAAATGGAGGATTAGACGATCGAGGGCCCGGATGGTTGCACGAGATCCGAAAGCCCGGGGTGTTGGCGGCTACTCGCTCAGGAAGTCTTCCAGCGCCGCCTTGATGTCTTCGGGGAGGTCCTGTTCCGAGGAGATGGGCCCAAGACGCTGAACGACGTCGTCGCTCTTCCTCCCCCGGAGGGACTCCAGCGCGAGCACGCGGACTTTCGGGGATTCCTCCCGGTTCGCCGCCATCGCCGCCATCGTCGAGGTCGCTTCGCGCTCCGGATTCCAGCGGAGCCCGAACGCGATCAGCGCCCGCGCTCCGGGATCGGAGGTGTACTTCTCGCTCTCGATCAGGCAGGAAAGCCTCCGAACCTCTCCGCTTTGAGCCAGGATGCTGAGGGCGTAGGACGCGAGCCGCTGTTCGTCGGCCGTCAACGTCGCGCCGGGGCGCCAACGGATGCTTTTCTCCGACGCATCGAGAAGCCAGGGGAAGCGGTCGGCCGCCCCCGGCGCCGTCAGCGCCGCCAGAATGCGGGCCTTCTGGACGACCGGCGCCGCGGGATCGTCGACGCAGCGTTTGAGAATCGCCGCGGCGAGCGGGTCCGGGCAGCGAACCAGCGCGCGGAGCGCGTCGGCCTGAACCTCCGGATCCTCGGAACAGATCAGCACCTGCGAGAGCCAGGCGCCGACGCCCTCCTCCCCCGGGTCCTTGCCGACAAATCGAACCAGCTGACGCCCCAGTTCGCCGTCGGGAATCGCTTGCCGAAGCAGCGGGCTTCGTTCAAGGGCGCGGAGCTCCGCGAAGGACGGCAGGAGCCGCAAGGCGAAGAGGCGCGTCCCCGTGTCCGCGCCGGCATCGGCCACCACGTGAAGCAGGGACTCTCTCCAGGTCGGGTCGTCGGCGATCATCCGACGGAGCACCGAGAACCCCTGTTCCAGCGATGCCTGACGGAGTTCGCCGAGCACGTCGACGACGGAGTACTTCTGGAGCAACTCCGTCAGCGACCGAGCGTCCTCTGCTCCTTCCTCCTTGAAGCGCGAGACGAGGTTCGCGACGAGGACCTCCAGGGATTCGGCCGGGACCGTCTCAACGCTCTCCCGAAGCCCTTCCTCCATCCTCCGTGGGGTTGAGCGAGGACGAACCGCGCTCGGATCGGATCTCGATCGCGCCAGCGCAGCGGCGCCGGCCAGAAGGAGAACTCCGATCAAGGGTCGATAGTGCACGGCGCGGACCTGAGCCCCGGGGCGCCGGAATGTTATGGGAGCTACGCGAGGATCGGGCGGAGCACCCGGGCCTTCTCGACGCCGGTGAGGCGCTGGTCCAGGCCCTGGAAGCGGTACGTGAGCCGCTCGTGGTCCAGGCCCAGGAGATGCAGCATCGTGGCGTGCAGGTCGCGGACCGGCACCGGGTCCTTCGCCACGTTGAAGCCGAAGTCGTCGGTCTCGCCGTACTCGACGCCGCCCTTCACGCCGCCGCCCGCCAGCCACATCGTGAAGCAGCGGCCGTGGTGGTCGCGGCCGTAGTTGTCCGCGGTCATCTTCCCCTGGCAGTAGGACGTCCGCCCGAACTCGCCGCCCCAGACGATCAGCGTGTCCTCCAGGAGCCCGCGGCGCTTCAGGTCCTGCACGAGCGCCGCGCTGGCGCGGTCCGTGTCCTCGCATTGCAGCCGGATCGTCTTCGGCAGGTCGCCGTGCTGGTCCCAGCCGCGATGGAAAAGCTGGATGAAGCGCACGCCCCGCTCCGCCAGGCGGCGCGCCAGCAGGCAGTTCGCCGCGTAGGTCCCCGGCCGCCGCGCGTCCGGCCCGTAGAGCTCGAAGACCTCGTCGGGCTCCTTCCGGACGTCCAGCAGCTCAGGCACCGATGTCTGCATCCGGTAGGCCATCTCGTACTGGTCGATCCGCGTCCGGATCTCCGGGTCGCCTACCGTATCGGCCCCCAGGCCGTTCAGCTTCGCCACGGCGTCGAGCATGCTGCGGCGCTTCTCGGGATCGACCCCGGGCGGATTCGTGAGGAAGAGCACCGGGTCGCCGCTGGAGCGGAACTGGACGCCCTGGTGGTTCGAGGGGAGGAAGCCGCTGCCCCAGAGCCGGGAGCCCAGCGGCTGCGTGTCGCGGTCGCCCCGGCCGTTCGAGAGCAGCACCACGAAGGCCGGCAGGTTCCGCGCGTCGCTGCCCAGGCCGTAGCTGATCCATGCGCCCGAACTCGGCTTCTCGCCCAGCGCGGAGCCGGTCTGCATGAAGCTGAGCGCCGGGTCGTGCGCGACCGCGTCGGTCGTCACGGACCTCAGGAAGCAGAGGTCGTCGGCGATCGCCCCCGTGTGCGGCATCAGGTCGCTGACGGGCAGACCGCTCTTCCCGCGTCGCGCGAAGCGGACCTGCGGGGCGACGACGGGCAGCGTCTTCTGGTCCCGCGAGAGGCCGGAGATCGCGCCCTCGCCGCGGACCGACGACGGGAGGTCGCTGCCGTTCCAGCGCGCCAGCGCCGGCTTGGGGTCGAAGAGCTCGAACTGCGACGGGCCGCCGAACTGGAAGAGGAAGATCACCCGCTTGGCCCGGGCCGCCGTGGCGGCCCGCAGCTCGCCGCCCAGGAGCCAGGAGAGCGCCGCGGCGCCGAGGCCGCCCGCGCCCTTCCCGAGAAACGCCCTTCGGGTGTATTCGCAATCCATGGCTACCCCTTCGTGAGTGTTTCGTCGAGGTTCAGGATCGCCGCGGAGACCATCGTCCAGGCCGCGAGCTCGAGGACGTCGAGGCGCGCGTCGCGGGGCGTCTCCCCGACCTCGAGGAGGCTCGTCGCGGCGCGGAGATCGCCCGCGAAGTGCCGCCGCTGCTCCCGCAGGAGGCCCGCCAGGATCGCGACTTCGGCGGCGGCCGGGCGGCGGGCGAGCACGGCGCGGAACGCCCATGCGATCCGCTCGTCCTCCGCCGTCTCGGCCTCCTTCAGGGTCCGGGTCGCCAGCCCGCGCGCGGCCTCGATCATCCCGGGATCGTTGAGGGCGGCGAGCGCCTGCAGCGGCGTGTTGGTGCGCTGGCGGCGGACCACGCAGGCTTCGCGGCTCGGCGCGTCGAAGGCCGCCAGCGCCGGCGGCGGCGCGAGCCGCTTCCAGAACGTGTAGAGGCTGCGCCGGTAGAGGTTGTCGCCGTGGTCCTGGCGGTACACCTGCGCCGTGTACTCCTTGGGCCGGCCGGACGCGACGGCTTCCCAGACGCCGGCCGGCTGGTACGGGAATACGCTCGGCCCGCCGATCCGTTCGCGCAGCAGGCCGGCCGCGGCGAGCGCGCCGTCCCGGATCATCTCGGCCGGCAGCCGGAAGCGCGGTCCCCGCGCCAGCAGGCGGTTCCTCGGGTCCCGGGCCAGCACGGCCGGCGCGACCGCCGACGACTGGCGGTAGACGGCCGACGTCACCAGGCGCCGCAGCATGGCCTTGACGTCCCAGCCGCTCTCGATGAACTCGACCGCGAGGGTGTCCAGGAGCTCGGGGTGGCTGGGCCCGTCGCCCTGGGCTCCGAAGTCTTCGGAGGTTTCCACGATGCCGCGGCCGAAGAGCATCTGCCAGAGCCGATTGACCTGCACCCGCGCCGTGAGCGGATGGGCCGGATCCACGAGCCATTTCGCGAGTCCCAGGCGGTTGCGCGGCAGCCCGGGGGCCATCGGCGGCAGGCAGCCCGGCGTGCCGGGCTCCACCTTCTCGCGCGGCTGGTCGTACTCTCCCCGGTCCAGCACGAAGGTCGGCCGAGCCTTGGCCATCTCCTGCATGACCATCGCGTTCGGCGTCTTCGCCAGGAACGCCTTCTCCTGCTGCTGGAGGCTTTTCTTCTGCTGCTCGTCCTTGTTGCCCGCGAGCCGGCGGGAGAGATCGGCGAGCTTCGCGTCGCCTTCCGGATCGAGGAAGACCAGCGGCGTCGCATTCCCCTTCTCCCCGTCGAGCGGCTTCTCCGCGATCGTGTTGAAGAAGGCGAAGAGCCGGTAGTAGTCGACCTGGGGAATCGGATCGAACTTGTGATCGTGGCACTGGGCGCAGGCGAGCGTCAGCCCCAGCCACACGGTGCCGGTCGTGTTGACGCGGTCGACGACGTACGCCGTGCGGACCTTCTCGGGGATCGAGGAGTTCTGGTAGCTGATCATGTGGTTCCGGTTGAAGCCGGAGGCGACTTTCTGCTCCGTTGTGGCGTTCGGCAGCAGGTCGCCGGCGAGCTGCTCGACGGTGAACTGGTCGAAGGGCTGATTGGCGTTGAAGGAACGAATCAACTGCTCGCGCCAGGGCCACATGTCGCGGTGCGAATCGACGTGGAGCCCGTGGGTGTCGGCGTAGCGGGCCGCGTCGAGCCACTCCAGCGCCATCCGCTCCCCGTAGCGCGGCGAGGCCAGGAGACGGTCCACCACCCGTTCGTAGGCGTCGCGCGCGCCGTCGGACAGGAAGGCGTCGACGTCCTCGATCGACGGGGGCAGCCCCGTAAGGTCGAGGCTGACGCGGCGGAGCAGCACGGCGCGATCGGCTTCGGGGGCGGGCCGGAGCCCTTCCTTCTCGAGGCGCGCCAGGATGAAGCGGTCGACGGGCGTGCGGACCCAGCCCGCGTTGCGGACCTCGGGGAGTGGCGAGCGCGCGGGCCGCGTGAGGGCCCAGGGGGCTTCCCACGCGGCGCCTTCCTGGATCCAGCGCCGGAGCAGCGCGACCTGGGCGGCGTCGAGCTTCTTCCCGGTCTTGCGCGGCGGCATCCGATCGCCGGCGTCGCTCGTGGTGATCCTCCGCAGGACCTCGCTCTGATCGGGACGGCCCGGCACGATCGCGGCGAGCGCGCCCTCGCGGGTGTCGAGCCGCAGCTCGGACTTCGGGTTCTTCCGGTCGGGGCCGTGACACGCGAAGCAATGTTCCGACAGGATGGGCAGGATATCGCGGCGGAACGAGACGCGGGTCTGATCCTGGCCGGCGCTCGGCGCGGCCAGGAGACACAGGAACACGACACTCCAGCGCTTCATTTCTTCTCCAGGGGCGGCAGGCCGCCGATGAAGACGGGATCGACCTGGTTGCCGTCGTCGAGCGCGTCCTGGATGAAGATCCCCTCCACGGCGGCCCCCGGCGGATAGCCGAGGTCGGAGAGGTCGATGCCGACCGCCAGCAGCTTCGACGTCACGGTAAAGTTCGTGCCGCGGAACGGCGTGGTCCGGAGCTCGCTGAGGCATCGCACCGGCTTTTCGAACGCGTTGAGGCGGAAGCCCGCGATGATCTGGGCTTCCGGGGAGAAGGTACCGAGGTCGAAGCGCGTGACGCTGTGCGAGTGCAGCCC
>Ga0310812_10000506_pt1 | contig 14704 bp, 11 predicted proteins | sample NN3metagenome_FD_205747 | JGI IMG/M metagenome (GOLD analysis project Ga0310812, IMG submission 205747) | Soil microbial communities from experimental microcosm in Duke University, North Carolina, United States - NN3 | ecosystem: Engineered > Artificial ecosystem > Soil microcosm > Unclassified...
CACTGAGGAACAGCTACGCGCGCTCTGCAGCGAGGGGGCGGCACTTGGGCTTCGCACGATGGTGCACGCGTATCGCTCGCAGACGAGCGCCGCGGCGCGGGCCGGCTGCCGGCAGATCGAGCACGCGACGTACGGCACACAAGCCGACATCGAAGAAGCGGTGAAGGCCGGAGCGTTCCTCGGCCCACAGGTGGGGCTCGTCGTTCAGAATTATTTGGCGAACAAAGGGCGGTACCTGGCGAGCGGCATGACCGAAGAAGGCATGCAGATCATGGAGCGCGATCTACCGCTCGATTTCGTGATTTGCGCGATGGCGGTGAAGTCGGGCGCGAAGGTCGTGTTCTCGACTGACGCCACGGCGGGCGCGCACGGGCGCAACGCCGAGGAGTTCATCGGCCGAGTCGAGCACTGTGGTCAGGCACCGATGGCGGCGCTCGTGTCGGCCAACGCGCTCGCCGCCGACGCGATTGGGATGGGCGGCAGGCTCGGCGCGCTCGCGCCAGGGCTCGAGGCGGACATCATCGCGCTGGACGGTGATCCGCTGACCGACATCACCGCGGTTCGCCACGTCGTGTTCGTGATGCGCGGCGGCGTCGTCTACAAGTGGACTGGAGCGAAGTCGAAGTAAGTAGCGGGTCGCTCACTTCATCGCGTTGAAGGCGGACAGCACGGCGAGCAAGTCGGGGCTCGTGAAGGTGAACTCACCGTCACGAACTCTTTGCGCTCCCGGGAAGAGCGGACGTTCTTGCTTGACCTTGAGGACCATGGTGTACGGTGGCGAGAGCCGGTAGACCTTGGCTTTGGCCCGATTGCGGATCGCCTGCTCGACGCCGCCGCGGATCTGCTGCTCGGCCGTCTTCGGCGAGACGCCGAGCGACGCGTCGCCGCCGATCTCCTCTTTGACGGCGACGGCGCCGATGGGGCCGAGCAGACCGCGAATCTGGTCGACCAGCGCACGGTCGCCCGCGGCGAAGACAACGGGCACGCCATAGAGGCCAGCGACGAGCGCGTTGTAGCCGCCCTCGGGCAACGACACGCCATTGATCGAGACGTCGACGACGTTGCCGGTCGATGTGTGCTCGAGAATCGCGTTCGGCGTTCCGGCTTTCGCGTGATAGCCGACGAAGACGACTGCGTCGAAGGTCGAGTCGATCCCTTCCATCATGTTCTTGGGACCGGAGCTGGCGCCGCGCAACAGCCGAACGCGCGCGTCGACGTCGGAGGGCACCAGGTTGCGCTTGTCGCCGTGCCCGTCGCGCACGACGATCTCGGTCGCTCCGGCGGCAAACGCGCCTTCGATGGCCGCGTTGGTTTCGCCGGCCATGATCGCGCGGAAGTGCGGATAGTCGGGCTTTGTCGGATTCACGTCGTCGCCAGAGACGACGCCGGCGAGGCCCTCCATGTCGACGGAGATGAAGACCTTGAGGCGGCGAGGCTGCTGCGCGTTGGCGAACGCCGACAGGGCGACGGCGAGGCAGAGCGTACGTCCGACGCTCGAGACGTAGGACATGGTCGTAACCGCGGTTGAGGATGGGAGAAGGTGCGGTGCCGCGAGTGAACGGTCAATTGCGAAGCGGAATGGCCACCAGCCGCGGCGCGCTCAAGGCCGCGTTCGGGCGCAGCGTTCCATCATCGCTGAATGCATCCCAGCCGCTGTTCGCGATCGAGAAGAGGGTGTCGCCGACGATGACTCCGTGCGTCACCGATGGAATGCGCAGCGTGTCGCGCGCGACGATGCTCCATCCCGTCACTCGTGTCATCGACGGGTCGAGCGAGAGTCGAATGACGCGGTTCGGCGTTACGCCGTTTTGGTGGGCGATCAGCGCGCCGTGGTCCATGCGCATCCCATCGATTCCGGATGCGGCGGTGGTAGAGGGGTGTGGAATCCAGGTCATCACACCCGTCTTCGCGTCCACCGAGGCGATCCCGCGACTGTAGTCGGCGACGAGGAGTCGCTTGCCGTCAGGCGTCGGGGCGGCGCCCTGCGGCGAGACGAGCCCACGACTCACGAGAAGACTCAGTGAGTCGTTCGACGCGCGTACCACCCAGATCTGTCCCGCGCGACCGTCCGACGCGTAGACGTCTCCGTTCGCGCCGACGACGATGTCGCCGGGCTCGTGGCCCGCCGAGTCGCGAGGAAGATCGTAGCGCCGGAGCAGGCGTCCGCTCGAGAGATCGTAGCGCAGCAGCATCGACCGGCCGGCGTCGCTCGATTTATACGTCTTCGATTGTGGCATCGCTTCGGCCGATGCCCAGAGAAGGCCGCGGCGTTCGTCGATCGAAAGACCGAGCATGCCAAAGCCGTCATCGGTGCGCGCGAACTCCGTCGGCTTCCCGTTTCGGCTCACGGCAACGATGCGTCCGTACCGAATGCTCGAGACGAGAAAGCGCCGTCGCGGCTTGTCCCAGACAACGTCTTCGGCGAGGAAATCGGAATCGGGAAGGGTCGCGACGACGCCGGCGAAGGGAATCGCTGGCAGGTTATCGGCGACCCGTCGCTGGTAGTCGGCCCACGATGGCGAGCCGTGGAGATTCAAAAAGCCCGAATCGGCCGAGATGTCACGGGCGAGACCCATCGCGGCGTAGCGGCGGAGGTAGCCAAACGCGGCGGCGGTATCACCGATCCGTGATTCGGCGCGCGCGAGAGCGAGGACCACGGCCGCGTGACCGCGCAGGATTGTCTCGATTCGGAGATAGTGATCGCGGAATGTCTTCCAATCGCCCTTGGCAGCCGCGGCGCGCGCGGCGCGGTCGTGGTCTTGCCAGGTCGATTCCGGCTGAATCGCGGGCGGACGTGCGGTCGAGACATCCGCCGGCCGCACGAATTGGGCGGCGACCAGGATCGCGATGAACAGGAATGCACCGGGTGTACGCGGTCGATCGATCACGCGGGAACGTTGCCGGTCGCCGCGGCGGCGTGGCAAGCGCGGGTACAACTTTCTGACAAATCGCGGATAGAGAACCCGAAGCGAAGGCCGCCCGCTAAGCCACCTGCGGCGCCGCGTAGACCGGCGCGGCCACGATTGCCGTCGCGCCTCTCAATCGCGGATACGAGCTGGCCGGCTCGGGAACCAACGGCGTCTCGGCGGCCTTCGCGGTGAGCGCTCGCTCTCGGATTTTGTGGCGCATCACTGGCTCGACGCGGTCCCAGAGCTCGGTGATCTCGCCACCGACGTAGATCCGCGACGGGTTGAGCGTGTTGATCACGATCGCCAGGCCCTCGCCGAGTCGCGTCGCGGTCTCGTCGATCGCGTCGAGAGCGCGCTGCTCTCCGGCGTGTGCCCGCGCGATGACGTCGAGGATCGTGAGCCCGGATTCCTGCAAGAGGCGGCGTGTCTCGGTCGGCGAGAACTCGTGGCCCAAGTAGCGGGACAGCGTCGCGAGATTGGACGCGTAGGCCTCGAGGCAGCCGCGCGCGCCGCAGAGACATTCCGGTCCTCTCGGGTTGAGCGGCACGTGCCCGAACTCGCCGGCGGTGTTGTCATGGCCGCGCACGACTTCGCCGTTCACGACGATGCCCGTTCCGACGCCGTCGCCGACGGTGAGATACACGAAGTCGCGCGGCGTCTCGGTGTCGCCGTCGCCGAGCCACATTTGCGCGAGGGCACAGGCGATCGGCGCGTTTTCGACGTGGACGGAGAGGCCGGTCGCTTTTTCGAGTGCGTCGCGCACGTCGACATCGCGCCAGCCGAGTTGCGGCGCATTGAGAATACGGCCGCTCGTCGCGTCCACCATTCCGGGGACGACAAGGCCGATACCGTTGACCTTCAACTTTGCGTCGCGACCCTTGAGTAATTTCTGAATGCGCCGGGCGAGGCCGGCAACGAGCGCGGCAGGGTCGGGAATTGTCTCGAACTCCTCGAGCGCGATCGGCTTTCCGCTAAAATCGCTCAGCATCAGATACGTGCGGCTGAAGCGTACGTCGACGGCGATCGCGAGCCGGTCATGGGTGCGCACGAACAGCATCATCGGCTTGCGGCCCCGCGGGGCCTCGGCGGTGCTGCCTTCATATATAGAGCCGTCGTCCAGGAGCTCGGCGACGAGCGAGGTGACCATGCCGCGGCCGATGCGCATGCGTCGCGCGAGATCGGCCCTGGAGATGGGCTGGTGTTCGCGAACGAGGTTCAGGATGATCCGCCGATTGATCTCGCGGGCGGTCCCCCGGGTGGCGCGAACGAAGTTGCGGGTGTTGATCTTCCGCATCAAAATGCGTTGTCGTTGTGTGACTTACGGAATTGGAAGCTCAACCGTTCGCGGCCGCCGACCATAGGCTGGTGGCAACCGGGTATTACGCGACCGCGATATTGTTCGTAATTTGAACAAATCCGTCGGGGGGGCAAGGGCCGACGGATTTCCCTCACTTAACTCGCACCTTGAAGCGCGGAAACTTCCAGCCGCTGGTCCTGCACCAGGATCGGTTCTTCGATTCCGACCCGTCGATTCGGAACGTCGCACGCGCGCTTTACGACGAGACGCGCGAGTTGCCGCTGGTCTGCCCGCACGGTCATGTCGATCCCGCGCTGCTCAACGAGAATACGCCATTCCCCGAGCCAACCGCGCTGTTGATCACTCCGGATCACTACATCTTCCGGATGCTGTACTCACGCGGTGTGTCGATGGAGTCGTTGGGTATTCCGGCGCGCGACGGCACCGTCGTCGAGACTGATCCGCGGGCAATCTGGCAGCGATTCGCCGATAACTACTACCTCTTCCGCGGCACGCCCACCGGCGTCTGGCTCGACCACGAGCTGCACGATCTGTTCGAGGTTCGCGTCAAGCTCGACGGGCGCTCGGCGCAATTCGTCTACGATCAGATCGCCGAGCGGCTGGCGTCGCCCGAGTTCAGGCCGCGCGCGCTGTTCGATCGGTTCAACATCGAAGTGTTGGCGACGACCGACAAGGCGACGGACGCCCTCTCGCACCATCGTATGATCCGTGACTCCGGCTGGGGGGCGCGGGTCGTGCCGACCTTCCGGCCGGACGCGCTGTTCCGCGTCGCCTCACCGCATTGGCGCGATGAGCTGGCCGCGCTGTCGAAGGCGTCGGGTCGGTCGATCGACAGTGCCGAGGCGTTCGTCGCGGCGCTCGCGGAACGACGGTTGTACTTCAAGTCGCTCGGCGGGACGGCGACGGATCATGCCGTCGTCGAGCCGTATACGGCACGGTTAGCACCGCACGAGCTCGACGCGATCTTCGCGCGCGGGACGACGCGCTCGGCGACGCCGCAGGATCAGCGCTTGTTCGAAGCGCACATGCTGATGGAGATGGCGCGCCTGTCGACGGAGGACGGACTCGTGATGCAGCTGCATCCGGGCGCGCTGCGCGATCACAACCCGGCCGTCTACGCGCGCTTCGGCGCGGATATGGGCGCGGACATTCCCGTCGCGACGGAGTACACGCGCAACCTTTCGGCGCTCCTCAACGCGTACGGCAACGATCCCCGTCTGACGCTCGTTCTCTTTACACTCGACGAGACGACGTACACGCGCGAGCTTGCGCCGCTGGCCGGACACTATCCCGCGGTGCGCCTCGGTCCGCCCTGGTGGTTCAATGACTCGATCGAGGGGATGACGCGTTTTCGGCAGCAAGTCACGGAGACCGCCGGCATTCACAACACCGCCGGTTTCAACGACGACACGCGAGCCTTCTGCTCCATTCCGGCGCGCCACGATCTGTCGCGTCGCGTGGACGCGAACTGGCTCGCCGGGTTGGTGGCGCGGCATGTCATCGACCTCGACGATGCGCGTGCGATGGCTCGCGCGCTCGCCTACGAGCTGGCGCGGGATACGTATCGCTTCGGCGTCGTCGCGAGCTACTCGCCGATCGCCGATACCAAGGTGGCCGGAGCGGGACGGTGAGTCGACCGGCGGCGATCCGGATCGCGGATGGCGACAACGTCGCCGTCGCGCTGCGCCTGATCGCGGCAGGAGAGAGGATCAGCATTGCCGGTGACGACGTGACCGCGCGGCAAGAGATTCCGGTTGGACACAAGATCGCGCTCGCCGGTTTCGAGCCCGAACAAGCGGTCATCAAGTACGGAGTTCCAATCGGGCTCGCCAGCGCTCCGATCGCCGCGGGTGACTGGGTTCACTCGCACAACCTCCGAACATCGCTGGCCGGTACGCTGGAGTATCAGTACTCGCCCATGAGCAAACTCGAAATGGGGTCAGCCCTCCATGAGAATGCGGCGGGTCGCGGTGGCACGATTCCGACGTTCATGGGATATCGGCGGACGAACGGCAAGGTTGGAACGCGCAACGAACTGTGGGTGCTCAACACCGTCGGCTGCGTGAATCATGCCGCCGAGCGCATCGCGAAGCAGGCGGCCGAGCGGTACGCGGGACAGGTCGACGGAATTCACGCCTTCGCGCATCCGTACGGATGTAGCCAGCTCGGGGACGATCTCCAGAACACGCAAGCGGTGCTCGCGGGCCTGATTCGTCATCCCAACGCGGGCGGTGTGCTGATTCTCGGCCTCGGCTGCGAGAACAATCAGCTGAACGAGTTGATGCGCCTCGCCGGCGACGTCGACGCGAGCCGGATCGCGTTCTTCAACACCCAGGATGTGATCGACGAGCTGGAGGAGGGAACCGGCGCCGTCGCGCGGCTCGTCGAGCGGGTATCTCAGGACCGACGCGTGGCGTGCCCGGCGTCCGACCTCGTGCTGGGACACAAGTGCGGAGGCTCCGATGGTTTCAGCGGCATCACGGCAAACGCGCTGCTCGGGCGCATCGCCGATCGGCTGACGTCGCTCGGCGGCAGTGTTCTGTTGACGGAAGTACCCGAGATGTTCGGCGCCGAGCGGCAGCTCATGAGTCGCGCGACGAGCGCAGCGGTGTTCGGCGACGTCGTGCAGATGGTGAATGACTTCAAGGAGTACTTTCTTCGCCACCATCAGCCCGTGTTCGAGAATCCGTCGCCAGGGAACAAGGCAGGCGGGCTGACGACACTCGAAGAGAAATCGCTCGGCGCGATCCAGAAGGGCGGACGCGCGCCGGTGTCGCGCGTTTTGCGGTACGGGCAGGCATTGAATGGCGCGGGGTTGTCGCTGCTCGAGTCGCCTGGGAACGACGGTGTGTCGTCGACCGCGATGGTCGTGAGCGGCGCAACCGTTCTTCTGTTCACGACGGGACGGGGAACGCCACTCGGCTTCCCGGTGCCGACGATTAAAGTGTCGTCGAACACCGATATCGCGACGCGCAAGCCGCACTGGATCGACTTCAACGCCGGCGAGCTGCTCGACGGCACGAAGCCGATGGCGCAGCTCGAGGATGATCTCTTCGCGCTCATCCTCGCCGTGGCGTCGGGCGAGCGGCTCGCGAACAATGAGAAGAACGGCTATCGAGAGATCGCGATTTGGAAGGAAGGAGTGACGTTGTGAGTGCCGCTCGGCCGAGGTTGTCGCGCGAGGTGGTTTCATCGCCGGCATTCGCCGCCGACGCGGACGTCGACCTCCCGCCTTCATCGATTCTCGCGCTCCCCGAGACCGTCGTGCAGTTCGGGACGGGCGCGTTCCTGCGCGGCTTTGCCGACTACTTCATCGACGACGCGAATCGGCGCGGCGCCTTTGGCGGCTCGATTGTCGCCGTGTCGTCGACCGGCAGCTCGCGCGACGCCGTCCTCAATGAACAGGACGGATTGTTCACGCTCGCGATTCAAGGGCTCGACCGCGGCGAAGCGCGGCGGCGGTATCGCGTCATCTCGTCGATCAGCCGCGCACTGTCGGCCAGCGACGATTGGGACGCGGTACTCGCCCTGGCGCGCGATCCGGCGCTTCGCGTCGCGATCTCCAACACGACCGAAGTCGGCATCGCACTCGACGACACGGATTCGTTCGACGCCAACCCGCCGCGCTCGTTCCCCGGCAAGCTGACTCGTTTCCTGCACGAGCGCGCCGTCCATTTTGATTTTGACGTCGCCCGCGGAATCATCGTGCTTCCGTGCGAGCTGATTGAAGACAACGGAACGACGCTGCGCACGATCGTTCACCAGCTCGCGCGGAAGTGGAGGTTGGGCGATCGGTTTGGAGACTGGCTTACCGCCGCCGTCGACTTTCGTAACACGCTCGTGGATCGGATCGTTCCCGGCGCGCTTCCAAGGGAGGAATCCAGGCGGATCGAGCGCACGCTCGGCTATCGCGACGGCATGATCACGGCGTGCGAGAGCTATGCGTTGTTCGCGATCCAGGGCGACGAAGCGTTTCGGGCGCGCCTGGGGTTCGGAGACGACGCCCGAATCGTCGTCGCCCCGGACATTCGGCCCTATCGCGAGCGCAAGGTTCGGGTCCTCAACGGCGGTCACACGATCGCCGTGCCCGTCGCGCTGCTCGCCGGATTGGAAACCGTGCACGAGGCGACGGACGACGTGCTCGTCGGCCAGTTCATGCGACGCGCGATCCTCGACGAGATCGTGCCGAGCCTCGATGTCCCGGATGCCGAGCCGTTCGCGCGCGACGTGCTGCAACGGTTCGCCAATCCGTACATCCGTCACGCGCTGATCGACATCACGCTCCACGCAACGACCAAGATGCGAGTCCGCGTCGTGCCGTCGATCGTGCAATACGCGCAGCGAATCGGGCAGGCTCCCGAGTCGTTGGCGTTCGGCTTCGCGGCGTATCTGGCGTTCATGCGCGGTGAGATTCAGGTTGAGCGACGCGCGGCCGGTTTGCCTGTGCCAGACGATCGCGAGGGCGACCGGATTCGTGAGGCCTGGACGCGTGTGGAGCATGGCGCTGAGTCGGCGCTGCGCGAATTCGCTCGATCGGTCTGCGCCGACTCGACCATGTGGGGGACCGACCTATCAAAGGTGCGCGGTTGGTGTGATCTGGTGAGTGACAATTTGCTACGGATCGTCGAGTACGGCATGCGGCCGGCGCTCGAGCAGCATCTCGGCGTCTCAACGTCCATCTGAAATGACCGACTTCCCATCCCATGGTGACGTGTTGGCGCGGCTGCGTGCCGTGCGCATCGTCCCGGTGATCACGATCGACGATCCCGACGACGCGATTCCGTTGGCGCGGGCCCTCATGGACGGTGGGCTCGCCTGCGCGGAGATCACCTTCCGCACGCCCCGCGCGCCGGACGCGCTGCGACGAATCACGTCGGAAGTGCCGGACATGTTCGTCGGGGCGGGGACGGTGCTCACCCCGGAGCAGGCAAAGCGAGCGCGTGAGGCCGGCGCGCAGTTCATCGTCGCGCCGGGTTTCGGACCGGGCATGGTTGAGTATTGCGTCGAGCACGAGATCCCGGTTTTCCCGGGCATCGCGACGCCAACCGAGGTAGAAGCGGCGCTCGAGCGGGGGCTGACCACGCTCAAGTTCTTTCCGGCCGAGCAGTCCGGCGGGTTGGACTATCTCAAGGCCATTGCTGCCCCGTACGTCGACGTGAGCTTCATGCCGACGGGCGGCATCAACGCCGAGAACGTCGCGAAGTATCTCGCGTTCAAGCGTGTCGTCGCTTGCGGTGGATCGTGGATGGCGCCAGCCGACTGGATCGCGGCCAAGCAATTCAGTCGAATTCGCGACGCGGCCGCGCGCGCGACGGAGATTGCGCGCGGCGGCGTTGCCGTCGCCGCGGGGGTCGGGGCTACCGTATGACGTGTGTCGTCACGCTCGGCGAGGTGATGTTGCGTCTCAAATCGCCCGGCTTCGAGCGATTGTTTCAATCGCCGATGTTGGAAGCGACCTTCGGCGGCGCGGAGGCGAACGTCGCGGCGTCGCTGGCACAGTTCGGAGTCGACGCGCGATTCGTGTCGGCGATCCCCGCCAACAGCATCGGCGACTCGTGTCTGGCGACGCTGCGCGGCTTCGGCATCGACACATCCTGCATCACGCGACAAGGCGAGCGGCTCGGCCTGTATTTCCTGGAGAACGGCGCCAATCAACGCCCGTCGCGGGTCACGTATGATCGCGCCGGCTCATCGATCTCGACCGCCAAGGCGGGCGATTTCGATTGGGATGCGGTGTTCGCCGGAGCGGACTGGTTCCACATCAGCGGAGTCACGCCGGCGATCAGCGCGAGCGCGGCGGAGGTGTCGATCGCCGCGGCGATGGCGGCGCGGGAGCGACAGCTCACCGTCTCTTGCGATTACAACTATAGAAAGAACCTCTGGAAATACGGCAAGAAGGCCCCGGACGTGATGCGAAAGCTCGTCAGCCACGCGACGGTCGGCATTGCCAACGAAGAGGACTGCCAGAAGGCGCTCGGCATCGAGGTGGACGTCAAAGTCGAGTCGGGGGAATTGGAGCACGCGCAGTACGCCGCGCTCGCCGAACGGGTGTTGAACGAGTTCCCCAACCTCGAGAAGCAGGTGATCACGCTACGCGAGAGCCACAGCGCCGACCACAACGGATGGGCCGCGGTGCTCCACAACCGCAAGCAGTTTCTGACCAGCCGTCACTACGACATCACCGACATCGTCGATCGCGTCGGCGGCGGCGATTCGTTCGCGGCGGGACTGATCTACGGGATGCGCGCGTACAAGGACGATCAGCGCGCGCTCGAGTTCGCGACGGCGGCATCTTGCCTCAAGCACTCGATTCTTGGCGACATCAACCGCGTGAGCGTGAGCGAAGTGGAGGCTCTCATGGCCGGCGACGCGAGCGGTCGGGTGCAGCGATAGTATGGCGATCACGACGAAGCCGGCGGCGGCCGGCGCGACGGAGCTCGCCGCATCGGGGGCGCTGGGCAAGATCGGCCACTACCGCTGGACGATCTGCGCGCTGCTGTTCTTCGCGACGACGATCAACTACATCGATCGGCAGGTGCTGGGCATTCTCGCGCCGACGCTGTCGCGCGAGGCCGGCTGGAACGAGCAACAATTCGCCGACGTGGTGGCGTGGTTCACGTTTGCGTACGCACTCGGATTTCTGGTCGCCGGCCGAATCATGGATCGCATCGGAACGCGGCGTGGGTTTGCGGCGTCGGTCGTCATCTGGAGCGTTTCGGCGATGTCGACCGCTCTGGCCAGGACGACCGCCGGCTTCAGCGCGGCGCGCTTCGCGCTTGGCTTCGGCGAGTCGGGCAATTTCCCGGCGTCGATCAAGACGGTGGCCGAATGGTTCCCGTCGCGCGAGCGGGCGTTGGCGACGGGGATCTTCAACGCGGGATCCAATGTCGGGGCGATCATCACGCCGATTCTCGTCCCCTGGATCACGCTGACGTGGGGTTGGCGCGCGGCGTTCGTCACGACGGGCGCGATCGGGTTCATCTGGTTGGCGTTCTGGCTGGCGATCTATCGGCCGCCGCAAGAGCATCCGAAGTGCGGCGAGGCGGAGCTGGCGCACATCTGCAGCGACGCCGACGAGCCTTCGCGGCCTGTGAAATGGACGCGTCTCCTGGGATATCGCCAGACGTGGGCGTTCGCGATCGGCAAGCTGATGACCGACCCGATCTGGTGGTTCTATCTCTATTGGCTGCCGAAATTCCTCGACACGAAGTTCGGCATCAAGCTCGCGAACGTCGCGGCGCCACTGATTGTGATCTACGTACTGGCCGACGTCGGTTCGGTTTTCGGCGGGTGGTTGTCCGGCGCGTTGATCAAGCGCGGATGGAACGTGAACGCGGGGCGCAAGACGACGATGCTCATCGCCGCGCTTCTCATCCTCCCGACGGTGTTCGCGCCCTATACGCCGAGCATGTGGACGGCGGTGGTGATCGTCGGCGTGGCCGCGGCGGCGCACCAGTGGTGGTCGGCGAACATCTTCACGCTGGCCAGCGACATGTTCCCGCGGTACGCCGTTGGATCGGTGGTCGGCATCGGCGGCTTCATGGGTGCGATGGGCGGCTTTCTGTTTCAACGGGCGACCGGTTGGGTCCTGCAGCGCAACGGCAGCAATTATACGCCGGTCTTTCTCGTCTGCGGCTTCGCGTACGTATCGGCGCTCGTCGTCATTCACTTGCTGTCGCCGAAGTTGGAGCGCGCCGAGCTGACGAAGGGAGAGCTGGTGTGATCTGGCGGCGCGCCGCGGCGATCGTCGTCGCGTTTCCGGCCATGGGCGCGTCGCAGAATCCGAATCCGATGGACTCGATTCGGAAGCTGCCGGGCTATCGGCCCGCGGCGGACACGATCCAGTATTTGGCGACGTCGCGGATCGAGCGACTGGTGTCTCCGGTCGAGCGGCCGCTGTGGCTGGCGTACATCGCGCGGTCGCGCGAGCTCTACGCGCGCGACACGGCGGCCATGAATGCCGAGCTGCGAGCCGTCGGCAAGCACGCAATGACGCGGGCGCCATACGTCCACGCCTTTTCGGTCGAGCCGTGGATGACGCCGCGGTGGTTCGCATCGGACTCGGCGAGGGCGATGGCCGAGGCGATCCTCAGCTTCCAGGCGCCGAACGGGGGCTGGTCGAAGCACGTCGAGTTCGCGCGGCCGCGTCGGACGGGCGAGAGCTACTACGGTGAGAGCGCGGACTGGGAATACATATCGACCATCGACAACGGATCGACAACGGAGGAGATCCGCTTCCTCGACGCGATCAATCGCGCGCGTCCGAACGCCAAGTACGCCGAGGCGATTCGTCGCGGTGTCGACTATTTGCTCGACTCGCAGATGCCGACCGGCTGCTTCCCGCAGGTCTTTCCGCTTGCCGGCAGCTACCACGACGCGGCGACTTTCAACGATGATGCCACGGTTCACGCGCTCACCACGCTGCGTGACACGTACGAGGGCCGGCTGTCGGCCACGACATTGGCCCAACAGAGTCGGGCGTCGATCGGGCTCTTCAAGGGTCTGACGTGCATCTTCGCGGCGCAGGTCCGCGACAACGGGAAGCGGGCGGCGTGGGGGCAGCAGCACGATCCGCTGACTCTCGCGCCGGTAAGCGCACGCACGTACGAGCTGACGTCGCGCACCGCGTTGGAAAGCGCCGGCATTCTCGATTTCCTGATGTCGTTCCCGGGTCTGGCCAACGGTCTCGTCGACGCGGTCTACGCCGGCGTCGACTGGCTGCGGGCTTCGTCGATCAAGGGTCTGGCGTACGAACACTATGAATTGCGAGCCGACCCCAACGCGCCGCCGATCTGGGGGCGGTTATACGAGATCGGGACCAACCGTGTGATCATGGCGAACAGGGACGGCGTCAAGCTGTACGATTGGAACTCGCTCACCGATCGTCGTTCGGGCTACGGCTGGTACACCGCAGCGCCAGCCCACACGCTCGCGACCTTCGAGCAGTGGTCACGCTCACACCCACGACCGTGACGAACCGGCGAGAGTTTCTGCGGACACTCGGCGCGGGTGCGGCGCTCGCGTCACCGATCGGCGGCCTTGCCTGCCGTCGTGCGGCTCGCGTCAACCCGGCGCCGACGTCGGCCAAGGGATGGGACCTCGTTCCCGAGATCGAGTCGCGCATCAGCCCGCCGCGCTTTCCCGACCGCGATTTCGACATCACGCACTTTGGGGCGCGCGACAACGCATCGTTCGACAACACGGACGCCATTCGTCGTGCGATCGATGCGTGCAGCGCCGCCGGCGGAGGCCGCGTCGTCGTCTCCGTGGGGCGGTGGGTGACCGGACCCGTGCACCTCAAGAGCAACGTGAACCTGCACATCGCGCGCGACGCGACGCTGGCGTTCACGCGCGACCCGTCCAAGTACCTACCGACCGTTCTCACCCGCTTCGAAGGGACCGAGCTGATGGGCATCTCGCCGCTCATCTATGCGCTCGGGCAGGAGAACGTCGGCGTGAGCGGCGAGGGAACGCTCGACGGTCAGGCCAACGACGAGTACTGGTGGCCGTGGAAGGGCATCGCCGAGTTCGGGTGGAAGCAAGGAATGCCGAACTACAACGCGGCGCGGCAGCGGCTGCTCGCGATGGCCGAGCAAGGCGTTCCGGTAGCACGACGAGTCTTCGGCGCCGACGCATACTTCCGACCGCAGTTCATCCAGCCGTACCGCTGCCGCAACGTCCTGATCGAGAACGTGAGGATCGTGAACTCGCCGATGTGGGAGATTCACCCCGTGCTCTGCTCGAACGTCACGGTGCGCGGGGTGAGCATATCGACCCACGGTCCGAACAACGATGGCTGCGATCCGGAATCCTGCCGTGACGTGCTGATCGAGCGCTGCTCCTTCGATACCGGCGACGACTGCATTGCGATCAAGTCCGGCCGCAACGCCGACGGCCGCCGGATCAATGTCCCGAGTGAGAACATCATCGTCCGGATGTGCAACATGCACGACGGCCACGGCGGCGTCACGGTGGGCAGCGAGATCTCCGGCGGATGCTGGAACGTGTTCGCGTACAATTGCACGATGGACAGTCCTCGCCTCGACCGCGCGCTGCGCCTGAAGAACAACGCGAGCCGGGGCGGGCTGCTTCGCGACATTTACATGAGAGACGTGATCGTCGGACAGGTCGCCGATTCGATTCTGTCGATCGATTTCACCTATGAGGAAGGATCGAAGGGGAGCTTCACTCCGGTCGCGCGCGACATCGAGCTCCTCCGCGTGAGGAGCCGCAAGAGTCCGTACGGACTCTTTCTGCGCGGCTTCCCCAATGCGCCGATCGACCACGTGCGGGTAATCGACTGCCAGTTCGACAACGTCGACAAAGGGAACGTGATCGAGAACGCCAACGACGTGAAGTTCGTGCGGACGAAGATCAACGGAGTCGAAGTCTCGTGAGGCTCGCGCACGTCGCGCTGCTCTCGACGATCGGCGTCACGCCGGCGCTGTCGCAGTCCAGCGGGGCGTGGTCGGCGCGC
>Ga0310812_10000510_pt1 | contig 14628 bp, 14 predicted proteins | sample NN3metagenome_FD_205747 | JGI IMG/M metagenome (GOLD analysis project Ga0310812, IMG submission 205747) | Soil microbial communities from experimental microcosm in Duke University, North Carolina, United States - NN3 | ecosystem: Engineered > Artificial ecosystem > Soil microcosm > Unclassified...
TCGCCGCCGAAGCGGGCGACGGTGTCGCCGGGCCGGATGCACTTCTCGAGGCGCCGGGAGATCTCGATCAGGAAGCGGTCGCCCTCCAGGTGCCCCATGCTGTCGTTGATGATCTTGAAGCGGTCCAGGTCGACGAAGAGGACGCCGAACTTGTGGGCGCGGCGCCGGATGGTCTGCCGGATCACCATGCCGAGGCGGTCGAGCACGAGGGCGCGGTTGGGAAGCCCCGTCAGCGAGTCGTGGAAGGCGTCGTGGACGAGCTGCTCCTCGAGGGCGCGGCGCTGCGAGATGTCGATGGCGGTAATGACCGTGTAGCGAAGCGTGCCGGTCTTGTCCTTCAAGGGCGTGATGGACCAGGCGATGTAGGGACGGGCGCCCTGGCGGGTGAGCCACGAGTGCTCGTGCTGGTTGCCGCTCGCCTCGGAGGGCGGGTTCGCGATGATCTCGCGGACCGTCTCGGCGTCCTCGGGGGCCGTGAAGACCTCCCAGAAGATCTTGCCGATCGCCTCGGAGGCGGAGTAGCCGGTGAGGTGCCCCGCGGCGCGGTTGAAGCGCACGACCCGGCCGCCCGGGTCGAGCACGACCATGAGGAGATCCGTCGAGTCGAGGACCGCGTCGGTGAAGTTGCGCTCCTCGCGGAGGGCTTCCTCGGCGCGCCGGCGTTCCACGGCCTCCAGGTTGACGGCGACCAGGTCGGCGATCGAGGAGGCGAACTCCTGGTCCTCGAGGGGCCATTCGCGGATGGTGCCGATGTGCTCGTGGCAGACGACGCCGACGAGCTCCCCGTGGAGGCGGATGGGGGCATCCATCATGGCCGAGATGCCGAGCTTCTTGAGGTAGCCGTCGCCGAACTCCGACGTGCGCGGGTCGCGGTTCGCGTCGGTCGCGGCGACGACCCGGTGCTCCTCGAGGGCGTTGAAGTAGCGCGGGTAGTCGCGGGAGCGGATCACGGTGGCGGGGTTCTCGAACGACTTCTTCGATTTGGTGAAGAGACTGCGGCAGACGATCTCCGAGTGGTCGGGGTTGAAGAGCCAGATGCCGACGCGCTCGACGTCGAGCGTGCGGGAGGAGCACTCGCAGAGGCGGCGGAACGCTTCGTCGGACTCGCCGGTGCCGCGCTTGGCCATCTCCAGGAGCACGCCCTGGAAGTGGGTGAGCTTGTCCAGGTGCTCGCGCAGCGCGTGGCGCGAGCGCCGGCGTTCCGCGGCGTAGCGGACCGCGCGGGTGAGCAGGACGGCGTCGAAGGCGCCGCGGACCAGCAGGTCGTTGGCGCCGTGCTGCGCCGCCTGGGTGGGGCTGCATTCCGAGGCCTGGCCGGCGTAGAAGAGCATCGGAAGCCCGTCGACCTCGCGGCGGAACTGGTCCAGCCCGGCAAGCCCCGGGGCGTCGGGCAGGTGGAAGTCGAGGATGGCGACGTCCTGGGGGTTGGCCGCGTGGGCGTCGAGGGCGTCCCGGACCCGGCCCACCTGGGTGACCTTGCAGAGCATCACCGACTTGACGGCGGCGAGCATCCCGGAAACCAGCTTGGCGTCGGCCTCCTCGCTTAAGGCCAGCAGAACGCGATAGGGAGTCGCCTGGTCGGTTTTGGTGCTTTCCATCGGGTGGTTCTGGGGGAAAGTATACCCCCCGGACGGACCTCTGGGGTTCAGTCCTTGCGAGAGACCCCGGTCTGCCAGGAGGCGAATTCGAGGACGGCGCGGCAGTGGGGGCAGATGTAGGCCCGCTCGAAGACCCGCGGCTGGATCTCGCGTTCGCTCCGGACGAGGTTGTCCCAGGAGACAGGCTGCTTGCAGCACTTGCAGACCGCGACGTGATCGGGGAGGCGGCCGGGGTCCATCAACGAAGTATCAAGATTCATGAAGGAAGAAGCAAGAAGAAGCAAGCCGGAGAATCCAGGGGAAAGAAAAAAGCCCCGGCGCTTGGCAGCGCCGGGGCTTTAGGGAATACAGAAGGGCTTACTTCGTGTGGGCCTTCGGCGCCGCATGATGATGGCGCTTGGGGCTGTGGTGCTTCTTGGGCGCCGACTCCTTGTGCGCGACCGTGGTCTTCGCGGTCACGACGGACGCGTGATGCATGGGCTTGGACTTGTGGTCCGAGGCGACGGCCACCGTGGCGGCGATCCCGGCGAACGCGATGGCGGCTCCGGCGAGCAGGAATTTCTTCATGGTTCCCCCTTCCCAGCGACTGGCGATGAGCACACCGCGTGCCCGGCGGGGAACGCGCAACGGCGCGTTCGCCGCAAACTAGATCGGCCGGGGCGGAGGAAAAACTCTACTGAAAATCGAAAACTTCGACGCGGAGCCAGTTCTGCTTGTTGCGCTTGATGAAGACCTGGTGCTGGGGATCGTCCTGGTACGCGTCGTGGTCGGCCACCGAGTTGAACGTGACGGTGAGGCCGACGTCATAGGTCGAGTTGATCACGTCGCGCGCGGGCGTCTTGGCGGGGGGGCCGGCCCAGATCTGCTTCACGCTCGGGGTCTTCAGGTACTTGAGGGCGTCCTGGATGGTCTGCTTCGCCGCGCTCTTGGGCGCGTTCTTCTTCATCCAGAAAAACACGGTGTGGACGAGCATGCGTCGCTCCTTGTGAAATTGGAGGGGCACTCTACCCGCGCCGGGCAGGAAAGGCAATCCTCGTATGCCCCCGCGTCGTGTCTATAATGTCTCGGGAAGGGAGAATTATTCCATGATCCGACTCTCGGCCGCCGTCCTGGGCCTGCTCTCGCTCGCCTGCGTGCAGGAGGACCAGCTCCCGCCGCAGCCGCCCTACGAGACGCGCGAGCGGCACGACCCGAACGGCATCAACAAGTGGTACCTCGGCCGCGAGATCGCGCACGTCATGGGACCGGGCGGGATCCCCTGGCTGAACCGTCCGGAGCGCGAGAGCGAGGAGAACCCGACCAAGTGCATCGAGGCCCTCGAGCTCAAAGGCGGGGAGGTCATCGCCGACCTGGGCGCAGGCTCCGGCTACTACTCCTTCCGCCTCGCGGCGAAGGTGGGCGAGAAGGGGAAGATCCTCGCGGTCGAGATCCAGGACGAGATGATCGCCGAGCTCAAGAAGCGGATCGAGAAGGACAAGATCGCCAACGTCGAGACGGTCAAGTGCAGCGAAAAGGACCCGAAGCTCCCCGAGGGGGCCGTCGACCTCGTCATCATGGTCGACGTCTACCACGAGCTCGCCTTTCCCTACGAGGTCATGACGGCGATCCGGAAGGCGCTCAAGCCCGACGGCCGCGTCGTGCTCGTCGAGTACCGCAAGGAAGACCCGAAGGTGCCGATCAAGGAAGTCCACAAGATGTCCGAGGAGCAGATCAAGAAGGAGATGGCCGTCGTCGGGCTCAGCCACGCCAAGACGGTCGGCGTCCTCCCCTGGCAGCACATCGCCATCTTCTCCAAGGCGAAGAAGTAAGAAGCGCGAAGTAAGAAGCAGGCGTTCCCCTGCCCCCCGGGGGGGGGGGAATCAAGAACCAAGCGTCCCCCGAAGGGGAGAATTGTCGCGGGTTGTAGGTCTTACTTCGTACTTCGTGCTTCTTACTTCTTCTTACCAGCGCTTGTCCTGCTTGAGGATCGCGGCGGCGTCGTCGTGCGAGACGGGCTTGGCGAAGAGCCAGCCCTGGCCGTAGCTGCACTTCAGGTTCCGCAGCGCCGACAGCTGGTCCTGCGTCTCGACGCCCTCGGCGATGACTTTCATCTTCAGGTTCTGCGCGAGGCTCACGATCGCGCTCACGATCTCGGAGTTCTCTCCTTTTGCGCCCATGCGCATCACGAAGGAGCGGTCGATCTTCACCGCGTCGATCGGGAAGCGCTGCAGGTAGCTCAGCGAGGAGTAGCCCGTGCCGAAGTCGTCGAGGTAGATCTTCGCGCCGAGCTTCCGCATCTCGCCCAGCATCGAGCCGGCCGCGGAGGTGTTGTCGATCAGGACGCCTTCCGTGATCTCCACGTTCAGGCTGGGCGCGGGGAGGCCGCTCTCGGCCAGCGCGCCCCGGATCACCTCCACCAGGTCCGGGTGGGCGAACTGCTTGCCCGAGAGGTTCACGCTGACCGTGAGGCGATCCCCGTCGGGGAACGTCTTCTGCCACTCGCGCACGTCGCGGCAGGCGCGGCGCAGCACCCAGCGGTCGATCGGGATGATGAGGCCCGCCTCCTCGGCGACGGGGACGAAGTCGTAGGGCGGGACGAGGCCGCGCTGCGGGTGCTGCCAGCGGACCAGCGCCTCGAAGCCGTCGATGCGCCCGGTGGCCAACGACACGATCGGCATGTAGAAGACGCGGAACTCCTCGCGCTCGATCGCCTGGCGCAGCTCGTTCTCGATCTGCAGCAGGCTCACCGCGCGGGCGTGCATCGCGCTGTCGAACACCTCGTGGCGGGAGCGGCCCTCGGACTTGGCGCGGTACATCGCGGTGTCGGCGTCGCGCAGCACGTCCTCGGCCTTCTCGTAGCCGGTCTGGCTCATGGCGATGCCGATCGAGGCGGTGCTCACGATCTCCTGGTTCTCGATCTTGATCGGCTTCTTGAGCCAGGTCTGGATGCGCTCGGCGACGCGGACGGCGTCGCCCGGGTCATCGACGTCCTCGAGGAGGACGGCGAACTCGTCGCCGCCGAGGCGCGCGACGGTGTCGCCCGGGCGCACGGCCAGCTCCAGGCGGCGGGAGGTCTCGACGAGCATCTGGTCGCCGGCGCTGTGGCCCATGCTGTCGTTGACGAGCTTGAAGCGGTCGAGGTCGAGGAAGAGGACGCCGAAGAGGCGGTCCTTCTCGCGCCGCGAGTGGCGCAGGCGGTGCGTCAGGCGGTCGAGGAAGAGCGAGCGGTTGGGGAGTCCGGTGAGGGCGTCGTGCAGGGCGTCATGGATGAGCTGCTCCTCGGCGAGCTTGCGCTGGGTGGTGTCCGACTGCGCGCCGACCATGCGGTAGGGGCGGCCGTTGCCGTTGCGGACCGCGAGGCCGCGGCTGAGGACCCAGCGGTAGCCGCGGTCCTTGTGGCGGATGCGGTGCTCGCTTTCGAAGGTGGGCGAGCGGCCCTCGAGGTGGTCCTGGAGCAGGGTCTGGACCTGCGCGAGGTCGTCGGGGTGGACGCGGCGGAACCATTCGAAGGGGGTGTTGCCGATGTCGCCGTCGTCGTGGCCGAGCATGGCCTTCCAGCGGTCGGAGTAGTAGACCTCGTTGGTCTTGAGGTTCCAGTCCCAGAGGCCGTCGTTGACGCTCTGGGCCGCGAGGGCGTAGCGCTCCTCGCTGGCGCGGAGGGCCTCCTCGGCCTGCTTGCGTTCGGTGACCTCGACGGCCATGCCGCCGGCGAAGCGCTGGCCGGTGCCGGCGTCGACGGGGAACTGGAGGATCCACCAGTGCTGTCGGGTGCCGTCGGGGGGCATGAGGGTCTCGTAGAGGTGGCGGGGCTTGCCGGTCTCGAAGATGGCGCGGTCGTTGTCTTCGAGCTGCTTGCCGGTCTCGGGGCTCCAGGGCTCGGGGCCGGTCTTGCCGATGAGCTCGCCGGGGCGGAGGTTGAAGGTGAGCTCGAAGGGGGTGTTGACGTAGACGTAGCGGCCCTGCTCGTCCTTGATCCAGGCGACGGCGGGGCTGTTGTCCATGAAGGCCTTGAAGCGCTGCTCCTTTTCGCGGAGCTGGGCGGCGAACTGGTCGCTGGTGCGGCGGTGGAGGACGCCGACCATGATGACGATGGCGGGGGTGATGGCGGCGATGACGACGAGGCGCTCGAGCTCGTCGGTTTCGTAACGGAGCCACTGGCCGTCCTTGGAGAAGGCGAGGGCGAAGTAGATCCAGGCGATGCCGGCGCTGGTGAGGCCGGGGCGGAAGCCGCCCGCGAAGGCGGAGAAGGCGACGACGAGGACGAGGAGGGAGGCGGAGCTCTGGGGGGAGAAGCCGCGGACGGAGAGGAAGCCCAGGACGCCGGCGGTGGCGAGGGTGAGGAGCGGGCCGCCGACGAGGTTCCAGTTCGTGCGCCGGATCAGGTCGCCGATGAGCTTAATGGGGTCCCCCATTCGTTCCTTGACACGCCCATAAATTATAGCCGCGATGGGGGAAATCACCCGGCCGTTAAAGAAATAGATGCTGAAAACGAAACGGATCTACGACGCGGCGGACAAAAAAGATGGAACCCGCGTCCTCATCATGCGCCTCTGGCCCCGCGGCATCCGCCGCGACCAGGTCGACGAGTGGAACCGCGACCTCGCGCCCTCCCGGGAACTGCTCTTCGAGATCAAGCACCGGGGCCTGGCCTGGGAGGACTACGTCCGCCGCTACTGGCAGGAGATTTCTCCCGCGGCCGTCGACGCTCTCCGCCGCCGCGCGCGCCACGAGACGGTCACGATCCTCTGCTCCTGCCCGGACGAGAACCGCTGCCACCGGGGGCTGCTGAAGCAGGCCGTCGAGGGGAAGAGAAAAAGCCGGCCTATCCGCCGGCGCGCTTTGAGCGGAAGCCGTGCTCCAGAAGCGCGGTCTCCAGCGCGTCGCGGTGGTCGCCCTGCAACTCGATCGTAAAGCCCTTCACGGCCCCGCCGGTGCCCAGGCGGCGCTTCAGGTCCCGCGCGAGCGCGTCCAGGTCGAAGCCGCCCTTGGGGAAGCCCTCGAGGATGATGATCTCCCGTCCGCCGCCGCGCTTCTCGCGCCGCATCTTGATGGTCTCGGAGCGCAGCTTCTTCGCGGGCGGCGCCGCAGGAGCGGTTGCGGCGGGGGGCGGGTCGGCCGGCCCGGGGGGCAGCGGGGGACAGGAGCAGGGCGGCGGCGGCAGTTTCCCGCACTGGGGACAGGGGATCTGGAGCGGCATGCGCGGATGATAGCGTGACCGGGTGCGTCACGCCATCTCTATGGAGATCGGGGACGGGCTCCGCTACAGTAGTCGGATGCGGGTCTTCCGGCGCTTCGCGACGCTCTGCCTGATGGGATGGTGGATCGGCGGCCTCACGCTCTACACGACCGCCGTCCTCCGCTACGCCCATCAGGTGATCGGGAACCACACGCGCGTGGGCTTCGTCACCCAGCGGGTGACGACGGAGCTCAATTGGATCGGCGCGGCCGCGCTCGCCCTGATGCTTTGGAACGGGCTGGCATCGTGGCGGAGCGCCGCTCGACCGATCCGTTGGGGGCTGGCGGTCTCGTGGGGCGTCGCCGCGATCGCTCACGCCGCGCTCTTCCTGCTCCACGCGCATCTGGATGCCATGCTGGACTTCCAGGCGCGGCAGGTCCGCGACGGCATGCCGTTCCACGGCCCCCACGAGGCGTACGAAGCCCTGGTGGGGGTCGAATGGGGAGCGGGCCTGGTCTATCTCCTGGCCGCCCTCGCGGGATGGAGACGGGAAGACTCGACCGGGGCCGCCGCCCGCTGACTACTTGGCCTGCGCGCGGGTGCGGACCTTGTGGGGCTGCTTGCCGCAGTCGGGGCACTTCACGAGCGCATTGTCGAGCGCCTTCGTGCACGCGTAGCAGGTGAAGTGCGAGCCGGCCGAATCCCAGTAGAAGTAGTTCTGCTCGGAGCAGGACGGGCACTTCGTGATCAGCACTTCCTTGTCCTCGTGCTTGTCGCTGCCGGAGCAGACGAACATGATCGAGCCGGTCGCGTCGATGGGGATGCCGTCGCGCTCCGCCGGGATGTCCTTGCTGGGCAGGATGCCCGCCTTGGCGACGCGCGTGTGGGGCTTCTTCACGATCGTGGGCTCGCCCGAGGAGGCGCAGGACGCCAGCACGAGGAGCGACAGGGCGCCGATCAGCTTCTTCATCTCATCTCCTGCAACTAATTCAATTGTGACTAGTATACCCGGTCCCGGCGGAATTGGGGCGCGGTATAACCCGTACGCACGGGACGACAAAATAGACGGCCTATTTTGGCGTGGTTTGTAGAATGCCGCAAATGAAACTCTACCGGACCAAACAGGGCCCCTTCGCCGAGGACGCCGGCAAGGCCGCCCTCCTCAAGGGCGAGGACTGGGACGCACTCTTCAACCGCAAGGACCTGGCCGCATACTTGACCCGGGCCCTCAAGAAGGCCAAGCCGCTGAAGTTCGATCCCGCAAAATCCCCCCTCCTGGCGCCGATCGGGACCCAGGAGGTCTGGGCCGCCGGCGTGACCTACTACCGGAGCCGCGACGCCCGCATGGAGGAGTCCAAGGCCGCCGGCGGCGGCGACTTCTACGCCCGCGTCTACGAGGCCGACCGGCCCGAGATCTTCTTCAAGTCCACCCCCCACCGGGTCGCCGGGCCGCGCCAGAAGGTGCGCATCCGCAAGGACTCGAAGTGGAACGTCCCCGAGCCCGAGCTGGCCGTCGCGGTCAACGCCTCCGGCAAGATCATCGGCTGGACGATCTGCAACGACATGAGCTCGCGGGACATCGAGGGTGAGAACCCGCTCTACCTGCCGCAGGCGAAGGTCTACGACCAGAGCTGCGGCCTCGGGCCCTGCGTCCTCGTCTCCTCCGAGATGCCGCCCCCGTCGACCGAGATCCGCATCGAGATCCTCCGCGGCGGCTCCGCTGCGTTCACGGGCGCGACCGCGCTTGACCGCCTGAAGCGCTCGCCCCAGTCGCTCGTGGAGTGGCTCTGGCGCGACAACAGCTTCCCGGCCGGCTGCTTCCTCTCGACCGGCACCGGCATCGTGCCCGCCGATTCGTTCACGCTGCAGTCCGGCGACGAGGTCCGGATCACGATCGGGCCCATCGGGACGCTGAGCAATACGGTGGCGTGAGGGCTACTTCTTGTCCTCGGACGCGACCAGCGGGCGGGTGGCCCGCTTGAGGAAGAGGATCGCGAAGCAGGTGTTGTAGAGGTTGTTGGCCGTGATGTCGTCGGGCTTGTTCGGGTCGGGCTTCTCCATCAACCAGGCACCCGAGGCCTCCTGCCGGTCCAGGATCCACGCCGCACCCAGCGGATACCAGGCGTAGCGGCCGAATTTCTCGGATCCGGTCAGGACCCCGGCGCGTTCCAGTCCATACAGATAGTAGTAGCCGGCGCCCATCGTCCAGAACTGGGCGATCCAGTTCACGCCCGCCTTGACCGCGGCCCGCTTCTGATCCTTGCCCAGGATGTAGTCGCAGATGGCGAGCGAGGAGATCCCTCCCGCGGTCATCGAGTGATACGCCCGCGGATCTTTCGCCGGGCTCGTGTAGCTCCAGCCCTTCGCGGCGTATTCGCCTTCCTTGCGCTCGTCGAAGTACTGGCTCTCGATCCACCACTTGATCGCCTTGTGGATCGTCTCGTCGGGGATCAGGACGCCCGCGTCGAAGCAGGCGCGCAGCCCCAGCAGCGCGTACTGGGAGTTCGAGTTGTCGCCCTCGGCGGGACCGTCGCGGGTCTTGATGGCCCGCAGCTTCCGCGTCACCTTGGGCTTGATGCGGTGGCCCTCGGCGTCGAGCTTCGCGACCGTCGGCGTCGGCGCCTTACCGGGACTGGCGACCCCCTTGGGCAGCTCCGCGGGGTTCCCGTAGAGCCACTGCCCGTTGCTGCACTGGTTGTCCACCAGGAACTGGGCGCACTGCCAGATCCGCTGCTGGTAGCCGACCCGGTCGAGTTCCTCGAGGATCATCGCCTGCAGGGCGACGCGGTACGTCCGCTCCAGCGGTCCGTCCAGCATCTGCTTGAGGCGCTTCTGGAAGTCCGGGTCGCTTTCGGGGATGCCCGCGTGCACGAAGGTCCAGAGGACCAGCTCGTTGGAGCCCATCCAGTAGTCGGCGGGGTAGGGGGCCGTGCGGAGCCAGGCGATGCCGCGCTGGATCGCCTGGTCGACCCGCCGGGGGTCGATCGCGGGCGGCGGCCGCATCAGGATCTCCTGCACGCTGCCCTTGGACGAGCAGGCCGAGAGCCGGAAGCGGCCGATCTGGTGCTGCGCGAAGATGCTCTGGTGTTCCATGACGACGAGCAGCGTCAGCGGACCCGGCGCGCTGAGCGGCGTCTTGAACTCGTAGACCGCCTCGTGCGCGCGCCCGAACCCCGGCGAGATGGCCCAGCCGGTGTCGTTCTTGCCGTCGTAGGTGTGGGCGGGCGGGAAGCCATCCTGGATGAAGTCGGCGGTCGAGCGATCGATCCCGACGGGCGAGCCCGACTCGACATTCGGGTCGGAGAGCACCTGGACCCGGAATTCGCCGAGCATGAAGTTGCCGTTGCCGGCGCGGCCGGGACCGAACGACCCCAGCGAACGGTCCGGGAGCACTTCCAGCCGGAGAGCGGCGATCGACTTCAGGTCCGACTGGAGGACGAGCGTGTAGTTCTCCTTCAAAGGGACGTCGCCGCCGACGAGAATCGAGCCGTCCCCCATCTGGGTCAGGGTCGAGCCGCTGCTGCCGCTCATCTTCTTCGGGGTCAGCAGGGACCACTTCATCCCGCCGGGCGAGAAGGGGACGCTGGCCAACGGGTCCACGGGGGCGGCGGGGGGGCCCAGGTCCGGAGCGGCCGGCGGAGGAGTCGGCGCGGGAGCGAGTTCCGGCGTCGGCGCCGGGGCCGGGGCCGGGGCCGGAGCGGGCTCGGGAGCCTTCGCGACCGCTGCCGCGGGAGTCGCCGGCGCCGGCTGGAGTTTCTTCTCGATGTCGTGGATGCGGCGCTGGATAGCGGCCGTCCACTCCAGGCTGTCGTGCTTCGATTTCGCTTCGTTGAGGAAGACGAGCGCCTCCTGCTCGCGCCCGCCGGTCGCCGCAGCGATCTTGGCGTCGATTGCGGCCAGCTCGGCCGTCTCGGACGGAGCTTTGCTTTCGGACTTCGCCTCCGGAGCCGCCGTCGCTGGAGCCGGCGCGGGGGTCGGGGCCGCCGGGGTCCGGGCCTTGGCCTCCTTGCGCACGGGCTCCGGAGCGACCGGCGCACGGGGCGGCTCCGCGTGACGCTCGCCTGAGGAGGACATCAGGAGGGCCGCCACCGCCAGGATCAGCACGGCGAGCCCGACGCCGCCCCAGATCAACCCGGGCGATCGCGAGCTCTCCGGAGCCGTGGCGAGCGGAATCCGCGCCGTGGAGCCGACCTTGATCTTCCGGGTCGAGTCTGCCGCCAGCTGGGGCGCGGGAGCCGGCGCGGGGTCGGGCGTGGCGCCGGCGGGAGCGCACTTGCGGCAGTACGCCGTGTAGTTAATGCGGAGCGCCTCGCCTTTCTCGAAGTCGATGCTTCGGAGGCGGTTTCCGCAGACGGAGCAGTGGACGATTTCCTGTCCCAATTGAACCTCGGCCGCAATGGATGATAGCACCGGCGTTCCGGCGTCAGGGGCTCAATATTGAATCTTTCAGGAGCCGGCGGGCTCGTGGCCGTCGCAGGCCCGCACGGGCAGAGGCGGGTACTTCGGGAAGCGCCGGTCGCTCTCGGACTTGCGGCAGAAGATGAAGATGGAACCCCGGTCGCTCCGGTTCTCCTTCCGGTGCCGGCAGCTCGAGCAGAGGCCTTCGCGGGATTTCTTGATGGGATCCATGCCGGACCTGTATACCATGAAGTCCATGGCCTGTCGCGGAGTGCATTTCGCGCCCACGGAGGAAGAAGCCCGGCGCCTGCTGGCGGCGGAGGACAACGCCGCCGTCCTCGCCGTCGTCGAGGAGATCGAGGAGCGCTGGGACGAGGGCTGGCTCGCGGAGTCCGACAAGGCCTGGGACGCGGTCCACCGCTGCCTCTCGAACGGCACTCTTTACTATGATGAAGGGGAGTACCCGCTCAATCGGGCCGTGCTGGGCGGGAAGCACCTCTACGACGGAGACGACTACGTCGTCGCGTACGTGGCGCCGAACGAGGTGAAGGACGTGGCGGCCGCGCTCGACGGCCTGAGCCAGGCCGACCTTCGCACCCGCTACGGCCTGATCGACGCCGACGACTACGAGGGCGGGCACGGGGACGAGGACTTCAAGGCCACCTGGGAGAGCTTCGTCGGAATCCGCGAGCTCTACAAAAAGGCCGCCGCGGCCGGCCGCGCCGTCGTATTCACCGTCGACCAGTAACAAGCCCCCTGCCCGACGTTATTTATAGGTACTCAACGGAGGCTGCAACATGCGTCATCTCATCCGCGCGCTGCTGCTCCTGATCGCGCTGGCCCCGGCGGCCGGCGTCGCGCAGGACAAGAAGAAGTACAAGATCCTCTACATCACGCAGTCGAAGGGCTTCAAGCACGGGTCGGTGGACCGGAAGAAGGACGCGCCGCTGGCGCCGTCCGAGATCTCCGTGACCGAGATCGGCCAGTCCAGCGGGCTCTTCGACGTCGAGTGCACGCAGGACGCGTCGGTCCTGACGGCGGACAAGCTGAAGGACCTGGACGCGGTGATGTTCTATACGACCGGCGGCCTGCCCATCAAAGAGAGCTTCCCGGCCTTCGAGGAGTGGCTGAAGGCCGGCCACGCCATGATCGGCGTCCACAGCTCGACGGACACCCTCGGCGACTTCAAGCCGTACTGGTCGCTGATCAACGGCACCTTCGACGGCCATCCCTGGGGCTCGGGCGAGACCTGCACCATGACCGTGCACGAGACGACGCACGTGGTGGCCAAGCCGTGGCCGGCGGAGTTCCAGATCAAGGACGAGATCTACCAGTACCGCCAGCACGACCCGAAGTCGGTGCGGGTGATCTACAGCCTCAACATGGCGAAGTGCAAGACGAAGATGCCGTACCACGTGCCGGTCTGCTGGGTCCGCGAGTTCGGGAAGGGTCGTCTCTTCTACACCAACCTCGGCCACAACGAAGGCACGTGGACGAACCCGCAGTTCAAGGAGCACCTCCTCACGGGCATCCGCTGGGCGCTGAAGCTTGAAGAAGGCCCCGCGGCGCCGACCCCCGAGCTTTCGTATGCCGAGCAGCTCAAGGCCTTCATCACCGTGCTGGGCGCCGGCAAGGACGTCGACGCGCTCGTGGCCAGGGCCGAGAAGGCCGCGAAGGCCGACCTCGAGTGGGGCGCGAAGATGTGGGACGACATCGACAAGTTCCGCCGCATGGGCAAGAAGTCCGATGCGGAGAAGGAGAAGGCGAAGGCCGAGCAGGACCGGATCTTCGCGGAGATCGAGAAGAAGTAGATTCGACTCGCCCCTGGAGCTGCGCTCCAGGGTGCTCGCTCACTACAAGTAGACCGACCGAACGAAGCAAGAAGACCGCGGGCGACCCCCGCGGTCTTTTTCTTTAGGCCCGGCCGCGGCCCCAAGTCGTGCTATACTCCCCCCGAGAGAGAGAGGGGGACCCCATGGCGTTCAGCGTCGGGCTTTCCGTTCCACCACCGGTCCTTCAATCCCGTCCTTCCGCCGCGCGCCGCTCGTACCTTCGATGGTTCATCGGCTTCGGCCTCGCGGGCCTCTTCTACTCCTCGTTCGCGTGGAGCGTCCTGCTGGCGGGCAACGGCCGCTCGCGGGTGGAACTCGCCCTGCAGCTCCCGCTCAAGGGGCTGATCCGCTTCCTCGAATGGATCCACTGCCCGGAGGCGCTGGCGATCGTCCTCGCCGTGTTTCCGCCCGTGACGGCGCTCGTCTTCGGCGTGCTGGCCCTGGGGGCCTGCTGGGCCTGGCGGACCCTCGAGCTGCGCTGGGACCGCGCCAAGCACGTGCTCGCGGGCACCGCGCTCTTCGAGGCGGGGCTCCTGGCCTACGCCTGCGGGCAGGCGCGGCTCAGCGAGCCGGGACCGCAGGGGTATCTGTCGATCGGGGGCCGGGGGGATTCGCTGCTCGCGCTCGCGCTGCTGGTCCTCTTCGTGGGCGGCGTCTCGCTCGTGGCCCTCTCTCCCCACTGGGCGCCCGAGCAGCGCCGTTGATTGGCCACAGAGCCCACAAAGCCCTCAGAGAAGAAATCCTGCTCTGTGGGCTCGGAGGGCTCTGTGGCCAATCCGTGTGAGACGCGGCTTACTTGAGCGACTTGAGCTGGATGTTGCGGAAGAGCGACGTGGTCTGGTAGTTCGTCAGGCCGAGCGGGGCGGCCGACTCGACCGCCGGGTGGACCGAGATCTGCCGGTTCGCGAGCTCCAGGTTCACGACCTGCTTGGCGTCCCACCAGACCTCGATCTTCGCGGGCGTCACGATCAGGCGGAACGTGTACCACTGGTTCTTCTTGTAGGTCTGGTCGCTCGCCGTCTCGTTCTCCGAGGCGTTCATGTGGTCGACGCTGGAGAGCCCCGTCACGCCGCCGCCCCAGCCGCCCGCCACGAAGCTGCACTGCTCCTTGCCGACGGGGAACACGATCCCGAGGAAGAAGTCGCTTCCGTCGACCTTCATGGCCTCGACGCTGAACTCGTAGTTGGTGCGCGGAGGCGCCTCGCCGGTCCACTGGATGCCCGAGATCGTCGCGCCCTGATCGACGCGGATCGCCCCATTCTCGACCTTCACGGCGCCCTCGCCGCCGAACTCGACGGACTTCCACGAGCCGAGCGTCTTCCCGTCGAAGAGGCTCTTGCCGGCGGGCGCCTTCGGGGCGGGCGTCGCCTGCTTCGTCTCGGCCGCGGCGGCGGGCTTTTCCGGCGCGCAGCAGCAGCAGTCGGCGCAACCGGCCGCGGCTGAAGCGCTGGCGACGAGGGTCAGGACCAGGAATCCACGAAGGGTCATTTCTTTTCCAGGAACTTGATCTTGAGGTCCTTGAACTGGATCGTCATCGTGAAGCCGCCGTGCATCTGAAGGCCGATGACGCCGCTCTTGCACGCCTTGGGGCTGTCGTCGGTCAGATCGGTGGTGACCTGGCCGTTGATGCTGTACACGATGTGGT
>Ga0310812_10000519_pt1 | contig 14508 bp, 13 predicted proteins | sample NN3metagenome_FD_205747 | JGI IMG/M metagenome (GOLD analysis project Ga0310812, IMG submission 205747) | Soil microbial communities from experimental microcosm in Duke University, North Carolina, United States - NN3 | ecosystem: Engineered > Artificial ecosystem > Soil microcosm > Unclassified...
CGCCCGGCAGCTACGACTATTTCTGCGCGTTGCATCCAAAGATGCAGGGCCAGGTCGTCGTCACCCGCGCTTGAAGAGGGCGACGAACTGCTCGAGCTCGGCGCTATTGAGATCGGAGACGGCCCAGTAGTCCAATCCGCCGCTCTGCCACTCGATCATGTGAAAGCCGTTGCGTTCATGTGCGTCCGCCGCCGAGTTCGAGCGGGCGTCGGAAGGACGGGCGTAGACGTTGATGACATGTTGCCGTCGCGCATACGTCACGACCGGCACCGCGCGACCGTCGATGTAATCGACACGTCCGCCCGTGAGCAGGAAGCCCGCCGAATCGAGGTTCGGCACCGCCGGCGATAGGTCGACTCGGCCATTGAACCACGGCTTGACTTGGTGCTGGTTGGTCGAGACGACGTCGGTGAGATGCCCGGGCATCAGGGAGCGAATGTGGCTGTCGGCGATGGCGCCGGCGAGCGTGTTGCCCGCGACGGATCGCTGCACGAGCGTTGCTGTGATCGTGCTGCTCGCCACGGCGACGACAAGCCCGGCCGCGGCGAGCGCGGGCCAGCGCGGCCACACACGCCGCGACGCAATGGAAGTTGGTTCGGCGAGAGTAAACGCATCGTCTTGCGCGAGCGCATTTCGAATGCGCGCCTTGAGAACGTCGGGAGTCGAGTGTCGCATGAAGTTTTCCTTGATCCGGCGCGACGTGAGCGCGAGCGTCTTCTCTTCGCTCGCACAATCGGCGCAGGTTGCGAGGTGGTCTCGCACGGCCTGCTGCTCGTCGCGCATCAGCTCGTCGTCCATATAGGCCGACAGCAGTTCGGTGCATTCGGCACAACGCATCGTCAGCTTGCCTCCTTGGCGTCGAGGCCTAACGCCGACGCCAATCGCTTTCGCCCGCGCGCGAGGCGGGACATCACCGTGCCGACCGGAACGCCGACGACATCGCTGATCTCCTTGTAGCTCAACTCCTGGATCTCGCGCAGGACGATGACCTCGCGGAACTCGTCGGGCAGCGCATCGAGCGCACGCGCCAGCGCCGCGCGCTCCGACCGTTGAATGGCGCGGGCGTCGGTCTCACGCGGATCGGCGACAGACAGTCCTCCCGCGTCGAACGACACCTTTTTCGTGCCGCTTTGACGTCGCAGCCAGGTCATACAACAGTTTCGCACGATGGCCAGCAGCCACGCCCGCGCATCTCCTTCTCGGTAGCCGTCGAAGTACCGTATCGCGCGCAGCACCGCGTCCTGAACGAGATCCTGCGCGTCATGCTCGTCGCGCACCAAATAGCGCGCGAGCGTGTACGCATCGTCGAGATGCGGCAGGACAACTCGTTCGAACCGATCGATGTCGCGTTGGGACATTGCTGAGAGGGAGACTCCGGCGACGGCTGGTTTATTCCCAGATTCTATGGCATAAACGGCGCGTTTAACCTGCGCTTGTAAGCGGCGCTTTTAAACCGCGCTGGTAAAGAGCGCCTGAAGACGGCGCTCAAACGCCGCTCGGAAACAACGCCGCCCCAGATGGCGATCTCTACAGGCGCTTCTTTCGAGCGTGGTTTGAGCGCCTGTTAACAGCGCTGTCTAAAAGCGCGGTCTCAGCGCGCCCCTCACCAGCGCTTTCTAAAAGCGCCGTTTATGCCTTAGTCTCCAGCCGCCACATCCGGCCGCTCGATCGCGACCTTCGGCACCGGCACCGGTTTCGGCTGCTCCGCCATCCGCTTCTTTCCGAGGCGACCAAACCCGGTCGTTAGCCGATGGTTCAGCGAATCCATGTACGTGTAGAACACCGGCGTCACGTACAGCGTGATAAGCTGGGAGAACGCCAGACCGCCGACCACCGCGACACCGAGCGGGCGCCGCGACTCGGCGCCGGCCCCGGTCGACAACGCGATCGGGAGAGTGCCCATCAGTGCCGCCATCGTCGTCATCATGATCGGACGGAAGCGGATCAAGCAAGCGTGCACGATCGCGTCGGCCGGCGCACGGCCTTCAGAGCGCTCCGACTCCACCGCGAAGTCGATCATCATGATCGCGTTCTTCTTCACAAGACCAACGAGCAGGATGATGCCGACGAACGCGTAGACGCTCAGCTCGATCCTGAAGATGAGCAGCGTCAGCAGCGCCCCGAACGTCGCGAACGGCAGGCCCGAGAGAATCGTGATCGGATGGATGAAGCTCTCGTAGAGAATGCCGAGCACCACGTAGATCACGAAGATCGCGATCCCGAGCAGGGCGAGCATGCCGGCCTGCGTCGACTGGAACGCTTGCGCCGTGCCCGAGAAGCCGGTCGTGATCGACGCCGGAAGGATCGTGTTCGCCACTCGCTGCACTTCCGCCGTCGCCTGGCCGAGCGCGACGCCCGGCGGAAGGTTGAAGCTCAGCGTCACCGACGGCAGCTGCCCCGAGTGGTTGACCGACAGCGGTCCTGCGGTCTGCGAGATAGTGGCGACCGCGCTCAGCGGAACGAGCGTGCCGCTGGCCGAGCGGATGTAGAGCAGATCGAGCGCCGACAGGTCGAGCTGGTATTTCGGCAGGAGCTCCATCACCACCCAATACGCGTTGTTCGGCGTGTAGATGGTGGAGACCTGCCGCGACCCGTAGGCGTTGTAGAGGGCCGTCTCGATTTGCTGCGCGTTCACGCCGAGCGAGCTTGCGCGCTCGCGGTCGATCTCGACGCTCGCCTGCGGATTCCCGAGCTGGAGATCGCTCGTCACGTCCTGGAGCAGCGACGATTTGCGCATCGAATCGACGAGCGCGAGCGCCGCGGGATAGAGCGTCGTGACGTCCGAGCTCTGCATCGCGAATTGATAGAGGCTCTTCGACACGCGGCCGCCGATCTGAATCGCCGGCGGGTTCTGCATGTACACCACGACCCCGGGCACCTTCGCCAACTTCGGTCGCAGCTCCTTGATGATGTCGTCGACGGCCAGCCGCTTGTAGCGCGGCGGCAGACCCATGAACAGTCGGCCCTGATTCGAGCCGGAGATCGTCGTGCTGCCGCCGACCGCCGACATGAAACCGGCAATGTTCGTGTCCTGCGCGATGATCGCCGCAATCTGCTTCTGATGCGCCGCCATGTCGTCGAACGACGTACCCTGCGCCGTCTCCGTCGTCGCGAACATGTTGCCGTTGTCCTGGCTGGGAATGAATCCCTTCGGAATGATCGCGAACAGTCCAACCGTTCCGACGAGGATCATCAGCGAGAACAGGAGCGCGACGCGCCGGTGGTCCATCACCCAGAGCAAGCTCGTCTCGTATTTCCCGACGAGCCACTCGTATCCGGACTCGGTGAGGTTGTACAGCCGTCCGTGCTTTTCGTCGTGCTCGTGCGGACGGAGGAAGCGGCTCGACAGCATCGGCGTGAGCGTCAGCGAGACGAAGCCCGAGACGAGAATCGACACCGCGATCACTACCGCGAACTCGTGGAACAGACGCCCGATGATGCCGCCGAGGAACAGGATCGGAATGAACACGGCAGTCAGCGACAACGTCATCGACATGATGGTGAACCCGACCTCCGCGGCGCCGTCCACGGCGGCCTGCATCGGAGGTTTCCCCATTTCCATGTGGCGGACAATGTTCTCGAGCATGACGATCGCATCGTCCACCACGAAGCCGACGGCCAGGGTGAGCGCCATCAGCGACAGGTTGTCCATGCTGTAATCCAGCAGATACATCACGGCGAACGTGCCGATCACCGAGATCGGCAGCGCCAGACTCGGAATGACCGTCGCCGACACATTGCGCAGGAAGACGAAGATCACGGCGATGACGAGGAACAGCGTCAGCACGAGCGTGAACTTCACGTCGGCGACGGATTCGCGAATCGTCACCGACCGGTCGATCATCTTGTCGATCTGCACACCGCCCGGCAGCTGCGGTTTGAGCTTCTGCACGAGCTCATTGACGGCGTCGGCGACCGCCACGGTGTTCGAGCCCGGCTGGCGCTGCACCGCGAGAATGAGGCCCCGCTTCTCACGGAACCAGGCCGCCGCGCGGCTGTTCTGGACGTCGTCGAGGACGTTGCCCAGATCGCCGAGGTGGATCGGCGCGCCGTTCCGGTAGGCGACGACGAGTCGGCGAAAGCCGGCCGCGTCCTGCAGCTGACCGTTCGCCTGAACCGTGTAGGTCTTGGTCGGGCCGTTGAGGATGCCCGTCGGCAGGTTGACGTTCTGACTCGAGATCGCGCTCGCTACTTCGTCGATGCCGAGCTTGCGGCTCACGAGCGCCGTCGGATCGAGCTGGACGCGTACGGCGTACTTCTGCGAGCCGTAGACGTTTACCTGCGCTACGCCCGGCACCATCGAGATGCGCTGCGCCATGAACGTCTCGGCGTACTCGTCGAGCTGCGACAGCGGCATCAAATCGGACGTGAACGAGAAGAAGATGATCGGCGAATCGGCCGGGTTCACCTTCTGGTACGACGGTGGGATGATGCCCTGCGGAAGATCGCGCAGCGTCTTGGCGATCATCGCCTGAACGTCCTGCGCCGCGCCGTCGATCGAGCGCTCGAGATTGAACTGCATCGTGATCGACATCGAGCCGAGCGTCGACGTCGATGTCATGTTGTCGATGCCGGCGATCGTCGAGAATTGCTTCTCGAGCGGCGTCGCCACGGCCGACGCCATCGTCTCCGGGCTCGCGCCGGGTAGACTCGCGCTCACCGTGATCGTCGGGAAGTCGACCGTCGGCAGATCGCTGACGGGCAAACGGCGATACGCCGTGATCCCGAAGAACAGAATGCCGGCCATCACGAGAACCGTGGTGACCGGGCGCCGAATGAACAGTTCAGAGAAATTCATCAGCTCGTCCCCGCTCTCACCCCCGCCACCGACCCCCCCGTCGTCGTCCCACTCACAGAATCAGTGCCGCCGGCTTGTGTCGTTCGACCCGCGTTCACTGGAGCCGGCTTCGCGTCGACGCGCGCGTTCGGCGTCAATCGCGATTGGCCGTCCACCACAACCTGCTCGCCGGCCTGGAGACCCTTATCCACCGTCGTCAGGTCGCCGACCGCGCGCCCGACCGAGACCTGTCGGACCGTCGCCCGCTTGTCATTCCCCACCACGAACACATAGTTGCCCTGCTGTCCCGCAAGAACGGCTCGCGTCGGCACGGCGACGACGTTCGGTTCGACTTGCAGCTCGACGCTCACACGTACGTATTCGCCGGGCCACAAAGCGTTCGATTGATTCTGAAACCGTGCCTTGGCCGTGACGCTACCCGTGAGAGAATCGACCGCATTGTCCAAAAACGCTAGAGCCCCGGCCTCGGCCACCTGGCCGCTGTCCGCCGTCACGACGCGCACAGGAATGGGACCCCTGAGATTTCGCCGTTGTATGGCCGGGAAATCCTTCTGTAGAACCGGAAACCGCACGAGAATCGGCCGCAGCTGATTGATCACGACCAGCGGATCACCGTTCGGACGCACGAGGTTGCCGGCTTTGACGAGGAGCCGTCCCGTCCGCCCGGCGATCGGCGAGCGAATCGTCGTGTAGCCGAGGTTGACGCGCGCGTTATCGACAGCGGCGCGATCGGACTGCACCGTGGCTTGCGTCGCGGCCGCCGCCGCCGCCACCTGGTCCGCCTGGGAACGCGTGACGTAGTCCTTCTCGACGAGCGCCTTGTATCGCTCGGCCTCGCGCGCCGCGCTCTGCGCCTGCGACGTGTCCCGGGCGAGCGTCGCCTCCGCTTGCCGGAGCGCGGCCTCGAACGGACGCGGATCGATCTTGAAGAGAACTTGACCGACTTGGACGTCGTCGCCCTCGTTGAACTCGACGGCCTCGAGACTCCCGCCGACCTGGGCCGCGATCGAGACCGTGTGCAGCGGCTCGACGACGCCGTTTGCTTCGATCGTGAGCGGCGCCGAAACGCGGGAGACGGCCGCGATCTGCACGGGCACCGGCGGCGCCTGCTGCGCCGGCGGCTTCGAGCACGCGGGGACGATGATGATCGCGAGGAGGCCGGCGCGCGTGCGCATCATCATTGTTTCGGCCTCACGTCGGGCGCCGGAGTGAACGGCGCGAAGGTCGTGTCGCCGCGCGCATTCAACACACCGACGTCGTGCGCGAGCTGGGCGAGCGCGCCACGCCATTGCCAGCGCGAATCGATATCCTGAGAGCGCGCCGAAGCGAGCGCCGATTGCGCGACGAGAAGATCGACGATGCTCCCCACACCTTCTTTGTAGCGTCCGCGCGCCACCTCCTCGGATTGAATCGCGCTGGCCAGCAGCTCGCGCGACGTTCGAACGCGGTCGGTGGCCGTGCGCAGCGAGTAGTACGCGGTGAACACTTGCTGAATGATCTGCTGTCGGGTGAGCTCGGTGCGCGCCTGAGCAGCTTGGAACTGCTCGCTCGCCGCCGCGACATCATAGTGGTTGGAGAATCCGCTGAACACAGGAACGGCTAGTCCGAGATTCAGCGAATACGTGTTACCCGAAAAGTTGGACACGTTCGACGCGTTGTTGGCGCCCGTTCCCGCAAAGGCCAACGACGGAAGATATCCGGACCGGGCCACCTTGATCTGCGAGTGGGCCGCTTCCGCTTGAGCGCGGGCCGACGCGAGCTCCGGGCGGTTGCGCACCGCCACGTTGATCAACGAATCGACGGACTCCGTGATGAAATGCACCGAATCCGAGAGCGTGACGGCCGGAACGTCGTACGCCGTGTTGGCGGGCAGGCCCATGGCGACGGCGAGCGATCCCTTCGTCACTTGAAGGATGCCTTCCAGTGTTTGCAACTGCAGCTCGGCTTGGGAGCGCGCCGTTCTCGCCTGAAGGACGTCGGCGATCGTGGCCAGTCCCACATGATGCCGCTCGTTCGCGGCATCGAGCGCCGCCGTCGCCAGTTCGAGCGAGGACTTCTGCGCGTCGCGCTGCGCGCGCGTCGAGAGGTAGGTGAACGCCGCCGTTTCGACGAGCAGGATCGTGTTCTGCACCGTCGCGTTGTGCGTGAGATCCGCCGCGATCGCCGTTTGCTGCGCGACGTCGATTGAGCCGGTTCGGCCGCCGAAGTCGAGCACGGTGTACGTCAGGCTGCCCGAGGGCCCGTACTGCGTCCGTTCGCCCGCCGGTCGGTTCGGCGAGGACAGCGCGAGCGAGCGGTTGACCGCGACGCCGGCCACGATCGTCGGATACCACCGTCCCTGGCTCGAGCCGTAGACGTCGGCGGCGGCGCGCGCCTGCACCCACGATTGCCGCGTCAATGGGCTGTTGCGCAGCGCGATGTCGATCGCTTCCGCCAACGTGTACTGCTTGATCGTGTCGATCGGACCTCGTCGTACGACATCACGCGCCGCCGCTTCGGCGACCGACGCCGGCGGCGTCCATTGTGCGGTTTGCGCCGGCGGAGTCGCGGCTACGCCCTCGATCCGCGGCGGGCCCCGGACACAGGCGCTCGCCGCAACGAGCGATGCCAGCGCGAATCGCGCGCGTCGAGCCGACAAGCTCACGGTTTTTTGGCCTGTCCTGCCTGGGCGACAGGGGGCGGCGCACCCCGACGAATATTCGAGGCAAGCCTGAGCGTCGGCGGCACCGGCGGACGCCCCGTCACGATCGCACCGAGCGAGACGACCTTGTCACCCGGCTGCAAACCTTCGGTCACCTGCACGACGCGGAGGTCGGTCGGACCCGCTCTCACGACTCGCATCTCGTACGACCCATCGGGAAGCGCGACGACGACGTACTTGCCCGGCGTGCCGGTTTGCGAGCCCCCTTCCGACGGAACGAGATCGCGGCGCATCTGGCCCGTTAGCGAATCGACCGGAATCACGAACATGCGCGCCACCGGCGCGAGCTCGCTCGTCGGACGAATGGCGTCGATCGGCACCTGTACGACATTGGAAAGGTCGGCCGCGCGGATCGTCACCTCACCGTTCATCCCCGGCATCAACAATCCGTCTTTGTTGTTGATGCTCACCATGACCGGGAAAAAGGTCACGCCCTGCGTGACGACGGCCTGAGGCTCGATCTTCTCGATCACGCCGTCGAAGGTCCGATCGGGAAAGGCATCCACGGCGACCGACGCCGGCAACCCGACGCGAATATTTCCCATCTCCACTTCGTCGATCGTGACGCGCATGCGAACCCGTCCGAGATCGGCCACGGTCATCAACGTCGTTCCGCCGTTCGCCGACGTCGCCGCGGTGATGATCTGCCCCTGCGTCACCGGGCGGTTGACGATCGTGCCACTGATCGGCGCTTCGACGGACGCGTCCTCCAATCGTTGGCGCGCGAGGTCGAGATTCGCTTTCGCTGAAACGAGCTGCGACTGGGCCGCGGCAAAGGTCGACCTGGTGCTGTCGTGCTCGGATTGCGTGATGACGTGCCGTGCGAAGAGCGTATCCTTTCGGGCACGATCGCGAATCACTCTTTCGATGCTGGTGGCCGCGACGACGTCGTCGGCCATGGCTTGATCGAATTGGTTCTTCACATCGCGCGGATCGACCTGCGCCAACAGGTCACCGCGCTTGACCACCGATCCGACCTCGACCGGCATTTTGATGATCATCCCCTGCGCTTTCGACTTGATGTCGACAGGGTTGATCGGCTCGACAGTTCCGGTAGCCTGCACGCGAACGGCGATGTCGCCGCGGGTGATGGCGACGGTCGGCAGCGCGACCGGACCGGTCGCTTTGTTCTTGCAAGCCCCAACGAGGACGGCGGCGACAAAGACAGCAATGCGGCGTGATTGCATGTAACTGGGCGGGGGAAAAGCGAACACTACGATCGGCATTGGAAGCAAAGCGGCGCCCCCGAACGGAGGCGCCGTCACGTTCATTCTATAGAAAGTACGCGCCCGGATGATTGGATGTTGAGCCGGGCGAAGCTCTTCGGCCCACAAAAAACCAGCCGTGTCGAGGTCTGACACGGCTGGCGATTCACCCCATCTCCGCCGGGAATTACGGCTTCTTTCCGGGCGGAGTAGTCGGTTTGTGCGGATTCGGCGTCGAGCCGCGTCCTCCGTTCGCCGGAACACCGGCAGGAGGTCCACCGCCCGAAGAACCGTTGCCGGCGGCGCCGCCCGCGCTTGCCGGCCGTTTCGTTTCGGCCAGCGCCCGCCCGGTTTCCGCCGGCTTATTGGCTTGCCCCGCCGCCGTCGGAGGAGGGCTTCCCGTCAACTGCTCCAAGTCGGTATCGGACGCCCGCGCTTCCAGCCGGTCCCGGACGCGCTTGAGGGCGTCGGACGACGGCAGGCCGCGGTCGATCAGACTCCCGATCACAAACAGCGGGACCGCGAGAGATCGTCCAGACGGCGCCGACCTGGCCAGCTCAGTGATCTTGCTGCCGTCCACTCCCTTACGGATGGCCTCGGCCGCGGCGTCGACTTCATCACCTGTCGGCTTCTTCGAGCGGGCTCCCTCGAGTATGTCACGACCCTTTGCCATACGATCGGCCTGTTCGTCGATGGCCTTCTCGATGTCTTTCGGCGCAATACCCCGGGCGGCAAACTTCAGCGCTCGATTCTCGAGCGCGGCTGCCGGCAGCTCGTGTGAGCGAGCCGCCGCGATCGTGGCGAGCACGTGTTCGGCAACGCCCGCGGGGAGCACTTCCTTGAGCCGCGCCGATGGATCGTTGGCCTGCGACTGGGCGAGAAGCGCTTGCGCGCTTGCCGCGGTCAGCGCCGCCATCACTACCAACCAATTTTGGAATTTCATGACGGAACCCCTTTCCTCGCAATCGTTCGAGGACCCTCGCTGAATCCGCGCGCGGCGGCCTCTACTTCTTGGACTGCGATGAAACCCTGGCACGTCACTGCTTTATAAGTCGCTATCAGTTATGGCTTTCTATGACCAGCAGCCCGGCAGAACCCCCGAATTCATCGGAAATGGACGGAAGTCCAGGGGGAACCATCCAGCGCCCGCCGTTCAGGCGAACGTTGAGTTGATGCGTACCCCTGGGGATCGGCAGCGACACGCTCCACTTTCCCTCACGGACAACCAGTTGAATCGGTTTCCAGGTGGTAAAGTCCCCCATCACCTCGACGGTGCTCGCCCCCGGCGCAACAATCTCCAATCGCACTTGTCCGCTCGATCCGGGAAGAGCTCGGAATGTTATTTCCGGTTCCCGGTTGCCCGCGCCGATCGTGGTCGCGGCTCGTCGATCCGCTGAACCGCCCAGAGCGGAACCCTCTGGTGCCGATCGAAGCCGGACACTAAAGGTCAGGAACCGGCCGCCGGGAAAGCCCTGCGTGAGATCGATCGGATACGTGCCGCCAGCTAAGACAAGCCCTAGTTGGGGGGCAAGCCAAGTCGTTACCGCCATGCTACCCCAGCGACGCCCGGTACCGCCGAGGATCGTCCCGGTGGCGCCAGCACGAAACCCAACTTCCGCGCCGAGTTCGACAGCGGACTTCGACCAGTGTGCCGACAGCTGCGAGTCAGTGTAGCGTAAGCTGTCGACGTCGGTCGGCGTGACCGACGCGACGAACGTGGCATCACTCGCCTTCATCCACCCTCCGAGCTCGCCACTCAGCACGTTTCGCCAACTCTCTCCGTCCCACGTCCGTCCCATACCGCCGCCGGCCCACCCGCCGCTGCGGTCGGTCATCAGGTGGCCACGAAACGAGGCGAGCGCCTGACCGGTACGCGTTCCGTCTTGATGAGCGCTACCGCCGGCGGTCCCCGCGAGTTCCGCTACCAACGATCCGGCCGCGTGCGAGAACACCGACCCGTTCACCGCGCCTTGAGAGCTCCAGCCGCTTGGGAAGTGAGAGAAAGTCGCGGCACCCCCGACCGTGGCGCGTGGCCACTCCAACGCGATCGCCGGACTCACCGCGCCACCATTCGCTGTGAGACTGTCCGCATACCGCATCGCCGCGCCACCGATGTCCAAGCTCGTGGTGACACGCTGCCCCCACGCCGCGGCCGGAAAGAAGAGCAAGAACAGGATGCGGCGCGCGATCGCCCGCCGCCCGATCACGACGCGCCGATTCTGCTGGGCGCGACGAGAAGCACGGAGCTCTCCGTGCCGAATTCATCCGACGACGCGATCGAGGCGGGATCGACGACCCATCGTTGGCCATCGACGATGAACGCGTACTCATGTCGCCCCGGCGACAACGGCAACGATACCGACCAAACCCCCGGCTTGGCCGCCGCAATGAGCGGCGTCTCGTCACGCTTCCATCCATTGAAGTCGCCGACGACAGACACGCTGCGTGCCGTCGAGTCGACCAGCACGAAGCGGACAAATTCCACCGTGTCACGCGCCGCCGTGAGCGGGCCCGCCGACCGCTTGGCGACAACGAGTGTCGACGCAGCCGCCATGATGGCAATTCCCGCGGCCATGGCGAGCGCCGCGAGCGGCGACGTAACGAAAACGCGTCCCGTCACCCACCAGCTGCGGCGCACCGGCGTCGCTCGCCGTCGAGCGATTTCGGCACGCGCTTGCGCCATCAACCGCCCCTCGAAATCCATCGCGAGAATTTCCGGAGCACGCAGTGCCCTGACGACGCGTTCGTCCAATCCCGTGTCGCGTGTCCCGCTGTCTCGTGTCTCGTCACTCATGGTGCACTCCTTCTAACAATTCCCGCAGCCGCTCACAGGCCCGGCTTACTCGCATCTTGAGCGCCGATACGCCGACGCCCGTGATTTCCGCCATTTGATCGTAGCTCAACTCTTCGACGTGCTTCAACACGAACGCCTCACGCTGGTCTGCCGGCAGACAGTCCAGAGCCTTCTGAATCTCATCCCGCAGCGCTACATCCGGCTCGGCGACTTCCAGCGCCGCCAACGTCTCGGCGGAATCATCGATGAACCGGCTGTCGCGCTGCGAGCGCCGGGAGGTGAACGTCCGGCACTCGTTCACCACTATCTGGTACAACCACGCCCCGAACCGGTCGGGATTCTTGCATGAGCCGATGTTGCGAAAGGCGCGCATCCAAACGCTCTGCATCACGTCGTCCGCGTCCAGCGAGCTGCCCGTCATGCGCACCGCAAACCGAGTGTACGCGTCGCGATACCTGGCGACCAACGCGGCAAATGCGTCAAGGTCGCCCGAGCGCACTCCATGAACGAGCTCTCGGTCCGATATTGCCATGAACCTCACATCCATTTCGACTGCTGACTCCGCCTGGGCGGTCACCAGTTGTGATTCAGATCAACTCTCGAAAATCCGCGACCCCGGAATTGCGCGGGCGCCGTCGGACCGGTACCCTCGTGCGACTCTCGCGCCATCAGGAAATGTCGACATTTGCCGAACGCACACCGAAGACCTACGACCCCCACCACTCGCCAGGCGAGTCGGGCGAAGGACCGTGGTACCGACAACTTACATCGGTGCAACGCCGCGTTCTCCTGGCGGCCATGCTCGGGTGGATGTTCGACTCGATGGACTTCCTGATTTATGTCCTCGCCATCGGCCGGCTCAAGGGCTACTTCGGTTTTGGAGACTCAACGGCGGGGCTTCTGGGCACACTAACCCTTCTTAGCGCGGCGGCCGGCGGACTCTCGTTCGGCGTGATCGCCGACAAGATCGGCCGCGTGCGTGCGCTCAACTTCACAATCCTCATCTTCTCCATCTGCTCGCTCGGAGCGGCGACGGCGCAAAGTGTCGTGCAGCTCGCGATCTGGCGCACGCTGCTCGGCATCGGTATGGGCGGCGAGTGGGCGTCGGGCGCCGTGCTCGTCAGCGAGACCGTGCCGGCGCACCTCCGCAACAAAGCAACGAGCGCGATGCAATCCACTTGGGCACTCGGTGCGATTCTCGCCGCGGTGCTGGCCGGCGTTGTACTCGACGTGCTCCCGTTCGGCGACAACGGCTGGCGCGTTCTCTTCGCGCTCGGTTCTCTGCCGGCGCTGCTCACACTCTGGATGCGGCGAAGCCTCGAAGAGCCGGAGATGTGGAAGCAGACGCGCGGAACGACCGCCGCAAAGACGAACCCCTACTCGATCCTCTTTGGACCGGAGCTGCGAAAGCGGACGCTGCTCGCCTGCCTGCTCGCCTCGCTGCTGCAGTTCGCGTACTGGGGACTGTTCTTCTGGCTTCCAAACCTGCTCGCCACACCGATCGAGAAGGGCGGCGCGGGCATGAGCGTCGTGAAATCCACTGGATGGCTGGTTCCGATGCAGTTCGGCGCATTCATCGGCTATCTCTCCTTCGGCCCGCTCGCCGATCGGTTCGGACGCCGCCGTGTCTTCGCCGGATTCCTGACGCTCGCCGCGATTCTCGTTCCCATTTACGGGCGAGTGGTCCACAGTCCGACGATGCTGCTCATTCTCAGCCCCGTGTTGGGATGCGTCGGACACGCGTACTGGAGCATGCTCGCGCCCTTCCTCTCCGAGCTGTTCCCGACGAGCGTTCGCGCAAGCGGTCAGGGGCTCGGCTACAACTCTGGCAGATTGCTCGGCGCGCTGGCGCCGTACGTCATCGGCGTACTGGCGGCGCTGCCGGCCATCGGCATCGCCTCCGCGCTCGGCGTGACGTCGGCGTTTTATCTCGCCGCGGCCGCGCTCATTTTCGCTTTTCCCGACCGAAGCCGAGCGCCTCTCGACTGATCAGGCGATCGCCGCGTCGGCGGCAAGTCTGATTTGGATGTGGTAGCGCGAGAACTCCTCGTCCTCTCCGAAAGATTCGTCATCGGACTCGTCGACGGTTTCCGCCTCGCGAGCCTCGATCCACTCGCGAACCAGCGCCGCGTCGTGTTCAATCGACGCCTCGAGCTCCGGGTCGTACGGTTCGTCGAATTCCAGGTCGTCGTCTTCGACCAAGTTCTCGTCGAGGTCGTAGACCGTCACCCAATCCGTGGGAACGACGTGACCGTTCGAATCGCGGATCTGCAGCGAAGGATCCGTCGTGGGCACGACTTCTTCGTTCCCCGGAGCAGGTATGAAACGGCCGGAACAGTACCGGGGCTCGACCCGCTCGCTGGTAAGATCCGCTTCGCCGATGAGTCGATCGCCCAGCCACACGGTGTACGTCACGCAAAGGCCTCCGCGATGAGTGCGGAGGCCAAGCTACGTCGTCAGCTCACGAGCGCGTCGTCGTTCGATTTCACCCGGAACGGAAAACCCGCGCTATCACTTCGCCGCGGCGATGCACTCGATTTCCACCTTGGCGGCCGCGCTCACCAACGCGGCGACGACGACCGTGGACCGAGCGGGTGGCTCCTTGGGAAAGAACTGCGTGTACGCCGAGTTCATTCCCTGAAAATCCTTTACGTCCGTCAGGAATACCGTGCATTTCAGTACGTTGGCCATGCTGCTTCCCGCCGCCTCCACGACTTTCTGAACGCTCTCCAAGGAGCGTTTGGTCTGCGCCTGGATCGTGTTGTCCGCCGTGTCGCGCGACACCCCGAGCTGACCCGAGGTGTATACGATGTCGCCCGCGCGCGTACCAGGCGAGAGCGTGGCACTCGCTTGCATTCCCGGTGGAACGATCACCTGCTTCTGCGCGGCGGCAATGGACGGAACGACAACCGCGGCGACGATGAGGGTGAGGCGGAGCGATACGGACGTGAGGCGCATTCGGAGACCTCGAGTGGGAGTCGGAGATTCGGCAGAAAAGAATTTCAGCCGG
>Ga0310812_10000520_pt1 | contig 14473 bp, 13 predicted proteins | sample NN3metagenome_FD_205747 | JGI IMG/M metagenome (GOLD analysis project Ga0310812, IMG submission 205747) | Soil microbial communities from experimental microcosm in Duke University, North Carolina, United States - NN3 | ecosystem: Engineered > Artificial ecosystem > Soil microcosm > Unclassified...
CGCCCCGTTGTCTCCCCCGCCGCCCTGTGCTATACGCTGCGCAAGCCTTGAGGTCATTGCCGCCCTCGCGCCATCCACGTCCCGGACGCGTGAACCGAGGAGGAGACATCATGAAGCGATGGGCATTGCCCGCTCTCGTCCTGACCCTTGTCCTCAGCCTGCCCCCGTCGCTCCACGCGCAGGCCAAGGACACCCTCACCGTGGCGCTCGTGTCGCACGCACCCACGATGGATCCCCACATGCACTTCGAGCGTGTGGGCATCCTGGTCAACATCAACATGTTCGATTCCCTGCTCCACCGGAACACCAAGCTCGAGTTCGAGCCGTCCATCGCCACATCCTGGAAGGCGCTGAGCGACACCCAGTGGGAGTTCAAGATCCGGAAGGGCGTGCGTTTTCACAATGGCGAGGTCCTAACCCCAGAGGACGTGAAGTACTCGTTCGACCGCGTGATCGACCAGACGAAGAAGTCGCCCCAGTACGGCAACATCCGCGCCATCAAGGAAGTCAAGGTGGTCAACGCGGACACCGTCCACATCATCACCGACAAGCCCTTCCCGCTCCTGCTGGAGCGCCTCGTGTTCTTCCCGATCGTCCCGAAGAAGCACATCGAGGCGGTGGGGGACCAGGCCTTCGGCTCGACCTCCCCGGTGGGCACCGGCCCCTGGAAGTTCGTGGAATGGAAGCGCGACCAGTACATCAAGCTCGAGGCGTTCGACCAGCACTGGCGCGGCAAGCCGGCCTTCAAGCACCTCGTCTTCCGGGCCATCCCCGAGGTCGCGACGCAGGTGGCCGAGATCAAGACGGGCGGGGTGGACCTCATGCGCAACGTCTCCGCCGACCTCCTGCCCGAGTTCAAGACGCACCCGCAAGCCTACATCTCCTCGACCCCGATCCTCCGTGTCCACTACATGGCGCTCGACATGCGGTCCGCGCCCTTCGACAAGCGGCCGGCGCGGCAAGCGGCCAACTACGCCATCGACAAGGGCACGGTGATCCAGAAGCTCATGGCCGGGCTCGGCACGCAGACGGCCACCGTGGTGCAGCCGCTGGCTTTCGGCTTCGACCCCAGCGTGAAGCCCTATCCCTATGACGCGAAGAAGGCCAAGGAGCTGCTCGCCCAGGCCGGCTATCCCAACGGCGTGGACATCACGCTCCACAGCGCCTTCGTCGAGTTCCGGCCGGTGTTCGAGGCGCTCTGCCAGATGCTGACCGAGGTCGGCATCCGCACCACGCCCAAGATGTGGGACCCGGGCCCGGCGTGGAACAAGTTCTTCCAGACCGAGGGCAAGGCGACCAACGGGTACTACGGCTCCTGGGGCAACTACTCGGTGTTCGACGCCGACGCGGTGCTGCACCCCCTGTACCATACCGAGCCGGGCGGCTGGGTGGGCAAGTGGTACACGCGCGTGGAAGGGCTCGACAAGCTCATCGACGAGGCGCGCTCGAGCGTGGACCAGCCCAAGCGGAAGAAGGTCTACTCGCAGATCCAGACCATGATCCGCGAGGAGGCGCCCAGCATCTTCCTGTTCACGCAGTACGACACGCTCGCCATCTCGAAGAAGGTGCAGTACGCCGCGCGCGGCGACGAGTGGCTCTGGCTCTACGACGCCAAGCCGGTGGGACGGTAGCCGACCCCGCGGAGGTTAGAGCGCGTCCGTGCTGACCCTGCTGATTCGCCGGGTCGTCCGCCTCGCGGTGGTACTGGTGGGGGTGACGTTGATCACCTTCTCCATCCTCCACGTGAGCGGCGACCCGGTGTCGCTCATCATGCCGGAGGCGCCGGAAGCGGACCGGGCCGCCCTCCGCGTGGCCATGGGCTTCAACGACCCGCTGCCGCTGCAATTCACGCGCTTCCTCGCCAACACCGTCCGGGGTAACTTCGGCAACTCGTTCTTCCATCGCGCCCCCGCCCTGCCGCTCGTGCTGGAGCGGATGCCGACCACCCTGCTCCTCTCCATCTGCGCGATGGCGCTCTCCCTCGCGCTCGCCATCCCCCTCGGCATCATCACCGCGATCCGGCGGGCCTCCCTCCTCGACTGGGGCGCGACGCTGATCGTGTTCCTCGGCACCTCCATGCCCGTTTTCTGGACGGGCATCATGCTGATCCTGCTCTTTGCCGTGCAGTTGCGCGTCCTGCCGGTGTCCGGTTGGGAGAGCTGGGCGGCGCTCGTGCTGCCCACCATCACCCTCGCCACCTTCTCGACGCCGCTCCTCCTCCGCATCGTGCGCTCGAGCATGCTCGAGGTGATCAACCTCGACTACGTCCGTACCGCGCGGGCCAAGGGCGTGTCCGAGTGGTTCGTGATCTGCCGCCACGCCCTGATCAATGCGGCGCTGCCGCTGGTGACGGTGGCCGGACTGCAGTTCGGCCTGCTCCTCACCGGCGCCATCATCACCGAGACCGTCTTCGCGGTACCCGGCATGGGCCGGCTCATTGTCGGGGCCATCCGCCAGCTCGACTTTCCGATCGTCCAGGCGGGTGTCTTCGTCTTCGCCATGATCATCGTCGTCGTGAACTTTACGGTGGATCTCCTCTATATCTACCTGAACCCGCAGATCCGGGTGCGCTGAGCGCTCATGTCCATCGGGACGCTCGCCCCGCCGCTGGAGGCCGCCGCCCTCGCACGCCCCGCCCAGGGGTCGCGGGTCTGGCGCAAGCTCGTCCGCAATCCCGCCACGCTGGCCGGCGCCATCATCCTCGTGATCGTCATCGGGGCCGCGGTGTTCGCGCCGTGGGTGGCGCCCCAGGATCCGACGCGGCAGAGTCTGATCCGCCGCTTCATCCCGCCGGTGTGGGCGGAAGGCGGCAAGGCCGTCCACGTGCTCGGCACCGATCAGGTCGGGCGCGACATCCTGAGCCGCATCATCTACGGCGCGCGCGTGTCCCTGCTGGTCGGGGTCTCCGCGGTGGCAGTGAGCCTCACGGTGGGCGTGACGCTCGGACTCCTCGCGGGCTTCCTCCACGGCCGCGTGGACACCGTCATCACGACGGTGGTCGACGTGTGGCTGTCGTTCCCGCAACTCCTGCTTGCGCTCGCCTTCGTGGCGGCGCTCGGCCCCAGCCTCACCACCATCATCGTCGTCCTCGGCTTCACCGGGTGGGAGCGCTACACGCGGGTGGTGCGCGCGGAGGTGCTGGCCCTGCGCGAGAAGGACTTCGTCGAGGCCGCCCGCGCGATGGGCGCGTCGGCGGCCCGCACCATCATGCGGCACCTGCTCCCGAACACCTTCTCGTCCATCATCGTTCTCTCGACGCTGCAGGTCGCCCAGGCGATCCTGCAGGAGGCGGCGCTGTCATTCCTCGGCGTGGGCACGGGCAGCGCGTATCCGACCTGGGGCCAGATGATCGCGCTGGGCCGCGACTTCGTGAGCGTCGCGTGGTGGCTCCCCACGTTCCCCGGGCTGGCCATCCTCCTCACCGTGCTCGCCATCAACCTCGTGGGCGACCGGCTGCGGGACGCCCTCGACCCGCGGATCGGCTAGGAGTAGAGTGCCGCCATGACCATTCCTGCTCCCGCCCGCGCCAGCGCCGACGTCGGCCTCATCGGACTCGCCGTCATGGGGCAGAATCTCGCGCTCAACATCGCGGATCACGGCTATCGCGTGGCCGTCTACAACCGGACGACCACGGTCACCGAGAAGTTCCTCTCCCAGCACCCCGACACGCCGGGCGGGCTCGTCGGCGCCGCCGCCCTGCCGGACTTCGTAAGCGCGCTCACGAAGCCACGGAAGATCATCGTGCTGGTGAAGGCCGGGCCGCCGGTCGACGCGATCGTGGAGCAGCTCCTGGGCGCGGGCGTGGAGTCGGAGGACATCGTGGTCGACTGCGGCAACAGTCAGTGGACCGACACCATCCGCCGCGAGAAGCAGTACGCGGCCGGGTGCCGCTTCTTCGGCTCCGGGGTGAGCGGCGGCGAGCTGGGCGCGCGCTTCGGCCCCTCGATGATGCCGGGTGGCCATCCCGAGTCCTGGCAGCATCTCCGCCCCATCTGGGAAGCCGTCGCCGCCAAGGTGGACGCGCGCACCGGTATGCCGCTCGAGGACTACGCCCCAGGCAAGCCGGTGGTGGGCGGGGAGCCCTGCACCGCCTACCTCGGGCCCAACGGCGCCGGCCACTACGTGAAGATGGTGCACAACGGGATCGAGTACATCGACATGCAGCTCATCTCGGAGGCGTACCACCTGCTCTCGACGCTGGGCGGCATGAAGCCGGACGCGCTCTCCGAGACCTTCGAGGAGTGGAACCGCGGCGAGCTGTCGTCCTACCTCATCCAGATCACCGCCGACATCCTGCGCCAGCGCGACCCCGCCAACCCTCGCCGCTTCTTCGTCGACGCGGTGCTGGACGCGGCCGGCCAGAAGGGCACCGGGAAGTGGACCAGCGTGAGCGCGCTCGACATGGGCATCCCCGCCAATGCCATCGCGGAGGCGGTGTTTGCCCGCTGCCTCTCTGCCCTCAAGGTGGAGCGGGTGGCCGCGTCCCGGGTGCTGAAGGGCCCGCGCACGCAGTACCGCGGATCGAAGAAGCAATTGGTGGAGTCGGTGCGCCGGGCCCTCTATTCGTCCAAGATCTGCGCCTATGCCCAGGGCTTCCAGCTCATGCGCGCGGCCCAGGACGAGTACAAGTGGACGCTGGACTTCGGCACCATCGCCGCGATCTGGCGGGGTGGCTGCATCATCCGCGCCCGCTTCCTCCAGAAGATCACCGAGGCGTACCGGCGCGACCCCAAGCTCGTGAACCTCATGCTCGATCCCTACTTCAAGCGCGCGCTCGCCTCGGGCCAGGACGCCTGGCGCGAGGTGGTGAGCTTGGCGGCCAAGCACGGCATCCCCGCCCCCGCGTTCAGCAGCGCCCTCGCCTACTTCGACGGCTATCGCGCCGCGCGGCTGCCCGCGAACCTCCTCCAGGCGCAGCGGGACTATTTCGGCGCCCATACCTACGAGCGGGTGGACGCGCCGCGCGGGAAGTTCTTCCACGTGGACTGGCCGGACCCGAAGCGCCCGCAGCTGCCCGTCTGATCGTCGCGTGGCCGCGCCGCTGACCTTCGGCACCAACCGCTTCGGCTTCCCCGATCCGGCCCGTCTCGCCGCCACATGCCGCGACGCCGAGGCCGCGGGCTTCGATCATCTCTGGTTCCCCGACAGCCAGCTGCGCAACGGGGACGTGTTCGTCAACGTGCTGACCGCGGCGCAATCCACGCGCCACGCCAAGGTCGGCACGCTGCTCGTGAACCCGGTCACGCGTCACCCGAGCCTGATCGCCGCGAGCGCGGCGGCGGTGGACATGTACGCGCCGGGACGGGTCCTCCTCGGGATCGGCTCCGGCGACACCGCGGTGTGGCAGGTGGGGCTGCGGCCCGCGCGCCTCGCCGAGCAGGAGGCCGCGGTGAAGATGATCCGCGCGCTGCTCGCCGGCGATGGGGTGCCGCTCGGCTGGACGGCGCCGTCGCGTCTTCAGACCCCGCGCCCGGTGCCGGTGATCGTGGCGGGCAGCGGCCCCAAGACCTTGCGGATGGCCGGCCGCTCGGCGGATGGCGCGGTGATCCGGATCGGCGCCGATCCCGCGCTCGTGCAGTGGGGCTACGACGAGTTCTGCGCAGGGGCGCGCGAGGCCGGGCGCGATCCCGCCGCGCTCTGGGTGGCCGGGCACTTCCACACCGTGCTTACTGACGACGTGGAGCTCGCCGAGGCGCGCGGCCGCGTGATGGCGGCCGGCTACTACGAGGTGAACCGTGGCACGTGGGAGCGCCTCGGCCTGGGGTGGCCGTGCGCGCCGATCGAGCGCATTCTCGAGGAGGTGCGCCCCGACTTCCATCATGCCTACGACATGGCCCTGGCGGCCAAGCACGTCGAGGCCATTCCGGTGGAGGTCGCGCGGCGGTTCTGCCTCATGGGCTCGGCCGCCGACGTGCGGCTGCAGCTGGAAGGACTGGTCGAGCGCTTCCCCTGGATGCGCCACGTGATCCTGCAGCCCAACATGCCTGGCCCCAGCTTCATCGAGGCCTGTGGCGCCGAGGTCCTGCCCGCGTTCAGGTAGTCCCCTCACCTCGCCCCGTAGAGCCGCATCGCACGCCGCACCTCATTCAGCGTGGCGGCCGCCACCGCCCGCCCCCGTGTCGTCCCCTCGGCCAGCACGCGCTCCACGGCGGCGCGATCCTGAGCCCACTCCGCCCGTCGCCGACGGATGGGCCCGAGCAGCGCTTCGAGCGACTCCAGCAGTCGCCGCTTGACGACGGAGTCGCCGAGACCGCCCGCGCGATAGCGCTCCTTGAGCCGCGCGACCTCCCCCGCGTCGGGGTCGAACGCGTCGAGGTAGGCGAAGACGGGATTCCCCTCCACCGTTCCCGGATCTTCCACGCGGAGATGGTGAGGGTCAGTGAACATCCCGCGCACGCGCGTTGCCACGATGTCCGGCGGGTCGGAGAGATTGATCACGTTGCCCAGCGTCTTGCTCATCTTGGCGCCGCCATCCGTGCCGGGCAGGCGTGACACCGCGCCGAGCAGCGCCGCGGGCTCGACCAGCGCCGGCCCGGCCTCCGCCGGGTAGAGACGGTTGAAGCGTCGCACGATCTCCGCCGCCACCTCGATCATGGGCAGCTGATCGTCCCCTACCGGGACCAGGTGCGCCTTGAACGCGGCGATGTCCGCGGCCTGGCTCACTGGGTAGACGAGGAACCCCGCGGGTACGTCGGCCTCGAAGCCCTTCTGCCGCATCTCGTCCTTCACCGTGGGATTGCGCTGCAGCCGCGCCACCGTGACGAGGTTCAGGAAGTAGAAGGTGAGCTCGGCCAGCTCGGGCACCTGGCTCTGCACGACGATGGTGGCGACCGCGGGGTCGAGACCTACGGCGAGGTAGTCCAGCGCCACCTCGAGCACATGCTCGCGGATCTGCTCGGGCGCGTCGGCGTGGTCGGTGAGCGCCTGGAGGTCGGCGATCAGCACGTAGGTGTCGTGCTCGCGCTGGAGCGCGACCCGCTGCGTCAACGAGCCCACGTAGTGCCCGAGATGCAGCGGCCCGGTGGGCCGATCCCCGGTGAGAATCGTCTTCCGCATGCTCTCCCTCCGAAAATGAGAAGAACCGCCGGCCTCGACTCGAGCGGCGGTTCTTGGGGAGCGGGGGCCGCCCGTCGAGGCAGCCCCTGATCGAGATCGCGTCGCGCTAGGGCGCTGCCGGGTTTGGCGGCCAGCACCAGGACATCGTCGGATGCTTCTTTGCGCGCAACATGCTCGGCATCGTACGCGAGATCGAACGATTCTGCTTGACAGGTTCTGGAGGAGTCCGAGCATCGCGCCCTCGACCTCTTTCCGCCTGGGGCTATGCGCGCCGAATCGCCGCTGCGGTCCGCGTTCGCGGTCGCAGGTATCGAACATCAGGGTCACCTGTGCAAACGCCCAGCGTGGGGCTCACAGGCGGCTCCCCAATCACGGGGCTAGAGTCGATCCAGATAAGGAGATCAGACATGTCGACTCTCAGGCCAGTCTTTCACCCGACGCATCCGCACGTCGCTGCCCTGGAGCGCCTCGGCGACGAGATCGCCGAGCTGTCCGCGCGGCTCGATGCTGCCACCGCCCACCTCCTCACTCTCATTCGGGAGTTTGATGAGCGTCGGGGCTGGAACACCGGTTTCCGTTCGTGCGCCGAGTGGCTCAGCTGGCGAATCGGTTTGGAGTCGGGAGCAGCGCGTGAGCGCGTGCGTGTCGCTCACGCGCTCGGGAAGCTCCCGCTCCTGAGCGGCGCTCTCACGCGAGGTGAGTTGTCCTACTCCAAGGTCCGGGCTTTGACTCGGATCGCGACACCCGAGACGGAGTCGCGGTTGCTCACCGTGGGCCGAGCCGGGACCGTCGCGCACGTGGAGCGCATCGTCCGAGGCTGGCGTCGCGTGGACCGCCTGGCCGAGGCTCGCGAAGCCGGAATGCAGCATCGGAATCGTGCGTTCCACACGCACTATGACGACGATGGCATGCTCGTGATCCATGGCCGCCTCGCTCCGGAAGTCGGGGCGCTGCTCCGTCAAGCGCTACATGCTGCATGGGACACCCTGTTCCGTGAGAAGGCTGGCAACACATTCGAGAGCGACGCGCAGCATCGGGCCGACGCACTCGCCCTAATGGTAGAGACGGCGCTACATCACGGCATGGAGGCGCGGTCTTCGGGTGAAGGCTATCAGGTCGTGATTCATGTAGATGGTGGGCAGACAGTTCTGGATGATGGACCGCGCGTTTCAGCTGAAACGTCGGAGCGACTCACCTGTGACGCAACCCGCACATGGATGCGGCATGACAAGGCCGGAACCCCCGTCGAAGTGGGCAGAAGAACCAGGGTGATTCCCTCCTCGTTGCGCCGAGCGCTCGAGCATCGCGATCACGGCTGCCGCTTCCCCGGTTGCGGCGTGCGCCATGGGCAGGGCCATCACATTCGACACTGGGCGCGTGGGGGTCCGACAACCTTGCCCAATCTCGTAACACTTTGCCGACGTCACCACCGGGCGGTCCACGAGGAGGGCTATCAGGTGACCCGGGAGGCGGATGAGACGCTGCGATTTTACGAGCCTGACGGCACACCCCTGCTCGAGGTACCGCCCCTCGCCTTGCTGGACTCGAATCCGGTCGACGCTATCCGCATCGTGAACGACCAGGAAGGCGTGCGAATCGGGCCAAAGACGGGACTCTCCGAATGGCGGGGTGAGCGGTTCGACACGGGGTGGGCAATCGACGTGCTCCACCCGAGGGCCAATCCCGCTTGCTAGCGCTTCCTCACCGCCGCGGCAGCTTCGCCAGCTCGTCGTAGAGGTGAATCGTCGAACGCATGGCCTTCACCCAGTCGCCGAGGTGCAAGCTCTCATTCTCGGAGTGGGCCTGGGTGTTGGGGTCGATCACGCCCATGAGGATGCAGGGGGCGCCTTTGAGGAGATCGGCGAAGGGCTGCACGAAGCCGATGGTGCCGCCCGCGCCGACCATCGCCGTCTCCTTGCCGAAGCCCGCCTTGAGGGCCGCGCGCGCCGCTTCGAAGGCCGGACCTTCGGGATCGGTGGTCCACCACGGGCTGGTGCCGGTCACGGTGGCGCGCACCTTCATCCCGAATGGGGGCTTCGCGGTGAGCTTCTTGACGATGAGCCGGCCCGCCTCGCGCGCGTCCATCCCGGGGACGGTTCGAAGCGACAGGCGCGCTTTGGCCGCCTCGATGATCTGGTTGGAGGAGCCGAGGAAGGGGCGCGCCTCCAGCGCGATCACGGTGAGGGCCGGCCGGGTCCACATCCGCTCGAGCAGCGAGTACTTCTTCTCGCCCCAGAGCTGGACGCCGGGAAGCATGCCCGAGTCCTTCTTGAACTTGCCCTCCGCGAGCGGGAGCTTACGCAGACGGGCGAGCTGCTTGGCGCTGGGCCGGGCGACGTTCCTGTAGAGGCCCGGCACGTTGAGCGCGCCGTCTCTGGTGCGCAAGTCCGCGATCATCGCGCAGAGGATCTGCACGGGGTCGGGCACGGGACCGCTGTAGCCCGAGTGCAGCGGCTGGTGCAGGCCCTGCACCTCGACATCCACCTGGCAGATGCCGCGGAGCTGATACGTCAGCGCGGGATGGCCGACGTCGTAGTTCCCGGTGTCGGTCAGCACGATGAAGTCCGCGGCCATTTTCGCCTTGTGGTGCTCGAGGAAGCGGCCGAGGTTCATCGAGCCGATCTCTTCCTCGCCCTCGATGATGAACTTCACGTTCAGCGGCAGCGTCTTCGCCGCGCGGAGGTAGGAGCCGACGGCGGCCACGTGTGCCATGACCCCGCCCTTGTCGTCCGCGGTGCCGCGGCCGTAGAGGCGCCCGTCGCGCTCGGTGGGCTCGAAGGCCGGCGAGAGCCACTTCTCCGCGCGGCCCGGCGGCTGCACGTCGTGATGGCCGTAGAGCAGCACGGTGGGCGCCCCCGGCCGGCGCAGCCAGTCGCCGTAGACGTAGGGATGCACGCCGGGGATCTCCAGCACCTCCACGTGCTCCACGCCGGCGTCGCGGAGGGTCTGCGCCACCGCCTGCGCGGAGCGGCGCACCTCGTCGGGCGGAAAGCCTGCGGCGGACATGCTGGGGATGCGGCAGAGATCGACCAACGCCCGCTTCCAGTGATCGAGCCGCGCGTCGAGGTCGCCAAGGGCCTCGCGAACCATTCCGTTGGTGACCACGCTCACCCCTTTACCATTGCCCGCAGCGCCGTGCCCTCGGCCTTGAACCATTCCATGAGGATCCCCACGTCCCAGCCCATGCAGAAGTGGCGCACACCCATGTCGAGATAGGGCCGCGCCTGCTCCGGACGGTCAATCTCCACACGCGGCGCCACCCCCAGGCGCAGCGCCGTCTTGATCACGTGCATCTCCGCCTCCCTCACGCGCGGGTGCTCCCACTGGCCGGGGATGCCGATGCTCAGCGAGTAGTCGGCCGGCCCGAACTGCACCATGTCCACGCCCTTCACCGACAGCATGGCCTCCACGTTGTCCACCGCGGAAGCCTTCTCGATCATGACCGCGACGACCACGTCCTCCAGGGCCTGCACGAAGGCCGGCGACCCCACGTCCATCACGTAGCCCACGTCTCGCCGCATGCCCACGCCGTGGATGCCGCCCGTCGCGGGCGTCTCGGCCCGCACCGCGCGTACGCACTCGCGCACGTCCTCGACCGTGCGCGGGTCCGCGAAGAGCACGTTCTGGATACCCGAGCCGATCGCGCGCACCGCGAGATAGGTCCGGGGCTGCTGCTCGATCTTCATCATCGCCGTCATGTGCGGGAAAGTGTCGACCGCGCGGGCGAGGTTCTCCAGCGCGAAGAGGTCGTAGGGCGCGTACTCGCCCACGAACTCGACGTAGTCGAAGAGACCGGAGTGCCCGACCAGTTCGGCCACCGCCGGCCACGCGGTGTGAATGTGGGTCCCGAAGGTGGGCTGGCCGGCTCGAAGCAGCTCACGGAGTCGATTGGGGCGCATGGTGGACGCCACCCTAGGGCGCGGCGCGCCGCCCTGTCAAGCCGAGCCCCGCCGGCGGGCGAGGAGGTCGCGCGCGATCGTCAGCCGCAGGACCTCCGTCGTGCCTTCGGCGATGCGCCAGGAGCGAATGCGGCAATAGAGCCGCGCGAGAGGATGGCTCTCGACCACCGCGGCGCCGCCGCTCAGCTGGATGGCACGGTCCACGATGCGCGCGACCGCCTCGGTGGCCAGGGCCTTGGCCATCGTGATCTCGGCGCCCGCAGAGTCCCCGCTCTCCGCCCGGCGGGCCGCCGTATAAGCAACCGAGCGCGCGGCATAGAGATCCATGGCGCTGTCGGCGAGCATGGCCTGCACCCCTTCGCGGTCCGCCAGGGGCGTCCCGCTTCGATGCGGACGGTCCACCTGGCCGAGCGTCCAGTCCAGCGTCCACGCGCCTGCGCCGCACGCCGTGGCCGCCATGCGGAGCCGCGTCGCCACGATGTCCTCGAGGGCCCGCGGCACGCCCTGCCCCACCTCGCCGATCATATCGGCCGCGCTCACCACGACGTCGCGCAGCTCGAACTCGCCGTGCACGGCGCCGTCCAGGGTCTCGAGGGTGCGGCGTAGCGTCACGCCGGGCGCCGTTTTCGGGACGACGAAGACGGCCGTCCCGCCCCGGTCGCCATCGGCGACGCGCGCCACCGTGAGCAACAGGTCGGCGGCGGGCCCGTCGGTGACGAACGACTTGACCCCGCTGATCCGGAAGGCCTCGCCCGCGCGTGTGGCCGTGGTCCGCGGGCCCTCGCGCGCGTCGGTGAAGGCGAACGCCGCAGCCAGCTCACCCCGCAGCACCGGCAGGAGGAAGCGCTCGCGCTGCGCGGGGGTGCCATGACGCAGGAGACCACCCGAGCCGCCGATGACCAGTCCGCCGAGCACGGCCCCGGACGCCGCGATGGCCTCGTGTAGCGCGAGCCGCCCCAGAGGGCCGAGCCCGCCCCCGCCGAGCTCCACCGGCTGGGCCAGGCGGAAGAGCCCCGCTGCCTCGGCGCGCGTCCGCACCCAGCGGCGCAGCGCGGGCGTGGCGTGGCCCTCGGTCGCCACGCCCTCTCGGCGCTCGGCCGGCAGCAGCTCCTCCAGGAGGAACGACCGCGCGCGCTGCCGGAGCGTCTCGAGGGGCGCAGGCAGCGGATCGGGCGGGAGCACCTCGGGCGCGGTCAGGCCTCGCCCCTCAGCGCGCGGGCGAGCTGAGCCAGGTGATTTTCGTCGTGCCAGGCCATGACGCCGAGGAAATCGTCGACGGTGCGCCGCCCGCGGGAATCCATCTGGTGCCCGGCGCGGGCCCAGTCCGCCTCGGCGCGCATGGCGAAAAATGTGAGCGTTGCGTCGCGGTGCCGGTGAAAGGCCTCGAGGGCGCCCGCCAGCGACTGCTCGAGATATCGGCGCTCGGCCGCGATCTGGTTGGGGTTGACGGTGGGAAATCGCGGCTCATCCGTGGCCATGATCTGGCGCAGCCGGTCCAGGAACGACGCCTCGGAGTCCCGCAGATGGCACAGGATCTCGATGGGCGCCCAGTTCTTCTCGTCCGGCCGGCGCGTGAGCGCCGCGGGATCCACGCCGCGGAAGGCCGCGGCCACATCACCCGGGGTGCGGCCGAGCCGGGCGAGCCGTTCGGCGCGCGGGCGCCGGGCCCATTCCTCGAGGGGAGTCACCGGGGCAGTATACGTCTCCCCGCCTCAGCGCGGCCGGCTCGCGAGCCGAGGCACGCGCCCGGCGACCAGGCGCACTTTGCGCGGCGCGGCTGCCCAGATCGCGCCCGCCGAGATCACGCAGAGGACGATCCCCACCCAGAACGCGACCACGTACGTGCCGGTGCGATCGTGGAGCCACCCCGCCACCCAGGGCCCCGCCCCCGAGCCAAGCCCGGTCGCCAGCGAGAGCGTGCCGAATATGCGGCCGTAGTGGCGGCCCTGAAACAGCTCGGCCGGGATGGCGGCGAAGACCGACGCCATGCCATAGCCCAGAAGCCCCTGCGTGAGCACCATGGCCCAGAGGAGCGGCGTCGTGGGCGAGGCACGCATGGCGAGGAGGATGACGAAGCAGAGGACGAAGCCCGCGCAGCCGAGCGACCAGACGACTTCCCGGCCCCAGCGGTCGGACAGGTAGCCGAGGGCGATTTGTCCGGCGACCCCCGCCAGCGCAACGAGGCCGAGCGCGTAGGCCGCCGGCTCCGGGTGGAACCCGATGTCGATCAGATAGCGGGTCTGATGCACCTGGATCTCGTACCAGGCGAAGAGGGCGGTGAAGAACCCGACGAACGCCCACCAGAAGCGCGTGGTGCGCACGGCACGGCCGAGCGTCCAGTCGGTCGCGGCCCAGACCGGATCGACGACATTGGTCGGCCGCGCGGCCGCGGCGCCCGCCGGTGCATGCCGATCGCCGTCCGGGAGCAGGCCCATGTCCTCCGGCCGCCGCCGGGGCAAGAGCGCGTTGATCGGCACCAGTGCTCCGAACATGACGATCGAGAGCCCAAGACAAGCGGCGCGCCAGCCGCGGGTGCTGATGAGGTGCTGCGCCCAAGGCAGCAACACGATGGAGCCGATCCCCACCCCGGAGAACGCGATGCCGAGCGCGAGCCCGCGCCGCCGCACGAACCAGTTGGGCATGAAGAGGCCGTGCCCGGTGTAGCCCAGGCACAGGCTGCCGCCGGAGACGAGAAAGCCCAGCGTCACGTAGAGGTGCCACGGCCGCGAGATGAGCGTGGCGAGGGCGAGTCCCGAGCCCATCATCGCCACGCCGAGCAGGATCAAGACGCGCGCCCCGCGGCGATCCAGGAGCCAGCCGAGCCAGGGCGCGAAGGGCGTGGAGACGATGAAGCCGATCGCAAAGGCGCCCGCGGTGAGCCCGCGGTCCCAGCCGAACTCGTCGAGGATGGGCGGGAACAGGAGCGAGAAGGCGGTGCGGGCATTGACGCCCACACCCATCGTGACGAAGGCGCAGGCGACGATCACCCAGCCGTAGAAGAACGGAACCCGCACTGAAGCGCCGGGCCGCCCTACCGCCGGTCGTAGCCGAAGAACCCGCCCTTCGGACGCGCGTGCGCGTGGAAATGGTCGGGGATGTTCCGCATGTGATCGTCCACCCAGTACTCACCGACACGCTGCGTCGCCACCTCGCCGAGACGGGCTAGCATGTGGGCGCGCGCCTCGGAGGGCGGCTGGGTGCCGTGACGCCGCCACACCACCATGGGCGTCTCGCACACGTCGCACTCGGCGATCCAGCACACGTCGTCCTCGTGATACCAGGGCGTGATCTTCTTGGCCCGGCACAGGTCGCAGCCGGCGACCTTGCCGTCGTCAGGCGGCGGCGGTGGAGCGGACGCCATGGCGCCTCACCTGGACCACGGTGGTGATCGTGAGCAGCATGAACACCGCCGCGACCACGAAGACCGCGCGCGGCTCGCCGCGGTCGAGCAGCCAGCCGAAGAGCAGCGGCGTGAGCGAGGAGCCGAGATCGAGGCCGGAGTAGACGAAGCCGTAGAC
>Ga0310812_10000521_pt1 | contig 14469 bp, 11 predicted proteins | sample NN3metagenome_FD_205747 | JGI IMG/M metagenome (GOLD analysis project Ga0310812, IMG submission 205747) | Soil microbial communities from experimental microcosm in Duke University, North Carolina, United States - NN3 | ecosystem: Engineered > Artificial ecosystem > Soil microcosm > Unclassified...
GCGCTCGTCCCCCCCCCCTCCCTCCGAGGGAGGGGCAGGGGGAGGGTGACGGTTCTTCTGTTTCCTGTTTCCTGTTTCCTCGCTAGGGGAAGAACTTCGAGAGGTACTTCAGCTCCTCGTCGTAGTCTTGTCTCGACAGGGAGTATTCCTGCACCTGGTCTTTCAGGTAATCGACGAGCTTCTTCTTGCCGCGGTGGATCCAGTTGTGGATATCCCCTTCGGCCTTGCCGAGGGCTTTCGCGATCTCGGCGCAGGGGACGCCGTCGAGCGCGGAGCGCTGCAAGGCCTGATGGTAATCGGGGTGCTCGCGGGCCAGGCGGGCGAGGGCGACCTCGACCAGGTGGCTCACCCACTCCCGGTCGAAATGCTCGTCGGGCTCCTCGCGGGAGACGTCCAGGTCGCCCAGGGAGCGGACCTGGCCGCCGCCGCGCTTCTGGGCGGATTCGTGGTCCCGGTAATTGCCGATGACGTGGCGGGTGACCGCCAGGAGGAGGCTGCGGAAGCGTCCCTGCGACGGGTCGGCCTTCGAAAGGACCCGATCCTGGAGGAGCCTCAGGAACACCTCCTGGGCGAGGTCCTCGGCGTCGTTGGGGAAGCCGCGGCGGGCGATGTACGCGACGATGGGGCCGCTGTACTTGAGCGCGAACTCGCGGAGCGCGGCCTCCTCGCCGCGGTCGGCTCCGCGGATGACCGTCCAGAGGGTGCTCTGGAATTCGCTCACTTGCGCCGCTCCGCCTCGGCGATGTCGGCCTCAACTTCCGCACGGAGTCCGGGGTCGAGCTCCAAGGTCCGCTTCCACTCCGCCGCCGCGCCCGCGTAGTTGCCCGCGGCGTAGTGGCGGGTGCCCAGCCAGCGATGGACCGGAGCGTTGTCGGGGGCGCGTTTCGACGCTTCCGTGAGGTCGCGGCCCGACTGGTCGAGGGCGTCGCGGTTCGACGGGTCGGCGATCGCCCGGAGCAGGTGGGCGGCGCCGCGGATGAACCAGGGTTCGTAGCGGGCGCCGTCCCGCCCGATCGCCGCGCTCATCGACGCCACGGCTTCGTCCACCGCGGGACCCACGTTCCGGCGCTGGCCCTGCAGCCCGAAGCCCCAGAGGACGCAAGCGCCGCCGTGGGCCAGCCGGATCGCCGAGGAATCGGGGCGGAGTTCGGCGCCGACGCGAAGCTTGCCCACGGCTTCTTCGATCAGCTTGAGCCCCTCGGGTTCCAACTTCCGGAGTTGGCGGGGCGTGGATTTCAGCGCATCGCGGCAGAGCAGGGCGAAGAGGAAATACGAACCCTCGTAGCGGGGGTTGATCTCGATCGCCTTCGACGCGGCCCGGAAGGCCTCCTGAAGCTCCTGGGCATTTTCCCCGCGGCCCTTGAGGGCGTGAGCGAGCGCCAGGCCGTTCCAGGCCTGGACGTAGCACTCGCGGACGCCGATCGCGTTTCCGTAGTGGGCGGCCGCCTCGTCGTGCTTCTTCATGAGCAGGTATAGGTCGCCGCGGAACTTGATCACCTCCTCGGGGCGCTTCTCCTGGAACTTGCTCAGGCGGTCGAGCTCGACCAGCGTCGCCTCCACGGCCTTCTGCTTCTCGCGCACGAGCCTCAGGAAGGCGCGGGCGAAATCGCGGTACCAGTCGTCCTGGAACCCGGCCTTGAGGCCGTCCTCGAGGTCCCGGGCGACGATCGGCAGCAGCCGGTCGGTCTCCGGGTCGTTCTTGGCGATGGCCTCGCGGAGCAGGTCCTCCCAGGTGAGGCGGGCGCGCTCGAAGTACTCCTCGCCGATCTTCCCGCCCGCGCCGGCGCGGATCGCCCGGTCGAGCTCCTCCCGGGCCTCCCGCATCCGGCCCATGTGGAGGTAGGCCCGCGCGGCGGCCGAATGTCCCTGCAGGCGCAGCGCCGGCGAGAGGTCCGGCCGGTTGAGGTAGGGTCGCAGGTTCGAGACGGCCATCTCGAGCTCGCCGTAGGACATCTCCCGGGCGCGCTTGTAGAGGTTCACCTGCCAGGCCTGGATGCGCGCGACCTCCGGCAGGATGGCCGCCTGCGCCTCCTCAAAGCGGCGCCGCTCGTGCCAGGCGGGCGAGCGGAACAGGGAGAAGAAGACCAGGATCGTAACGAACGCGAGCGCCGACCACTTCAGCTGCGGATAGCGTCGGAGGAGCGACCCCGTGCGTTCGCTCAGGGAGGGGGGCCGGGCGGTGATCGGGCGTCCTTCCTGCCACGCGCGCAAGTCCTCCGCGAAGGCGCGGGCCGTCGCGTAACGGCGCTCCGGCCGCTTCGCCATCGCCTTGAGCGCGATGATCTCGAGGTCGCGGGGCAGCTTTCCGTCGATCGCGCGTGGCGCGACGGGGTCCTGCTTCGCGACCTGCGCGGCGATGTCGTAGACGTTGGTCCCGGTGAAGGGCCTCCGCCCGGTCATCATCTCGTAGAGCATGGTGCCCATCGAGAAGACGTCGCTCCGGGCATCGACCTCCAGGCCTGCCGCCTGCTCGGGGGACATGTAGGAGGGCGTGCCGAGCGTCATGCCGGTCTCGGTCCGCTCGGCGTCGGCGACCTTGGCGATGCCGAAGTCGGCGACGAGAGGCCGGTCCGCCAGCAGCACGTTGGCGGGCTTGAGGTCGCGGTGGACGATGCCCTTCTCGTGGGCCGCGTGGCAGGCGAGGGCGACCTGCTCCAGCACCTTGACGGCCTCGGCGAGCGGCAGCTTCGTCTCGGCGAGCGAGCGGCCGGGCGCGTACTCCATGGCGTAGTAGGGCCGGCCGTCGTCGGTGCCGGCGTCGTAGATCGTCACGATGTTCGGGTGCCGCAGCGCCGCGAGGATGCCCATCTCGCGGCGGAAGCGCTCGGGCTGCGCGGCGACGCCGCGATCGAGGATCTTGATCGCGATCTCGCGGCCGAGTTCCGGATCGCGCGCGAGGTACACGCGGCCGCTGCCGCCCTGGCCGAGCTCGCGGATGAGGGTGTAGCGGCCGAACTTGAGCGGCGCGGGGTCCGCCAGCGTCTCGCCCTTCAGGAGCCCCGATTCGAGGACCCGCGAGGCGAGCTTCCGCCCGGCGCGGAGCTGCTCGATCTGCTCCGGGCTGAGGAGGCGCTCGAGGTCCGCGTCCGACCGTGCCTGCTCGGGCGTGATCCACCCACGCTCGACGGCGAGGTGGAGGAGGCGATCCGTGTCCGGCATCTGGAGGATTCTACCGCCGTTGGGAGAAAGGAGTTACGGCGCGAATCACGAATTACGAATCACGGCCCCTCCCCCTGGGGGGGGGGAAAGGAGGGGGGACCTCTCCGGGTCGGTGTTCCTGGTTCCGTGTTCGTGGTTCGGGTTAGTACGCTTCGCTCATCACGACCCGCCGCGTGGACGGCTGCCCGGTCAGGATGCACTTTCCGGGCGTGTCGGAGCCCGCCGGGCCCTGGCCCTCGAGCGGGATGTTGCGGATGCTCGTGCGGAAGCGCTTGGCCATCTCTTCCTCGCCCGCCTTGTCGCCGGCCCAGTGGACCCAGGCGAAGCCGCCGCCGTCCTTGAAGAACTTCTCGTAGTCCTCCATGGTGTCGATCACGCGGCTGTTCTTCGCGCGGAAGTCGAGGGCGCGCTGGAAGAGGTCCTTCTGCATCTCGTCGAGGATCGGCCGGATCTTCGCGAGCGCCTCGGCGCGGGGGAGGAAGGACTTCTTGCGCGAGCGCGTCGCCTTCTCGTCCTCGCCGGGCACCTCCTTGACGATGCGGCGGGCGACGGCGAGGGAGCCCGAATCCACGTCGCGAGGGCCCACCTCGATGCGGAGCGGCACGCCCTTCATCTCCCACTCGTAGTACTTGGCGCCGGGCGTCATGCCCTCGCGGTCGTCGAGGTGGACGCCGAGGCCCTGGCCCTGCAGCTCGGCGACGACCTTCGCGCACTCCGGCAGGACCTTCGCCCGCTCCTCGGGCGTCTTCGAGATCGGGACCACGACCACGTGGGTCGAGGCGATGCGCGGCGGCAGCACGAGGCCGGTGTCGTCGGAATGGGCCATGATGAGGGCGCCGATGAGGCGCGTCGAGACGCCCCAGCTGGTCGCGTAGACGTGCTCGCGCTGGCCCTTCGCGTTCAGGAACATGACGTCGAAGGCCTTGGCGAAGTTCTGGCCCAGGAAGTGGCTGGTGCCGGCCTGGAGGGCCTTGCGGTCCTGCATCATGGCCTCGATCGAGAGGCTCTCGATCGCGCCCGCGAAGCGCTCGCCGGGGGTCTTGGCGCCGCGCAGCACCGGGATGGCGAGCTCGGTCTCCGCGAAGTCGCGGTAGACCTCGAGCATGCGCTTGGTCTCCTCCACGGCCTCGGCCTCGGTCGCGTGCGCCGTGTGGCCTTCCTGCCAGAGGAATTCGGCGGTCCGGAGGAAGACGCGCGTCCGCATCTCCCAGCGCACCACGTTGGCCCACTGGTTGATGAGGATCGGCAGGTCGCGGTAGCTCTGGATCCACTCCTTGTAGGTGGACCAGATGATGGTCTCGCTGGTGGGGCGGACGATCAGGGGCTCCTCGAGCTTCGAGCCCGGGTCCACCTCCACGCCGCTCTTGTCCTCCTTCGCCCGAAGGCGGTGGTGCGTGACGACCGCGCACTCCTTGGCGAAGCCCTCGACGTGCTGGGCCTCCTTGCTGAGGAAGCTGACGGGGATGAAGAGCGGGAAGTAGGCGTTGCGGTGGCCGGTCGCCTTGAAGCGGGTGTCGAGGCCGCGCTGGATGTTCTCCCAGAGGGCGTAGCCGTTGGGGCGGATCACCATGCAGCCACGCACGGCGGAATGGTCCGCCAGCTGGGCCTGCTGCACGATGTCCTGGTACCAGCGCGAGTAGTCGACGGAGCGGGGGGTGATCTTGGCGTCGCCGCCGCCACCGCCGCCCTTGGGAGCCTGGCTCATGTCATCCCTTCCGTGTTGTCGAAGGGCCCGATGATATAGAGGGAAGGGGCCGCTGACAACAGGTTGCGCACCAGCGGGATGGGGCCCCCTTGCGCGCGTTCCGAGCCTTTTGATACGATCCTCCGCCTTGCTTCTCATTCGGAGGACGGATGCTGGCGCGGAAGAAGATCGCGGTCATCGGCGCGGGTAAGCTGGGCGAGACCCTCATCAAGGCGCTCCTTGAGGCGAAGGTCGTCCAGCCGGAACAGATCAGCGCCACGACGCGCCACCCGGAGACCGGCAAGCGCAAGGGGGAAGCCTACGGCATCTCCGTCTCGACCGACAACGCCGCCGCGGCGAAGAGCGCGGACATCATCATCGTCTCGGTGAAGCCCCAGGTGATGGGGGAGGCCCTGGCCTCCATCAAGAAGGTCGTCGGCAAGAACCAGATCGTGATCTCGACGGCCGCCAGCGTCTCGACCTCGTTCATCGAGCGGGCGCTGGGCAGCGGCGTCCCCGTGATCCGCACGATGCCCAACACGGCCTGCCTCGTGCGGGCGGGCATGACCGGGATCTGCGCCGGGAAGCACGCGCGGCGCGAGCACCTCGCCCTGGCCGAGGGCATCTTCGCCGCGCTGGGCCGGGTCCTCGTGCTCGACGAGAAGTACATGGACGCCGTGACGGGCCTCTCGGCGAGCGGCATCGCGTTCATGTACGTGACCCTGGAATCGATGGCCGAAGGCGGCGTCGCGGCGGGCCTGCCCCGCGAGATCGCGACCGAGATGGCCGCCCAGGCCATGCTCGGCGCCGCCCGCATGGTGCAGGAGACCCGCGAGCACCCCGCGAAGCTCAAGGACGTGGTGACCACGCCCGCGGGCACGACGATCGACGGGCTCCTCGAACTGGAGTCGGGCGGCCTGCGGGTCACCCTGATCAAGACCGTCCTCCGCGCCACGAAGCGGGCGGCGGAACTTCTGCACGGTTAGGCCTTACCTTCGGCGTCCTGAGACGTCTAGTGTAGTAGGATGAGCTGGCGTTCCATCGACGAGTCTCCCCGGCGGCGGCCGCCCAAGGCGGCGCCGTCCCCGGCTCCGTCCGGCGACCGCGCCTTCCGCTGGATGGAATCAGCGGCGATCTGCCTGGGCTCCGTGCTCGCCCACGCGCTCCTCGGCTTCATCCTCGTGATGTTCTACCTCGAGGTCCGCCTCGAGCCCGAGCAGACCTTCTCGGTCACGATCTGGCGCGACGCGAAGGGCAAGGACGTCCTCAGGATCGGCGCGCCGGAGCAGGGGCCCCCCTCGAAGGGCGCGGACCTGCCTCCCGAGCCTCCGAAGAAGGAAGAGCCCAAAGCGCCGCCGCCTCCTCCCGAGGTGAAACCGGAGCCCGCGCCTCCTCCGCCTCCCGCGCCCGAGCCCGTCGTGAAAGCCCCGGAGCCCGTGGCGCCGCCGCCTCCGACGCCGGAGCCGGAAGGGGGCGTGAAGGACCCGCAGCCGCCCGGCCCGGCGACCATCGGGGCGGGCGCAAGCGCGGGGGCCCCGAAGTCGGACACGCCCGGAGTGGCCAAGGCGTCGGCGTCCGAGGGCGACGTCACGGAAGCGGACATCGACAGGGACCCGACGGCCGCGATCCGCCGCCGCCGCGCCGGCACGCTGAGCTCCCTGCAAGGCGGGAGCCGCAGGGACATCGTGGTGGTGACGGGCTCCTACGACCACATCCAGGAGGTGCTGGACCGCCTGGAGATCCCCTATTCGATCATCGACCCCGAGCAGCTGCCGCGCACCGACCTCTCGAGCTGCAAGCTGCTGCTGGTCAACTGCCACAACTCGTACGCCAGCGGGATGTTCCGCATCGGCGAGACCGGCCCGCTCCAGAAGGAAATCGACGACCTCGAGGCGAAGGAGGCGGCGCTCACGCGGCGGGTGCAGGAGACGAAGGACAAGCGCAAGGTCTTCGAGTACGGGATCGAGCTCTTCAAGGTGACGTCGCAGCTGTCGGCGTCGCGCGAGCAGCTCGCGGCCGTGACGGGCGCAACGCGGGTGGTGGAGAACATCCGGAAGTTCGTGGCCTCGGGCGGCTACCTCTTCACGAGCGACTGGGGCCTGTCGATCCTGGAGCGCGCGTTCCCCGGCACCGTGAAGAACGGCGGGAACATCGGCCCGCGGACGGTGTCGCTGCGTCCGCACGCCGGCGTGAAGGGCGGGCTGCTGGACGAGGTCTTCTACGAGGGCCCGAAGACCGGGACGGTGGTGTCGCGCAAGCTGCTCTGGGAGGTCGACTCGGGCTCCTACGCGATCCGGATCGAGAAGCCGACGGTCGAGGTGCTCGTAGAGACGCCCGACGTCCTACGCCACTCGGCGGTAGCGGTGGCGTTTACTCCCGAGAAGTCGAGCGGGAAGGTGCTGCACATCCTGTCGCACTTCGAGAAGCAGGCCACGAAGCAGGGCGACTACGCCCTACAGAATCTCCTGGTGAACTTCCTGGCCGAGCGAGCCAAGAAGTAGCGACGTCAGGCGGTTGTCGTCGTCGGGGGAGGAACGGGCGCGGCGGGGAAGATCTTCAGCCACTCTTCGCGGATTGCAGCGACTTTCTCGTTGTCGCCCGCCTTCTCGAAGCAGTCGCGCGCGAAGAGCAGCTTGCCTTCGCGGTGGGCGGCGGCGCCGGCCTCGCGCCATTCGCCGGGCTCGACCAGGTCGGGGGCCAGGCGGGTGATGCCGTGGAGCAGGAAGGCGTCGCCCATGCGGATGGCGTCCTTCTTGACCTGCTCGAGGCGCCCGCGGTCCTTCGAGCGCTCGTAGAACATCATCGCGATGGGGTACTTTCCCGCCTTGACGAAGAGGTCGCCGTAGCGGTTGGCCTCGTCGGGCGTCAGCTTCGGATCGGCGGTGAGTTCGCGGACGCGCTCCTCGGCGGGGAGGTCGATGTTGTTGGCCATGGCGGTATTATAGGAAAGATCGGAGTGGTGTCCACCGCGCCGGCGGGATCCGGGAAATCCTCTTGACTGACGGGGCGGGACCGATACACTGGCGGGCACCCTCACGGGCCGTTAGCTCAGTTGGCTAGAGCGTCTGCTCGACACGCAGAAGGTCAGAGGTTCAAGTCCTCTACGGCCCACCATTTCTGATATAATTCCCCTATGACCGAGAAGGACATTGCCAAGCAGGTGATCGACGCCCTCCCCAAGGACGCAACGCTCGACGACATCATGCACGCCCTTTATGTCCGCGCCAAGTTTGCCAAGGGGGAGCAGGAAATCCGCGACGGGAAGGGCATCCCCCACAAGGAAGCGAAGCGTCGACTCAGCAAATGGGTCAAGTAATCTGGTCTCCCTCCGCGCTGGAAGACATCGAGCAGGTCGCGCAATTCATTGCCCGGGATTCCTCCGATCAGGCTTCGCTTTTCGTCAGCCGACTGGTGGAAGCCACGGACCGACTGGCGACCCTTCCCCGGTCTGGCCGCGTGATCCCGGAAATCGGTCATCCGGATTGCAGGGAGATCACCTACGGTGCTTACCGGATCATGTACCGCGTGCAAGAGGAAGACGTCTGGATTACGGGCGTCGTCCATGGTGCGAGGGACTGGAATCCTGGTGCCGGGAAGGCCCGCAGCTGATGGACTTCGCAAAGGATGGCGGCCTTAACTGCGTCAGGCATTTCCTGTTCGAGGAGGGCCATAAGATCGAGGAGGTTGCAAGGCAGGCCCTCCAATCGCCGGGGAAGGTCGTCGGTCAGCTGAACTGTGTCTGCAAGGCGACAGACTTGTGGTTCCTCCGAATCTCCTCGGACCAGGCCAGAGCTACTGCATGGTGTGGCTGCAACGGAAGCGGTCTGCCTCTCTACATCGGCGCTCCCAAAAAAGCAGGAGAAGAAGTTTCCACGGCATGTCCCTCCGGATGCAAGTCGCCGATGGGAAGGCTCGCCATCGGAATCGGTTACGCCGGGGTCGTGCCGCCGAACGGAACCATCGATGCTGAACGGGCCGTGGAGATCGTCGTGATCTCGCATTGCAAAGGCTGTGAGACGATTTGGCCTGTCTGGACCTTGAGATTGACCAGCCCGCCCGAAATCAAAGGTAATGAGTCATGGCTTCGGAGGATTCAAGGACTCCGATAGACAACGGCATCTGTTCCATCTGACGCCCATCTGACGGACTGCGCAAGCCTCTCCGTGCTACGCGGGCTGCACGGGCTATAATGCGTTAGATCTCGCGCTTTGGGGAGCTCGCGCGAGATCGACACGCAGAAGGTCAGAGGTTCAAGTCCTCTACGGCCCACCATCTCCCCTGAGAATCAGGGACTTAGAAACGAATTCCGATCTCCGAAAAAGCTCTCACCCTGCTGAGTGCTAGCAGAAGTCTAGTCTGATTCGATTCGACTTATCCCGCGGCCGCTTCAGTTGCCCAGGTCGATGCAGGATAGTTCGTCGTCGAATCTGAAAAGCAGGCGTTTCCCGGTTGCGTCGATGAAGCACTGAAGTCCAAAGGCTCCAGACTCGGGGACTTTGACCAGGGGCACATTGATCTGCTTCTCCTTCTTTCCAGTCGTGTCGAAAATTCCCAAGCCGACGCCCGCAAGCCGGACGATCAGCCGGTTGTCCGCGCCGAACGCGAGAAACTCCGCATTCGGTACGCTTGCGGCGGGCTTTTGCAGATTGTCGATCTTATAGGCATAGACCCCGAACTCCCCCGGATCCGGATGATCCTTCGGCGCAGGCCCTTTGCGGACGGTGACCGCGACCCACTTGGCATCGGCGCTGATGGCATAAGGCCCGACGAAGCTCAGCAGGGGTCCGACTTCCTCGTAGGCCGGATCTCCTCCCTTGAACTCCAGGCGACTCAGCACGCCGGCTCCGGTCCGGTTGAAGAGATACTTCGCTCCGGCACTGAGTTTCAGCTCGCCCCATTCCCGCGGGACGAAACTCGACATCTTGGTTTTCTTGAGATGCGCCATGGCCTCCTTGTTCAACTTCGAGGCCGAAATTTCCTTCGGCGCCTTCTCGGTCTTCAAATCGGTGATCAGGAGGTGATAGTCACCGGCCTTGGCCATGGGGTTTGCGGTGACCACCATTTTGGAATCGGGCAAGGCGCTCAGAGAACTGGACGCCTCGGTCTTCACGCTCTTCTGAAGGGTCAAAGTCTCCAAATCGATGATCCAGAGCTGGGGATCGAAGTCGAGTCCCGCATTCTTCTGCCCGTTCATGACGACCAAGCCGTCCTGGCAGAGCGAGAGAGGTCCCAGGTTCCGGCCCGTCGTCAATCGCCGTTCTTCCGTGAACTCGGAGAGGGAGATCTTCTGAATGACCCCCTCTCTCGTGAAGAGAAAAACGTTCTTTCCGTCAGGCAGCATGAGCATGCCGGGGCATGGGAATGCCCCCAGGGGGTCGATTTTGCAGACGGTTTTCGTGGCGCCCTCGACTTCGGTCTTGGTCTTCGCCAGCGGTTTGCCCGTAACCTCGGGGGTGGGCGCCTGGGCGGCAAGAGAACCGGCCAGGGAACACAGCAGAAGCATTCCGAGAATCATCTTCTTTAAGGTTTCTCTCAGGAACCCTGATCAGCGCGTCGAGGATCGCGATCTTGCCTTTGCAGTATACATCTCGAGGGCGGAAGGCGACTCGATTCCCCGCATCCTTCTTTCGGTCCCTGCTCGGTCGCCCTCGCTGGTCTGACCGAGCGATGCGGCGACCGCGTTCCTAAATCCGTCTAGAGCGGCCCACTATCCTGACAATCACGAACAGTGCAATCGCACCACGCCCAATTGGCCCTATCGCCTGTTGCGCGCAAGCACAGGCTCACTGGATCTCTTGCTAGGCTAGAAAACCCAGGCCCTTCTGACTGAATTCCTGTGAGGTTCCCAACTGCGGTTTCTTGCAGGACAGATTGGGGACATCAATTCGCGGGTTCCCTCTGCAAGCGTGTTTCTGATTGTGCGCACAGACCACCTCGCCTTGTCGCCTTCACCCTAGGGGGTCGAGAACGATGAACGAAGAGGATGTCGAGGAAAGCGTCCGCCACGCGCGGAAATGTTCGGGCAGCTTTCATCTTTCCGAGGATAAGCCCAACTTGGAATTGTACGAGTTCGTCAAGGGCGATAGGCAGATGGTCTTTCAACGGCCGATACTCAATGCGAAAAGTTTGATCGTCCTCTCTTTGGCCGCGGTCCCTCTTGTTCTTGTCGCCTGGGCCGTGCGGATACCAGTGCAAGGCAGCGACTTGGCGGTCGCGATTCTCCTGGGGGCGCCCATTGGCATCTGGCTCCTTTGGTTGGCTCTCTCGTGGTTGTTCACCAAAGACATCCTTTTGATTGATCGAGACAGCCGCTTGCTCGTGGCAGCCCGTCGCACACCTCTAAGACTGAAAGGCAACAAGTATTCCTTTGATCAGGTCAGCGCGCTTTGGGTGCGCCATGAGCGTGGCCCGGAGGAGGATTCGATCCCGGGATATTGGCGAACTTTCGTGGCGATGAAGGATACGAGCCCGGTGTACCTTGGACCGGGAACGAAGGCAGACGTAACGAGACTCGCGGTTCAGATTGCGGGGGCGCTCGGAGTCCAAGTGCTGGAATTTCCAATCGATGGTCCTCCTCGAGTCCTTGGGCCCTCTGCTGCCGGGAGTTGAGTTAGCGTCCGCCCTCGACCCATCTTGTTGATGAGGCGCTTGAGGTTGGTCGATACAGCGCAGCGGATCCATCAGACGCCCATCTGACGGATTCCGCCAGATTCGTTGGGCTGCACGGGCTACCCGGGCTAGAATTCCCTAAATGTCGCGCTTTGGGGAGCTCGCGCGAGATCGACACGCAGAAGGTCAGAGGTTCAAGTCCTCTACGGCCCACTATCCCTCGCTGGAACAGTCCCAATCGTTTTCCGATGAAGGTTGAGTAGATCTGTGGACTGGATCGAGAAAGACATCGCCATCGGGAACTTCCAGGAAGCAAAGGATGCGGAGATTCTACAGGGGGCCAGGATTGCGTCAGCGCTAAGCTTGGACGGAACGCTTTCCGGAGTGAAGCCGGAAACCCTCAAATTGAAGCGGATCGAAGTTGTTCGCCTGGAGGATGGACCGGGGAATGATCTTAGGCTCTTCAACATGGCCATCGACGCATTAAGCGAACTTGTGCAAGTCGCTCCTCCGGTCCTCGTTCAATGCCACGCCGGAAGAAGCCGATCGGTGGTCGTGGTGGCCGCCTACCTGATGAAGGCTCTCAGGATTGACGCACAGGCGGCCTTGGCTAGGGTCGCCTCCAGACGTGAAGTTGCGATCACTCCGGGACTGGAACCACTCCTCGAAAAGCTGGATGGCTGAACGTCCGCCGATTATGCGAAAGCTAATCGCTGTAGCGCTGGTGGGGCTCGCGGCGGGATGCACGTCCTCGCCCGTCATCGCGCCGCTGCCGCAACCCAAGAAGATCATCGCGCGCGGCGGCGGCGGGTGGAAGGACGGGCAGGTCAACGAACCCATCATCCTGGTCAATCCGAAGGACCCGAGCCGCCTGCTGATGTTCTATTCGGGGATGAAGCTCGGGGGGAACGGCGGCGCCATCGGAAAGGCCTGGGCCACGGCCGTGGATCCGTTCACCTGGCACGAGGACGAAGGCAACCCCGCGCTCGTCAACGAGACCGCGACGCCCGCCCGGGACGTCGGCGTGCGCCTCGATTCGGTGCTCTACGACGCGGGCAGCGACGCGTACTGGATCTACTACACGACCTATGGCGCCGGCGATTACATCTCGCTGGCGACCTGCCCCGCGGGCGCCGACGGCTATTCCGGCGTGACCCGGGCGAACGTCCGCCGGCATCCGGGCAACCCCATCCTCTCCCCGCGCGGGCAGGGTCGCGGCGACGAGACTCACGTGTCCCAGGCGTCGGTCATCCGCGAGAACGGACAATGGACCATGCTCTACTCGTACCGCTCGGGGTCAAAGGTTCTCCCCGGCATCCGGCTGGCGACGTCTCCCGACGGAAAGCAGTGGACCAAGGTCCCCGGCCCCGACCTCCTGTCGGCGGCGCCCGAGCAGAAGTACATCGAGTGGCACAGCACGATCCGCGTCGGCAATCGCTACGTCATGCTCTTCGAGGGGTACAACGGCGGGACGCGTTGGGGCGCTGAGATCGCGGTCAGCGAGCGCCTGGGCTCGGGATGGAAGAAGCTCCCGATGAAGACTCTCGACCAGACGAAATGGCCGGGCTACTCGGACGCCGACATGTTCCACGTCGCGACGCCCGCCCTCTACAACTGGGGCGGGAAGTGGTACCTCTACGTGCAGGCCGCCCCCGCCGGCTACTACATCGACCAGCCGTGGTCGTTGTGGGCCGTGGACTGCGACGACGCGCTGGCACCCTACCTCCGGCCCGATTAATCCTGATCCATCGTCGACTGGGTTCGCGTCTCCGGCATGGTCACGTAGACCATCAGGGAAATGGCGATGCAGAGGGTGACGTAGCCGTAGTACCAGCTTTCATGGCCGGCTTTCTTGAACCACAACGCCACTCCTTCAGCGGTCCCTCCGAAAACGGACACGGTGATTGCGTGGGGGAGGCCGATGCCCAGGGCCCGGATCTCCGCCGGGAAGAGCTCCGCCTTCACCACCCCGCTGATCGAGGTGTAGCAACTGACGATCACCAGGGCGCCCATGACGAGGAGGAAGGCCGCCCCCATGGTGTGGGTTCTGCTCAACGCGCTCAGGATGGGAACCGTCAAGGTCGTCCCGAGGACCCCGAAGACGATCAGGAAAGGACGCCGTCCGAAGCGGTCGGAAAGCAACCCCACCACTGGTTGGAGCAGCATGAAGAGGAACAGCGTCGCCGCGGAGAGCAGCGTTGCCTGGTTGGCGCTCCATCCCACCGAGTTCACCAGGTACTTCTGCATGTAGGTCGTGTAGGTATAGAAGGCGACCGTGCCCCCCAGCGTCAGCCCGGCGACGGTAAAGACGCTCCGGGGATGCTCGAGGAGCACCCTGAGGAGATTCTTCCGAGGCTGGATCCTCTGGTGCGTGGTGAAGGACTGAGTTTCGTCCATGCCACGTCGCATATAGAGGGCAACCACGGCGCACATCGCCCCGATGACAAAGGGGACCCGCCAGCCCCACGCGTCGATCTGCGGGCCGCTCAAGAACGCGCGTTGGAGCAGGATCAATACCCCGAGCGCCAGAAGCTGTCCCAGGATCATCGTGGCGTACTGAAAGCTGGAGTAGAACCCGCGTCGTCCGGGCGTCGCCATCTCGCTCAAGTAGGCGGCGCTCGCGCCGTATTCTCCGCCAAGGCTCAGTCCCTGCAGGAGGCGCGCGAAGAGGAGGATGATGGGCGCCGCAATGCCGATGCTTTGGTACGTCGGGGTCAGCGCGATCAGGAGCGAACCCAGGCACATCACCAGCACGGACAGGGTCAGGGCCGCCTTCCGGCCCTTCCGGTCGGCGTAGAGGCCCAGAATCCAGCCGCCCAGAGGCCGGACCAGGAAGCCGACGGCGAAGACGGCCGCGCTGCCCAACAGCTGGGCCGTCAGGTCCCCGTTCGGAAAGAAGGCCTTTGCAAAGTAGATCGAGAACGCCGAGTACACGAACCAGTCGTACCATTCGACGAGGTTCCCGACGGATCCGCCGAAGATCGACTTGAGGCGCGACGCTGTCCTGGCGTGCGCCC
>Ga0310812_10000522_pt1 | contig 14404 bp, 9 predicted proteins | sample NN3metagenome_FD_205747 | JGI IMG/M metagenome (GOLD analysis project Ga0310812, IMG submission 205747) | Soil microbial communities from experimental microcosm in Duke University, North Carolina, United States - NN3 | ecosystem: Engineered > Artificial ecosystem > Soil microcosm > Unclassified ...
TACACCCGGCGAGCGGGGATAGGGACGCGCTCGATGGACGCGATGGCAAGGAAAGGGCGCCGCGAGGCGCCCTTTCTATATGTGGTGCAGTTGTCCCCAGCGCGGCGTCAGCCGCGCGTGCACCCAGGGCCCAAAGGGCTCGTGCTACCAGCGGGCGCCAGCGAGCTTGCACCTACCTAATCAGTCCCCCGCCGACGGAACCGCGTGTTCCGCCGTCATCTGCTTCGGCGTCGCGCCCATCCACCGCATGAACGCGTGACGCCATTCGTCCAGGATCTCGTAGCCCGTCGGGATCACGAGCAGCGTGAGGAAGGTCGACGTGATCACGCCGCCGATCACCGCGACGCCGAGCGGCGCGCGGAATTGGGCGCCTTCACCACGGCCGAGCGCGACCGGGATCATGCCGGCGATCAGCGCGAACGTCGTCATGAGAATCGGACGCAACCGGATCGCGCCCGCTTCGATCAGCGCTTCGCGCAACGGGACTCCGCGCTCCTCGCGCGCCCATTTCGCGAAATCGATCAGCAGGATGGCGTTCTTTGCCACGATGCCCATCAAGAGAATGACGCCGATCAGGCTCATGATGTTGATCGTCATCTTCGTCACCGCGAGCGCGACCATCACGCCGATCAGCGACAGCGGCAGCGACATGAGAATCGCGACCGGATCGATGAACGAGCCGAACTGCACGACGAGAATCAGGTACATCAGCAAGACTGCCAGCCCGAGTGCAGAGAAAATCTGTCCGAAGACTTCGGCCTGCGACTCGGCGTCGCCGCCGATCGTGTATCGCACGCCGGCGGGCAGACGCATCTTGTCGAGACGCGACTGAATGTCCGCCGTGACGTCGCCCGCGGCGCGGCCCGCCGTATTCAACTCGACGGTGACGACCGGCTCACGGTTGAGGTGATCGATGATCGCCGGTCCGAGACCTTCCTTGATCGACGAGACCTGGCCGAGCGGCAGCGTGGATGGCGCGCCGTTCGGTCCGATCACGGTCATCGGCAGATTCATCAGATCGGCCGCGCGTGTGCGCGACTCCGGCGTCAGTCGCACCGTGACTTTACGCGATTTGCCGGTCGGGTCGATCCAGTACCCGGCGTCGATTCCGGCAAACGCCGGACGGAGCGACTGCGCCACCTGACCGACCGTCAAGCCGAGCGAGCCAGCGGCTCCGCGATTCAAGTCGAGCTCGAGCTCCGGCTTCTGTCCCTTCGTCGAGAGGCCAATGTCCACGGCGCCGGGGATCTTCTGGACCTCGGCTTTCACCATGTCCGCCGCCTGCGCGAGCGCGACGACGTCCTGACCGCGGAGCTGGAGCTGGATCGCCTTGAAGCCGCCGTTCAGGTCGTTCGTGAACACCGAGATCGTCGCGCCGACGACGTTCTTCGTTTCGCCGCGCAGCTCTTCGGCCAGTTGCTCGACCGACTTGCTGCGCTTGTTCTTCGGCACGGTGCGGACGTAGATCGCGCCCTCGTCGACGCCGCCCGTCGCGTTGTTGCCGAGCGTCGTGTAGGTGTACTCGACCTCGGGATGTGTGCGAGCGACGCGCGCGGCCTCTTCGGCCTTGAGTCGCGTGTACTCGAGGTTCGAGCCCGGCGGCGTCTCCAGCTGCATCGTGAATTCGGCGCGGTCGTCTTCGGGGAAGAACGCCGTGCCGACCGTGCGGACCGGCGGCACCACGCGCGGCAGCGCGACGAACGCCGCGAACCCGATCAGCGCCGTCAGCGTGCGCAGACTCCAGTGGAGGCCGACCTTCGTGAACGCGAAGACCATGATCGCGATGCCAACGATCGCCGCCGCCAGACCGCTGATGCCGCGGCTCGGCAGGACAAACGAGGCGAAGAAGGTGAGCGTCGCCATCGTCACCATTGCCGCGCGGTGGTCGAGCGCCCAGGCGATGACTTTCTTGTAGTTCTGCGCCTGCTTGTTGAACCAATCGTTGAACTTGTCGAGCTGGCGCGTGATCCAACCCCGCTCGTGCGGCAGCTTATGCGGATCCGCCCAGTACGCCGAGAGCATCGGGTCGAGCGAGAACGACACGAAGAGCGAAACGGCGACGGAGCATGCGATCGTCAACGCGAACGGCTTGAACCACTGCCCGCCGATGCCCGGCATGAACCCGATCGGCACGAACACGGCGAGGATCGAGAAGGTCGTCGCCGCGACGGCGAGGCCGATCTCGTCGGTGCCGTCGTGCGCCGCGGTGAAGTGGTCTTTCCCCATCTCGACGTGTCGCACGATGTTCTCACGCACGACGATCGCGTCGTCGATCAGAATGCCGATGGCGAGCGAGAGGCCGAGCAGCGACATCGTCTCCAGCTTGAAGCCGAGCGCCCACACGGCAATGAAGCTCGCCAGCACGGAGATCGGCAGCGCCACGCCGGTGATCACCGTCGAGCGCCACGAATTCAGGAAGAGGAAGACGACGAGCACCGTGAGCACGGCGCCGAGGAAAAGCGCCTCTTCCACGTTGCTCACCGCGTGCTCGACGCGGGTGCCCGAATCCTTCACGAGCTCGATATTCGTGCCCTTGGGCAGCGTCGGCTTGATCTGATCGAGGCGGGCGCGAATCCGGCTTGCGACGTCGGTCGTGCTGTAGCCTTTCGCCTTCTTGATGTCGATGCCGATCGCTTCCTTGCCGTTGTACAGCGCGAGGGTGCGAGGCTCCTCCGTGCCGTCCTTGATCGTCGCGACCTGATTGAGCCGGATGAGCTGCCCGTTCCGATCGGCGACGACGAGGTTGTCGAACTCGGCCGGATTCTCGAGACGACCGCGCAGCCGGATCGCGCGCTCGTCGAGCGCGCCGTTCACGCGACCAACCGGCGCCGCGAGGTTCTGCATCTCGAGGGCCTGCACGACCTGGGCGACGCTGATGTTCGCCGCCTGGAGCTTGTGCGGATCCACTTCCACCGTCAGCTCGCGCTCGACCTTGCCGAAGATTTGCACGTCCGCGACGCCCTGGATCGCGCGCAGCTCGCGCGTGATACCCGGGTCGGCGAGACGCGTCAACTCCGGCGGCGAAAGCACCGTCGACGAGATGGCGACGGAGACGATCGGCCGGTCCGTGTTGTTGAACTTCTGAACGATCGGCTCCTTCATCTCCGTCGGGAGGTCGGACCGAATCGTCGAGATGGCGTCACGCGTCTCCTGCGACGCGACGTTCAAGTCTTTGTCGAAGTAGAACTCGATCATCAGCATGGCGTAGCCGTCGTACGCCTTGCCCATCATCCGCTTGACGCCGGAGATCGCGCCGATCTGCTCTTCGACGGGCTTCAGGATCTCGCTCTCGACGATTTCCGGCGACGCGCCCGGATAGATGATGCCGACCGTGAGAAACGGCGGCGCCACGTCGGGAAACTCGTCCGTCTTCAGCTTGAAGAGCGCGAACAACCCGAAGATCACCATCGCCACCATCGCCACGACGGTGATCAGGGGGCGCTTGATTGCAAAATCGGAGATAATCATGAGGTAGGTCTCAGGTCCCTGGTCTCAGGTCCCAGTGTTGTGTGTTACGGCTTCCGTCCCGTATCGGCGGCGACGGCGCTCACCTTGATCGGCGTCTTCTCGGAGATGCCGCGCGCCGCGCCGAGGAGAATCGTGTCTCCCGCCTGCACGCCGCTCCGGATCTCGACGGTCTCAGTCGCTGCGTCGCGAATGCCCAACTCGACTTCCGACTTCTGCACGACACCGTTCTTGATGCGCATCACGAACGGTCGAAGGCCGCGCTCGTCCACCGCCGCGATCGGAAGCACGGGCGCGCTGCGAACCTCGCTCGCGACGTGACCGTCGGCAAACAGCCCACCGACGAGCACGCCATTCTCGTTCGGAAGGGAGACGATGATCCGCACCTGTCGCGTTGTCGGATCGGCGACGGGGTTGATGTTCGTGATGCGACCCGTGAAGTGTCGCGTCGGATAACCGCTCACCGTGAAGTCCACCGGAATGCCGAAGCGGACCGCGGACAGCTGATCCGCCGGGACAGATGCTTCGAGTCGCATCGTCGTCGGGTTCACGATCGTGTAGAGACCGGCGCCCGGCTGCACAACGTCGCCCGCGCTGACGAGGCGCGCGCTGACGATGCCGCTGAACGGCGACTCGATCGTCGCCTTACCCGCCTGCTTCGCGGCGTTGGCGAGCTGCGCCTTCGCGTTCGCGAGCTGGGCTTCCGCGGACGACAGCTGGTTGCGTGTGATCTCCACGTCGCGCTCGGCGATCGCCCCGGCCTTGAGCAACGTTTCGTTTCGTTCGACCTGACGCTTGTTGAGATCGACGGAATTCTGCGCGGTGGTCACCGCGGCACGCGCCCCCAACTCGGCCTCACGAAGCGCCGCGTCGTCGATGCGCGCGAGAAGTTGACCCTTGCCGACACGCGTTCCCTGTTCGACCGTCGCCTGCAGCACCGTGCCGCCGACCTCGGCGCGCACCGTGGCCTGCTGCTCCGGCTGGAGCGTGCCCGAGACCGCCGGGCCGGAACGAATCTGCTCCGCCTTCACGACCGCGATGTTCTCGGGACCGACGATCATCGCGTTCGGTGTCGTCGCCGACTTCGCGGATTCGGTGCCCTTGCAGGCCAGCAATCCACCGAGCGCCGCGGCGGCCGCGAATGTAAGACCCGCGCTGCGAGCGATGTGAGTTCTCTGATTCATGGCTGGATGGTCCCCGTTGGTGCTCCCGCGCCCGGCGCGGGTTGTGTCCCTGTGTTGGCTCGGAATTGTTGTTGCTGCGTTTGTTGTTGCTGTTGCTGCTGTTGAATCGCCCCACCGGCGCCCTGCGTCGACGCGCCGCCCGTCGTGCCGGCGGCTTGCAGCGGCAGGTCCTTCAAGAGCGCGAGACGCACCTTGGCCACGGCGAAGTTCCGCGCGGCCTGCGCGCGATTCGCCTTCGCTTGCTCGAGCAGCAGCCGCGATTGCGTCAGATCCGTTTGCGTGGAGATGCCTTCGCGATAGCGCACCTCATCGATGGCGTAGGTGCGCTCGGCCTGCTGCACCGTTCCACGGCTGGTCTCCCAAATCGACGCCGCCTGCTCTAAATCGTTGAGCGCCACGCGAGCGTCGAGCTGGGCGAATTGCCGCGCTTCTTCGCGCTGCGCCTTGGCCTGCCGCAGCCCCGCCTCGGCCACCACTTTGTCGCCGCGAATCCGGCCGCCGTCCAGAATCGGGAAGCTCGTCGACAGACCGACCGTCCACTGATTCACGCCCGTATTGAGGCTCGGGAAGAGCTGCGTCGGGAAGTAGAGGCGCTGATAGTTCGACACGATCGACAGCGATGGAATGCGCTCGGATTTGGCGATACGGATCTGCGCCTCCGACGCGACCACGGCCGCGTCGAGCTGGCGCACCGGCGCACGGTCCGAAGCCACCGTGTCGGGCGTCGCGGTGGCGATCGCCGGCAAGGTGGGATTCGACGTCGTGCTCGACGAATCCTCGACTTTGGTCGTCAAATCGAGCGGCGTGTCGAGCGACATGTTCATCAGCTGCTTGAGTCGCAGGTACGCCACCTGCCGGTTCGACCGCGCCTGGATCGCGAGGGGCAGCTGATTGTCGTGCGTCACCTGCGCGCGAAGCAACTCATACTCGGACGTGTTGCCGACTTGCTTGGCGAGCTTTGTTTGGTTCAGCACGATCGCCGTTTGCGCCACCGACGAATCCGCGATCGATACGAGCTGATCGGCGAGAATGGCGTCGAAGTACGCCGAGGTGGCATCGAGCGCCGCCTGCGCGCGCTGGGCCGTGACTTCGATGTTCGCCGAGCGAAGCTGCGCGTTCGCCGCGTCGTTCTGCGCGGCGATGCGACCGCCGGTGTACACGTTTTGGGAGAACGCCAGGGCAACGTTCCACTGATTCTTCGCGCCGAAGCTCGTCCTCGTGAGATCGAAGCCGCCCGAAGACGACGACGAACAACTCGCCGCTTGCGAGAGGGCCGCGAGTCGTTGCTCGGGCGTCGCGTTCGCCGGAATCGTCGGTGCGCAAACTGCCTTCGTCGTCGGCACCGTCGTGTCGACCGGCGCGCTCGCCGCCAGCCCCGAGAACTGGGATTCGAGCGTCTTCAAGTAGGCCGCGGTGGCGTTGAGCTGCGGGAAGTATTGGCTGCGCACCTGCGACCGTTGGCCCGAGGCACGGTCGACACCGGCACGCGCGACCTCGATCGACTGGCGCTGCGCCTGTGTGAGGCGAATGGCATCCTCGAGCGACAGATGAACCGTCGCGCCGATGGTCGGTTGCTGAGCGTGAATGGCCGGCGCCAGCGCGAAGCCGATCGCGAGCGCCGCTGCGGTGACTGCGGGTTTCATCGTGGGAAGCAGGTGAAGTGTTCCGTGTGGCATCGTGCGCTCAGTCTCCGGCGACGGAGCGTCGACGCGACACGCCGCGCGCAACGGCCGGCGTGACGCCGAGGGCGCGCATGAAGACGCGTACGTACTTCTGGGGTGCTTCTGATTCAGGCTGCGGAAAGGTGTTCGGCATCACGTCGCGCGAGATCGCGTCGCCGAACATGGAGCTCATCAGCATGGCGACGGCGGTCTGGATGTCGCCGTCGGGATCGGCGAGACCGAGCGACTGGAGCCGGAGCACGTAGTCGGTGAGCAGCATCCCGGCGCAGTTCGGCCCCTCGCACATGGAGATCGCGGCTTCGGGCCGCTCCTCGATTTCGCCGAACGAGGTGCGGATGAGCGCGCGATTCTCGCGCATGTGACTGAGCACGGTGCCGACCCACTCGGAGAGGTCGCGCTCGGGATCTTGCGGATTGTCCGGCAGCAGGGGGATCGGCGACTGCGAGACGTGGTTCTGCATCAGCGCCTCGAAGAGCGCCGCTTTTGAGCCGAACGTTCGGAAGATGGTGACTTCGTTGACTCCCGCCTCGATGGCGATGAGTCGGGTGGTCGCGCCTCGGAAGCCGTGCTGCTCGTAGACCCGTTTGGCTGCGTCGAGGATGCGGTCTCGGATATCCATAGGGAGATACCCTACGGAGGCCGGTGTTGAAATGCAAGTACCTACTTACTTTCGTTACTTTCGCCCACCGCGACGCTTCGTTCGACGCTCCAGCACGACCTCGTCCTGCACGATCATGTACCGGATCACACGGTCCCGGACCTCCGGAAACTCCTTGATCCGGTCGCGAAACCGGTCGTTCGACACGATGCTCGCGTTCAGCTCCCGCGCGAACGCCAGGATGAAGTAATCCGCGTCCGTACCAGCCGGCGCCTGACGCACTTCTCCCGCGTCGATCAGCTGCTCGTACTGGTTCGCGTCGTCGATCTGATGGCGGAGGGCCGCGTCGGCAACGATGATCGGCTCGAGCCCTTCCTCGCGAAGCTTGTCGCGGATGGCGACGATGTTCGCCACCTGCGCGCGCTCCCCCTCCGTCGAGTGCGCGACGTTCGAGCCGTCCACCAGCACGACGTTGCTCGTCGTATCGTCCCGGCCCTGCTTCGCCGTCGCCGTCATCCTTTCTTGGCCGCCCTGGCTGCTCGGCGCTCTTCGGCGCGGCGCACCGAGTCCGCGGTCACCGAGTCAGCGATCGCGAACAAACCGCGCATCGCATTGGCGCGAGCGATTTGCGATTGCACCGCGGTGGTCAGCGATCCAAGAAGAGTCGCCACAGCCGGCGCGTCCGAGACCGCGGAGAGCTGGCTGAGGTACTGCGCCATGAGTTGATGCCCGCCGACGGCTTGCATCACGTACGCGCGGTCGAAACCGCGCCCGCCATGTTGATAGATCGTGTCGATCTGTGCTTGCATCTGCCCGCGGATCGCGGTCCCGAGCGCCGGCAACACTGGAGCGATGTGGACCGCTTCGGCGAGTGAATCGATCGAATGCTGCAGCGCCGTGTGCTCGCGATACATCGACGCGGCGAACGCACGCACCGTGTCGACGTGCCAGGTGCTCAGCTCCGCGTCGGCCGCCGCCAACTGTCGTTGATTCATCGTCGTCACGATCGCGAGGACGTTGGCATCATTGAGCCACTTGATGTTGTCGCGCGGCCCCGCCGAGTCCCTGGCAACATCGCCCGCGGCCTGCGCGGTCTTGGGTTGACGCTGCGCCGACGATTGCCTTTGCGGTTCCGGCTTTTCCTTCGTGCACGCGGCGATCAGGGCGATGAGCGCGAACGCTCCGACGACCCTCCAGCTTCGATTCATGACACGCTCCCGGCGTAGTGACCGGGCGAACGCAGAATGCCCGGGCCTCTGCCCGGGCATTCTTTTCAAAGAGCGCGCCCAGCCGTCGGTTGCCGGGCTCCGCGGTCACGGATTCTTCTTCTTTTTCCCCGAGTCGCCCATCGCCTTCTTGCCGGTATCGGCGCTAGCAGCCGCCGGTGCCGCGCCGAGCTTGCCCTGGATGTCCTGCGCCTTTGTGAGATGCGCCTGGATGTTCGGGGTGGCCTTGACGATCAGTGCCTTGAGCGACGTGTCCTGCGCGGCGCCCTGCGCCGTCTGCAACAAACCGAGCACCATTTGGTGCACCGCGACTTCGTTGTCGATGTACGCCTTGTCCCACGCCGCACCCTTGGCCATCGCATTCAGGCTGTCATGCATCTTCTGGGCGGACTGCGGCAGCGAGTCGTTGGCCGGCGGAGTGGGCGTCAAGTTCAGTTTCTTCGCGAGATCCTGGCCGGCTTTCCGAAGCGCGTGATGGTCGCGCATCATCGTGCGCCCGAACTCCTTTACCTGCGCGTTCGTGCCTTTCGTCGACGCGAGGTTGCCTGCGGCGCTGTCGGCGCCATTCGCCTCATCGAGCAGCGCGGCGATGTTCGCGTCGGTCAGCGGCGCCGGTGCCGGCGCGGGCGGTGGCGCTGCCGCGGCTGCCTTCGCCGCGGAATCGGCCGCGGCCGCTGAATCAGACTTGGCTTCGTTCTTGGCGCATGCAGCCCACAACACGCTCGCGCCGGCGAGCGCGATGCCACGAGCAAGGCGAATCGACATAGTTCCTCCGAACAGGGTGATGCGCCCGGTAGATCCGGGAAGTTGGCCGCCCCAGCGATAGCAAGTTCTGTACGCATTTCGTCCAGTTGCGTCGGCTAACGGCATCGTTCGCGACACGTCTGACGGTGGTTGGTGTAGAGACCAGCAGACTTCTTTAATCCCACCCATGCGATGACGAAACGGGCTCTGCGAAACCTGCTCATGCTCTTTGTCGCCGCCGCGTCTGCTTCACTGGAAGCACCGCGTCTAGCGCACAGGCCGCTTGGACAAGCGACGGCCGAGCTCGTCGACGTCCCGGATGCGAGCGCCGATGTCGTCACGCGCGTCGCCTCCGCTGGCGCTGATCCATCGAGCACGTCACCCAGCCACCTCGGATTCGACACGAACGTGTATCCGGGCGACAAGGCGATGGATGCATGGAAGCGCTCCGGCCAATACGAGTGGGTCGGCTACTATCTCTCCGCGCCGTGCCACAAGGATGATTCCTGGTCGGGCAAGCGAGCACGCCTCGTCGACAGCGGTTGGGGCTTGGCCGTCATCTACGTCGGGCAGCAGACGTGGGGCCAGTCCTACTCGCCGACGACGGTCAAGCGAGTCGTCACGGTATCAAAGAAGTCGAAATCGTCCAAGCACAAGCGTCGCGTGACGCGCGTAATGACGAGGCGTACCATCGCCCCAGTCGCCAAAACCGGCGACGGCTGCTCGACGTCCTACGTCGGCGCCGCACAGGGGACAATCGACGCCCGCGACGCCATTTCGCAGGCACGCCACGAAGGATTCGCCACGGGCACGGTGCTCTTTCTCGACGTGGAGCACATGGACCGCATCCCGCAGCGCATGCGCGACTACTATCGCGCCTGGACGGCCGCCGTTCTCGCCGACGGTGGATACCGTCCCGGGATCTACGCTCATACGAGAAACGCGAGCACGATCTACGACGACGTCAGCGATGTTTACGACACAGCTGGTCGCGAAGACGAACCGCCGTTCTGGGTCGCGGGCTCGAGCGGCTTCTCACCGGATCGCGTTCCAGCCGATGTCGGCCACGCGTTCGCTTCGGTCTGGCAAGGCGTGCTCGATGTCGTTCGCACACACAATGGCGTTCGTTTGCCGATCGACATCTCGGTCGCCTCGGTCGCTTCGCCGAGTTTCGCCCAGTAGGCGTCGTTCTCCAGTAGGCGATGCCTACGGTTCGTGGCTCGGCTGGCCCCCGTGTGGCCGGGACGACTCGTACAATTGGATACGGAAAAGGCCAAGGGATTCAACCGACAACTAGGATTGACTGCATTGAATGTGGCAAGGCGAATGAGACCATCTCGCCACAGTCCCCATTACAAGCAGGTAATCCTGTAGGTAGCCCGTTCAATCCGTCGGTTGTCCGTATCCAATTGTACCAACCGTCCACGGTCTGACAGCGCCAGCGTGGTCGAGATCTACGCGATCGCGGCGGAAGACTTAGTCGCCCGGCTCCGGCACAGGCGCAACAACCGGCACACGCTTGAATCGCGCCGAGAGCCATTCACGCCACTCATCCAAGATCTCGTACACCGTCGGAATCACGATCAGCGTCAGGACGGTAGAAGTGATCACGCCGCCGATCACGGCCCGGCCGAGCGGCGCGCGGAAGTCGGCGCCTTCACCGAGTCCGAGCGCAACCGGAAGCATGCCCGCGATCAGCGCGAGTGTGGTCATAAGGATCGGGCGGAGACGAATGCGCCCCGCCTCGATCAGCGCTTCGCGCCGCTCGAGCCCTTTGCCGGTGTGCGCCCACTTCGCGAAATCGATCAGCAGGATCGCGTTCTTCGCCACGATGCCCATGAGCAGGATCACGCCGATCAGGCTCATGAGGTTCAGCGTATCACGCGTCACGATCAGCGCGAGCACGACGCCAATCAACGACAGCGGCAGCGAGATCAGGATCGCCAGCGGGTCGAGGAACGAGCCGAACTGCACGACGAGGATGAGGTACATCAACATCACCGCCACGCCGAGCGCGATGAAGATGTTGCCGAAGACTTCGTTCTGACTCTGCGTCTCGCCCGCGGTCGAGATGTGATATCCCGCCGGGAGCTGCAACTTGCCGACGTTCGACAGCACGGCGCGCGACACTTCGCCGAGCGACGCCCCTTCGACGTTCGCGCCGATCGTCACGACGCGCTCGCGCTGAAAATGATCGATCTGCGAGGGACCGCTGCTCGGCGTGATCTCGGCGACCTGCCGTAGCGGGACGAACGCCGGCGGACCTCCGGGCGTCGCCGACGCGACGATCACCGGGAGTTGGCCGAGGTCGGCCGCGTTCTCGCGCGATTCGGGGACCAGGCGAACGTGGACGTAGCGCGAGATGCCGGCCGGATCGACCCACGTGCCCGCGTCGACACCGGCAAACGCGAAGCGCAACGACGTCGCGAGCTGCCCGAGGCTGACGCCGAGCGTCCCCGCAAGACCGCGATTCACGCGAACGTTGAACTCCGGCTTCTGTCCCTTCGTCGAAAGGCCGACGTCCACCGCGCCCGGCGTCGACGCCACGATCTGTCGCACTTGCTCGGCGTAGGTGTTGAGAACATTCTGATCGGGCCCCTGGAGCTGGAGCTGCAGCTGCTTCTGCGCGCCGCCGAAGCCCGAAGCATAGGTGAACGTCGTCGCCCCGCCGATCGCGCGCATCTCCTGCCGAATAACCTGTCCGAGCGCGTCCTGGCTGATCGACCGGTCCTTCTTCGCCACGAGCCGGACATAGATGCTTGCGTTGTCGAACGTCGACGCGCCCGTGGTGCTCCCCACCGTCGTGTAGGTGTAGCGAACTTCCTTGTGGCCGCGAATCAGGCGAGCAATCTCCTCGGCTTTGAGCGTCGTATACTCGAGGCTCGAGCCGGGCGGCGTTTGAATGGCGATGTTCAATTCGCTTTGATCGCTCACCGGCACGAACGCGAAGCCGCCGGCGACGACTTGCAGGGCGATCGCGCCGAAGAACGAAGCCGCGGCGAGCCCAATCATCGTCCACCGGTGGTCGAGCGCCCACGCAATGACCGTTTTGTAACGCTCGGCCTGGCGGTCGAACCACTTGTTGAAGCGGTCGAGCGCGCGCGCGATCGGGTTGCGCCGTTCGTGTCCTTCGAGCTGTGGGTCCGGCCAGTACGCCGACAACATCGGGTCGAGCGAGAACGAGACGAACAGTGACACCAGCACCGCCGCGGCGATCGTGAGGGCGAACGGCTTGAACCACTGCCCCGCGATGCCCGGCATGAACCCGACAGGCACGAAGACGGCGACGATCGAGAACGTGGTTGCCGCCACGGCAAGCCCGATCTCGTCGGTACCTTCGTGAGCGGCTTGCATGTGGTCCGCCCCGAGCTCCACGTGCCGCACGATATTCTCGCGCACGACGATGGCGTCGTCGATGAGAATGCCGATCGCCAGCGACAGGCCTAACAGCGACATCGTGTTCAGCGTGAAGCCGAATAGCCATAGGGGCACGAACGACGCGAGCACGGAGACCGGCAGCGCGAGTCCCGTGATGACCGTGGATCGCCAGGAGTTCAGGAAAAGAAAGACGACGAGCACCGTGAGCAGGGCCCCCTCGACGAGCGCCTCTTCGACGTTCCGCACCGACCGGCGCACGCGATCGCCGGCGTCGCGCACGACTTCGATCGTCGCGCCGGCGGGAAGCATTTTCTTCAAGACCTCGATGCGTGCCCGCACGCGGTCGGCGACGGCCGTCGTGCTGTATTCCCGCGACTTCACGATGTCGAGCCCGATCGCCTGCTTTCCGCTGTACAGCGCCGAGGACTTCGGCTCGGCGGCGCCTGCCTCGATGGTGGCGACCTGGCCGAGCGTGATCAGCTGTCCGTTGCGCTGCGAGACGACCAGCGCGTTGAAGTCCTCGGGCCGCTCGAGTCGCCCCTCGAGGCGTATCGATCGCTGCTCGAGCGGGCTGTTCACGTTGCCGACGGGCGCGGCGAGATTCTGCGATCGAAGGGCCGTTACGACCTGATCGATGCCGACACCGACCGCGGCGAGATCGTTCGGCCGAACGTTGACGTTGAGCTGCGCGCTGTCGCCGCCGACGACATTGACCTGCGCCACTCCGGCGATCGCCCGCAGCTCACCGGCGACGGTCTGCTCGGCGATTTGCGTGAGCTGCGGCGGCGTGAGCACGGTCGATGTGATCGCCAGCGAGACGATCGGCAGCTGATTCGGATCGAAACGCTGAATGAGCGGTTCGAGGATCTCGGCGGGCAGCTGCGCGCGAACCGCCGAGATCGCGTCGCGAATATCCTGCGTCGCCTGCTCGACCGCTTTCGAGAACACGAATTGTACGATGATCTGCGCAAAGCCGTCGGTCGACGTCGAGTTGATCTTATCGACGCCGCTGATGCCGGAGATCTTGTCTTCGACGCGATTGACCACCTCGCGTTCGACCACGTCGGGCGCCGCGCCCGGATATGCGATCGCCACGAACACGATCGGCGCGTCGATGTCGGGAAATTCGTCCGTGTCGAGCCGGGCGAGCGACGCCAGGCCGAAGACGACGAGCGCGATCATCGTTACCACGGTGACGATCGGCCGTCGAATGGCGAAGTCCGAGACGAACATTCGACGTGATTACGGGTGCGCCGGCGTCACGGTGCGCGCGAAGACGATCGCGTCGTAATTCTTCGGGAATTCCACGCTCGTTTCGAACGCCGTCGGTACCAAGGGTGAGTAGAGATCCGAGATGAGACGCATCTGGCGCGGCCCGCGGAGCCACGTGCCCGCGGAGTCGCTTGGCAAGCCGCGCATGTCGAGCCAGAAGATCGGATTGTTCGCGCGCATCAACACATCTTCATACGATTCCGGGCCCGGAACCGCTACGCGAGTGTTCGAGAAGCCGGGCTCTCCGCCCCCCCCGCCCCCGCCGCGGCCGGTCGAGGGGACACGAGCGCGAATCGTGCCGCCACCGATGGCGAACGCGGCCGCACGATACTTGTCTCCCAATTTTTCCCCGAGCGGAACGCCGGTTTGCACGATCTTGCCGTCGCTGAGACGACCCATCTCGACATCACCGCCCCAGACGAGAAGCTTCGCGCCCGGCCCGAGCTCGTCGAGCACATATAGGACGTGCGCGGCGTTCGCCTCATGTCTCGACAGATGACGCAGTCCAACGTTGACGTGATGGCGAATCAACCGCGCCATCGATTCGGCGAACGCGATCTGCGGCATCACCGGCGCCGTGGTTGCGTAGCGCGATCGCAGCGACGCGATGCTGTCGAGAGCGGCGGCGGTCGCGGGGCCGCAGGCATTCCAGAAGGAACTGTCCGCGGCGCGACCTTCTCGCCCCCACTGCGCGGCCTCGTTCGTCGCGACGCAGGCGTAGGTCCGCTTGAGCCACTGATTCAGCGCGACGCCGGCGACCGAATCTGGAAGGCTCGTCGCAACCTGAACGGCGCGCGCGGCCGTCGGGATCTCGAATGCGTAAAAGCCGAGCGGCCGATCCTTGTGCGCCTCGTT
>Ga0310812_10000523_pt1 | contig 14378 bp, 8 predicted proteins | sample NN3metagenome_FD_205747 | JGI IMG/M metagenome (GOLD analysis project Ga0310812, IMG submission 205747) | Soil microbial communities from experimental microcosm in Duke University, North Carolina, United States - NN3 | ecosystem: Engineered > Artificial ecosystem > Soil microcosm > Unclassified ...
CAAGGGTACGCGCGTCGGGCGCCGCATCCACGGCGTCGACGTTCTCGGCACCGAGGAGCAGATGGCCGAGGTGGTGGCCAAGCTGGATCGCCGCGGCCGCCGGCCGCGACGCCTGATCGTCACCATTCCCGACCTCGACGGCGAGAAGCTGCGCGAGCTCTTCGAGCGCGCCGACGCGCTCGGCATGACGGTCGCCCGCGTGCCGCGGGCCACCGATTTCCGCGAGGGCCCGAGCGACAGCAACATCGAGCTTCGGCCGATCGCGATCGAGGACTTGCTGGGCCGTGCGCAGGCCGTGCTCGACCGCCCGGCGATGCAGGCGCTTTGCGCCGGGAAGCGCGTGCTCGTCACCGGCGCCGGCGGCTCGATCGGCAGCGAGCTGGTGCGCCAGATCTCGGATTTCGGCCCCGCGCGCCTCGCCCTGCTCGATGCCTCCGAATACCAGCTCTACGAGATCGACCTCGAGCTTTCGCGCCGCCACGCCGCCTTGCCGCGCGCCGCGCTCCTGGCAGATGTGCGCGACGCGCGCCGCGTCGGCGCGCTGATGGGCGCCGAGCGGCCGGAGATCGTGTTCCACGCCGCGGCGCTGAAGCACGTGCCGATGGTGGAGGCGCATCCGGACGAAGGCGTGCTGACCAACGCGATCGGCACGCGCATCGTGGCCGATGCCTGCGTCAAGCACGGCGTCGCCTCGATGGTCGTGATCTCGACCGACAAGGCCGTGAACCCCACCAGCGTGATGGGCGCCTCGAAACGCCTGGCCGAGCAATATTGCCAGGCGCTCGATCTCGCCGAGGCCAAGAAGCCGAGCGCCGGCACCCATTTCGTCGTCGTGCGCTTCGGCAATGTGCTGGGCTCGACCGGCTCGGTCGTGCCGCTCTTCCAGAAGCAACTCGCCGAGGGCGGCCCGCTCACCGTCACGCACCCCGAGGTCGACCGCTATTTCATGACCGTGCGCGAGGCGGTGGAGCTCGTGCTCATGGCCTCGGCCGTCGGCGCCGGCGACCGCCGCTTCAGCGGCAAGGTGTTCGTGCTCGACATGGGCCAGCCGGTGAAGATCGTGGAGCTCGCGCGCCAGATGATCCGCCTCGCGGGCAAGACGCCTGAGCGCGACATCAAGATCGCGTTCACGGGGCTGAGGCCCGGCGAAAAGCTCCGCGAAGAGCTGCTGCACGCGCAGGAAGACCTGGTGCCGACCGGCGCCAAGGCGATCCTGCTGGCAAGCCCGCGTACCTCGGACCTGAAGCTGCTTGCGCGCGCGTTCGACGATCTGGAGCGCCACGCCCGCGCCGGTGCGACGCCGGAGTCGCTCGCGCTGCTGAAGCACCTCGTGCCGGAATACCGGCCGACGCCGAACGGCGCGGCGGATGAGAGCGCCGCCGGGCGGTAAGCGCTGCACTTTGCGCGCTTGATCACCGGTCGCGGTCGCGGCTAAAGCCCTCTTCGTTTGCTTGTCGTTCCCGCGAAAGCGGGAACCCATGTCGCCGCGAGACGATTTTCTGTCGACATCCCTCGGCGGAGACGCGGCTTGGGTCACCGCTTTCGCGGGGACGACAAGAATAGGGAAAGTTGAGGCGACGCCGACATATGACCACTTTCACCCCTATCCGCCGCGCCCTCGTTTCCGTCTCCGACAAAACCGGGCTCCCGGAGCTCGGGAAATTCCTCGCCGCGCGCGGGGTCGAGATTCTTTCGACCGGCGGCTCGGCCAAGGCGCTGCGTGATGCCGGCGTGACGGTAACCGAAGTTTCCGACTACACCGGCTTTCCCGAGATGATGGACGGGCGGGTCAAGACGCTGCAGCCCAAGATCCATGGGGGCATCCTGGCGCGGCGCGATGCGCCCGGGCATGTCGAGGCGATGCAGACGCACGGCATCAAGCCGATCGATCTCGTGGTGATCAATCTCTATCCGTTCGAGGCGACGGCGGCCAAAGGTGCCGGCTTCGAGGAGTGCATCGAGAACATCGACATCGGCGGTCCGGCGCTCATGCGCGCCGCCGCCAAGAACCACGATTTCGTCGCCGTCGCCACCGACCCGGCCGACTACGCGGCGCTGATGGACGAGATGAAGGCCAACAACGGCGCGGTCGGCGCGGATTTGAGAAAGCGATTCGCCGCCTCGGCCTATGCGCGCACCGGCGCTTACGACGCCGCGATCTCGCAATGGTTCGCGCGCGTCAACGGCGAGGAATTCCCGCCGCGGCTCGTCCTGGCCGGCGTGCGCCGCCAGGCGCTGCGCTACGGCGAGAACCCGCACCAGCGCGCGGCCTTTTACACCGACGGCAGCAACCGGCCCGGCATCGCCACGGCCCGGCAGGTGCAGGGCAAGGAGCTTTCGTACAACAATCTCAACGACGCGGACGCGGCCTATGAGCTCGTCGCCGAGTTCGACCGGCCGGCGATCGTAATCGTGAAGCACGCGAACCCGTGCGGCGTCGCCACGGCCGATTCTTGCGCCGATGCGTGGGACAAGGCGCTCGCCTGCGATCCGGTCAGCGCCTTCGGCGGCATCATCGCGCTGAACCGCACGCTCGACGGCGCCGCCGCCGCGAAGATCGCCGAGATCTTCTCCGAGGTGATCATCGCGCCCGACGCCGACGCCGAGGCCAAGGCAATTCTGGCGAAGAAGAAAAATCTCCGCCTGCTCCTCACCGGCCGCCTGCCTGATCCCAAGGACGAGGGCTGGGTGATCCGCTCGCTCTCGGGCGGATATCTCGTGCAGAGCCGCGACCGCTCGGTGTTCGAGGGCGAATTGAAGGTCGTAACCAGGCGCATGCCGACCAAGGGCGAGATCGCCGATCTCATGTTCGCGTTCACCGTGTGCAAGCACGTGAAGTCGAACGCCATCGTCTATGTGAAGGACCGCGCCACGGTCGGCATCGGCGCCGGGCAGATGAGCCGGGTCGATTCGGCGCGCATCGCGGTGGGGAAAGCCGCCGAGGCGGCCAAGGCCGCGGGCAAAAGCGCCAACCCGGTCGTGGGCTCGGTCGTCGCTTCCGATGCGTTCTTCCCGTTCGCCGACGGCCTACTCGCCGCGGCCGAGGCCGGCGCCACCGCCGTGATCCAGCCCGGCGGCTCGGTGCGCGACGACGAGGTGATCAAGGCCGCCGACGACAAAGGCCTTGCCATGGTGTTCACCGGCCAGCGCCACTTCCGGCACTGACACGCCGCACGGGCGGCGCTTACGGCCAAATCGCGCGAGGGCGCGATTTGGCGGCTGTGTCCTGCATCAAACGTAGTCACCCCGGCGATAGCGGGGACGACAAATCTGGACGATCTGGTACATTACCGCGCTTCGCTGGCAAATCTGAGGAGGGCCGCCCCATGTCCATCGCCAAGGAATTCCGCGACTTCGTCAACCGCGGCAGCGTCGTCGATCTCGCGGTCGGCGTCATCATCGGCGCGGCGTTCGGCAAGATCGTGTCGTCCTTCGTCGGCGACGTGCTGATGCCGCCCATAGGATACATTCTCGGCAGCGTCGATTTCTCGAACATCGCGATCACGTTGAAGCAAGCCACTGGCGGCGACCCCAAGACCGCGGTGATGATCAAGATCGGTACATTCATCAACACCGTCATCGATTTTCTAATCGTGGCATTCTGTATCTTCATGGTCGTGAAGGGCTTCAACCAGCTGCGCAAGAAGGAAGAGACCAAGCCCGCGGCACCCCCGGCGCCGACCGAGGACCAGAAACTGCTCACGGAAATCCGCGATATCTTGAAGGCGAAGTAGCGCGCGTCGAGACCGCGCTCTTACGTGTTCTGGCGCTTTGCAAGATCTTTCCAAGCAGCCTTCGAGCCGAGACCCTTGCTGTGGAAATAGACGAGGCGCGCCAGCGCTTGCATCGGCGCGGTGCCGAGCATGAGGTTCACGAGCCAATTGGGCGGCCCGAAATCGAGTGCGCGGCGCAGCAAGCGCTTGGCGCGGAATTTCGGATATTGGCGCGGTAGCGCGAGCGCCGGATCGGGCGCCGTGCCCGCGAGATGATCGGCCACCGCTTCGGCGGCGCGGGCGCCGAAATCGAGCGCCGTGAAGATGCCGCCGGCCGTGAGCGGCGAAACCATCCCGGCCGCGTCGCCGATCAGGATCACGCGGCCCTTGGCCGCCGGACGCACCACGCCGCCGACCGGGATGGCGCCGCTCCGCCGCGCCACGATCTCGGCGCCGGCGAAATCGAACAGCCGCTTCATGCGCTCCAAGAACGCCTCGAATTCAGGCCGGTCGGCGCGCTTGGCCGCGATGCCGACTTGCGTGACGCCGCAGCCCGGCACGACCCAGCCGATGTAACCGGGCGCGAGCTTGCGATCGAGAACGGTGTGCAGCACGCGCTCGTCGACGCCGCCGACGCCGGTGAATTCCGCCTCGAGGCCGACGAGGAAGCGCCGGTTGCGCCCGAGTTCGAAGATCTCCGCTACGGCCGACTTGGCGCCGTCGGCGCCGAGCAGCCAGGCGGCTTCGATCGCAGCGGCGCCAGCCGCGAGGCGCACCGCTTCGCGCGACTGTTCGCCCGCTTGCAACGGGGCCGAATAGCGGATTTCCGCCCCGGCGCGCTCGGCCTCGCCGGCCAGCCAGCGCAGCAGCGCCGGCGTAGCGGTGGCATAGAATTCGTAGCCCGGCGAGAAGAGATCGGTGCGCTTCAGCGACGGCGAATAGAGGCGAATGCCGGGAACCGCGCGCCAAAGCGCGCGCGGGATGGGGCCGAATTGCGCGCTCAAGAGGTCGAAGGCCTCCTTGACCAGGATGCCGGTCGTGTGCACGGGCCGTCCGGGCTCAGTCTTGCGCTCGAGGACGACGACTTTCAGCCCGCGCTCGGCCGCGCGGCGCGCCGCCGCGAGGCCCGCAAATCCGGCGCCGGCGATGGCGAGATCGAAGCGTTCGGCCATGCGGCGCCGGGTCAGCCGCGCTTCTGGCGCGGGGCTTTCACCGTCAGCATGATGACGCCGCCGACGATGATGTAGGGCAGGACGGTCGCCATGCCGAGGCGCTGGTCGCCGGTGATATCGATGACGGTTGCGACCGTGATCGGGCCGAGGAACGAGATCGCCTTTCCCGAGAGCGTGAGGAGGCCGAACATTTCGGTCTCCTTGTCGGGCGGCGCCATGCGCGCCATCAGCGTGCGCGCGGCCGCCTGCACCGGCCCGAAGAACAGCCCGATCGCGCCGCCCAGGATCCAGAACCAGAGCGGGCTTTTGATCAGCAGCAGCGGCAGGCCAAGCGCGGCGATGGCGAACACGCCCAAGAGAATCGTGGGCTTGGAGCCTACGAGATCGTCCATCCAGGCAAAGCCGAAGGCGCCCGCCGCGGCGGTGATGTTGAGCAGGATGCCGAACATGATGATCTCGTTCGCCTTCATGCCGAACACCGCGGCGGCGAAGATGCCGCCGAACGTGAAGAGCGTGTTGATCCCTTCCATGAACAAAAGCCGCGCTACGAGGAAGCGCACGATCTCCCTGTATTGGCGCACTTCGCGCGCGGTGTCTGCGAGCTGCTTCAGCCCTTCGCGGATCGCGCGCCCCGTCGGCACGCGCTCGCCGCCGGCGTCGGGCGCCAGCAGGAACAGCGGCACGCTGAACAGCACGAGCCAGATCGCAACCAGCGGCCCCACCGTGCGCACGTGCTCGAAGGTTTTCTTGTCGAGGCCGAACGGCGCCTGTTCCGGCTGGATGAAGACGAAGAGCGCGAGCACGAGACAGGCGAGGCCGCCGACGTAACCCAGGCCCCAGCCCCAGCCCGAGACGCGCCCGAGATGCGAAGGGTTCACGAGGCCGGGCAGCATCGCGTTGTAGAACGACATGCTGATCTCGAACGCGACGATCGAGATGGCGACGCAGATCAGCGAGATCGCCACCGATCCGCCGCCCGGCTTCGCCCACCACAACACGAAGGACGCGGCCGCGATGATGAGGCTCAGCGCCAAGAGCCAGGGCTTCCGCCGCCCGCCGCGATCGGCGATCGCCCCCAGGACCGGGCTCAGCACCGCGATGACGATCGCCGATGCGCCCATCGTCCAGCCCCACCAGGCCGCGCCCTTCTCGGGCGTCGGCGCCACGGCCTGCGTGAAATAGGTCGAGAAGACGAAGGTGGTGACGAGCGTGATGTAGGGCGAGTTGGCCCAATCGTAGAGGCACCAAGCGAAGACCGCGCGCCCGCGTACGCCGGGCGCGGCCACGCCGGACGGTTCGACGGTTTGCGGCGCGACGGCGGCCTCGGCGCTCATGGATCCTCTCGGGCGGCGCGGTTCCGGCCGCGCTCGCGCTCTCTTAGCGCGCCAAGCCGGGCAAATACACCGGCTTCTCGTTGCCGAAAGACGCCGCCCGCCGGTCAGGCACCGGCCAAAGCGCGCAGTTGGCGGTTCGCCACCGCGAGCATCGCAAGATCGGTCGTCCCGGCCATGCGGAGATCGTCGATGAGCTTCGCGGTTTGTGCGACGGGCGCGCCGCGCTGTTTCCCCCACGCTTCGATGCGCTCGGCGGGCGCGCCTTCGCCGGCGGTGAGAATCGCGCGCGTCAGCGCGAACTGATGCCCGTAGATATCGTCGACGATCGCGGCCAGGGCCATCTTGTCCCAATACTGCACCGTGGCGCCGCGGAGGTTCGCTGCGGCCTCGCGCAGCCAATCGAGGCCGAAGCGCGCGCCGGTCGGGAAATAGACCCCTGCAACCGACGCCGCGTCGCGGCCGAGCGCGTTGGCGAGGCGCACGATCTCGGCCAGGCCGAGCAGGCGTGGAAGCAAAGCCAAGCGCGTGGCGATCTCTTTGCCGAAGCCGGCCTTGGTTTGCGCCTCGACGTCGCCGGCAAATGCCGCAGCGGCGTCGGCCGGCAGCAGCGACGGCAGCGTGCCGGCGAGTGTCGCGAGCGGCGCCCGGTAGCGCTCGATCTCGCGCGCCATCGCGATCGGGCGCTCGGCGTTTTGCAGGAACCACTTGGTCGCGCGCTTGGCGAAGCGCCCGACTTCGAGCTGCGCCTTCAACTGGCGCTCGGCCGGCACCTTGCCGTCATGCGCCTCGATGCCCTTCCAGATCGCGCGGAGATCGAACGCGTCGCGGCCCAGGATGTAGCCGCGCGCGATGTCCGCCGCCGCGGCGCCGGTTTCGCCCTCGACCTCGTGGATCAGCGTGATGCCCGCGCGGTTGATGATGCTGTTTGTCGTGTGCGTCGCGACGATCTCGCGGCGCAGACGATGCGCGAGCGCGGCATCGCGATAGCGCTCCTGCAGGATCTTCGGAAAATAGCGCAAGAGATCGACGGCCAGATACGGATCGTCGGGCAGGTCGGAATTCAAGAGCGCTTCGTAGAGCGCGATCTTGGCGTAGGCGAGCAGCACGGCCATTTCGGGCCGCGTCAGCCCTTCGCCCGCGGACTGGCGCTCGGCCAGCGTTTCGTCGTCGGGCAGGAATTCCACCGCGCGATCGAGCTTGCCGATCTTCTCGAGCGCCTTCATGAAGCGCCACTGGCGATCGAGCACGGCCGGCGCGATCAGGCTGGAAACCGAGAGGCACGCGGTCTGGAAATAATTGTCGCGCAGCACGAGGCGCCCCACCTCGTCGGTCATCGAGACCAGCAACTCGTCGCGCGCGGCCAGCGCGAGGGCGCCCTCGGCCATCGGCTTCGAGAGCAGGATCTTGATGTTGACCTCGTGATCGGAGCAATCGACGCCGGCCGAATTGTCGATGGCGTCGGTGTTGAGCCGCCCGCCCTTGCCGCCGGCGCCCATCCTCGCGTATTCGACGCGGCCGCGCTGGGTCATGCCGAGATTGGCGCCCTCGCCGATCACCTTGGCGCGGATCTCGCGGCCGTCGACGCGCAGCGCGTCGTTGGCGCGGTCGCCGACCTCGGCATGGCGCTCGTCGGCCGCCTTCACGTAAGTGCCGATGCCGCCGAAGTAGAGGAGATCGCACGTCGAGGTCAGCAGCGCGCGGATGAAATTGACCGGCGAGAGCGAATCTTTGTCCAAACCGAAGCGGCGCTTCATCTCGGGCGAAATCGGGATCGACTTGGCGCCGCGCTCGAACACGCCGCCGCCCTTCGAGATGAGGCTCTTGTCGTAATCGGCCCAGGAAGAGCGCGGCAGATCGAACATGCGCTTGCGCTCGGCGAAGCTCTTGGCCGCGTCGGGCTCGGGATCGATGAAGATGTGGCGGTGGTCGAACGCCGCGACGAGCCGGATGTGCGGCGAGAGCAGCATGCCGTTGCCGAACACGTCGCCCGACATGTCGCCGACGCCGACGGCGGTGAAATCCTGGCTCTGCGTGTCGATGCCCATTTCGCGGAAATGGCGCATGACCGAAACCCAGACGCCCTTGGCCGTGATGCCCATCTTCTTGTGGTCGTAGCCGGCCGAGCCGCCCGAGGCGAACGCGTCGCCGAGCCAATGCCCGTATTCGGCCGAGATCGCGTTGGCGATGTCGGAGAACGTGGCGGTGCCCTTGTCGGCCGCGACGACGAGATAGGCATCGTCGCCGTCGTGGCGCGTCACGTCCTTGGGCGGCACGATCGCGTCGCCCTTGATGTTGTCGGTGATATCGAGCAGCGAGCGGATGAAGATCTGATAGCAGGCGACGCCCTCGGCCTGGAGCGCCTCGCGCCCGGCGCCGGCCGGCGGCTGCTTCACGACGAAGCCGCCCTTGGCGCCGACCGGGACGATGACCGCGTTCTTGACCGTCTGCGTCTTCGCCAGCGAGAGGATCTCGGTGCGGAAATCGTCGCGCCGGTCGGACCAGCGGATGCCGCCGCGCGCGACCTGGCCGAAGCGCAAGTGGATGCCCTCGACGCGCGGGGAGTAGACCCAGATCTCGAACAGCGGCCGCGGCGCCGGCAGCTCGTCGAGCTTCCTGCTGTCGAACTTGAATGCGAGCGCCGGTTTCAAGCTGCCGTCGGCGAGGCGCTGGCGGAAATTGGTGCGCAGCATCGAGCGGATGAGATTGACGTAGCGGCGGATGATGCGGTCTTCATCGAGATTGGTGACCGCCTCGAGCGCGGTCATGATCTCGGCCGCGAGCGCGGTTTCGTTGCCGTTGGCGGCACCGGCGCGGACGAGGAAGAGCTGCGCCAAGAGCTTGGCGATGGCGCCGTTCTTCGCCAGCGCCTCTTCGATGAGCCGCTGGCCGAACGGCGCGCCGGTTTGGCGGAGGTACTTGGCGTAGGCGCGGAGCACGCTGATCTCGCGCCAGCCGAGCCCGGCGGAGAGCACGAGCGCGTTGAAACCATCGCTTTCGGCGGCGCCGTACCACACTTGCGCGAACGCGTCATGGAAGCGCAGCGCGAGTTCCTCGGCCTTGGCGGCCAACGGCTGCCGCGGCATCAGTCCGAAATCGTGGATCCACACCGGCTCACCGCCCGCCGGCTGCACGACGTATTGCTCCTCTTCGATGACCTTCAAGCCCATCGCCTCGAGCATCGGCAGGACGTCGGAGAGACCGATGCGGACGCTGCGATTGTAGAGCCGGAAACGCAGATCGGTGCCGCCGCCGGCGGAGCGATGGAGGCTCATTTGCAGCTTGCCGCCGGCCTGCGCCGCCTCGATGCGCGCGATGTCGAAAACGGCATCGGCCGGCGCTACATCGGCCGTGTAGCCGACCGGAAACGCCTTGCCGTAGCGCTCGAGCAGCGCGAGCGCCGCCGCCTCGCCATGAGCGTCGGCGAGCGCATCGCGCAGCCGCTCGTCCCAGGTGCGCGCGGCTTCGACGACCTTAGCCTCGAGCGCCGCCTCTTCGATATCGGGAGTGGCGCCGGGCTTGGTCTTGACGATGAAGTGGACGCGCGCCGTCGGCACGTCATCGGCCATCGTCGTGTAATAGGCGACGACCTGGCCCTTCAGTTCGCGCTCGAGGATGGCCTGGAACTTCTGGCGCAGCTCGGTCGAGTGGCGGTCGCGCGGCACGTAGACGAGGGCGGAGACGAAGCGCTGGAAGGGATCGAAACGCAGGAAAAGCGCCACGCGCTGACGATCCTGCAGCTCCAAGATTCCGGTCGAAATGCGGAAGAGATCGTCGTCGGCGATCTGGAACAGCTCGTCGCGCGGATAGGTGAGCAGCACGTGCTCGAGCGCCTTGGCGTCGTGGCTGCCCGGCGGCAGATCGGAGCGCGCCAACACGCGCTCGATCTTCGCCTTCAACAGCGGAATGTTGCGCGGCGAGCGCACGTAAACCATCGAGGTGAAGAGGCCAACGAAGATCCGCTCGCCCGAGACCTCGCCGGCCTTGTCGAACGATTTGATGCTGATGGCGTCGAGGTGCACCGGGCGATGCACGGTCGAGCGCCGGTCGGCCTTGTGCACTTGGAGCAGCAGCGGCTCGGTCAGGAACGCGCGCACGTCCGGCGGCAGGGCCGCGTTCTCGGCGAGCGCGTCGAATGCCATCGCCTGCTCGTCGCGCAAGATGCCGAGGCCCGATCTCGGCGCCACCTTGAAGCGTGCGTCATCGCCGGATCCGCTTAGCACATATTCGCGGTAGCCGAGGAACGTGAAGTTGTTGTCGACGAGCCATCTCAGGAAATCCTTGGCTTCGTCGATCTCGTAGGCCGATAGCCCCGGCGGCTGATCGGAAAGCTCGCCCAAGATCGCCTTGGTGCGCGCCAGCATCGGCTTCCAATCCTCGATCGCGGCGCGCACGTCGGCCAGCACGGTCTCAAGCCCGCGCGCGAGCGCTTGCAGGCGATTTTCGTCGAGGCACTGATCGATCTCGATGCGCATCCAAGACTCGGCGCGGCCCTCTTTGCCGCCGGCGTCCGCGAGCTCGATCAGTTTGCCGGCGACGTCGCGGCGCACGCGCAGGATCGGGTGGATGAGGAGATGGACCGAGAACCCCTGGCGCGCCAATTCGGCGCTGACCGAATCGACGAGGAACGGCATGTCGTCGTTGACGATCAGCATCGCGGTGCGCCGCGTCGCCGGCCCATTGGCGACCGCGATCTTGGACCGGCCGGGCGCGCGCTCCGCGCCGTGGGCCCACAGTTCGGCGGCGGCGGCGCACAGCTCTTCGCCGCTGCGGCCCTCGAGATCGCGGCCGGAGACATGGGCGTAGAGCTGATGGACGAAGCGGCGCAGCGCCGCGTCGCCGGCGCAGGCCACCGCGGCTTCGATCAGCGTGGCCTTGGTGTTGAGTTGGCCCTTGTGGCGCGTGAAACCCTTGGCTGGCTTATCCATCGCCTCATCCTATGCCCGGCTGGTGCGGCGCGCACGCGCCACCCGATCACAAACTGGGCGCAGAATGCGACGCCCGCGTGACACGATAATCCGGTCCGCTGCGGGTGGAAAAGCCGAGGAAAGCAGAAATGTCGGGAGTGGAAGCCAGGGAGTTAGGGAGAGAAGAAACCGCGCGCCGCTTTTCCCTAATCCCGCACGATGATCGCGTCGCTGTAGCCGCCGCGGACCAGGGCGGCGCGCACGCTTTCGCTGCGCTCGGGGGTGCGTAGCGGTCCGACGCGCACGCGGTAGCGGAGTTGATCGTCGACATAGGCGGTTTAGACGCCCGAGGGACCGAGCCCCGCGATCGAGCGCCGCGCGCTCTCGGCCTGCGCGCGCGTGACGAACGACGCCGCCTGCACGTGGATGCGCGATGGATAGGGCGTGCGGCGCGTGAGTGGCGCGGGCTCGGCCTCGGGGCCTGCGATGCCGGTGCCGGGCGAAAGCCGCGAGAGATCCTCGGCGCGGACGCGATCGGGTTGCGGCGGAAGTGCCGCCTGCATCGGCGTTCTCGCTGCCGGACGCGGCGGCGGCGCGAGCCGGCCCGGTGAACCCCCTTCTTGCGCCTCGCGCGAAGCGCTTTGCTCATAGACGCAGCCGCCCAGCATGAGGGCGGCCAAAACGACCCCAAGACTAGCCTTCACCATTGCTTGCACGCTTTCTGAAAAAACCCCGGTATTCTTTTGATTATCTTAGCGCATTATTTACCACGAGCTCAAATCCATTTAAGCGTCAATTATTTGCACGGATCGGCTGTAGCGGACCGGCTGGAACCTGCCGCGAAACATCGGCAGGGCGGGTCGTGGACCCGCCGTTTCATGATCAGAATTACATCCGGCCGGCGAACGGGAGAATTGGATTGGGAGAGACGGACGTGAACCCGCGACCCTCAGGTTGAAAAGGCTCGCATCCGGCTAGCGGACGAAAGGATTGGAGCGGGAGACGGGACTTGAACCCGCGACCCTCACGTTGGCAACGTGATGCTCTACCACTGAGCTACTCCCGCGCTCCACGCGGGCTGACGCGCGCGCCGTGTAAGGCGGGCCGTCGGCAAGGGCGCGGATATTAGCCGCGGACGGACTCTTTTCAAGGCACTTTCGCGGCGCAGCAGAAGGCGATAGGGCATCGTCATGCCCCTCTCGCCCGACGACCTATTCGCACAGCTCGAAGCCCTCGGCATCCGTACCGCCACGGTGCGGCACCCGCCGCTGTTCACGGTGGAGCAGAGCAAGTCGCTACGCGGCGAATTGCCCGGCGGGCACACCAAGAACCTGTTCTTGAAGGACAAGAAGGACCGCATGTGGCTGGTGACGGCCGAAGAGGACCGCGGCATCGATTTGAAGGCGCTCGGCACCGCCTTGGGCGCGCAAGGGCGCGTCTCGTTCGGGTCGCCCGAGCGCTTGATGCGCTATCTCGGCGTCGAGCCGGGCGCGGTGACGCCGTTCGGGCTCGTCAACGATGCCGAGGGCCACGTGAGCTTCGTGCTCGACGAGGGGCTGCTGCGGCACGATGTCCTCAACTTCCACCCGCTCACCAACGCGGCCACGACCGCGATCGCTCGCGCCGATTTCCTGCGCTTCCTCGACGCCATCGCGCACAAGCCGCGCATCCTTGCGCTTCCGGCACGTGCGCCGGTTTGATCCGTCGCGGCGCTTCAGCTTGGCCGCAACCGCCCGGGCGCGCGCTCCGCAATAGCGGCCATGATCGTCGCCACCGCTTCGGCGGGCCGGAGCCGCGCCGTATCGATGACGAGGTGCGGCTCCGGCCACGGTTCGTAGTCGCGCGCGACGACTTCGGCCCAAGTGGGCGGAACGAGGCCGGGAATATCGGCGGTTCTGTTCTCGACACGGCGGCGATGCTCGGCGGCGTCGGAACAAACGATCTCGACCTCGAGGATCGGTGATGACGCCGATGCCGCCGCAGCGCGCCATGCGGTGCGCGTGGCGGTTACCGGATTGGCCGCATCGGCGACGACGATCTGGCCGAGCTTCAAGTTCGTTTCGCTGAGGGCATAGGCGATCACGTAGCCGGCCGGACCGACATAGTCCGCGACGTTCGTCGACCACAGCGCCATCTCGATCGTGTCGATACGGAGATAGGTGGCCTGGCAGCGCTCCGCGACCGCGCGCGCGATCGTGGTCTTTCCGGTTCCCGGCAGGCCGCCAAATACCACCAGCATCGCCGTTGTCCTCGGATGCGGAATCGTGTCGCTGGCGGCCGCCCCCGCCGGTGCCAGGGCTTGTATATCCGCCCGGCTGCGGCCATCTTCCGCGCGACCGGGCTTGCGCCGGGGCATGGCCCCAGCCTCCAGGCCCAGCAAAATCAGACGCTGCCGGCCTCGCCGATACCGGGGATCGCTCCCTATCTCAGAGGACCGGCGGCAGCCAACATTTAGGGCATTCGGGCGATGCAAACCATCATTGGCGGCGGACAGGCCGCGGGCGACGGCGGCGTTCTGGTCAAGGACACCGACACCAAGAACTTCGCCAAGGACGTGATCGAGGAATCGAAGCGCCAGCCGGTGATCGTCGATTTCTGGGCGCCGTGGTGCGGTCCGTGCAAGACCTTGGGGCCGCTGATCGAGAAGTTGGTCAAGGCGGCCAAGGGCGCGGTCAAGCTTGTTAAGCTCGATGTCGACAAGAACCAGGCGCTGGCGGCACAATTCCGCATCCAGTCGATCCCCGCCGTGTTCGCGTTCCGCGACGGGCGCCCGGTCGACGGCTTTGTCGGCGCGCTGCCCGAGAGCCAACTGAAGCAATTCATCGACGCGCTGATCAAGGGCGGCGCCGCCGCCAAGGGCCCTTCGCAGCTCGACCAGGTGCTCGCGATGGCCAAGGAAGCGCTGAACAAGGGCGATGCCGGCACCGCGGCGGGCCTTTACGCGCGCATTCTCGATCAGGAACCGGACAACGTGCCGGCGCGGCTCGGCCTCGCGCGCGCCGCCATCGCCTTGGGCGAGGGCGAGCAAGCCAAGCAAATGCTCGACGAGCTGCCGCCCGAGGCCAAGAAAGGCCCCGACTACGATGCGGCCAAAGCGGCCCTCGACCTCGCCGAGCGCGCGGCTGCGGCCGGCGCCAAGGCCGGCGATCTCGGCGCCTTCGAGGACAAGCTCGCCAAGGACCCCAACGACCACCAGGCGCGCTACGATCTGGCGCTATCCCTCTACGCCAGCGGCCATGCCGAGGGTGCCATCCA
>Ga0310812_10000524_pt1 | contig 14362 bp, 10 predicted proteins | sample NN3metagenome_FD_205747 | JGI IMG/M metagenome (GOLD analysis project Ga0310812, IMG submission 205747) | Soil microbial communities from experimental microcosm in Duke University, North Carolina, United States - NN3 | ecosystem: Engineered > Artificial ecosystem > Soil microcosm > Unclassified...
GGTGTCGCTGGCCACCACCGGGACGCCCAGATCGAGCGCTTCCCGCACCGTGATCGCGTCCCCGTCCGCAAAGGTGGAGCGAACCACCGCGTCGGCTTCCTGCAGGAGCCCGAGGCATCGCTCGTGGGGGATCTCGCCGACGCAGGTCGCGTGCTGGCCGAGGTTATGCGCCGCGATGAGCGGCCGGGTTTTCGGTCCGACCTGCCAGCCGATGAACACCGCGCGCAGCCCCGGGAAGCGCTCGACGAGCCTCGGAAGGGCCGCGATCACGATGGGCAGCCCCATCTCGGGATCCTTGTCGCCGCCGCCCACCACCACCACGAGCGGCCGGCTGCCGTCCACGAGGGCCCGATCCGCCCCGTCGACCGCGCCGCCGTCCGGCACGCCCAGGAAGGCGGGAATGACCGCGAGGTCGGCGTCGCTCACGCCGAGGTCCCGCATCGCCCGGCCGATCTCGGAGTTGACGCCGATCACCCGGCAGAAGGAGCCGAGGATCCACCTCGCCAGGCGGCGGGACACCGGGCCGAACGTCCTCGTGTAGCCCGGGAAGAGCCCGGAGTGGATGGTCAGGAGCACTCGCGTCTTCTTGAGCCGGGCCGCGAGCGCCGCGGTGAGGATCATGACCCAGCTCTTCCAGTTGTGGCCGTTGGTGTGGAGGTGCAGGATCGTCCGCCGGTCCGAGAGCGCGAACAGCATCCGGATCAGCTTCCAGGGCGTCGAGCCCCAGAGGTACTCCGGGCTCGGCGGAGCGTGGCGGTTGAGATTCAGGACCTGCGCTTGCAGGCCCCGGGTCCGCAGGAAGCCCGCGAGCTGCTTCACGTGGATGGGCTCGCCCGCGAACGGGGGAGGGTAGTATCCGGCGACGACCACCCGCGGCCCGGTCATGGCCGCGACATCATCGGCGCGCCGAGGCGCGAGGTGTGGTCGGCTCCCAGGAGGCCGCGATACAGCGTGTCGACCCGCTCCAGCATGCGGTCCATGCCGAACTCGGCGAGAGCGCGGCTCCGCGCGGCGGCCCCGAGCCGGGTCGCGAGGGCCGGGTTCCCGGCGAGATCCAGAAGGGCGGCGGCCAGCGCGGCGGGATCGCCGGGGGGCACGAGGACCGCCGCGTCGCCGACCAGCGCGGGAGTGCCGCCAATGCGCGTCGCCACCACCGGCAGGCCGGTGGCCATGGCCTCCAGGAGCACGTTGGACGAGGCCTCGCTCAGCGACGGGAGCACGAAGATGTCGCTGCGCCTCAGCACGTCCTCCGGCGTCCGGGTCGAGCCGCGGAGCCTCACGCACTCCGACAGCCCGAGGGATCGAATACGCGCTTCCGCCTCACCCCGGAGAGGCCCCTCGCCCCATATGTCCACCCGGGTCTCCGGGGAAGCCTGCCTGACCGCGGCGGCGGCCTCGACGATCTGCAGGATCCCCTTCTCGGGCCGAAGGTTCGCCAGGACGGTCACCGTGATGCCGGGCTCTCTCCGCACGGACGCGGGCGGAGGGCCGAATCGCGACAGGTCCACGCCGTTGTGAATGACCGAGAGATGCCCCGACCGGGCCGCTCGCGAGCCGGCGAGCCGGTCCGCGATCGCGCGAGAGTTCACCAGCACGTGCGTGGCCAGGGAGAGCATGGCGCGCTGCAGGCGCTGCTGGAGCGGCGGGCGGAGGTTGCCCAGGTCCCGCTGGCTCGCGATGACGACGGGAACCCCGGCCATGCGCGCGGCGGGAACCCCCAGCACGTTGCTGTAGAAGTCGAAGGAGTGGACGATCCGGACCTTGCGGGCGCGCAGCCGGCTCGACAGCGCGCGGATCGCCCCCAGCAGACGGGGAGACTTGAACGAGCCCCGGCCGCAGCTCCACGCCTGGACGCCGGCCGTCTCGAGCTTCGTCCGGAGCGGGCCCTCCGCCCGGATGCACGCGACGTCCAGATCCCAGCGCGTCCGGTCCAGGCCGCACGCGACCTCCACGAACTGGCCCTCGGTTCCGCCGAAGTTCAGGGTGTCGCCCATCAGCAGGACGGGGGGGCGCGCCGCGCTCATCCGTTGACCCCGAAGAGGCGCTGCACCGAGCGATCGAGAACGACCAGCGCCCAGAGCCGGTCGCAGTAGTCGCGCCGCCCGGTCCGCTCGAACAGCCCCTGGAGGCGCCCGACCTCGTTCCGGGCGATCCCGAGCCCCTCCAGCCGCGTGCCGTCCCCGAGCTGGTCCCGGAAGAAGCCCCGGATGCTGCCCGAGAACCAGGCCTCCAGCGGCACGCCGAAGCCTTGCTTGGGCCGGGTGAGGAGCTCGTCGGGGATGCGTCCGCGCAGGGCCCGCTTCAGCAGGTACTTGCCGCTGCCGTCACGCACCCGCAGGTCGACCGGGAGACCACACGCGAACTCGACCAGACGGTGGTCGAGCAGCGGCACCCGGGCCTCGAGCGAGTTCGCCATGCTCATCCGGTCGACCTTGGTGAGGATGTCGCCGGGGAGGTAGCTCTTCATGTCGAGGTCCTGGAGCCGCGAGAGCGGGTCCAGGTCGGGATCGGCGAAGCCGTCGAGCTCGTAGGGTTCCAGCGGGGCGGAGGCGAAGGCCTCGCGGAGGGCGTCCTCCCGGAACAGCGACATCGATTCGAGATACCGTCGCGTCCGAGGCCAGGACAGGTTGCGGAGGATGTTCTTGCCCCCGCCGACCGGCAGCACGCCGCTCAGGGCCCGGAGTGGCGCCCCCAGGTGCAGGTCGCCGAGGACGCCGAGCCAGCGCCGCCGGTGGTCGACCTGATACCGCTCGTAGCCGGCCAGGATCTCGTCTCCGCCGTCCCCGGAGAGGACGACCTTCACGTGCTGCCGGGCCAGGCGAGACACCAGGTAGGTGGGGATGGCCGAGGAGTCGGCGAACGGCTCGTCGAAGCCGGCCAGCAGCTCGTCGAGAACCTTGAGGTCTCCGGGCTCGACCAGCAGCTCGTGGTGAGAGGTTCCACACCACTCCGCAACCCGACGGGCATACGGGAGCTCGTTGTAGCGGTCCTCGCGGAACCCGACCGAGAACGTCTCGATCGGCGCCCCGGCGGCCCCCGCCATGATCGCCACGACGGTGCTCGAGTCGAGCCCTCCGCTGAGGAAGGCCCCGACCGGGACGTCACTCACCAGGTGGGCGCGCACCGAGTCCTCGATCCGCGCCCAGAGCTCGGCCGCCGCATCGTCCTCTCGCTGGAGCGGCCGGGGCCGGCCGAAGAACGTCGTGGGCTTCCAGTACGGGCGGGGGATCCCCGGGCGCCCGTCCTCCACCCGCAGGGTGTGCCCGGGCGGCAGCTTGGTCACTCCCTCGAGGATCGAGTGCGGATCGGGGACGTATCCATATCGCAGGTACGCCACCAGGCCCCGACGGTCAACGCGTCGCGAGAGCCACGGGCTCTGCAGGAGCGCCTTCAGCTCCGAGCCGAAGAGCAGGCCGTCGGCCGTCGCGGCGTAGTAGAGCGGCTTGATGCCCAGCCGGTCGCGTCCCAGCAGCAAGCTCCGTCGGGGCGCATCCCAGATCGCGAACGCGAACATCCCCCGGAGCGGCTCGACGCAGCGCTCCCCGTGCTCCTCGTACAGGTGGAGCAGGACCTCGGTGTCGGAGGCGCTGCTGAAGCGATGCCCGCGCGCCTTCAGCTCGGCGGTCAGCTCCCGGTAGTTGTAGATCTCGCCGTTGAACACCACCCAGATCGTGCGGTCCTCGTTCGGCATCGGCTGCTCGCCGCCCGCGAGGTCGATGATGCTGAGCCGCCGCATGCCGAAGCCGAGTGGACCGTCGAGATGGACGCCGCCGCCGTCCGGGCCGCGATGGGAAAGCGACTCTCCCATCCGGGCCAGCAGATCGGCCGGGATCGGCCGGCCGGAATCGGCGCTAAGCGCGCCGTAGATACCACACACGGCCTTGCTCCTTCTGCGGTGCCGGCTGGCGGCGGCGATTGCTGGCCAGCACCAGGATCTTCAGGCAGACCGCGAAGCCGGCGACGTAGTACAGGTACCAGAGATACGCGACCGGGGCAAAGAAGCTCCCGACCGCGTAGGCCACGAGCGAGATCTGGAGGCTGACCGCCAGCATCCACACGTGGCGGTGCGCCCGATCCCGTTCGTAGGCGCGCGCGATCCGTCCCATCGCCCGGATCAGCCCGAAGATGAACATCGCGTACAGGATGAAGGCGGGAAGCCCCACCTCGTTGAAGATCTGCAGGTAGGCGTTGTGCTGGGCCAGCTCCCGCACCGACACGATGTGGAAGTTGCTGATCCCGACTCCCAGAAGCCACCGCTGGGGGTTGAAGCCGGCCACCTCGAGCGCGCGCCACAAGAGGCTCCATCTGAGCTCCGAGCTCTGCGCCGCCTGCGCATCCCCCGAGCTGTCGAACACGGTGAACACCCGCGCCCAGAAGCTGCCGGGGGCCACGAGCACGACCACCAGCGCCGCGGTTACCCCCAGCGCGAGGAAGGCGGGGTATCGGCGCCGCAGCCGCACCATGAGGAACAGCCCCACGACGGCCAGGGTCAGGAAGCCCGCCCGCGAGTAGCTCACGAGGGTCGCGAGGCCGAGGAGTCCGGCACAGCTCCAGTAGAAGAGCTTGACCGCGATCGCCGGCCGGCTCAGCGCGAGCCCGATCGCGAGCGGCAGCAGGATGTTCAGGGACAGGGCCAGGTCGTTCGGATTGCCGAACATACCCCCGACGATCCCGGTCGCGCGGAACCCGTCCCCGAGATTCTGCCCCCGGGCGAACTGGACCAGGCTGCCGAAGGCGAGCAGCATCCCGCACACCACCGTCACCTCGATCAGCCGCCGGAGCCGTTTGAACGTGTTCACCACGTTGACCATCAGGACGAAGATCAGCAGCACCTTGAGGAAGTCGTTGGTGAAGGAGTCGAAGCTGCTGGCGGGGTCGAGTCCGACCGCCATCGAGACCAGCATCAGGCCGGTGAGGCCGAGGAGGAGCTTGAGCTCCCGGGGCATGAGAGACAGCGGCCGGCCCTCGCTGATCTGCACGATGAACAGTCCGGCCAGCGAGCTGAGGGCCACGATCTTCACCAGCGGGAACGTCCCGATGGGCAGCCACTCGTTCGGCCGGAAGTAGAGCAGGATCGTGAAAACGATCAACCCCCCGTAGGCGAACGACTGGCGGCGGCCGGCCGATGCGCGGAAGGCCGAGGGGGCCGCGGGCGCGGGGATGCTCATCGGCGCCTCACGTCTTGACGCCGCGGACGCAGACCGGCTCGTCCGCCACGTAGAGATCGGTGAAGCCCGACTCCCGGAACCAGCGCAGCACCTCCGGGTAGCGGTGCTTCCACTGGTACCTCGGCGTGTACCAGTCGAAGGTATCGAGCCACCGCCACCGCCAGTGCCGGTGGTCGATGGTGGGGAGCAGGATCTGACTGACCCGGCCGACCACCGGGAGCTGGTGCACGTAGTGCAGCGGCACCGCGACGAGCGAGCCGTAGTACACGACCGGCCGGGGCAGCCGCGTGGTGACGACGCGCAGCGTGTCCGACACGTACCGCATGAGCCCGCCCGCGTGGTAGACGTACACCGCCAGCTGGCCGCCCTTCTTCACCATGGCCGCGACGCGCCGGAACGCGGCCGCGGTATCCGGAGTGTGATGGAGCACTCCGATCGAATAGGCCAGGTCGAAGGTCTCGTCCCGGAACGGCAGCGCGAAGATGTCGGCCTGGACGAGATGCGCGCCGGGCCAGGAGCGCAGGTTCTCGGCCGCCGCGTCCACCGCCCGGGTCAGGTCGACGCCCACCACCTCGGCTCCCCAGCGGGCCATCACCTCGGCGTAGCGGCCGGCGCCCACCCCGGCGTCCAGGACCAGGCGACCGCGCACGTCGTCCGCCCGGAGCCCGGTCTTGAGCGCGAAGCCGTCCTGGGACTCGGTCGTGCCGTTGGCCGAATCGAGCTGGACGGTCCGGAAGCGATGCCATTCGTCGCCGAAGCTCTCCGCGTAGGCGTCCTGGCCCACGAAGCGAGGGATGCCGCGAAGGATCGGATAGGTGACCGCGCACGGCGCGCAGGTGAGCGCTCCAGTCTCGATCTCCTCGGCGGCCGATGCCTCCGCGCGCAGGGCCAGATCGCCCTTGCAGGCCGGGCAGACGAGCAGCTCGAGCAGGCGGGGCTTCATGCCCGCTCCCCGACTAGTGGACCTGGCCCCATTCGATCTCTCGACGTCCGGACAGGTACCGGACGAAGCCGACCAGGAACGCCAGGTGCATGGCTAGCAGGTAGTAGGGCACCAGCGCGTAGCGGATGTCCTGGATGCGCGGGCGGAGGAGATAGCCGGCCAGACCCCAGCCGTAGAAGAGCATCTGCAGCACGAAGAGCGCCCGATAGAGCAGGGAATGGAGCATGGCCGCGCTGGTCACCAGCATGCCGATCAGCAGGAACGGCAACGTCCACCGCAGGAGCTTGTGCGAGACGAAGGCGAAGGCGGTCACCGGGTCGAGCGGACCCCGCAGCAGGCCGCCCAGAGCCCGGAAGCTGCCGGTGGCGATCCGGACCCGCCGGGAGAACTCGCCGGCCACCGTGGCGGCCGCGAAGTCGGTTCCGCGCGCTTCGGGATCGTAGAGCACCCGGAAGCCGAGCCGGCGGGCGGTCATGGGCACCACGAGGTCCTCGACCAGGGTGTCGGCAGCGAGTGGCACGAAGCACGCGCGGCGGAGCGCGTAGATCGCCCCGCTGGCGGTCAGGGTGACCCCGATCCTCGACTCCATCCGGCGCAGCAGCGACTCGTAGCGCCAGTAGAGCCCCTCGGTCTGGCGCGACTCGGTGCTGGCCTGGAACTGCAGCGCGCCGCACACCACGCCCACGCGCGGGTCCTCGAAGTGCCGCACCATCTTGCTCACCGCGTCCGGGGCGAAGAGGGTGGCCGCGTCCGAGAACACCAGGATGTCGTGCCTCGCGCGCGGGACGGCCTGGTTCAGGGCGTTGGACTTGCCCCCTCGCGCGGGCAGCGCGAGCAGCGTGAGCTTGCCCGCCTCCGCGGCGCGCCCGAGGATCTTGTTGGTGGCGTCGGTGGAGCCATCCGAGACGAACAGCACCTCCAGCCGATCCCGCGGATAGTCGAGCGCGGCCAGATTGGCGAGCTTGGCCGGCAGGTGGCGCTCCTCGTTGTGGGCGGGGATCACCATCGAGACCGCCGGCAACGGGGGCGCCCCGGCGCCCACCGCGCCTCGCCGCGAGAGCCGCGTGGCCGAGGAGACGAGGAAGAGCACGGCCGGATAGAGCGCGTACGTATAGGCGACGAGGAAAAAGCAGGCCCAGAAGATCAGCGGGAGCACCATGGCCTCCGCGCGATGGCTACTTGGCCCCGCGGCCAAATAGCATGATCTTCACGGTGTCGACCAGGATGCGTAGGTCCAGCCAGAAGGACATCTGCTTGATGTAGAAGAGGTCGTAGCGGATCTTCTCGGTGACCTGCTCGAGGCTGACCGAATAGCCGAAGCGCGTCTGCGCCCAGCCGGTGAGGCCCGGTCGCACCGAGTGCCGCAGGCCGTAGTACGGGATCTCCTCGCTCATCGTCTGTACGTTCGCGAGGATCTCGGGACGGGGGCCGACGAGGTCCATGTCGCCCTTCACGACGTTCCAGAACTGCGGCAGCTCGTCCAGACGCAGCTTGCGGATGAAGCGGCCAACGCGGGTGACCCGGAGCTCGTCGTCGCGGTCCCACACCGAGGACGCGACCGTCTCCCCGGGCGGCAGAGGGTGCATGGTGCGGAACTTCACCAGGTTGAAGGGCCGGCCACCGCGCCCCGCGCGCCGATCGACGAAGAACACGGGCCCCCGCGAGTCGATCGCGATCGCGACCGCGATCACCGCCATGAGCGGCGCGCTGAGCAGCAGCCCGACGGCGGCGAGCAGGAGGCTGCTGGCACGCCGCAGACCCATCTGCAGTCGCGACTTGCGGAAGGCGCCGGAGAAGATCAGGAACGACGGGGTCAGGGACTCGATCGGCAGCTTGCCCGTGAAGTACTCATACGTGCGAAGGCCGTCCTCGACCAGAATGCCCCGAGCCCCGCATTCGAGCAGCTGGGTCAGTGGCATGCGGCCCCGGCGCTCGGTCAAGGCGACGATCAGCCGGTCCGGCTTCACGTCGTCGAGGATCTTGTCGAGCCGCTCGAGCGGCCCCAGCACCGGGTAGGGCAGGTCACCCGCATCGACCCCGGTGCCGTCGTCGACGACCCCGACCACCGCGTAGCGGAAGTTCGGACGCGACTCGATCTCCTGGATGACGCGGCGAGCCAGCGGGCCGGTGCCCAGCACCAGCACCCGGTCCGCGAAGGCGCGCCGGCGCATGATCGTGTAGCCGATGGCCCGGAGCGGGACGAGCAGCCCCGCCGCCACCAGCAACCCCGACACGAACGCGCCCTCGGTCATGCCCGCGTCGGGAACGATCGTGTAGAAGAGACCGAGCAGCATCAGGGCCACCCCGAAGGACTGCAGGAGCCGCGAGGCGAACAGGCTGAAGCTACGGACGACCCGGAGATCGTAGAGATCGTTGTAGTAGAAGGCGGTGATGCAGCAGAGCGACACCGCGCCCGCCTGGCCGAGCATCGTGGCCACGTCGATCCAGTCCACGAACAGACGGTGGCCCCACGCGAACGCGGTCGCGGCAACCGCGAGCGAGAGGACCAGCCCTTCGAGGATCGCGAGAATCACCGCGAACGACCCCGGAAGCGTCGGCTTCTCACGGTGGTGTCGTCGCCGCGCCGCAGTATCGAGCCGACCCGTTGACCGATCCGGTTCAGGGCCCCGCTCCGGTCCGACTCTTCTCGCTCAGGGGCGGCGTAGTAGCCCGCGTAGTGTCGTCCACGACCGGTGCCCAGATTGTCGAAGCCGTTGAACACGATTCCGACCAGCTTGCCCGGATCGGCCACGTCCAGCGCGGTCTCGAGCAGGGAGCGCGGCGTCTGATGAGCCGCGACCACCACCACGACTCCATCGACCCAGCGGGCGACCACCCGGCAGTCCTGGACGAGCGCCAGCGGAGGCGTGTCCATCACGATGAAGTCGTACTGGGTCCGCGCCTCGTCGAGGAGGGCTCCGAGGCGCGGGGACTTCAGCACCTCGTACGGGCTCGCCGGCACCTGACCCGCCAGCACCACGCTCAGGTTGAACGGAGGGCGCGGCTGGACGATGTCCGAGAGCGACAGGCTCGGATCGAGGATCGCGTCCACCAGGCCCAGGGTGCGGGACCCGTTGAAGCCGAGCACGGTGCCGATCGACGGCCGCCGGAGATCGGCCTCCAGCAGAAGCACCGAGTTGTCGGCTCCCTGCGCGAGGGCGCCGGCCAGGTTGATCGCGGTCGTGGTCTTGCCGTCGCCCACGCCCGGGCTCGAGACCGCGATCACCGACAGGGCCTGGTTCTTGTGCTTCTGCTCCACCACGTGCCGCAGAGCCCGATACTGCTCGGCCTCGAGGCCGGACGGGGAGACGAGGCTCACCAGGTGGCTCTCGACCTCGCCGGTGATGCTGGCAGACCGGCGCGGACCGGTGACGGATCGGCGACGGGGCGCGCTGACCGACGCGGTCGGGCCGCTCACGGGTGACGCGGGCGGGGGCGGCGGGTTGAGCGGGATGGGCGGGGGCGGAGCGGGGGGCGGGGCCGCCGGGGCCGGGGGCGAAACGTGTGATACGGGAGACGCGGCCGGAGAAGCAGCCGGGGGAGCGGCCTGCAGCCGCATGGCGCGCTCACGCTGCGCCTGCTCGAGGGCCTTCGAGAACTTGCTCATCGTGGGATCATCGCTCGGACCGAGCGAGCAAGGTCTGCCAGGTAGGAGGTCGACAGATCCACCGCATTGGGCAGCAGGTCGGGGTGGAAGAAGATGGTGGCGACGAGGCCGCTCACCACCGCCGCGGACATGCCGAGCAGGCCCCAGCGAAGCGGGCTGACCGTGCTGGGCCGGCTCCGCGCGCGGGCGCGCCGTACGCTCACGCTGCTGCGCGTCCGGACCCGCGGCCGGGCGCCGGCCTCGAGGTAGCCGATCGCCTGATCCACGATACCGCGGTCGATGCGCCGGGTCTGATCCGCGTAGCCGATGAGCAGGCAGTGGTCGCAGACCGTGTTGACCACGCGCGGGATGCCGTTGGCGTACTCGACGATCTGCTCGACCGCGTCCTCGGTGAGGATGCCGAGATCGCGGGCGCCCGCCATGCGCAGACGCGTCCGGATGTAGTTCCGGGTGGCGGCGCGAGTCATCGGCGGGATGGTGCAGATGATCGAGATCCGCTGCTTGAGCTGTCGCAGCTCCGGCATCTCCAGGCGGGCGAGCAGCTCCGGCTGCCCGACCAGCACGATCTGGAGGATCTTCTCCTTGGTGGTCTCGAAGTTCGACAGGAGCCGGATCTGCTCCAGCGTCTGCGGATAGAGGTTCTGCGCCTCGTCGAGGATCAGCACCGTGTTCTGCCCGGCGCTGTGACGCTCCACCAGGAAGTTCTGAAGCACCACCAGGCGCTGCGCCGCGGACTCGCCCGGCTTCTCGATCTCGAACTCTTCCAGCATGTACTCGAGAATGGCCGGGAAGGGGAGCAGCGAGTTCGACACGTAGGCGACCGCGGTGTTGCTGTCCAGCTCCCGGCGCAGGGCCTCCAGCAGGGTCGTCTTGCCCATGCCGACCTCGGCGGAGACCAGGATGAAGCCCTTCCGCTCCTGGATCGCGTAGAGGAGCTGCGCCAGCGCCTCCTTGTGCCCGGGGGTCATGAACAGGAAGTCGGGATCGGGCGTTACCCCGAACGGGTCCCGGTCGAAGCCGTAGAAGTCGAGGTAGAGCGCCATGACCGGTCGCTACGAGGCGCGATCGCCGCGGGAGAGTAGCTGGGCGAGCTGCTCGTTGCCGTGCGCGAAGAAGTACGAGGAGCCGCCGACCACCACCAGCGCCACCAACACCCCCACCGCGGCGAGCCGGAACCGCCACCGCCGCCGGCGCAAGTCGGCCCCGGTGACGATACGCGGGATGTTCACCAGGATCGGCACGGTGGTGTACGCGCGGAGATCGCGCGAAGAATGGAACGAGGTGTCGAGCAGCTCGGCCAGGACCATGGCGCCGGCGCCGAGCACGAGCGAAAGCGCCAGGCTCGCGATCAGCAGGCGGGACCGGCGGGGCGCCGCCGGCGTTCCCGAGGGGAGCGCCGAGTCGAGGATCCGGAACTGCTCGCCCTTCTGCCGCTGCTCCATGCTCTCGGCGAGGAGCGCGTCGTCGTACTTCCTCGACAGGGTCTGGTACAGCTCCTTGGTGCCCTGGTAGTCCCGGGTGGCGTCGAGGTACTCCTGCTCCCGCTTGGGAGCGTTGTCGAGGCGCGCCTGGTAGTTGCTGATGCCCTGCTTCAGCCGCGTCTGGTCCTGCTTGGCGAGCCGGAGCTCGGTCTCCACCGAGCCCAGGGCGTCCTGCAGGCGCGCCACCTCGGGGGTGGGCGGGCCCGCGACCGGCTTGGGCTTCGGCTTGGGCGCAGCCATGTCCTTCTGCAGCCGCTCGATCTCATCCTTGATGCGGATGATGTCCGGCCAGAGATCGGTGTACTTGATCCGCAGCGTGACGAGCTCCTGCTGCAGCCGGGCGAGGCGGACCTCGTCGGGCTCGGGTCCGCCACTGTTGAGCTTGGCCTGGGCGAGCTGGCCCGCGATCTGGTCGCGACGCTCGGCCAGCCGGGTCTGGTTGTCGCTGTTGATACGCAGCTGCGTGTTGAGCGACTCGAGCGTGGCGAGGTTGCCCTGCAGCTGCTGGGGAAGCTCACCAAGGTAGCGGCGCTGCAGCTCGCCCATCCGCGCCTCCTGCTCGTCCAGCCGTCGCTTGGCGTCGTTGAGCTGGACCTTCAGGAACTCGGCGGTGCCGGTGGCCTGTCGCTCGCGCGCCTTGAGGTTTTCCTCGATGTAGAAGGAGGCCAGCGTGTTGGTCACGGTGGCCACCGTCTGCGGGTCCCGCCCGCGATACGAGAGCGCGAACGAGGTCGTGGTGTTGCCCCGGTTGGCGTCCGCGCCGCGGAGCTCGAGCCGGATGTCCCGGCGCATCCGGTCGACCGCCTCCTCGGCCTTGCCCCGCAGGTCCGAGTAGAGGCCCATCCGCGAGATGAGGGACTCGAGGCGGGAGCGGCTCAGGATCTCCTGACTGATGGTGTGCAGCCGGATCTCGAGCTCGCTGGTCACCGTCGCCCGCACGAAGGCTTCCGGCACCTGCTGCCGCTCGATCATCACGAGGGCGGTCGACTGGTAGAGGTCCGGCAGGGCCATGATCACCGCGGTAGCGGCGGTGAAGGGGAGCAGGAACACGACGATCCCGAGCCACTTGCGCCGATTCCACAGCGCCCAGACGCGATCCAGGCCACCCCCGCGGGAGGTGGCCTCGGCGTCGTCCAGTCCGCGCAGCGTGTCGCTCATGGCCGGTGGCTGGCGCGACGCTCCCGGTCGAGGCCGCTGTCCTTGATCTTGTAGAGCAGGGCGCGATAGGAGATCTCGAGAAGCTTCGCCGCCCGCACGCGATTCCACTGGGTCTGCTCGAGAGCCTGCAGGATGGCTTCCTTCTCCGCGGTCTGGGCCGCCCGGCGCGCGATGTCCTTGAGCGAGGTGGTGGCGGCCTTCACGGTCCGGGCGCCATTCTCCTCGGCGGTGGGAGCGGGCCCGGGCAACGGGCTGCGTCGGAGCAGCGGGTCTCCGAGCACGATCATTCGCTTGATCATGTTCTCGAGCTCGCGAACGTTCCCGGGGAACCGGTGGCGGATCAGCCGCTGCATCGTCTCGGCCGGCATCTGCAGCGTCTCACGGCGGAACAGCTGCGAGTAGCGATGCATGAAGTAGTCGGCGAGGACCGGAATCTCCTCGGGCCGCTCCCGGAGCGGCGGGACCATGACCTGGATCACGTTGAGGCGATAGTAGAGATCCTCGCGGAAACGACCGCCGGCCACCGCCTGCTCGAGGTCCTGATTGGTGGCCGCGAGCACCCGCACGTCGACCTTCACGGTGGACCTTCCTCCGACGCGCGAGAACTGGCCGTCCTGGAGGACGTGGAGAAGCTTGCCCTGCAGCGCGGGGTGGAGGTCACCGATCTCGTCGAGAAAGATCGTCCCGCGGTCCGCCGACTCGAACTTGCCGATCTTGAGCTGATGCGCGCCGGTGAAAGCGCCGCGCTCGTGGCCGAACAGCTCACTCTCCAGCAGCTCCCGCGGCATCGCCGCGCAGTTGACCTTGATGAAGGGCCCCGTACGGCGGGCGGACAAGTCGTGAATCGCCCGCGCCACCAGATCTTTTCCCGTGCCGGTCTCGCCGGAGACGAGCACGGTGACGTCCACGCGAGCCGCGTGCCCGATGATCTCGCGCACCTCGCGCATCTGCGGGCTGCGCCAGAGGCTGAGCTCGTCCTTAAGCCGCGCGCGTGGGTCGTCGTCGGGGGCGCGGCCCCAGGGTCGCCGGGGGCGGGCAAGGGCGCTCTTGACGACATTCTCGAGCTCTTCGGGCGTGAACGGATCTTTGAGAAAGTCGTCGGCCCCGAGCGCCGTGGCTTCGATGGTGCGCTGGATACCATGGCCGTTGGCGAGCAGGACGATCGGCCCTGGGTGGCCACCTTGGATCTTGAGTCGCCGCAGGAACTCGGTGCCATCGGCGCCGTCGAGGTTCAGGTCGAGAAGGGTGAACACGAAGTCGTTGTGTGCCAGCACCGCCAGCGACTCCTCGACGGTGGTGGTGAGTATCGGCTCGTAACCCCACCCGGCCAGAAGCCCTCCGACATGGCGCTGCATGACGGGGTTAGCCTCCACCACGAGCACCAGGCGCTCCGCCTTGGTCGGCAGACGACTCTCCTCGGTAATAGCCGTGTGATCGTTCTGTGACTTGGCTTTCACTGAGACTCCAGCTTCACTGTGATCGGAGATGCAGGGCACATGGAGGCTAAGGCAGCTTTCGTACCATCACGTTATTGGAAGCAGACGTGGTCTACTATTGCGCCCGCCGATACTGGAAAGACGCTGACACGGGCCAACTTATAGCCGAATTTTGGGGCTCCTACGGCTAGATGGAGGAAAGAGACGTCTGTCGAAACATTCGCTTCGACATCGCTTCGTCAGGGTCTTCGTGAGGTTTTTCGACGATAGGTAAAGATCTTCCACTTGACGGGCCGTCGAAGATCCTTAGAATCGCAGGTACCTCTGGTGTTCGGACCATAGGCTCTCGGCCAGCATTATTCAGTAAGCCGCGCGGCGTGCGAGGCAGCCGGGACGAGAGACCGCAACACTCCCCGGGCATAAGGCGGAGCACATGCTGGAAGACGGCCACCCTCACCTGGACTCGAACAAACAATCCCACTTATTCGAGATCATTGGGCAAAGCCCGATCATGGTGCGGCTGCAAGGGCAGGTGGCTCGCCTTCTCTCGCGTCAGGTCGTTGGAGGCC
>Ga0310812_10000529_pt1 | contig 14279 bp, 13 predicted proteins | sample NN3metagenome_FD_205747 | JGI IMG/M metagenome (GOLD analysis project Ga0310812, IMG submission 205747) | Soil microbial communities from experimental microcosm in Duke University, North Carolina, United States - NN3 | ecosystem: Engineered > Artificial ecosystem > Soil microcosm > Unclassified...
CTCCCGACCCAGCGCAACGGCTTGAAGCCTCCGGCGCTCATATAGCAGTATTGCTATATTCGTCAAGCCGAGTGCAAGGCGCGGAAAGCGCGCTCGGTCAATCCAGCGATTCGATCCTGTAATAGCGCGACCAGCGCATCAGGTTCTCGTCGCTCATCGCGAACATGATCGTGTCGGCGGCGGCGTGGTGCTCGATGCGGTTCCAGGCCGGGGCCGCGATCGTGTCGCCGAAGCTCCAATCGAACCGCGACGTGCCGATGGTCGAGGTGCCGCTGCCCTGCATCACGACGTAGACCGTGTTGGCCGCGTGGCGGTAGGGTTTCATCAGCACGCCCGCCGGCCATTTGTGCACCTTGATCGTGATCGTCGGCATGGTCGGCGCCGGCAGCGTAATGGTGGTGCCGAAATGCCCGGTCGTGTCCGCCGGCGCCCTGTCGAGCGCCGCCAGCGTGTCGGCCCAGGCGAAGCGCATCGGCGATTTCTCGGTGACGGTCTCGACCTGCTCCCAGCCCTCCGGGTGCTCCTCGAAGAACATCGGCTCGAGCAAGTGTGTCAGCGGCACGTCGAGCCCGTCGAACCAGAACGCCTGCTCGCTGCCGTCATGGCCGTGGCCGTGCCAGTGCCAGCCCGGCGTCAGCACGATGTCGCCGGTCTCCATCGGCGTCTTCTCGCCCTGTACGGTCGAGTACGAGCCGCGCGAATCGAGGATGACGCGCAACGCGTGCGGCGCATGGCGGTGCGAGCGCGCCTTCTCGCCCGGCAGGATCGACTGATAGGCGCAGACGAGCGTGCGCAAGGTCGCGATCTCGTTGCCGGGGATGGGATTGCGCATTACGAAATTGCGGCGCTCGGCGAGATCGGTGCCGATGAGGCGGCCCGCCGCCTGCATCGCGGCCTTGGCTTCCGCGTAGCGCCACTGCGCGGGCACGAATTCCGAATGCATCTCCTTCCAGAGGATCGGCTTCGCGCGGTTGATCCAGCCCGGCGTCATGTTGCGCGCGCCGATGGCGCCGATCAGCGAATCGAGCGTGGGGAGCGAGCGAAGCTCGTCGAGGATGCGCGGGCTGCCGTCCATGGCGTCTTCCTCCGGGGCTAGAGACGCGAGATTTCGAGCGTGCTCGGGATGAAGATCTCTTCGACCGCGAACTTCTTCTTGCCCGAGAGTCCTTGCTCGTAATGATACTGCAAGAAGGCGTCGAGCGCCGCCTTGTTTTCCTTGGCGCCGTAGGCCCAGAAATCCTTGCCCATCAGCGCGATCGTGTCCTGCACTTCCTGGCCCAGCCAGGGCAGCGCGATCTTGAGCGCGGCCAGCTGCGTCAGCTCCGGATAGGCGAGGTCCTTGGCCTGCAGAAACGCCTTGTAGACGCTGGTCGCGAGCCAGGGATGCGCGTCGACGAGCGACTTCCGGATGCCGACCACGTGCATCATGGGGAAGATGCCGGTGCGCTTGAAATAGGCCTTCTCCTCGGCGCGGAAATCGGGGAACAACCGCGCCACGTTGGGCGAGCGGCCGAGGCAGGAGGGCGCGCGCGCCGAGACGATCGCGTCGAGCTCGCCCGCCTCCAGCATGGCGTTCAGTGTCTTGCCGGTGCCGATGGACTCGAGGTGGATGCTCGGCGGCAGCGTGAACGGCACCTTTTCGGTGCGCCCGGGCTCCTCGAGCCCGCCGTTGCGCCACGACATGCTCGCGGTGGGGACGCCGTATTCGTGCTCGAGAATGCCGCGGATCCACACCGCGGCCGTCATCTGGTACTCGGGCACGCCCACGACCCTGCCTTTGAGGTCGGCGGGCGCGCGGATGCCTCGGTCGGTGCGAACGTAGATGCCGGAGTGGCGGAAGACGCGGCTCACGAAAGCCGGCACCGCGCGATAGGGCAGCGCGATGCCGAGGTCGCGATCGCGCGAGAGTGACAAAAGATAGGTGCTGAACGAGAGCTCGCAAACGTCGAACTCCGCGCTCTTGAACGCGCGGAAGAACGTCTCCTCGACCGGCAGCGGCAGATAGGTGACGTCGCAGCCTTCGATCGCGGCGCGCCCGTCCATGAGCGCACGCGTGCGGTCGTAGTCCCAGCAGGCGACGACGAGCGGGAGCTTGGCCATTTCCGTTCCTAAACAAACGTCATCCCGACCGTAGCGGGCGCGCTCTTGGCGCGCTCGCGAAGTGGAGGGATCGTGCGACGCTGGGACACGATCCCTCCACTTCGCCCTCGCATCGCAAGCGACGCGAGGGCTTCGGTCGGGATGACGGAGTGGTGAGAAGGGGCTTGGTCACGCCGCGAGCTTCGCCTGCGCGTAATCGAACGCGATGGGCGTCACGTCGCCGGCGTAGATTTCGCGGACGCGCTTGTCGGATAGCGGCTTTCCGAACTGGTCGTTGCGCATCAAGATGCGCGACTTCATCTGCTCCAGCGTGATGCGTTCGAAGGCGGCCCAATCCTCGCGCGAGAGGCCCTCGCGGTCGAGGCCGACGATGCCGCGCAGCATGTGGCCGAACTCGTCGTCGTAAACCTTGGCGCAGGCCTCGGCGACGATGCCGTCGCGGCCTTCGTGTCCGGCGGGATTTGCAGCGAGCTTCATGCCCTCGCTGAACAGCGTGCAATAGCCGCCTTCGGTGAACTTGCACGCGCGCTCGCCGAGCGCCCCGTATTGCTTCCGGTGCCCGTGGCGCAGCGCGCCCAACTCCTCGTCGGCCTTCCAGCCCGTGCGTTTCACCATGTTCGGATTCATGTGCGGCTCGCCGGGCTTGCACATGGCGTCGAAGGCGTCGGCGAAAGCGCAATAATGCGCGAACTCGGCCCAAAGCCCTTCGGCGGTGTCGAGCACCTCGTGGCGGTCGATGCCGGCGTCGATCTTGGGGAACATGCGCTCGAGCTGCCTCAGCGTGCCCATGAACAGGCCGTCGGCGGGGTCGCCCGAGACGACGCTCCACACTTCCTTGTAGCACTGGCGGGCGAGCCATTGCTTGTCGGTGTCGCGCGTGCGCCCGCTCCAGGTCCAATAGGTGCGGAACACTTCGGCCTCGCCGGCCCAGAGCCGCGCATTGGCTTCGATCACGCGGCGGAGATTGTCGCTGATGCTCATGGCTCGTCCTCCCGTTCCGATTTAACGGCGCACGCTTCCGCTTGTCACGTTGTGTGCCGCATGGGTCGAATGCGCATCTCGCCTAGGCTTCGTTGCGCCATTGCGCCGCCACGGCCTTCCTGTCGAGCTTGCCGCGGTCGGTCTTCGGCAGCGCCGCCGCGAGCGCCACGCGCTTCGGCGTCTTGAACGCGGGCAGGCGTTGCGCGCAATGCGCAAGGATTGCGTCCGCGGTCAATGCCGAGCCCGCTTTCAACACCACCGACGCCACCACCTCTTCGCCATAGATGCGGTCGGGTACGCCGACCGTGGCGGCCTCGGCGATCTCGGCCAATTCCATCAGCACGGCGTCGATCTCGAGCGGCGAAATGTTCACGCCGCCGCGGATGATGAGGTCCTTCTCGCGGCCGGTGAGATGCAGGTAGCCGTCCGCGTCGAGAAAGCCCATGTCGCCGGTGCGCACGCGGCCGACGGCGTTGACGCGGATGCCGCCGTCCTCGCCGATGTAGCGGAACGCGCAATCGTCGTAGGCGCCGATCTCGACATAGCCGATCGCGCCTGAAGGGAGCCTGCGACCGTCGCGGTCGACGATCGCGGCGCGGAGATAGGCGAGGGGCTTGCCGACCGAGCCGTAGCGCTTGGTGCGGTCGGTGCAGCCGGCGATCCAGCCGGTCTCGCTCGAGCCATAGCCTTGCGCGACCGGAATGCCGAAGCGCGCCTCGAAGCGGCGCCATTCTTCGACCAGCAGCGGCGCCGAGCTCGAGGTGACGAAGCGGAGATGCGGCAAGTCGGCGCCCTTCACCGCGTCGTCGCCCTGCTGCAGCATGTTGAGCACGGTCGGATTGCCGGTGGCGACGGTCGCCTTCCAATGCGCGATGTCGGCGAAGAAGCGGCTGCGCGAGAACTTCTTGCCGAGCAGCAGCGTGGCGCCGACCGAGAGCGTCCCGAGCGCGCTCAGCATCTGCGCCGACGCCCAGTTGAACGAGCGGTAATCGTAGATGCGGTCCTCGGCGCCGAGGCCGAACGCCTGCGCCGTCGCGGCGGAATTCGGCAGCAGCTCGCGATAGGTGAGCACGACGCCTTTCGGCCGCGCGCTCGTGCCCGAAGTGAAGAAAATCACCGCGTCGTTGCGCTCGCCATCCGTGACGCTTCCCGGCATAGGCTTGGCCGCCGCGATATCGTCGAAGAACCCTTCGCCGCCGCCTTCGCCCCAGCGGCCGAGCGGTCGCCAATCGCACTTTGTCGCCGGCGCCAGCGTCTCGAGGCCGAGCCCTTCCTCGTAGAGTACGAGCGCCGGATTCAGCGCCGGCAGGATCGCGTCGAAATGGCTGCGGTTCATCTCGACGTGAACGGTGCAGATCGTGGCGCCGGCCGCGAGCACGCCGATATAGACGGCGAGATGCTCGAGCGAATTGTTGGCGAGCAGCACCACGCGCCCATTGGCGCCGATGCCGCGCGCCGCGAGATGGCCGGCGATGCGCGACGCGGTCTCGGCCAGCGCCCCATATGAAAGCGCGCGCCCATCCTCGACCGAGACGAGATAGGGCTTCCCGGGATAGGCACGCGCCGCGGCGGCGAGCCAGCCGCGCAGCAGCGCCGGGCCCGTGGCCGCGGCGCGCGGGCGCGTTTCCTCCACCTTGGCGTCGTCGGGAGTGGTCATCAGCGCTTCAGCCGGTCGAGATTGGCGGTCATGCGCGCGATCACGTCGCGGAACAGCTCGAATTCGGCGCGCGTGACGCCCTCGCGCGCCTGCATCGTGATGTGGCGCGCCACCGGCAGCAGGCGTGCTTTCAGCTTCTTGGCCTTGGGCGTCAGCCACACTTGCGCCTTGCGCTTGTCCTCGGCGCTGCGCACGCGGCGCACGAGGCCGGCCTTCTCCATGCTCTGGAGCGCGATGACCGTCGTGGGCTCCATCATCCCGACGCTTTCCGAAAGCTCGCGCTGCGAAACCCCGTCGCGGGTCCAGAGTACGCGGAGGAAATACCATTGCCCGCGCGTGACGCCGTAGGGCGCGATCCGCTTCTCGAGCAGATGCTGGAACGCGCGGTGCGCGTCGCGCACGAGATAGCCGGCGCTGTCGTGCGGCGCGAAATCGCCGGCGGTTTGCCCGCCATTGCTCTTGGTTCGGCGCGTCACTTGCACGTCCCTCGTCCCGCCGCGGCGTTGACAGTCTTCGATGCCGCTGCCAATATTACTTAGATTTCTACCTAAATGGAACAGGGCAGACGCGGCGCGCGCCGCCCGGTTGCCGAGACGGCCCCCAGATTGTCAGAGACCGCGAGGAGACGGCCATGAACGTGATGGTCAAGAAGACCGACGCCACGCCCGAGCCCAAGACGAAGGAAGTGCGCGATCTGCGCACGACGCTCGCATGGCTCAAGACGCAGGGCGACCTCATCGAGACCGACAAGGAAGTCGATCCCGATCTCCAGGTCACGGGCCTCCAGAAGCACTTGGACGGCGCCTGTCCGGTGATCTTCAACAACGTGAAGGGCAAGCCCAATCACCGCGTGCTCACCAACCTCTTCGGCGACATTAACGTCATCAACAAGATGTTCGGCTGGAAGGACGATCCCGACCGCGTGCGCAACATCGCGCGCGCGTTCCGGAAGCCCTTGCCGCCGGTCGAGATCGGGCAAAAGGAAGCGCCCTGCCAGGAAGTCGTCATCGAGAATCCGAAGAACGTCAACGACTACATGGTGCCGATCCGGCACACGACCTATGAGCCGGAGCTCACGGTGGGCTCGGGCATCCGCTGCGTCACGGGCCGGCATTTCGACGGCGGCTCGGACCTCGGCTACAACCGCATGAACTTCCGCTGGGGCAATGTCGGCACGTTCCAGATCTCGCCCGGCTCGCACATGTGGCAGGTCGTCAACAAGTTCTACGCGGAAGGCGAGCGCGTCCCGATCACCATGTGCTTCGGCGTGCCGCCGGCGTGCACGCTCTTGGCCGGCGCGGGCTTCGACTACGCGATCCTGCCGCAAGGCTGCGACGAGATCGGGATCGCCGGCGCGGTGCAGGGCGCTCCCATCCGCCTCGTCAAGGCGCGCACGGTCGACGCGATGGCGCTCGCCGATGCCGAGGTCGTGCTCGAAGGCTATGTCGATCCGCGCGACCGCCGCTTCGAGACGAAAGAGAGCGAAGACGCCGGCGTCCAGGGCCGCTTCCATTTCCATCCCGAATGGGCCGGCTACATGGGCAAGGCGTACAAGGCGCCGACCTTCCACGTGACCGCGGTGACGATGCGCAAGCCCGAGGGCAAGCCCATCATCTTCGCGCTGGGCGTGCACACGCTCGACGACCACAACATCGACACGACGGTGCGCGAGGCCGCGATCTTCGAGCTCTGCGAGCGCCTGCAGCCCGGCATCATCCAGAATTGCGTCATCCCTTATTCGATGACCGACTGGGGCGGCTGCGTCATCCAGGTGAAGAAGCGCCACCAGATCGACGAGGGCTGGCAGCGCAACTTCCTCTCCGCGATCCTCTCCTGCTCGCAGGGCATGCGGCTCGCGATCGCGGTCAGCGAAGACGTCGATCCCTATTCGATGGACGACATCATGTGGTGCCTCACCACGCGCGTGAACCCGCAGACCGACATTCTCAATCCGATCCCGGGCGGCCGCGGCCAGACCTTCATGCCGGCCGAGCGCATGACCGCGGGCGAGAAGCAGTGGACGGCGTCGAACACGCGCTTCGAAGGCGGCATGGGCATCGATGCCACGGTGCCGTTCGGCTACGAGAGCGATTTCCTCCGCCCGGTCTATCCCGTGGACAAGGTGAAGCCCGAGGATTTCTTCACCAAGGCCGATATCGAGAACGCCAAGAAGCGCATGCAGGGTTGGGTGCTCTCGCTCGCGCGGACCGGCCGGTAGGCACCTCGCCGTCCTCGCGCGCTCCGCGAGATCGATACTGCGACGCTGTCGCAACATCCCGACTTCCATCGGCCCTAGTTTGCGCCGGACGGGCGTGCGCGAGCGCATGCCGCGGCTGCGGCAATCGGCTTTATGGAGCGGGACCGGCGGCGTATTATTTTCGCCATCCGCGTAAAGACGAGGAGGCGGCCATGGAAGGCGGCGTTGCCGGCAAGCGCGCGACAAGGGTGCGGTCGTTCACGCGCGGCGTGCATCACCTGGCGCTCTGCACCGACGACATGAAGATGACGACGGAGTTCTACACCCGCGTCCTCGGCATGCCGCTCGTCCACGCGATGAAGGTGCCGCACGGCCTCGGCACCGGCCCGGGCAACCGCGGCAATCCGCCCTACGAGGACATCCGCCATTACTTCTTCGACATGGGCAACGACAGCCTGCTCGCGTTCTTCGAGATACCGAAGGGCAAGGAGCCCAAGGCCAACCGCAACGCGATCGGCGCGATGCAGCATTGCGCGTTCGTGGTGACGCCCGCGCGGTTCAAGGAAATCGAGGCGCACCTCAAAGCGCACAAGATCCCCTACAACGGCCCGATCCCGCAGCTCCCGGGCCTGCTCGGCATCTATTTCTACGACCCCAACGGCTTCCGCCTCGAATTCGCGTGCCAGCCCGAGGACGGCGAGGCGCCCGCGGTCATTCCGTGCGTGACGCAAACCAAGGCCGAAGCCGCGCGCGAGCTCGCGACCCTCTCGGGCGCCGACGCGGCCTGGGCCAAGGAGATGACCGAGGCGCTGCCCGACTAGACCCCTCTTCCCACGAAGAATGGGGAGATCAGTGGGCAGCATCGCGCTTGACCGTTCGCGCGGTTTCGCTATGCACACGCGCGAAATGATCGAATAGGAATTTCCGCGATGACCGTCCAGACGCGGCTGAAGCCGCCGTTCCGTGCCGAGCACATCGGCAGCTTCCTGCGCCCGCAGCGCCTGATCGAGGCCGCGCGCGCGCACAAGGCCGGGACGCTCGACGCGGCCGGCTTCGCCAAGGTGCAGGACGAGGCGATCCGCGAGATCGTCACGTTTCAGGAGAAACTGGGATTGCGCTCCGTCACCGACGGCGAATTCCGCCGCCGCAGCTGGTCGGCGGGGTTCATCGATTCGGTCGAGGGCTTCGGCCTCAGGGACGGCACGCTCGGCTTCCGCACCGAGACGCAGATCATCGGCGTCGCGGCCTCGCCCTACGCCAAGAGCCGGCTCAAGCGGAAGCACCGCATCATCGCCGACGACTACAAGTTCCTGAAGTCGGTGGTGCGGAAGGGTACGCCCAAGGTCACCGTCGCCTCGCCGCCGGTGATGCACTATTTCCTCGGCCCGAAATCCTACGAGAGCACGGTCTATAAGGACCGCGAGGCGTTCTTCGCCGATCTCGTCAAGATCTATCAGGACGAGATCGCCGATCTCGCCGCCGAGGGCTGCACCTATCTGCAGCTCGACGACACGGCGATGCCGTGCAATTGCGACGACAAGGCGCGCCACGACGTGACCGCGCGCGGCGAGGACCCCGACGAGCTCACGCGCACCTACGCGCAGCTCATCAATGCGTCGATCGCCAAGAAGCCGGCCAACATGACTGTCGGCATGCATCTCTGCCGCGGCAACCTGAAGGGCGCCTGGATGGCCGAGGGCGGCTACGACCCCATCGCCGACGTGTTGTTCAACCAGGTGAACGTCGACGGCTACTTCCTCGAATACGACACCGACCGCGCCGGCGACTTCAAGCCGCTGCGCTTCGTGCCCAAGGGCAAGACGGTGATCCTCGGCCTCGTCAGCACCAAGACGCCGGTGCTCGAATCGAAGGACGAGCTGAAGCGCCGCATCGAGGCGGCGGCGAAATATTGCCCGCTCGACCAGCTCGGCCTCTCGCCGCAGTGCGGATTCTCTTCGGGCGGCGGCAGCGGCCAGGTGATGACCGACGACGCCACCAAGCAGAAGCTCGCGCTCATCGTCGACGTCGCGCGCGAAGTGTGGGGAAGCGCGTAGCTCCCAGAGGCTGCTGCCGTCCATCCTTCGAGGCGGCCCAAGCGGTCCGCACCACAGGATGAGGCCGTAGTCCGTTTTGGCAAGTAAACCCTCATCCTGAGGCGCCGCCCGCTTGGGCCGCCTCGAAGGATGGGACGCAAACGAGGCGCGCGGCTCACATCAGCCGAACGAGCACCGTCGCGAGCCACGGCACGAAAACGATCGCGAGCAGCACGACGAGCACGATCAGCGTGAACGGCGTCGCCGCGGCCCAGACTTGGCGCAGCGTGATCTCGGGCGGGGCCACGCCCTTCATCACGAACAGCAAGAGGCCGAAGGGCGGCGTCAGCAGGCCCACCTGCAGCGAGATGAGCAGGATCACGCCGAGCCAGACGTGATCGAACGAGCTCGGACCCAGGAGCGCGTTGGCGAGCGGCATGAAGAACGGCAGCGTCAGCAGCATCATGCTGACCTGGTCCATGAAGCAGCCGAGCACCAGCAGCACGCCGATCATCGCGAAGATCGCCGAATACTTGCCGAGCCCGAGCTTGCCGAGCTCGGCCAGCGCGCCGTCGGTGGCGCCCGAGAAGGCGAGGATCTGCGCGAAGCTCGTCGAGGCGGCGATGATGAAGAAGATCATCGTCGTGACCACCGCCGTGTTCTTCAGCGACGCGATCAGCGTCTTGAACCGCAGCGAGCGGTAGCCCATCGCGAGAATGACGGTGGCGAGGCACCCCAGCGCCGCCGCGTCGGTCGGCGAAGCGATGCCGGCGAACATCGTGCCCATCACCACGACGAAGATCAGGAACAGCGGCACGACGTATTTGAAGAACGGCACCCAGCGCTCGCGCAGCGTGAACTGCTTCACCTCGTAGGCCGGCGCCAGCGCCGGGTTGGCGCGGCAGCGCAGCACGATATAGGCGAGGAACAGCGCGCTCATGATGAGGCCGGGCAATATCCCGGCGATCAGAAGGTCGGCGACCGAGATCTTGACCTTGCTGACGCCGCTCGCGAGCGTCGCCAGGAGCACGGTCAAGGCCGAGGGCGGGATCAGCATGTCGACGCCGCCGATGGCCATGATCGGGCCCATCGCCATGGTCGGGTGGTAGCCGCGCTTCAGCATGTCGGGCAGCAGCGCCTGGCCGAGCATGGCCGTGGTGGCGATGGTCGAACCCGAGAGCGCCGAGAAGACCGTGCCGCCGGTGACGGCCACGACCGAAAGCCGGCCGGGCACGCGCGTGATGAGCCGGTCGATCGCGTCGACGGCGCGGAACGCGACGCCGGTCTGCAGCAGGATCTCGCCCATCAGCAGGAACAGCGGGATCGGCGCCAGATTGAAGTTGGCGATCGAAGCCATCGAGCCGCGCATCAGCGAGATGAGGCCGGCGGAGCCGCCGAGGAAGATCAGCGCGCCGGCGATGTTCGCGAGTAGGAACGCGAACGCGACCGGCAGGCCGAGCGCCATGAAGGCGCAAATCATCCCCAGCATGAGGACGAGGGCGGAGATCCAGTCCATGGGTCAGATGCTGGCGCGGTTGGCGGGGTTGAATTCGTCGGAGACGACGCCGCGCACGCGCGCGATGCGGAGGACGAATTCGACCGCGAGCAGCACGCCCGAGATCGGTATCGGCAGCAGCAGCAGCCACTCGTCGAAGTTCCAGGTCTTGCGCGCGACCAGGTTCGTGTTCCAGGCATCGAGCACCGCGAGCGCGCCGTAGTAGACGAGCACCAGCGAGATCGCGCAGCCCACCGTGTCGACGAGCTGCTCCATCCTGACCGCGAGCTTCTTCGGCAAGGTCACGAGCAGCACGTCGACGCGCACGTGGCTGCCCTGCCGCAGCACCCAGGGCGCCGCCAGGAACGTGCCGGCATACATCGCGTATTCGGTCAGCTCGATGAGCCAGGGCAGCGAGCCGAGGCGGAAATTGCGGATTCCGATGTCGACGCACATCAGGAAGATGAGCGCCCCCAGCGCCAGCGCGAACACGGTGCAGAAGAATTCGAGCACGCGCTCGAAGAGTTTGAGGAGGAGGGACGCCATGCGTTCCTACCTGAACCGATCGTCATCTCGACCGGAGCACGGCGCTCTTGCGCCGTGCGGAGTGGAGGGATCGTGGGCCAACTGCCGCACGATCCCTCCACTTCGCGGCCGCGCCAAGAAGCGCGTCCGCTCCGGTCGGGATGACGTTTTGGGAGAGGCGCACGCGCGCTAATTCTTCTTCGTGAAATACTCGCGGAGCTTCGGGCCGTGCTCGGGGCTGGCCTTGATCACCGCTTCCCAGCCGGCGTCGCGCGCGATCTCGAGATACTTCTTCGCGTCGGCGTCGGAGAAGCGCAGCACTTTGATGCCGACCGATTCCTGCTTCTTGCGCTCGGCGTCGTTGGCGGTCTTGTCCGAGGTGTCGGTCTCGATCGCCATCGCGATGTCGGTCAGAAGCTTCCGCTGCACGTCGTTGAGCTTCTTCTGCCAGACGTCGAGATTGACCAGGATCTGCAGGTCGGCGTTGTAGAAGCCGGGATCGACGCGGTATTTCGTCACCTTCTCCCACGAGAAATCGAAGATGCCGCGCGCCGGCCAGCCATAACCGTCGACCGTATTGCGCTCGAGCATGCTGTAGACGTCGGGCGGCGCCGAGGTCACGGCCGTGCCGCCGAGCTTCTCGACCATCGCGCGGTAGATCGGCGTCACGCGGATCTTGAGGCCCGAGAAATCCGGCGTCTTGATCTCCTTGTTCAGATAGATGTGGAATTCGTCGTAGTTGAAGATGCGCGCCAGATAGTGCGCCTTCATCTTCTCGTTATGGAGCTTCTCGAGATAGGCCATGCCGCCGTTCTTGCGCAGCTCGGCCATGGACACCTCGAGCAGCTTCTGCGCGTCCGCCTCGGGCAGCACGTTGGTGTAGTAGGCGCCGGTGTTGCTGATGATGTCGACGAGGCCGTCGCGGAGATTCTTGCCGACGTCGAAGGTCGGCATCACCTTGGGCGCGCCGCCGAGATAATTGATGCGGATAAGGCCTTTGCCCTTCTCGTTGACCGTTTTCGCAAAGGCTTCGAACTTCGTCGAATAGGCCGTTCCCTCGGGAAAGCCGCTGGCGCCCTTCAGCACGATCTCTTGGGCCGAGGCTGGAACAGCGAACGCGGCCGCCAGCGCGACGCCGGCGGCGAACCGGATCAGCATGGAAGTCCTCCCTCGTTTCGACGAGTGCCGTTGTAGCGCGCCGGGGGCGAAGGGCAAACCGTTAATCGCGCGGGGCGGTTTTCAAGCCCGCTCCGGCGCGGTCTTGCCGGCTACTTCTTCGTCAGCAGCTCTTTGAGCTTCGCGCCGGTCTCGGGGCTCGTCTTCATCACCGCCGCCCAGCCGGCCGACTTGGCGGTGTCGGACCATTTCTTGGCCTCGGCGGGCGGGAGATCGATGGTCTTGATGCCGGCCTCCGCCTGGCGCTTGCGTTCGGCGGCGGCGGCGAAGGCGACGGCAACGGCGGCGAGAGTGATGGTCTTGAGACGGCGGATGCGCTTCCTCCCCATGTTTCTTTGCAGCTTCGTTGCGCCGAGCATAGCGGCGAGGCCCGCCGGGTAAAAGCCGGCGCTTGCGGTGATTACGTACGTGCGACAGCCGGCGACGGGGCGTTCAGCGCCACACCGGCGTGCGCTTCGCGGCGAAGGCGGCCTTGGCCTCGGCGAAATCGGCGCCCGCGAACACCTCTTTCTGCAGCCGCATGTAGAGCGAGAAGGATTCACCGAAGCCGAGATCGAAGCTCTGGTTGAGATAGCGCTTGGTCGCGCGGCCCGCTTCGCCCGCGCAAGCGAGGTATTCGCCGAGCAGGCGCTCGAACTCGGCCTCGGCACTGTCCTCGGGCACGAGATGATCGACGAGGCCGATGCGGTGCGCCTCGGCGCCGTCGATGAGGTTTCCGAGAAGGCACAGCTGCTTCGCGCGCCCGAGCCCGATCTGGCGCGCGAGGCGCCACGGCCCCATGCTCGGGATCAGGCCTTCCTTCACCGCCGGCAAACCGGTCTTGGCCGAGGGCGTCGCGATGCGGATGTCGCAGGCGAGCGCCAGTTGCAGGCCGCCGCCGATGAAATAGCCGTGCAACAGGCAAAGCACGAGCTTGTCCATCGTCTCGAGCCGGTGAAGGAAGCGCTCCCAGGGCTCGAGATAGTCGGGGCCGATCTCGCCATTGGAGAGCGCCTTCAAGTCGATGCCGGCCGAAAACGCGCGCCCCGTGCCGGCGATGGCGACGACGCGCACCGCCGGATCCGCCTCGATCGCGGCGGCGATCGCGTCCATCTCCAGCACCATGTCGTGCGGCATCGCGTTGAGCGCGTGCGGGCGATGCAGCGTCATGCGCGCCACCTTGCCCTCGACGTCGTAGCGCATGGACTTGTATCTCTCCGTCATCGTTCGCCCGTCCTCCTTCGCGCCTGGATGCGCGCGGGGACGCTAGACAGGCCGCCGTGTCTCCGTCCAATTCAATTTCTCGATGCGGCGCATTAAAAGCGGTGATCGGCGCGCGGCCGCGAAATCGGCTACACCAGGCGCCGAACAGGGAGAAGCGCAATGGATCTCGGCATCAAGGGCGAGCGCGCGCTGGTCTTGGCCGGCACGCAGGGGCTCACCTTCTCGGCGGCGAAATTCCTTCATCAGGCCGGCGTGAAGCTCGCGCTCAACGGCCGCGATCCGGATATCGGCGCCGCCGCGGTGAAGCTGCTCGGGGCGGATGCGACCTACGTCAAGGGCGACGTCGCCGACGCGACGCAAGCCGTCTTCATCCACGAGCGAGCGGTGAAAGCCTTGGGCGGCCCGGTTTCGATCCTCGTCACCAACGCCGGCGGGCCGCCGCCGGGCCAGTTCCTCGAGCACGACGAGGCGGCGTGGCTGAAGGCGCTCGAAACCAACATGCTCTCGGCCCTGCGCATCGCGCGCCTCGTGCTGCCCGAGATGATGGCGCAGCGCTGGGGCCGCATCGTCAACGTCACCTCGTTCTCGGTGCGCGAGCCCTATCCCAACCTCGTGCTCTCGAACGGCGCGCGCGGCGGCTTGACCGGCGCCATGTCGACGATCGCGCGCGAGGTGGCGGCGCACGGCGTCACGATCAACAACGTTCTGCCGGGGTTGATGGACACCGGCGCATTGAAGCGCGTCTACAAGCAGCAATCGCTGCGCCAGAACATCAGCGAAGACGAAGCCAAGCGCCGCATGGCCGAATCGGTGCCGATGAAGCGCTTGGGCGAGGCCGACGATTTCGGCCCCGCCGTCGCGTTTCTCTGCTCGCGCCACGCCGGCTACATCACCGCGCAGAACGTGACGGTG
>Ga0310812_10000535_pt1 | contig 14210 bp, 12 predicted proteins | sample NN3metagenome_FD_205747 | JGI IMG/M metagenome (GOLD analysis project Ga0310812, IMG submission 205747) | Soil microbial communities from experimental microcosm in Duke University, North Carolina, United States - NN3 | ecosystem: Engineered > Artificial ecosystem > Soil microcosm > Unclassified...
CCAATCGTCGCCGATGAATCGAATGATGACGCGCGTACGATAGTGCAGGTCCGGAGCTCCACCGCGGCTGAAACTCGCCTGCCAGGGCGTCATCAAGTACCCGGCGCGCGAGTCGCTGACGTCGACTGAGTATTTGGCGGTTAGGAAGTCGCTCGCCGCGCGGAAAAGGGCGGCCTTGGTCATCCCATCGCGCACGTCGATGAGCCGAGTGATCCGCGCGTCGGACGTGGTCTTGATGAACGTCGGCGGCGGTGTGTTGAAGTTCGGAGGCGGCGGGGCTGGCTTCGGCGACGGAACCGTAGCTCCTTGAGCCGGCGTCGGACCTCCCCCGCACCCTGTCACCGCCAAGCAGCACAGGATAAGGACTGCCGCGCCGAATCGACCAGCGCGGCGAGTAACAACGTTCCAGTTCAGATCGGACGCGGGAATCACGGAGGTGTTGACTCTCTCTCGGGACCGGGCTGTTAGTACGGAACTTCGAAACTGACCGCAAGATACAGCGCTCGGGGCTTCGGCGAATCATCGTCGGGGACTCGCTGGCCGGCCCGGGGCGGAACCCTGATTTGCGCTCGCGGCCGGCCGGGATAGGTTCTAACCGTCAGCAGATCCCCGACGGCGTGCGTAAGGCCTCGACTGCCGCCACGCCGACAACCGCGACTTCATGAAAATCAGCGTCCCAACCGAAACCGCTCCACACGAGCAGCGAGTCGCGCTCGCGCCTGAAAGCGTCGCCAGACTCACCAAACAGCTCAAGGTTGAAATCCTTGTCCAAAGCGGCGCCGGCCTCTCCGCCGGTTTCCGCGACGATGCCTTCGAGGCGGCCGGAGCGAGGATCGTTCCCGACGCCGCGGCAGCCCTTGGAGGCGCCGAGGTTGTCGCCAAGGTACAGCCGCCAAATGATACCGAGATCGGCATGATCCCGGCCGGGACGACGCTCATTTCGTTGATGAATCCGGGTCGGTCAGCGGCACTCGCCGAGTCGCTCGCGAGCCACAAGATCAACAGCCTGGCGCTCGAGCTGGTCCCACGCATCACCCGCGCCCAGTCGATGGACGTGCTGTCGTCGCAAAGCACGGTCTCCGGCTACAAGGGGGTGCTGATCGGCTCCGCCGCGCTGCCCAAGTTCCTCCCCATGCTCACGACGGCGGCCGGCAACATCTCGCCGGCGAAAGCGTTCGTCATCGGCGCCGGCGTAGCCGGTCTTCAGGCCATCGCCACGGCCCGTCGACTTGGCGCCGTGGTCTCGGCGTTCGACGTCAGACCGGCCGCGCGCGAGCAGGTACTCAGCCTCGGCGCCACATTCGTCGCCAACGATCTGGTGAGCGATTCGGCGCAAGCGGCGGGCGGATACGCGCGAGCGCAGACGGAGGACGAGCAGTCGAAGACACTCGCCGCCATCGCCGCGCACATCAAGGATCAGGATCTTGTCGTAACGACGGCACAAATCCCCGGACGCAAGGCGCCGACGCTGATCACCGCCGCGATGGTGGCAACGATGAAACCCGGTTCAGTCATCGTCGATCTTGCGGCGGAGACGGGCGGGAACTGCGAGTTGTCGCAACCGGGACAGACGGTGTCGGTGAATGAAGTCGCGATCATCGCCCCGCTGAACGTACCGAGCACGGTGCCGTTCCACGCCAGCCAGATGTTCGGCCGCAACATCTTCGAGCTTCTGAAACATCTCGTGAAGGACGGAGCGCTCGTGCTCGACCCGAACGACGAGATCACCGGCGCGATGCTGGTGACTCACGACGGCAAAGCCCTGCGTTAGCCCCCGCGGAATCCACATGCAAATTCTCGAACTGTACGTCTTCGTTCTGGCCGCGTTCGTCGGCTACATGGTGATCTCGCGCGTGCCGCCGCTGCTGCACACGCCGCTCATGGCGGCGACGAACGCGATCTCCGGCATCTCCCTCGTCGGCTCGCTGATCGCGGCGGGCGCCGCGCACAATCGCGTGGCGACGATCCTCGGCTTCATCGCGGTGGTCTGTGCGACGAGCAACATCGTCGGCGGATTTCTGATCACCGATCGAATGCTGAGAATGTTCAAGCGAGAAGCGCCGAGTGGCGCCAAGCAGCCTGCCGGGAAGCAGGGCTGACGCATGCGCGACTCATTGATCCAAGTCAGTTACCTCATCGCGTCCGTCCTGTTCATCCTCGGCCTGCGGAGTCTTACGCGGCCGGACAAGGCGCGGCGCGGCATGCAGCTGGCGGCGGCGGGAATGTTGTTCGCGATCGCCGGCACGCTGCTCAATCACACGATCATCGACTACCGCTGGATCGTCGGCGGCCTCGTCATCGGCGTGATCATCGGCTACCCGATGGGCATGTGGGTGCCGATGACGGCGATGCCGCAGCGAATCGCCATCTCCCTCACCTTCAGCGCGCTCGCCGCGACCCTCGTCGGCGTCGCCGAGTATCACACCGATCTGCTCAGCGGAGAGCTGCCCGGTCGCGCCAAGATGGCGGCGATCGGCTTCGAGGTCATGCTCGGCTCGATCACCGTCGGCGGAACGATCGTCGCCGCGGGAAAGCTGCAAGAGTGGATTACCTCGAAGCCCGTCACGTACAAAGGCCAGAACTTCGTCAACGGTCTGGTCTTCCTCGGGGTGCTCGCGCTAATGGTGTTCACGATCGTCGATCCGACGCAGGAAGCGGCGTTCTTCGTGATGATCGGCGCGTCGCTGATCTTCGGCGTCATGCTCGTTATGCCGATCGGCGGAGCGGACATGCCCGTCGTCGTCGCGCTGCTCAACTCGTATTCGGGCCTCGCCTCGTGCGCCATGGGCTTCGCGCTCGGCAACGTCATCCTGATCATCAGCGGATCGCTCGACGGCGCGTCGGGCTTCATCCTGTCGATCCTGATGAGCAAGGCGATGAACCGCTCGTTCACCAACGTGCTGTTCGGCGCGTTCGGCAGCGAGACGACCGCGGCGACCGGTAAATCGTCGGCGGGCCTCACGGTGCGCTCGATCGGCGTCGAGGACGCGGCAATCCAGCTCGCCTACGCGCAACTCGTCATCGTCATTCCCGGCTACGGCATGGCGGTCGCGCAGGCGCAACACGCCGTGCGCGAGCTGTCGGAGATGATCGAGAAGCGTGGCGGCGAAGTGAAGTTCGCCGTGCACCCGGTCGCCGGACGAATGCCCGGCCACATGAACGTGCTCCTCGCCGAAGCGAACGTCCCGTACGACAAGTTGTACGACATGGACGAGATCAACGGCGAATTCGACCGTGCCGACGTCGCGCTCGTCATCGGCGCGAACGACGTCGTCAATCCCGCGGCGCGCAACGACAAGGCCTCCCCGATCTACGGCATGCCCATTCTCAACGCCGATCACTCCAAATCGGTGATCGTGCTCAAGCGTGGCATGAGCGCCGGCTTCGCCGGGATCGAGAACGAGTTGTTCTACGACCGTCGCACGAGCATGTTGTTCGGTGACGCCAAGGCGTCGTTGACGGGTTTGATTGGGGAGATCAAGAACGTCTGATCGCCGGCTCGTGGAGGATGGATGAAGTTTCTCGTTCTCGTCTATAATGACACTGAGATGCTCGGCGAGATGCCCGCGCCCGAGTTCAACGCGCAGATGCGCGACTGCCTCTCCAAGGCGGATCGAATGCGGGCGAATGGAAACCTCATCGAGTCGCAGATGCTCGAGGACGTTTCTACGGCGAAGTCCATCCGTGTGCGTAACGGGCGGATGGTGACGACCGATGGTCCATTCGCCGAGACGAAAGAAGTTCTCGGTGGGTTCAACCTGATCGAAGCCCGCGACATGGACGAGGCGCTCGAGATCGCGAAGCAGTTTCCGTGGTCGTCGTCGGGATGCCTCGAGGTGCGGCCGGTGCGCGACATCGAGGGCGTTCGTCAACGCGTCTCGGTCGACACCGCCGCGGATTAGCTGGAGACACGGAACCGGGGAGGGGATGTCGCGCATCCCCTTTTTCGTCCCCGGCCTTTCAACTTGTCGCGCCGTCTCCGTGCCGTTCCCTGAAATCCGTGCATTTCTCCGCGTCCCCTGGCAGTTAGATGATCTTGGTGGCTTGCCGGCCGCGAGCACGGGCAGGCATGAGTCATGGGACACGGATTTCGCGGAAAGGCACGGATATGCGTGAGACGGCTCAGTATCTCATTGCCTCGACCGGATCGACCCTCGCGGCGCGGCGCGTCGGCGCGAGGCTCGCCACCACGGCCAGCGCTACCAGCACGACACACGTTCCTCCAAGCACCAGCGGGTCGGTGGGGCTGACCTCGAACAGGAGCGAACGGAGGAATCGCGTCACCGCGAGTGCCGCGATCACGCCAACGACAGCGCCGACCACGGCTAACCACACCGACTGACCCACGATCATTCGAGACACCTGCGCCGTCCGCGCGCCGAGAGCGATGCGAATGCCGATTTCGGCGCGTCGCTGCCCCACGATGTACGAGATCACGCCGTAGATCCCGACCCCGCTGAGCAGGAGGGCGATCGCGGCCGCGAAGAGCAGCAGCGTCATCGTGAACGAAGTCTGCGCCATCGATTGGGCGACGACAGTCTCCATCGGCAGAACGTCGGCGATCGGCACCTGGGGATCGAGCTGCTCGAGGACTTGTCGGACGCGCGTGACAACCGCGCCGGAACTGAGCGACGGGGCACGGACCACGAAGTGCATGAAACGATACGGTGACCAGAATTGCTCCGACCCCGGCGGTCCGATCATCGGGAAGAAGACCTCCTGAATCGGGGGCTCCTGCAAGCCGCGTCCGTGAACGTCGTCCACGACACCGACGATGGTAAAGAACGGCACTTGGTCATTGAACATCTTCACTCGGCGGCCGATCACGTTCTCGTTGCCCCAAAACCGTCTGGCGAACGAGGCCGTCACGACAGTCGGTCCACTCCCCGATTCGAGCGCTGACCACGTCGGCACCGTTCCTTTCACCTTCATGCCCATCGCCTCGAGGTAGCCGGGCGTCAGCATCGTCATCGGCATGCAGTTGCCGCGTTCTTTTCCCGTTTCGACGACGTCGGTGATGATACCGCTGCATCCACCCTCGTCCGCGAGCGGCAGCGTTCCCGACGCGCCGGCGTGCACGATGCCAGGAATCGCCTCCACTCGTTGCGTGAGCTCTCTCCAGAAAGCCCCGACCTGAGCTCCATTCTGATACCGGCCTCGGGGAACGGAGATGCTCATCGCCGTCACGCCCACGGGATCGAAGCCCGGACGTACGGAACGCAGGCGGCTGAAGCTCTTCGTCATGAGCGCGGCGCTGCTCAGTAGAACCACGGCTAACGTCACTTGCGAAAGCACGAGACCGCGGCGCGCGAGATCACGAGCCCGCGATCCGGCGAGGCCGCGACCGCCCTCTCGCAGCAGCCTCACGTCCAGCCGATTCGCGCCGAGCGGCAAGAGACCAAACACCAGGCCGAACAGCATCGCGGCCGTTACACAAAACGTGAGTCCACGCCAGTCGAGTGAAACCTCGTCGAGACGCGGAAGTGTCTGCGGCGCGGCCGCTAGAAGGAAGTGAAGGAGCGCGAACGCAACTCCACACGCGACGGTTGCCGCGGCCAATCCCACCAGTGCGCTCTCCGTGAGGTAGTGCGCGGCGAGATGCGAACGCCCCGCGCCGAGCGCGGCACGTACCGCGGCTTCCCGCCGACGCGCGTCGATGCGCACGAGAAAAAGATTGGCCACGTTTGCCGCGGCGATGAGCAGCACCAACCCGACCGCGCCGAAGATCAACCAAAGCGCGCGCACGATCGTGCTGCCGACGACCTCGTCGCGGAGTGACCTGACCACCATCGCGAAGCCGGTGCGGTCGAGAAAACCCTGGCTGTAGACGTTGGGATAATCGGCCTGCATCTGCCGCTGGAGTCGCCGCAGATCGGCGGCCGCGGCCGCGACGGTCACGCCGGGCTTGAGCACCCCGATACCACGGTGCGTGTGGTTGTTTTGGGGTTTGGCAGCCGGATCGAGATGATTGCGGATCCAGATGTCGGCCTTGCCATCCGGCACGCTCATGTTGGCCGGCAGCACGCCGACGATTTCGACGGTGTGGTCACCATACGGGATTCGCTTTCCGAGGATGCGCGGATCGGCGCCGAAGCGGCGCCGCCAGTATCCGTCCGACAACAATGCGACGCGTGGATCGCCGTCAGGGTTGAGCTCATCCTGCTCGGTGAACAACCGACCGATCTGCGGGCGGATTCCAAGAATCCTGAATGTGCTGGCGCTCACGTCGAGCTCCTCGACGCGTTCGGCCGGATGATCGCCGTCGCCGGGCACGATCATCACGCTGCCGTCGTAGAACAGCATGTCGCTCAGCGCCCGACTTTGCTGCTTGAAGTAGAAGTACTGCCCGCGCGAGATGCCGTACTCCTCGTCGGCTTTGACCTTTGGCCAAGCGGTGCCGATGTGAATCAACCGGTCCGCGTTAGGGTACGGCAGCGGTCGCAGCACGACTCGGTCGAGCACCGTGAAGATCGTCGTCGCGGCGCCGAGTCCGATGCCGAGCGTGAGGATCGCGATCAGCGAAAATCCCGGCGAGCGGCGCAACGTCCTGACGGCGTGGCGAGATTCGCGGGCTACGGTTTCGATGATGTCCATGCGTCGGTCTCGCTGGAGAATCTTGTCGTCGATGGCGCGCGTCTGTCGTCGATACTCGCTGATGTCGCCGAAGCGGCGTGCAGCCTCACGCTCGGCGTCGCCGCGTGAGAGCCCCTCGCGTTCCATCAGCTCTTCGATTCGTCCTTCGATGTGGAAGCGGAGCTCGTCGTCGAGCTCGCGGTCGACGCGGCGTTTCGTGCCGGGAAGGCGGAAGACGCGTCGCATCTCAGCGCTCGGCGATCGGCGCGGCGAGCACGAGGCCGACGACGCGCGTGTATCGGGTCCAGCGCGAGAGCTGCGACGCGTACTGTTTGCGACCGGCCGCGGTGAGGCGATAGAACTTGGCCTTGCGATTCCGGTCGGTGTATCCCCATTCGGCGTCGAGCCAGCCCTTTTCCTCCATGCGATGGAGCGCGGGATAAAGGGCACCCTCCTCGACCTGGAGCTCCTGTTGGGTGGTCTGCTCGATCCAGCGTGTCACGGCGAGGCCGTGCATCGGCCCGCGCGCGAGGGTTTTGAGAATGAGGAGATCGAGGGTCCCGCGGACGAGGTCGAGGTCGGTGTCGGCCATTTGGGTTAACCTAAGGTTCTTAGGCTTGGACACCATAGGCCTGGGAATGGTTGGCGAGGGACGATGGGCGACCGAATTCGAGCGCAACAGTCGGATAGATGTGCGGCGACCCGCCTCGTACCTTGCGCGCGTCATCTACACTGAGTCAGGATCATGGCGACCATGGCAGCTATCACCCTTTCTGATCAGCCCGTCGGCGACGACCGGGCCTGGCGCGCGGTCGTTCAGCGCGACAAGCGGCTCGACGGTGCGTTCGTCTACGCCGTCCGGTCGACCGGCGTCTACTGCAAGCCGTCGTGCTCATCGCGCCAGCCGTTGCGGACGAACGTCCGATTCTTCGCGACGCCGGACGAGGCCGAAGCAGCCGGATTTCGGTCATGCCTTCGCTGCCGCCCTCGTGAAGCGTCGCACGCGTCCGACGTCTCCGTCGAGCGAGCACGCGATTTCCTCGACCAGCACGCGGATCGCGCGGTGTCGTTACACGAGCTGGCGCGCCACGTCAAACTGAGCCCGTCGCATCTTCAGCGTTCTTTTAAGCGGGCGACGGGCCTCTCACCGAAACAGTATCAGGACGCCCGACGCGTCAAGGAATTCAAGTCACGCCTTCGCGCCGGCGATACCGTGAGCCGCGCGACGTACGAGGCCGGCTTCGGATCGAGCAGCCGCGTCTACGAGCGTGCCGATCGCGAGCTGGGAATGACGCCGGCCGCATTCCGGCGTGGCGGCCGAGGGGTGACGATCGCGTACACCGTCGCCGTCGCTCCGGTCGGCCGGGTACTCATTGCAACGACCGAGCGTGGCGTGTGCGCCGTCGAGCTGGGAGCGACTGACGCCGAAGTACTGGACGCGCTGACCGGCGACTTTCCGCAGGCGTCGATCAAACGCGGAGGCGATGAGCATGCGGAGTGGGTCAACGCCGTCGTGAATGCGGTGCGCGATCCTCGACGCCCGATCGACGCGAGCATCCCGATCGACATGCAGGGCACCGCGTTCCAGCAGCAGGTCTGGAAGGCGCTCCGGGAGATTCCGGCCGGGGTACGCCGTTCGTACGCGGAAGTCGCGACGGCGATTGGACAGCCCAGCGCGTCGCGCGCCGTCGCGCGTGCATGCGCGACGAATCGTCTGGCGGTGATCGTTCCCTGCCATCGCGTCGTTCGTGGCGACGGGGAGCTCGCCGGCTACAAATGGGGGACCGAACGCAAGAAACACCTGTTGGACGAGGAGTCGCGATAAGCCGGTCGAGGGTGACGGGAACCTTCGTGGCGTGGTTTGGCCATCGTAGGGTGAACCCGCACGACGGTACTCTGACCATGCAATCCTTCCAACGATCGATCGCGGCCGGCGCGAGCGCCATTGCTCTCGCGCTGGCCGTTGCTTGCTCTTCGTCGCGCGCGAGCGCGCCGCCGGCTGACGGCTTGCTTCCACTAGGCAATTGGGGAGCAGACGGCGCCGGAATGATCGTGAGCGATACGGCGATGCATCTCCACGTCGGCTGCACATACGGCGACGCTTCGGGACGCATCGCGCTGAACTCGAACGGGCAGTTCGACGTCGCGGGAAGCTACATGCTCCACGCCTACCCGATCGCGGTCGGACCCGCGGTGCCGGCACGGTTCACCGGAAGACTGGACGGCAACACCGTGACGGTCACGGTAACGGTGAACGACACCGTCGCGAAGCAGACGGTGGTGAAAGGGCCGGTGACGGTAGTCTTTGGAGCAGAGGCGAAGTTGGGCCCCTGCCCCATTTGCCGGCGGCAGATCGTGACGAGGACGGCCGGACGCTAGTTCCGCCCGATCGTCTGCACGACCTTCCCGGCTTCGTCCAGGAACTCGATCTTCGGCGTTCCAAGTGAATCAACGAGCATGCGAAGCCGCGGCCGTCCATTGCGATCGCGAAGGTTGACGATCGCCGCCTTTGCCCGATCGCGACCGATGAAAACTCGTTGCGCGCTCAGTGGCACTCCGTTCCGCGGCATCTCCCACCTCGCCCGCGCGGCTCGTTGGGCCGCCGGATCGGCGATCTTGGAAATCGAATCGAGCTCCTTGACCATGTCGTAGATGTCCACGTCCGCGCGATCATTGATCGAGAAGCCCATCAAGCGCGTTCCGCTGCTGTCGTTGTAGTCCAGGTTCACCACCTGATCCTGATTGAACTGGTCGAACGACATGTGTGTCGATGCGCGATAGCCGCCGTCCGCACGCTGTTGTCCCGTGAACGTCAAACCGCCGTTCTCCGTGCCTTCGTCGTTGAAGAAGATGATTCCAGGCCGATTGCCTCCCGCATAGCCGAACGGCTTCCCCTTGTAGATCGGCCCGATCGAGCGCGGACGGTTCGAGATCACCATCCGGTACATGCCGTTTGGTTCGACGACGTTGATTCGCTCGACGTCGATTTCTTCGAACTTGGCCTTCTGTGTCGTGCGCGAAAACGCCGCGACCGAGAGAACGACGAGCAGCGTGCTGGTGACGACAGCGTAGCGCTTGAGAAAGCGGATGTCGCGTTCGATGTTCTGGCTCATGGGCTGAATGGCGAGTAAGGGCTGGTATATGCCTCTGCGCGCGTCCGCGGTAAAGGCCGCCAGCGCCTGCTACCTTGCGAACAGCCCCCCTCCCGCGTGAGTCATGCGATGCTCGATTCTCGTCACGATCCAGGTTCAGAGGGCGCCCGTCGTCGCGCGGACGAACACGTGGATGGGCGCCGTCTGGCGATCCACGGCGCCGACGTCCGCGTCGGTACCGCGGGTTGGACCGACAAGACGCTCACGGCGAGCGGCGTCTTCTATCCCTCGCAGGTGAAAACACCCGAGGATCGGCTCCGCTACTATGCGTCGCGTTTCTCTCTCGTCGAAGCCGACATGGGGTTCTACGCGATCCCCGATCGCTCCCTGACGGAGCGTTGGGTCGAACGTACTCCGGCGGATTTCGTCTTCAACGTGAAGGCGCATGCGCTCATGACCGGGCACGCGACGGACATTGCCCGTCTCCCCAAACTGCTTCAGGACGCCATTCCGCCCGAATCAGTGAAGGGCTCGCGGGTCTACGCCAAGGATCTACCACTCGAAGTTCGCGACCAAGTCTGGCGCTTGTTTCGGGACGCGATGGAGCCGCTGCACCGGACGGGAAAACTCGGCGCGATCCTTCTCCAGTTTGCTCCCTGGATTCGTCCCAATCGCTCGACGCCCCAAATGCTCGACCGGGCCCGCGCGCAACTCGGCGATCTTCCGATCGCTGTCGAATTCCGTCATCCAACATGGCTCGCGCCGCGGCTGCGCGAACGACTGTGGGCGCAGCTCCGCGACCATGATATGACCTACGTCGTCGCCGACACGCCGCCGGGGACCGAGACGAGCCTGCCGATCGTCCCGGCAATCACAACGCCCGATCTCGCGATTGTGAGGCTGCATGGTCGTCGCAGCGAGATGTGGGGCGCGCGCGAGGCGACCGTCCTCGAGAAATACCGGTACCTATACGACCGCGGCGAGCTCGAGGATTGGTTGTCGCTTATCCTGGAGCTCGCCGAGGAAGCCGAGCGCGTACACGTCGTTTTTAACAACTGCTACGCCAACTACGGAACTACGAACGCCCTCGAGATGGGCGACCTACTCGCCGAGCACGGGACGCGCGCTCAAGCGGCGAGCTTGCCTGTCGGCATCCACAAGGGATAGCCCGACGTCGCCTCTCCGACGCACTCGTACCGCGCCGGTGGGAAGCCCAATACGCCAATCTCGAGAACGTCGCCCGTATGCACGGTCACGTGATCGCCAAGTGCATCGACAGCCGCAATGAACGAGTCGCTTTCTATTACGCCGTCCTGCCGTGTGTCGATGCTGCGCACTGAAAAACTGAACTTCGACATGCGACTCCTCCGTGGATCGCTTACGGTGGGTATTACCCCGGGCGGCCTCCAGCGTTCGAAGGACGGGTCCTAGGTCCTAGATCCTGGATCCCAGTGAACTGCGCTTGCGACGTTTCCACCTAGGATCTAGGACCCAGGATCTAGGATCTCGTCTGGCACCTGCCTAGCCCATCACGGTATTACTCCTAGACTTAGGAAGCCGCCACAAAGGAACCCGACTCCTCCCATGCGCTCTTTCCTCGCCCCGCTCACGGCCGCCCTCCTCGCCGCACCACTCGCCGCACAGCAGAAGCATCCGATCACGTTCGACGACTTTGCCGCGGTGCGCGCCGTCGGCGATCCTCAATTGTCTCCTGATGGAAAAGTCGTGCTGTACTCCGTGCGCACGACCGACGTTTCGAAGAACACGCGGGCGTCGCACACCGTGAGCGTGCCCATCGGCGGCGGTGCCGCTCAGGCGTTTCCAGCCAACGCGGCGGACGTCGCGGCCACGGAAGCCCGCTGGTCGCCGGACGGCAAGTACGTCGCGTTCATCGCCGGCGGACAACTCTGGATCGCGGAACCATCCGGCGCGGGTCGCAAACAGCTCACACATCTGAACGGCGGAGCCACCGGTCCGGTTTGGTCGCCGACCAGCGACCGTATCGCATTCACGTCGGCCGTCTATCCCGAGTGCTCGAACGACGCGTGCAATGCGGCCAAAGAGAAGGCCGCGGCCGACAACAAGGTGAAAGCGCACATCGCCGACCAGCTCATGTTCCGTCACTGGAACGCGTGGGACGAGGGGACGCGCTCGCATCTGTTTGTTGTCGGCATCGACGGCAGTGCGCCGCGTGATCTGATTTCCGGCGCGAAGTACGACGTGCCGCCCGGCCCGTTCGGCGGCAGCGAGGGTTACGGCTGGTCGCCCGACGGCCGCGAGCTCGCGTATACGGCGAAGGACCAAGGCCGCGCCGACGCGACGTCGACCGACGTCAATGTCTACACGATTTCAGCGAGCGGCGGTGCGCCGATCGTCATCACCGCGGCGAACAAGGGCGCCGATCAGAACCCGGTGTATTCGCCGGACGGGCGCTACATCGCCTACGCGTCGCAGAAGCGCGCGGGGTTCGAGTCCGATCGTTGGCGGCTCATGGTCTATAATCGGACCGATAAGACCTCGAAGGAACTCCTGCCGACCTGGGACCGGAACGCCGACGCCTATCTCTGGTCCCCCGACATGAGCGGGATTCTCGTGCAGACGACCGACGCTGGTCGCGACAAGTTGTTCCGCGCTGTCTTCGCGCGCGGCGGCAACGGACTTGGCGTCTCCGGCGTTCCGCAAATCGTCGTCGGCGATCACAACAACACCGCGTTCTCGATTTCTCGTGATGGCCGCTCGGTCGTTTGGCTTCGCGACGCGACGGAGTTCCCCGCCGAAGTCTACGTGGCGGATCTCATGGCGACCGGCGCCGCCAACGTACGCGCGCTCACGCACGAGAACGACGCACTCGTCGCGTCGCTCGCGGTGAATCCCGCCGAGGACTTTTGGTTCACGGGCGCCGCCGGTCTGAAGGTTCAGGGCTTCATCGTAAAGCCCCCGAATTGGCAACCAGGCAAGAAGTATCCGGCGATTCTCTTGATTCACGGCGGCCCGCAAGGCGCATGGCTCGACCAATGGCATGGTCGCTGGAACTATCAGATGTTCGCGACGACGGGTGCGGCGCTCGTCATCATCAATCCGCGCGGTTCGTTTGGATACGGCCAGCAGTTCGTCGACGACGTCTCGAGAGGTTGGGGCGGAAAGGTCTACACGGATCTCATGGCCGGTCTCGACGCCGCGATCGCCAAGAATCCCTGGATCGACGCCAACGCACTCGGCGCGGCGGGCGGATCGTTCGGCGGCTACATGGTGAATTGGATCGCCGGCCACACGAATCGCTTCAAGGCGCTCGTGTCGCACGCCGGTCCGTTCAACCTCGAGAACATGGCGACAGCGACGGAAGAGCTGTGGTTTCCCGACTGGGAGTACGGCGGTCCGTTCTGGGATCCGAAAGCGATGGCGAGCGAATACCGCGTTTACTCGCCGCACCTGTTCGTGAAAAACTTCAAGACGCCAACGCTGGTGACCGGCGGCGAGCTCGATTATCGCGTGCCCTATACGGAAGATGTGTCGATGTTCACGTCGCTGCAGCGCATGAACGTACCGAGCCGGCTAGTGATGTTCCCCGACGAAGGACATTGGGTACTCAAGCCGCAGAATCAGCGTCTGTGGTGGGGCGAAGTGCAGGGCTGGATGAAGAAATATCTCGAGGGCGGCCCGAAAGCCTGATCCAGTATCGCGACCGGACTGCGAATTGGGGTCTGACCCTATTTCAAGTTTTTGAAATAGGGTCAGACCCCAATTGATTTGGTACGGGGCGAAATACTATTCGCCGTACGGGACCCACACGTTCTTCACCTGCGTTGCGGCGCGCAGGAAGTCGCGCCCTTCGCCCATCGCACGATCGAGCCAGTCGCGCTCGTGCCACGTCGCCCATGTTCGCTTCATGTTCGACGCTGACGCGAGCTCGACTTGCTTGACGCCTTCGCGCTCTCCGAAATACCAGATTGCTTCGACGTCGTCGTGCTCGGCGAGCACTTTCGCCAACGCGTCCTTGTCGCCGGTCACGATGTTCACTACGCCATCCGGCACGTCCGACGTCTCGAGCACGCTGTAGAAATCGGTCGCGGCGAGCGGGTGCGGCTCTGAGGGAATGACGATTGTCGTATTGCCAGTGGCAAGGGCGGGCCCAACGAGCGAGATCATCCCGAGCAACGGATACTCGTTCGCGCAGACCACGCCGATCACGCCAATCGGCTCATTCATCGCGATGGCCACACCTCGAATCGGCACGCTGTGCACGGCGCCGTCGTACTTGTCCGCCCACGCTCCGTAGGTGAAGAGCCGCGAAATCGACGCATCGACCTCTCGGGCAGCCTGGCGCGAACCGCAGCCCGTCATCGCCGCGATTCGCCCGGCGAATTCCTCGCCGCGCGCCGACAGATTCTCGGCGATGTAGTAGAGAATCTGGCCGCGGTTGTGGCCCGTCGAGCGGCTCCAGCTCTTTGCCGCAGCATGCGCCGCCTCGACCGCGTTTCGGATGTCCTTGCGATTGCCTTCGGGCGATTCACCCACCAGCTCGCCACCGGGCCCGTAAATGCGGCG
>Ga0310812_10000537_pt1 | contig 14169 bp, 13 predicted proteins | sample NN3metagenome_FD_205747 | JGI IMG/M metagenome (GOLD analysis project Ga0310812, IMG submission 205747) | Soil microbial communities from experimental microcosm in Duke University, North Carolina, United States - NN3 | ecosystem: Engineered > Artificial ecosystem > Soil microcosm > Unclassified...
TCGTGGGGATCCCACCACCGGTGGCGAGCAGGTCCTTGGCGCCGTAGGGAATGCCGTGGAGCGGCCCGCGGTAGCGGCCCGCCGCGATCTCCTGCTCGGCGCGCCGGGCCTCGGCGAGCGCGCGCTCTCGCGTCACCGTCACGACGGCGTTGTAGCGCGGGCCGATCTTCTCGAGCCGGGCGAGAAAGATCTCAGCGAGATCCACCGGCGACACGCGCCGCGCGCGCACGTGCCCGGCCAGCTCGCGGAGCGGCATCCAGACGGGATCGATGGTCATGCCGTGGGCCGCTCGTCCCCGCGATAGGCACGGAACGGAGGCGTGGGCTCGTCCGCGTTCCCCAGGCGCACGGCGCGCACCGCGCGGGCCTGGTCCACCACGGCCTCGATCGCCCTGCGCAGGCCGTCGAGCTGTGCCGCGTTCAGGCGCGCGCCGTAGCGCGCGGTCACCAGCGCCAACAGGGCATCCACCTCGGCAGGCGCGGCCTCGCGGTCCGTCATCAGGTGTGCATACTAGGGGCCTCCGGAGACATTGTCCAGGCGGCATGGCGAGCATCGAGACCATCGAGCACCCCGACGATCCGCGGCTCGCGGACTACCGCGAGATTCGCGACGCCGCGCGCCGGCTCCGCGACGGCACGTTCATCGCCGAGGGCCGCGAGGTGGTGCGCCGGCTGCTGTCCGCGGGCCGCTATCGGGCGCGCTCCGCCTTGCTCACGCCGCCCGCCCTGGACGCGCTTCGGGCGCCGCTCGAGGCGGCCGAGGTGCCGATCTATCTCGTGCGCCAGGACATCGTGAAGGCGATCGTGGGAATCGAGTTCCACCACGGCTGCCTCGCGGTGGGCGAGCGCGGCGTAGAGCCCCCGGCGGAGGCGGTGCTCGTGGAGGCGCGCGGCGCCCCGGTGGTCGTGCTCGAGGATCTGGGCGACGCGAGCAACGTGGGCGCGATCTTCCGCAACGCGCTCGCCCTCGGCGGGGGCGCGGCGCTGCTGTCACCGGGAACGGCGGATCCTCTGTATCGGAAAGCCATTCGCGTGTCGGCCGGCGCGGCCCTGGCCCTGCCGTTCGCCCGCCTGCCCGACTGGCCGCGCGAGCTCAAGCGCCTCCGCGACGCGGGCTATACCTTGCTCGCCCTGACTCCGCGGACGGAGGCGCGGGATATCGGCGCGGCGCGCGCGCAGCTCTCACCCACCGCGCGCGTCGCCCTCATGCTGGGCACCGAGGGACGCGGCCTCACCGAGGACGCGCTCGCCGCCGCCGATCTCCAGGTGCGCATCCCGATGGCAGCGGGGATGGACTCGCTCAACGTGGCGACGGCCGCCGCGGTGGCGCTGCACGTCCTGTCGAGTTCCTAGACGCCCGCCGCCGGTGCGGCGCCGACCAGGGTGCGCGCGAGCTCGATCTCCCCGAAGTGGGTCATGCCGTGCGTGAGGCACACCGTGCCCAGCGCGACGATGCCCGGCATCTCGCCAAGCGGCTTCACCATGATGGTCTTGCCCAGGACCGTGTCACGGTCGGGCCGGGCCAGGAGCTCGTCGGTGCTCGCCCACACCCTCGCCACGTAGTCCTTGAACAGGGCGAGGTCCTTGATGCGCAGCCCCTGCGCTTCTGCGACCGTCATGCCCGTCCCCTGAGCCACCGGCGGCAGGCCGAGCTTCTCCGCGTAGCCTCCTTCGCCCCATACCGTCGGCCGCCGGTCCTGGAGGAGGTAGCGGACCACATTGTCCTCGGTGCGCGCGTAGTGCCAGAGGCCCCACGCGATGGTGTTGGCCTTGGGATGCCCTGCCGGGACGGCGTGGAGCTGCTCGGGCGTGAGGTCGGCGAGCGACTTGTCGAGCGAGGCGTGAAGGCGCTTGAGACCGAGCTGGATGAACTCGACGGCGCTGAGCATAGGGGCCCCCTCCCGGTGGGCGCGGCCATGATAGCCTAGCCGGGCTCGGCGAAAGGAGAGGCCATGCGGATCGGGATCATCGGGGCGGGCGCGATCGGGTGCGTGGTGGGTGGGCTGCTCGCGAAGGCGGGCGAGGACATCACGCTGGTGGATCAGTGGCCGGAGCACGTGGAGACGATGCGCGCCAAGGGGCTGCGCCTCTCCGGCACCTGCGGCGAACACGTGGTGCCGGTGCGCGCGCTCCACATCCATGAGCTCCAGCAGGTGGCCGAGCCTTTCGACGCGGTGTTCGTGGCCGTGAAGTCGTATGACACGGAGTGGGCCACGGCGATGGGCGTCGCGTATCTCAAGCCGGATGGCGTGGTGGTGGATTTCCAGAACGGCATCAACGATCACCGGGTGGCCGCGGTGGCGGGGCGCGAGCGCACGCTCGGCTGCGTGATCCTCATCAGCGCGGGGATGTACGAGCCCGGCCACGCCATGCGCACGGACGCGGGCAAGTCGGCCTTCAAGATCGGCGAGCACGACGGGCGCATCACGCCGCGCGCCCAGCGGCTCGCGCAGATGCTGTCCGCCATCGCGCCCGCGGAGGCTACCGCCAATCTCTGGGGCGAGCGTTGGTCGAAGCTGGCGCTGAACTGCATGGTGAACCCGGTATCGGCGCTCTCCGGGTACGGCACCGCGGAGGTGCGCCTCGATCCCGCGATGCGCCGCCTCGCCGTGTTCCTGGGCGCCGAGGCCATCACGGTGGGTCGCGCGACGGGCTTCGAGGTGGAGCCCATCTGGGGCATCGCGACCCAGCGCTTCGTCGACGCCGCCGCCGGCAAGGGCCTGGCCGAGGTGGAGGCCGCGGTGTCCGCGGACGCCCCGAGCCGCCGAGGGGGCCGCCCGTCCATGCTGCAGGATGTGATGCGCGGGCGCCGCACCGAGGTCGAGCATCTCAACGGTTACGTCGCCAACGAAGGCCAGCGCCTCGGCGTCCCCGCGCCGCTCAACGCGGCGGTGGTGGAGGTGTTCCGCGCCCACGGCGCCACCGTAAAGCCGGATCCGGCGCATCTCGAGCCGCTCTATCGCCTCATCCCCGGCGGGGTGCCGCGCGCATGAAGATCGCCGCGATCGAGACCCTTCACGCCGACGGCGGCTGGCGCAACTTCGACTTCGTCAAGCTGACGACGGACTCTGGCATCGTGGGCTGGAGCGAATACAACGAGAACTTCGGGGGGCCCGGGGGCGTGACCGGGATGATCGAGGCGCTCACGGCGTCCCTGCTCGGCAAGGACGCCCGCGCGTGGGAGGCGCAGGTGGCGCTCATGTACGCGCTGCGCCGCCAGGCCACGGGCGGCGTGGTGCAGCAGGCCATCGGCGCCATCGAGAACGCGCTGCTGGACGCCAAGGCTCGCGCCCTCGGGATCCCGGTATACGAATTGCTCGGCGGGCCCCTGCGCGAGCGCATCCGCCTCTACTGGTCCCACTGCGCGACCTATCGCGTCGGCACCCGCGCGAAGGACATGCAGCTCCCGCCCATCCACACGCTGGACGACATCGTGCAGATGGGCAAGGAGGTGGCCGCCAAGGGCTTTACCGCCCTCAAGACAAATGTCTTGCTGCTCGGGGACCACGCGTCGGGCTACGTGCCGGGGTTCGCCCGGAGCGCGGGGTTCCCGGAGCTCAACGCGGACCGCCATATCCAGCGGGCGATCCGCGAGCAGCTCGCCGCCTTCCGCGAGGGGACCGGGCCTGACATGGACATCCTGGTGGACCTCAACTTCAACTACAAGACGGAGGGCTTCCTCGCCATGGCGCGCGCCATGGAACCCTTCGACCTCTTCTGGGTGGAGATGGACACGCGCGATGCACGGTCCCTCCACTACGTGCGCAGCCGCACCAAGATTCCCGTGGCCTCCTGCGAGTGTCTGTTCGGCCGGCGCGACTATCGCCCGTTCTTCGAGCATCAGTCCGTGGACGTGGCCATCGTGGACACACCCTGGAACGGCGTGGCCGAGGGCCTCAAGATCGCGACCATGGCGGAGGCTTACGAGGTGAACGTGGCTCCGCACAACTTCTACGGCCATCTCGCGACCATGATGAACGCCCACTGGAGCGCGGTGGTGCCGAACCTTCGCATCATGGAGATCGACCCCGACGTGGTGCCCTGGTACCACGACCTGGTGACGGTGAAGCCGGATATCAAGGACGGCTATCTCACCATCCCGCGCGGCCCCGGCTGGGGCACCGAAGTGAACGAGGCGGCGGTGCGGACGCATCCGGGACGCTGATCCACGAATGATAGAATTCCACCGATGATCGACAGCGCCTCGCCCACGCCCACCCCGGGCAAGCACTTCATCCATCAGGCGGTCACGGAGGACAACCGCACGGGCCGCTTCGGCGGCCGCGTGATCACCCGCTTTCCGCCCGAGCCGAACGGCTATCTCCACATCGGCCACGCCAAGAGCATCTGCCTCAACTTCGGCCTGGCGCGCGACTTCGGCGGCACGTGCCATCTCCGCTTCGACGACACCAATCCCACGAAGGAGAGCGTGGAGTACGTCGAGTCGATCATGGCCGACGTGCACTGGCTGGGCTTCGACTGGGGCAAGAACCTCTTCTACGCCTCCGACTACTTCGAGCAGCTCTATCAGTGGGCGGAGGACCTGATCGGCAAGGGCCTCGCCTACGTCGACGATCTCACGCCGGACCAGATGCGGGAGTATCGCGGCACCCTGACCGAGGCCGGCCGCCCGAGCCCCTTCCGCGCCCGCTCGGTGGAGGAGAATCTCGACCTCTTCCGCCGTATGCGCGCGGGCGAGTTCGAGGACGGGACGAAAACATTGCGCGCGAAGATCGACATGGCCTCGCCCAACGTGAACATGCGCGACCCCGTCATGTACCGGATCCGCCGCGCGCCCCATCACCGGACCGAGAATCGGTGGTGCATCTACCCCATGTACGACTGGGCGCACGGCCTCTCGGACTCCATCGAGCGCATCACGCACTCCATCTGCACGTTGGAGTACGAGGACCACCGCCCGCTCTACGACTGGTACATCGAGGCGGTCGGCGTCTATCACCCGCAGCAGATCGAGTTCGCGCGGCTCAACCTCTCCCATACCGTCATGAGCAAGCGGCGCCTGCTCGAACTGGTGGAGGGCCGTCACGTCTCCGGCTGGGACGATCCCCGCATGCCGACCATTGCCGGTCTGCGGCGGCGTGGCTACACGCCGGAGGCCATCCGCGACTTCTGCGACCGCATCGGCGTGGCCAAGGCCGACAGCATGGTGGACGTGGCGCTCCTCGAACACTGCATCCGCGAGGATCTCAACCGCCGCGCCAACCGCGTGATGGCGGTGCTTCGCCCGCTGCGCCTGGTCATCGAGAACTACCCCGAAGGCCAGGTCGAGGAGCTGGATGCAGTGAACAATCCCGAGGATCCCGCGGCGGGCACGCGCAAGCTCCCCTTCTCGCGCGTCCTCTACATCGAGGCGGACGACTTCCGCGAGGATCCGCCGAAGAAGTACTTCCGTCTCTCGCCGGGCGCGGAAGTGCGCCTGCGCTACGGCTACTTCGTGCGCTGCACCGGGGTCACCAAGGACCCGAGCGGACAGGTCACCGAGGTGCGCTGCACCTACGACCCCGCCACCCGCGGCGGTGACGCACCGGACGGCCGGCGCGTGAAGGGCACCATCCACTGGGTCTCGGCCCGGCACGCGATCCCCGCCGAGGTACGCCTCTACGACCATCTCTTCGCCAAGGCCAACCCCTCCGACGACAAGGACGGCCTCGACTGGAAGGCGCACCTGAACCCGGCCTCGCTCGAGCGCGTCCCCGACGCCAAGGTGGAGCCCGGGCTCGCCGGCGCCAAGCCGGGCACGCGCTATCAGTTCGAGCGCGTGGGCTACTTCACGGTCGATCCGGATTCGCGGAAGGGCGGGCTCGTGTTCAACCGGACCGTCGGCCTGCGGGACACCTGGGCCAAGATCGAGAAGAGCGGCGGGTGAAATAGCCCCTCACCCTGCCCTCCCCTCGGGAGAGGGAGAGGGCTGGGGTGAGGGGGGTGTCGCGGGCTAGAAGCTCAGCGGATCGGTCAGGCGCACCCAGCGCCCGCCCTTGACCTGGGCGAGGAACGACGAGTTCGCGCCCTGATGCTTGTCGGGGCCGAAGCTCACCTCGGGGCCGTGGAAGATGTCGTGGTAGCCCTTGATGGACTCCATGGCCTTCACGAAGTTCTCCGTCGTCAGCTCGGGCCCGGTCTTCTCGATCGCCGTCACCGTCAGATCCGCGGCCACGTGGCCATAGATCGCGCCGATGTTGGGATCAACCTTGTAGCGCTCCTTGTAGCGATCGAACCAGGCCTGCGCCTGGGGCGAGAGCGTGTCCCGGTACGGCATGGCGGTGAGGCCCATGGCGTAGAAGCCCTCGGTGACCCCGCCCTGCGCCGCCGCGACGAAGAGGTCGTAGGAGGCCGCCGAGCCGAGGAAGTCCACGTCCGTCCATCCCATCTTGCGGGCGGTCGCGTACGGGACGATCGAGTCGCGCACGATGGTGCCCAACACCACCAGGTCGCAGTTGGCGGCCTTCAGCTTGGTGACCTGGGCGGTGAAATCCTGGTCGGTCGGCTTGTGCGCGGTCGCTTCGAGGATCTTGAGCTTCATCTTGTCGGCCTGCACCTGCACACCGTCCAGCACTTCCTTGCCGAAGTCGGTGTCCTGATACATCACGCAGAGGGCCTTCTTGCCCTTCTTCGTGACGAAGTAGTTGATGCCGGCGCGGACCTGGTCCACGTAGCTGGCCGCCCCGTAGAACTTGAGCTTGTGGAAGGGCTCGTACATCGAGCGGGCCGCGGAGAGCGGGAAGAGATTCGGCACCCCCGCGTCGAACTGATCCTTGAAGAGGGCGTTGTTCATCGGCGTCCCGAGCCCCGCTACCATCGCGAAGATCTTGTCGCGGTTGATGAGCTTGGCGCCGGCCTGGACGGCCCGCGGCACCTGGTACTGGGTGTCCTCGACGATCAACTTGATCTTCCGCCCGTGGATGCCGCCCGCCTCGTTGGCCTCGTCGAAGCGCATCTTCACCGCGTTCGACGACGACACGCCGTAGGTGGCGGCGGGTCCGGAGAGATCGGTGTGCATGCCGAGCACGATCTCGGTCTTGGTGACCCCGCGCGTCTCCTTCTGCGCGGTCGCCACCCCCGCGATCGCTACCGCGGCGGCCAGCACGCTCACTGCCAGTAGTCGCTTCATGCCCCGCTCCTTTCGTACATGCCGTCGATCAGGCCCTTGTACTTCACGTTGACGTACGCACGCTTCAGCTTCATGGTGGGTGTGAGCTCCTCGTCCTCCGGGGTGAGGAGCTGCTCGATGAGCCGGAACGTCTTGATGGTTTCCACCCTCGCCAGCTGCTTGTTGACCCGCTCGATCTCGCCGCGGATGAGCTCCTGCACCTCGGGGGCCCGGCACAGCGACGCGAAGTTGCTGAACGGGACATTCCGCTCCTGGGCGTACTGGGCCACCGTCTCGTGGTCGATCATGACCAGGCAGGAGAGGAACTTCCGCCGGTCGCCGATCACCACTGCGTCGGAGATGTAGGGCGAGAACTTGAGCTGGTTCTCGATCTCGGACGGCGTCACGTTCTTCCCGCCCGCGGTGATGATGATGTCCTTCATGCGGTCGGTGATGCGCACGTAGCCGTCGGCGTCCATCGTGCCCACGTCGCCCGTGCGGAGCCAGCCGTCCACGATGGTCTCCGCGGTCTTCTCGGGCTTTCCGTAGTAGCCCATGAATACGTGCGGGCCCTTCAGCAGGATCTCCCCGTCGGGCGAGAGGCGCACCTCGGTGCCCGGCCGCGCCACCCCCACCGAGCCGAGCTTCATGCGGTCGGGGGGCATCGCGGTGGCGAGGCCCGTGTTCTCGGTCTGGCCGTAGACCTCGATCATGTTGATGCCGAGGGCCAGGTACCAGCGGATCAGGTCGGGCGCGATGGGCGCGGCGCCGGTGGCGGCGCCCCGCGCGCGGTGGAGCCCGATCGAGCGCTTCACGTTGTCGAGCACGAGGAAGTCGGCGGCCCGGAAGGCCAGGCGCTGGAGGAGCGAGGGCGTCCGGCCGGCGATCTTCCGGTCGGCGACGCCGAGCCCCACGCGCATCGCCGCCTCGTAGGCGGTGCGGCCGAGCCAGGTGGCGTCGCGCATGCGGAGGGCCACGCCCGAGTAGAACTTCTCCCAGATGCGCGGCACCGCGAAGAAGAGCGCGGGCGCCACCTCCCGGATGTTCTCCGGCACAGTGTCGACGCTCTCGGCGAAGTTCACCGTGGAGCCGGTGTAGAGCGGGTTGAACACGGTGAAGGTCCGCTCGGCGACGTGGCAGAGGGGGAGGAACGAGAGCTGCTGATCCCCCTCCCCCAGCGGCACGATGAAGTCCGCGTATGCCAGCTGGAAGAGGATGTTCCGATGGCTCAGCATCGCGCCCTTCGGGGGGCCGGTGGTACCCGAGGTGTAGACCAGGATCGCGAGGTCCTCGGGCTGGGCGATCTCGACCATCTGGTCGAAGGCTCCCGGGTGCTCCCGGTCGTACTGCTCGCCCAAGGTCAGCAGCGCCTCGAAGGACATCACCTGCTCGTCGCGGAAGCCGTGGAGACCCTCCATGTCGTAGACGATGATCTTCACGAGCGCAGGGCAGCGGCCGCGTACCGCGAGAATCTTGTCGAGCTGCTCCTCGTTCTCCGCGAAGAAGAAGCGGGTGCCGCTGTCGTTGACGATGTACTCGATCTGCTTGGCGGAGTCGGTGGTGTAGATGCCGTTGGGCACGCCGGCCACCGACATGACGCCGAGGTCGGTGTAGAGCCACTCCGGCATGTTGTCGGCGACGATCGACACCACGTCGCGCGGGCGGAGGCCGAGGGCCACCAGCCCCAGCCCCACGCGTTTGGCGTGCTCGCCGTACTCGCGCCAGGAGATGCCGCGCCAGATGCCGAGATGCTTCTCGCGCATGGCGACACGGTCGCCGCGCTCGCGCACCACGTGGCGGAAGAGCCGCGGGAGGGTGTCCTGGCCGTGAACGAGAGCGGGCGCCTTCGCGGGAGCGGCGGTCCGGCCGGGCTCGGTGCTCAGCGCCATGTCTTCTTCCTCTTCCAGCGGCGTGTGCCGCGGATGCTCGATTCCTTCAAGCCCAGGTAGAACTCGCGGATGTCGTCCTTCTGGAGGAGCCGCTCGCACGTGTCTTCCATGACGATGCGGCCCAGCTCCAGGACGTAGCCGTAGTCGGCGGTGTGGAGCGCGATGCTGGCATTCTGCTCCACCACCAGCACGGTCACGCCCTGCTCGCGGTTGATGCGCTGGATGATCTCGAAGATGTCCTTCACCAGCTTGGGCGCCAGCCCCAGCGACGGCTCGTCGAGCAGCATCACCTTGGGCCGAGCCATCAGCGCCCGCGCGATGGCCAGCATCTGCTGCTCGCCGCCCGAGAGCTGCCCTGCCCGCTGCTCGGCGCGGGACTTGAGCACGGGGAAGTACTGGTACACGGTCTCGAGGTCGCGGGCGACGCCGTCGGCGTCCTTCCGCGCGTACGCCCCCATCCGGAGGTTCTCTCGAACAGACAGCAAGGGGAAGACCTCGCGCCCTTCGGGCACGTGGCTCAGCCCCCGCCGGGCGATGCGGTCAGGATCCAGCCCCTGGATCGGACGGCCTTCGAGGGTGACGGTACCCTTCTGCGGGTCCATGACCCCGGACACGGTCTTCAAGATGGTGGACTTCCCCGCTCCGTTCGCGCCCAGGATGGTGACGATGGCCCCCGCCGGCACGCTGAAGCTCACGCCGCGCAGGGCCATGATGGGCCCGTAGAAGGTTTCGACATTGTTGACGGTGAGCAGCGCGTCCGCCACGTCAGCCTCCGAGATACGCCTTGATGACGTCGGGATGCGACTGCACCTCCTGGCACGTCCCGCACGCGACGACGCGACCGTAGTTGAGCGCGAGCACGCGATCGGACACCGCGCCCACCAGGCTCATGTCGTGCTCGACCATCAGCACGGTGACGCCGAGGAGGGCGCGGATGTCCTGGATCCAGAACGCCATGTCCGCCGTCTCCTCCACGCTGAGCCCGGACGAGGGCTCGTCGAGAAGGAGCAGCGACGGCTCGGTGCAGAGGGCGCGGCCCATCTCCACGACTTTCCGGACGCCGTAGGGCAGATTCACCACCAGGCTCTCGCGATAGGGCTGGAGGTCCAAGAAGTCGATCACCTTCTCCGCCGCCTCGCGATGGGCGCGCTCGCGCGCGCGCACCGCGGGAAGGAAGAAGAGCTCCTGCCCGAAGTGGGGCTTGGCGTGGGCGTGCCGCCCCAGCAGCAGGTTGTCGAGCACGGTCGTGTGCTCGAACAACTCGATGTTCTGGAACGTGCGCGCGATGCCGCGACGGGCGATCCCGTGGGGCGCGACCTGCGTGATGTCCTCGTCCTTGAAGAGGAGGCGCCCCTGCGTGGGGTCGTAGATGCGGGAGATCAGGTTGAAGATGGTGGTCTTGCCCGCCCCGTTGGGGCCGATGATCGTGAACACCTCGCCGCGCGCGACCTCGAAGCTCACGTCATCCACGGCGCGAATGCCTCCGAAGTGCATCGCCAGGCCGTCGGCCGCGAAGAAGCTCACCGGAGCCGCTCCGAGCGCATGTAGGTCTTCTGGCGGCGGAAGGTGGCGCGCTTGTAGAGCGGGAACGTGCTGAAGAACACCTGGAGCTTTCGCCACCGCCCGTAGATGCCCAGTGGCTCGAAGAGGATGAAGAGCACCAGGATGAAGCCGAAGATCCCCGGCTCGAGCCCCGGCTGTTTCACGAAGCGATCGATGGCGAGATAGACGGCATTGCCCGCGTCCTTGCCGAACGCCGCGGCGGCCTGCCCCGCCCACTGCGGCACGTTGTCGCGCGCCTCGGAGATCAGCACCGGCAGCAGCGCCACGAACACCGCGCCGTAGAGCGCGCCGTGGAGGCTGCCCAGCCCGCCCACCACGACCATCAGGAGGAACTGGATGGAGAGCAGCACGGTGAAGATGTCGGGCGCGAGGAAGCCGATCTTGTGGGCGAAGACCGCGCCCGCCGCGCCCATGAGTCCGGCCGAGTAGGCGAAGGCCATGGTCTTGTAGCGCGCGAGGTGCACGCCCATGGACTGCGCGGCGATCTCGCTGTCGCGGATGGCCACCCAGGCGCGCCCGGTGGGCGCGCGCAGGATATTGGTGGTGAGCCACAGGGCGACCACGAGCATCGCGAGGCAGAGAAAGTAGAAGGCGGTGTCCGAGGCGAGCGAGACGCCGAAGATGACGGGCTTGTCCACCGGCCGGCCCTTGAGCCCGTGGGTCACGCCCTCCCAGCGCGCGAACACCTCCTGGATGATCAGCGCGAAGGCGAGCGTGGCGATGGTGAGATAGACGCCGGTCATGCGGAGCGCGGGGAGTCCGACCAGCACGCCCGCGGCCGCGGTGAGCAGCGCGGCCAGCACCACGGACACGACCCAGGGGAGGCCCAGGTCCTGGAGGAAGTAGACATGGGCGTAGGCGCCGATGCCCAGGAAGGCGGCGTGGCCCAGGCTCACGAGGCCCGTGTACCCCGCGAGCACCATCAGGGAGATGCCGCAGATTCCGTAGACGAAGACCAGGCTGATGTCGGTGAGGAAGGCCGGCACCGCCCACGGCAGCAGGATCACGCCCGCCAGGAGGGCCGCGTACCACCGGCGCTGGATCGGATCCCGGAAGAGTCCGAGGTCCTGATCGTAGGAGGTCTTGAAGGGAATGCGCACGCGCTCAGACCTTCTTTCGGCCCACCGTCCCGAAAATCCCCTGCGGACGGATGGCGAGCACCAGCAGCAGGATGACGTAGGCCGCCACGTCCTTGAACCCGAGCGGCAGATAGGCCCCCGAGAAGAGCTCGATGAGGCCGATGGTGATGCCGCCCACCAGCGCCCCCGGGATCGAGCCGAAGCCACCCAGCACGGCCGCGGCGAAGGCCTTGAGGCCGATGAAGCCGAGATTGATGTCGATCAGCGAGACCGGGGCGAGCAGCACCCCCGCAATCGCGGCCACCCCCGCGGAGATGGCCCAGATCAGCGAGAACATCCGCTTGACCGGGATACCCATGTAATACGCGGCGAGCTGATTCTGCGAGGCGGCCTGCATCGCCACCCCCACCCGCGAGTAGGTGAAGAAGGCGTAGAGCACCGCGCACAGGACCACGGTGCCCACGATGATCGCTAGATACTCGTGGCTCACGCTCACGCCGGCCAGACGCGTGGTCTGGGCGCTGAACGGCGTGGGCAAGGTGTAGATCTCCGAGCCCCAGGTGATCGAGGCGAAGCTTCGGAACATGGCGCCGAGGCCGATGGTGAGCATGACGACCGCGAACTGAGGCTGGCCGATGACGCGGCGGAGCACGGTGGCGTCGAGGGCGGCGCCGAAGAGCCCGACGATGGCCACGGCCAGCGCGAAGGCCACCCAGTACCCCACCCCGTACCAGACCACGAACATGTAGCAGACGAAGGCGCCCAGCATGAGCAGGTCGCCCTGGGCGAAGTTGACCAGCTCGGTGGCCTTGTAGATCAGGACGAAGCCCAGGGCCACCAGGCCGTAGATGCAGCCCACGGCGAGGCCGTTCAGGGCGAGCTGCAAAATGGTCTCCAGGCGCGGCCCCCCCGGGACAGTGGCATCACGCCCGCCGCGGCCATGCCATCGCGGCGTGACGGTAGTGGGATGCGTTATATCACAATGCCGCGGCGCCTCAGACCCGCCCGATTTCCCCCGCCCCCAGGCTGTCGCCAAGGTCGAGCCCGGCCGCACCCGCCGCGGCATAGTGGGCGGCCGCCGCCTCGACCCCGGCGCCGGCCTCGGCCTTCCACCCCTCGCGACGCAGCACCTGCTCCAGCGCGGCCAGGCAGAGCAGCACGTTCTCGCGGCGGGCCGAGTGGCCCATGGTGCCGATACGCCAGATCCGGCCCTGCAGGGGACCGAAGGCCGCGCCGATCTCGAGGTTGAAGTCCTCGATGAGCCGTCCGCGCACGCGCACGTCGTCCACGCCGTCGGGGATCGCCACCGGCGTGATGAACGGAAGGCGGCGCGCGGGTGGCTCTGCCCCGAAGAGCGTGAGGCCCATGGCGGCCAGCCCGGCGCGCAAGGCCTCCCCGTGGAGACGATGGCGGGCGAAGCGCGCGGCCAGCCCCTCGTCTTGGATCGCCTGCAGCGCCGCGCGGAGGCCGTAGACCATGGTCGTGGGTGCGGTGTGGTGGTTGAAGCGCTGGGGACTCCAGTAGCGCGCAAGCTGGATCAGGTCGAGGTAGTTGCTCTGCGGGCGCGTGCGCCGCGCGGCGAGCACGGCTTCCGCGCGGGTGTTGTAGGTGACGGGCGCCAGGCCCGAGGGGCACGAGAGGCACTTCTGCGTGCCCGCGACCATCACGTCCACGCCCCAGGCGTCCGTGTCCACGGAACAGCCGCCGAGGGTGACGACCGCGTCGGCCATCAGGAGGCTATCGTGCGCGCGGGCGAGCCGCGCGATCTCCGCCAGCGGCTGCAGCACGCCGGTGGAGGTCTCCCCGTGGATCAGCGCGACCAGGCGCGTGCGCCCACCGGCCAGCGCGGCGGCGATCGCGTCCGGTTCGATGGCGCGTCCCCACTCCGCGCGCACCGGCACCACCTCGGCGCCGCAACGTTCGGCGATCTCCATCAGCAGCAGGCCGAAGCGCCCGCATTCGCCGACCACCACGCGATCGCCCGGCTCCACGAGCGAGACGATGGCCGCCTCGAGCCCCGCGCGCCCGGTCCCGGGCACGGGGAATGCGCGCGCATTCCCCGTCTGGAAGGCGAAGCGCGTGAGCGCCATCACCTCGTTCATGATCGCGGTGAAGTCCGGGTCGAACTGGCCCAGAAGCGGCGCCGCCATGGCCTGGAGGACGCGCGGATCGGCCATGGTCGGGCCCGGGCCCATCAGCACGCGTGAGGTCATGGGCGAGACTCTACTAAGATCGCCTGCCATGGGGAAGCCGCTCGGCCGGCCCACGCGGGGCAAGACCGCTCCGAATCGCCTGCGGAAGACGGATACCTTTCTGGCCGTCGCGTTCCCCGCCCTCGTGCGCCATCTGCGAGGCCTCTACGTGGATCTGGGGTATGGCGCGTATCCCGTGACCACCGCGGAGACCTGGCGGCGCCTGCGGCGTCTCGACCCGCGAGCGCGGGTGCTGGGGGTGGAGATCGATCCCGCGCGCGTGGCGGAGGCGCAGCCCCACGCGGCGCCCGGGCTCGAGTTCCGCCATGGCGGCTTCGA
>Ga0310812_10000540_pt1 | contig 14119 bp, 11 predicted proteins | sample NN3metagenome_FD_205747 | JGI IMG/M metagenome (GOLD analysis project Ga0310812, IMG submission 205747) | Soil microbial communities from experimental microcosm in Duke University, North Carolina, United States - NN3 | ecosystem: Engineered > Artificial ecosystem > Soil microcosm > Unclassified...
GACGCCTTCAACCACGCGCCCGCGCAGATCATGATGAACACGGGCGCGCAGCAGTTCGGCCGCCCGAGCATGGGCGCCTGGGTGACTTACGGGCTGGGCAGCGAGTCGCGCGACCTGCCGGGCTTCGTCGTCTTCAGTTCCGGCAAGAAGGGCCCGAGCGGCGGCAACTCCAACTGGGGCTCCGGTTTCCTTCCGTCGGTCTACCAGGGCGTGCAGTTCCGCGGCACCGGCGACCCGGTGCTCTACCTCTCCAACCCGCCCGGCGTCGACGCCGAGCTCCAGCGCGATTCGCTGGACGCGGTGAAGAAGCTGAACGAGGAGCGCCTCGACGTGGTGGGCGATCCCGAAATCGCGACGCGAATCAACTCCTTCGAGATGGCGTTCCGGATGCAGTCGAGCGCGCCGGAGCTCATGGACCTCACGAAGGAGTCCAAGGAGACCCTGGAGATGTACGGAGCGCAGCCCGGGAAGTCGTCCTTCGCCAACAACTGCCTGCTGGCGCGGCGCCTGGTGGAGCGCGGCGTGCGCTTCGTCCAGCTCTTCCACGAAGCCTGGGACCAGCACGGCAACCTGGTGAAGGACCTCCGGAAGAACTGCGAGGACACCGACCGCGCCTGCGCGGCGCTGGTCAAGGACCTGAAACAGCGGGGCCTGCTCGACGAGACGCTGGTCATCTGGGGCGGCGAGTTCGGCCGCACCCCGATGGTCCAGGGCGGCGACGACGGCCGCGACCACCATCCCAACGCCTTCTCGATGTGGTTCGCCGGCGGCGGCATGAAGCCCGGCTTCGTGCTCGGCGAGACCGACGACTTCGCCTTCAACGCGGTGAAGGACAAGGTCCACGTGCACGACCTGAACGCGACGCTGCTGCACCTGCTCGGATTCGACCACACGAAGCTGACGTACCGCTTCCAGGGCCGCGACTTCCGCCTGACGGACGTCCACGGAAACGTGGTGAAGCAGCTGCTCGCATAAGCTAAGCTCCTCAGGATGACCGGTTGTCGGCCCTCCTGCGCAGCCTGCTGCATCGCGCCGTCCATCTCCTCCCCGATCCCGGGCATGCCCGGCGGGAAGCCGGCGGGCGTCCGCTGCGTGCAGCTGAGCGACGACGATCGCTGCCTCCTCTTCGGCAAGCCGGAGCGGCCGCGCGTCTGCGTCGAGCTGCGCCCGACCGAGGAGATGTGCGGCGGCTCGCGCGCCGAAGCGATCGCCTTCCTGGATCGCCTCGAGCGGATCACCCAACCCTGAAGCGCTAGAACGCAGAATTCTCGCCGGCAACTTCAGCACCTTCCGGCTACAGAAAGTGTGAGCAGAATCCGGTTAAAATCCCGGCGGCGGCGGTGCTGATCCTCCAGGAAGGTGACGATGGATCTGGAACAGCGAGCGGCACAGTTCTTCCGCTCTATCCCAGCCCTGACCTGGCGGATCACGTCATTTGCCCTCACGTTACAAATCGTGACATGGCGTTATGGAATGTTGTGGGGTTCGGGACACGCGGACCGGCGTCGTGGCCGGGTGTCGGCGGGCACCACGGATGGGAGCGGCGGACGATCCACATCGGAGGCAACCGTGAGCAGAATCACCCTCCTCGGCGCAGTCGTCCTCTCTATATCGATCGGGCCGGCCGCCGCTCAGGAGCGCGAACGCCCGCTATACCGCACCTCGTACCGCATCATCGACATCCACCACCACTGCGACGTGCCCGACCCGGACACCTGGCGCATCCGGGTCGAGATGCTCGACCGTGCCGGCGTGAGCGCCGTGGCGAACCTCGACGCGGGCCGGGTCGACGGGACGCTACCAGGCTGGCTCGATCTCCAAAAAGCCAGCCCGGGCCGCGTGTTCCAATTCCCGAAGTTCTCGAAGAAGGACTTTGAAGGCATGCAGGATCCGGCGTTCTTCGACGGTCTCGTGAAGGAACTCCGGCGCGCCGCCGAGCGCGGCGCCCGCGGCATCAAGATCTGGAAGGACCTCGGAATGTTCATCCGCGACGGTTCCGGCAAGCTTCTCCGCATCGACGACCCGCGCCTCGACCCCTTCTGGAAGACGTGCGGCGAACTGGGTCTGGTCGTATTCATGCACTCGGCCGATCCGCGCGAGTACTGGTACCCGATCACTTATGACAGCCTTCACTATGGCCGGTCCGAAGAAGATCAGTACTACAATATTCCCGGAATGCCGACCTGGGAGGAACTCATCGCCCAGCGCGACGCCGTCGTCGCGAAGCACCCGAAAACCGTCTTCATCGGCGCCCACTTCGCCAGCACCCAGGATCTCGCGGGGCTCGCCGAGCGGCTGGATCGGTATCCGAACCTCTACACCGAGTGCGGCGCGCGGATGCGGATGCTGGGCCGCATCCACCCCAAGGCCGTGCGCGATTTCTTCACGAAGTACCAGGACCGCATCCTGTTCGGCACCGACATCGGAGGGCTCCTGGCCGCCCGAAAAACGAAGAGCCAGAACTGGCTGGTGTACGGCGTGGACGACCCGGACCTGCCCAAGATCGATGTGAGGGATGTCGAGGCGATCCGGCGATGGCAGGACCGTCAGGTACTCTCCTACAGCCGACACTTTGAGTATTTCGAAACGGACCGCGCCGACCTCCCAGCGCCCGGAGGAGAGTGGCCACGGCTGTCGGGCGTGAAGTTGCCTCCCGACATCCTGGAGAAGTTTTATCACGGGAATGCCGAGCGGCTGGTCCCCGGTCTTGTAGCGGCGCAGAAGTGATGACGGCGTCGCGGGCGGCTGACGAAGCGATCAGGGCGGCGCCACCATCATCCCGAGCCTGACGGGAACCCCGTTTTCGACGCGGATCCTCAGTTCTGTTTCGTAACGTGACGTTACTGTGGATGATGCCCGACAACTGCCGGCGGAATCCGGTTGGCGCTTCAGGCGGGTGAGTTCGCTGGCAGAATTCCAGAACTAGTTGTAGTGGATCGGGTCGCCCTGCTCGAGGCACTTCGCAAAAAAGATCTTCGCCTTGTCCGCCTCTCCGCGGACAAGAGCCAGGGTGGCGAACGCAAAATGGGCTTCCATCCTGAGCCGCCGTGCCTTCCGCTCATCCTTCCACTCCGCGGCCTTGAGGAGATCGCTCTCGGAGATTTCGCCCAATTCGGGTGCCGTCCTTGGTGGTGATGCCGCTCATGGGAACCTCCATGGAAACAAAAACAGCCCTCCTTCCCCATTGAGCAGCCTTTTGCAGTTTCGCTGCGTCCGAGGTATGGGGGCTCCGAATCCCGGGTGGGTGGCCCCACTCCGGGATTCGAAAACCCGGCGACGTCTAGATGCGGGGCGTGGTCCGGGCGCGTTCGGCGGCCATCATGCGCTTCACCGCCACCGTCAGGTTCTGATCCGTCAGGTCGCGAAGCGACCGCTCGATCCGTTCCAAGTCTTTGGCGAGGCGCCGCTGCTCGTTGTCCCGGAAGGGCTGGGCAATGTCCTTCCCGGACATGCTGGGGCGCTGGATGAGGATGCACTCCTCCTGGGTCAGCCCGGACTGGAGGATCCACTCCAGGATGGGGCCGTCGCGGAGGTCGACCACTTTGACGTTGTTGTTCTTCCGCGCGGCCTCCTCCACCAGGTCGCCGCGGCCGGAGCGCTGGATGACCGAGGCCAGCGGACAGGGTTTTCCCCGCGCGTCCAGGATGAAGTGGCCGGGCCCGCCTTGCGGGTCCGGATTCTGGACGAAGTCCCCCGCGGTCCAGTAGGCATGCAGCCGCTGGATCATCATCTCCCGCCGGGCGCCGAGCTTCTCCCTCCAGCGGGCCTCCGAGCTCGGGGAGCGGTCGGAGGCCGATGCGGCCCGGGTCGACCCGGCCGCCACGGCCGCGGCGCAGGCCACGACCAGGAACGCGCTCAGCGCCGGCGATCGGCTCGGCGTCGACGCCAGGCGCACCCGCGCCCGGGCCGACCGCCGCAGATACTCCAAGCGGGATCCGGTGACACCCATAACTCCTCCTCAACAAATCTGCCGGGACTGAACGGACCCGCCGGGAAAAGGTTCAGGCCCCGCGATCCGCCCGTTTCATCGACGCCCCGAAGGGCTCTGATTTCATGGGGGAGAGTGGAGGACGGGGGACCCTGATCGACCTCAAAACGGAGTCATGCACCGAAGAAGCACCGGCAGGACCATCTCGAACCCCTTCGCCAAGTTCCGACGGCGCTATGTCGCCGATCTCCCCACCGTGCACGTCGCCGCCATCGACAAGGACTTTCGCATCATTTCCCACAGCTCGGCCTGGGACGATTGGCTCGGGGAGACGCCCCTGGATGGACGCGATGTCCGAGACGTCCTCGGGACCGAGGCCAGCCGGGCCTTTCGCGGCTCCTTTGACGCGGCGCTCGCCGGCCGTCCGGCCCGCAAGGTCGCCTCGCTCCATGCCCCGCCCCTCGGTCCCCGCACCATCGACCTCTCCTGCGTCCCCCACGTGCTGGAGACCGGCGAGAGGCGAGGATTTTTCGTGCTGGCGTCCGAGATTCCCTCCCTGAAGGAGAGCAAGGAAACCGGACTGGAGCGCTTCAAGCGGGAAGGCGAAGCGCTCAGCGAAAGCCAGTACCGGCTGCGACTCGCGGTGGAAACCGCGGAGGTGGGAACGTGGGACTGGGATCTCCGGACCGGCAGCTGCAGCTGGAACGCCCACCTGGGCCGGCTCTGGGGTCTCAAGCCGGCGGCCCAGGGCGACCGCGGCATCTTCCTCGCCAACATCCATCCGGAGGATCGCGGGCGGGTCGAACAAACCTTGGAGGACCTGCTTCGGGCCGGGACCGAAAGCGCCGTCAGCTTCGAGTTTCGCGTCATCAGCCCGCTCGACAGCACGGAGCGCTGGCTTTCCGTCCACAGTCGCATCGTCCGGGGTTCCACGGGGGAGCCGCTCCGGCTAATCGGCACGGCAATGGACGTGAGCGCCCGACGGGAAGTGGAAGCGGAGTTGGAGTATCGGAGGACGATGCTGGAGGCCGAGACCGAAGCGGCGCTGGACGGCATCCTCGTGGTGGACCCCGAAGGGCGGATGGTTGCCTTCAACCGCCGCTTCGTGACGATGTGGAACATTCCGCCGCACGTCGTGGCGTCACGCTCCGACGATGCGGCGATTGCCTCCGTCCTGCACTCCCTCGCGTCCCCCGACGAATTCCTGGACCAGGTCCGCTACCTCTACACGCACCCGGGAGAAGAGAGCCGGGACGAACTGCGGCTCAAGGACGGCCGCATCTTCGACCGCTACAGCGCCCCCGTCCAAAGCGCGGCAGGCGTCAACTACGGGCGGGTCTGGTTCTTCCGCGACGTCACGGAGCAGAAACGGAACGAGCAGGCGCTGCACGAAAGGACCGCCCTCCTGGAGGAGGCGCTTCTGGAACTCAACACCTTCGCCTACTCCGTCGCCCACGACCTGCGCGCGCCGCTGCGCGCAATCGCCGGATTCAGCGACATGCTCCAGGAGGATTACGGCGAGGCGCTCGTTCCCCCCGCCCGCGAGTACACCCGGCGCATCTCGGACAATGCGAAGCGGATGGACAATCTCATCACGGACCTGCTGACCTACAGCCGCCTCACCCGAGAGCTCATGCCGGACGAACACGTCAACCTGGAATCCCTCCTCCGGGAGATCCTGTCGCGCTTCGGACCGGAGATCCGGCAGAGCGGCGCGCAGATCGACGTGAGCGGCCCGCTCCCCCCCGTCGTGGCCCACCGGATCTCGCTCGACCAGGTGATTTCCAATCTGCTTTCCAACGCGATCAAGTTCGTGATCCCGGGGACTCCGCCCCGGATCCGGATCTTTACCCAGGAGAAAGAGGACCGGGTCCTCCTCTGGGTGGAGGACAACGGGATCGGCATCGCCCCCGAGTATCAGGAGCGGATCTTCGGGGTCTTTCAGCGGCTCCACTCGCTTTCCGACTATTCCGGCACGGGGATCGGTCTGGCCATCGTCAGGCGGGCCATGGAGCGGATGGGCGGCCGCGTGGGCGTCGAGAGCGAGCCGGGAAAGGGCAGCCGCTTCTGGATCGAGCTGAAGCCGGCTCCGACGGAACAGGGCTGCTGACACCCTCGTCTCATCGGCGACCCGCGGGGCTCTAAATTCACGGAGGAGAGGACAAGGGTTGGGGTATCTGAGGAGGAACGGGCCATGATGTTCGAGCGAATCCTGGTGCCGCTGGACGGCTCGACGTCGGCGGAGGTCGTCCTTCCGTTCCTGAGGCGGCTCCCCCTGAAGATCGGGGCGCGGCTCACCCTGGCCCGGATCGTGGAACCGGGCGCGAAGGACCCCGGACCGGGCTTCGTGGAAGAGTCCCTCGAATTCGCGGAGGGGTATCTCCTCGAGGTGGCCGCGCGCCTGGGCATCCCGGAGGGGATCGCCATCGAAACCGTCGTGCGGAGCGACCGCGTGGCCGAGAGCCTGGTCTCCATCGCCGAGGACGCCGAAGCGTCCCTGATCGCGATGGCCACCCATGGGCGCACCGCGTCCCCGGAGCGGCCCTTCGGCGGGGTGGCGCAGCAGCTCATCCGGACCAGCCCGGCGCCGATCCTGGCGCTGCCCTCCGTCTCCCGGGCGATGCGCGACGGGAGCCTCGAATCCTCGATCCGGACGATCCTGGTGACCACCGACGGGAGCGACTACGCCGACTCGATCGCCCCGCTGGCCGCCGATGCGGCCATCGCGTGCGGCGCCTCGATCCTGCTCCTGGAGGTGGTCTCCCCGTCGGCGAGCGCGTCGCGGGCCTCGAACGCCCAGACCGCCGCGGAGGAGCACCTCCAGCGCCTCGCGCACGTCTTCGAGAATCGAGGCATCCCGACCGGCCGCCTCACCCGCAAGGGCACGCCGCTCCACGGAATCCTGGAGACCGCGAAGCGCCGGAACGTCGACCTGATCGCGATGAGCACCCACGGCGGGGCGAAGCGCTTCGGCGCCATCGTCGGGAGCGTCACCCAGTCGGTGCTGCAGCAGGCCGGGATCCCGGTTCTCATGAACCGGACCTCCCCTGCCCCGACGGTGCAAGGAGAACGCCGAAAGGTCGCGCGGGCGCGGCCGCGGGGCCTATGACCCGTTGAGCCGGGACTTCATCGCCCAGGCCCACCAGGCGAAGCAGGCGACCGCGAGGACCCCGCAGGCCGCGGAGCCCAGGATCATCTTGAACCTCTTGCCGCCCTTCTCTTCCTTCTCCTGCTTGCTGAGGAGGTTGTCGGCGGCCGTCCAGCCGCACATGTTGCACTTGAAGCCCATCGTGAAGACCCCCGCGAGGGTCAGCGCGAAGGCGACGCCGAACAGGAGGGTGAGGGAGAGCGCCAGCCCGAAGAACCACGCCATGACGGCCCCGAGGAGGCCGCCACCGCCGCCCGCGGCGCTGTTCATGCCGTTGTTCAGGACCACGGGCCCTTCGCACTTCAGGCAACACCTCTGCTTCTGCTCGTTGCTCCAGCCGCACGTGCTGCAGTGACGCATCCGCGCCGAGCTCGGCCGGCCGCAGGACCCGCACTTCTCGCTCACGCTCGCCGTCATCGTCCCATCCTCCCGATCGTTCAATTCAAATTATAACTCCCGATCGGAAATCCGCCGCTCCGGAGCGCCCGGCGGACACTAATATAAGGGTCGAGAAGAAAGGACGCCGCCCATGGTCATCAGCAAAGCCGGCACGGTCAAAGACTACCTGGCCGAACTTCCCGCCGACCGCCGCGCGGCCGTCGAGGCCGTCCGCGGCGTCATCCTGAAGAACCTCGACAAGGATTTCGAAGAGGGCATGAGCTACGGCATGATCGGGTACTACGTCCCCCACCGCATCTACCCCGCCGGCTACCACTGCGACCCGAAGCAGCCCCTCCCCTACGCCGGCCTCGCGTCCCAGAAGAACCACCTGGCGATCTACCTGATGTGCGTCTACAGCTCCACCAAGAATGCCGAGTGGTTCCGCAAGGAATGGGCGAAGTCCGGCAAGAAGCTCGACATGGGCAAGTCCTGCATCCGCTTCAAGAAGGTCGAAGACCTCGCCCTCGACGTCGTCGGCAAGGCCATCGCGCGCGTCAGCGCGAAGGACTTCATCAAGAATGTCGAGGCCGTGCTGAAGAAAGCGCGTCAGAAGTAGCCCGCCCGCGACGTCGCTCACCCATTTCCGATGATCCCTTTTTCGTCACCACGCTAAAGAATTTAGTGCACGATTGCCCTCTCTCCCCGTCTACATGAGATCGAAGAAATGGCCCCGGCCGCCCGTAACCCGGACGGACGGGTTTCTTCGACCTGGGAGGGCGACCTATGCGCTTCGCGGTTCTCTATCTGCTGCTCTGCACCTCACTCTTTGCGGACGTTCTGGTCCTGAAGGACGGTCGCAAGTTCTCGGGAAAGATCGTCGACAAAGGCGGCCACTACGAGATCACCACCGACGTCGGCCTCCGCACCTACCTCAAGGAGGAGGTCGACCGCATCATCGCCAACCCCCGCGAAGTCCTCGGCGACGCCGAGAAGCAGTATGAGGAGGCGAAGCAGGCCTTCACCGACGCCAAGAAGATGGATAACGCGGCGGAGCGCAACGCGAAGCTCAAGGACGCGCTCGCGAAGCTGAAAGCCGCCCGCGACGCGTTCTCGGCGACCCGCGAACTCTTCCCCGAGGACAAGTACGCCGACCTCGACCAGAAGCTCGTCCTGGTCATGCAGCTCACCCGCATGCTCCGCGGCGAGGTGACCCACGACGGCGTCATCGCCCCGACCGAGACCGCCCGCACGGATCGCCCGACCATGGTCGAGACGCGGCCCCTGCCCGCGGACCTCGGCAGCGCGTTCGCGACGCTCTCCGACCCGACCAAGCGCTCCAACCCGGACATGCGGGTCGCTGCGCGGGAGACCTTCCGGGCCCAGCGGGCCAACTATCCCACGATCTACGAGCTCGCGACGGCGGCGATGATCTACCTCTCGAAGCCCGACGCCGACTGGAAGCTCCAGGGCGCCGTCCAGAAGGCCCTGCAGGACTACTTCGCCAAGCCTTGGTTCCTCGAGCCGCTCAAGATGAGCCCCGCCGACAACCAGAAGGCCGCCGACTTCCTGGTCGACCAGATCAACGCCATCAAGAAGGCCGACCCCGCGGCTCCGACGGACGCGCTGGCGCTCTTCGGCATCGGCCACATCGGCCAGGCCCCCATCGGCCAGGAGAACGACAAGGCCGCCCGCCTGCTGGGCCTCGTGGTCCAGAACGGCATCGCGGGCACCCCCGAGGGCCACGTCGTCCGCGATCTCAACAGCTGGATCTCGGGCGGCGACTTCGACCTCGCGGTCATGGCCTGGATCAAGGAGCCGCAGCTGCGCTCGATCGACACCCCGATCGTGCGCTACGTCTGGTCCTACGCGCTCCTGCGCATGGTCCAGCAGAAGAAGCGCGGCTTCGAGCGCCCGGTGGCGGCGCTCGGCGCGATCCCGACCTCCTCCAACATGCTGCGCGAGCACCTGGGCGCCCTCTCGAAGTCGATCAAGGCCGTGGGGATCTGCAGCGTCTGCAGCGGCGAGGGGAAGCTGCGCTGCACGAACTGCCACGGGAAGAAGGAGACGAAGGTCGTCTGCAAGGACTGCGGCGGCAGCGGCAAGAAGAAGCAGTCGAGCGGCTTCCTGCTCGACAACTGCCCGCGCTGCAAGAGCACGGGCATCGAGAACCTCATCAAGTGCTTCAAGTGCCAGGACGGCTTCAACGAGTGCAAGCAGTGCGACAAGAAGCCGCACGCGGCGCCGGCCTTGGAGGAGATCTGCACCCTGACGGCGTGCACGGACTGCGACGGCCGCGGCTACGTGTTCCGCCGCATCCTCTGGGCCTGCCGCTCCTGCATGGGCGTCGGCCAGAAGCTCATCCCGAAGGCCGACCCCGCGAAGGTCCTGATGGCGGACAAATCCTGATCAGGGGCGGTAGATCACGATCCGATCGGATTCGTAGACCTTTGTCCAGGACGGCGGCGGCGTCTTGGCCTCCGGCGCGATCGGCCGGCTCCACCAGCGCTCCGATTCCGTCCAGAAGCGGTCGATGACCACGACGCTCCCGCGGAACTCCGTGGCCTTCTGGAACGGGACGTAGCTGCGGGTCGGACGGTGCCCGTCGAGGAAGTCCAGCACCTCGATCGTCTTGTCGTCCGTGATGACGCGCGCCGCCGGCGCCCCGGCCAGCCACGCGTGCGCCTCCCTCGGGCCCGCCGCGAACTTCAGGCCCTCCTCCCAGTTCCGCTGGATGGACCAGAGGCTGATCGCGGCCAGGCCCACGACGGCGGCTGCCGCGAGCTCCCGCCGGACCTGCGCGGCGGCGCCGCCGGCCAGGCAGACGAGCGGCCCCGCCAGCGGCGGCAGCGTCCAGTAGAAGAGCAGGAAGGCCGGCAGGTAGGGCGAAAGCGACGACGGCCAGAAACTGTAGGCCAGGAAGATCGCCGTCCACCAGCCCGCGAAGGCCCGGGCGCCGGGCGCGCGGCGCCAGCAGAGAAACGCGCCTGCCGCCGCGCCCGCGAGGTTGAGCGTGCCCTCCCAGTGATACCCCGAGCGCGGGGTGAAGAGCAGCAGCGGCAGCTCGACGAAGAGCCGGCGCAGCAGCGCGCCCGAGCTCGCATACTCGGCCGTCATGTAGTGGCCGACGTGAAGCGCCTTCACCATCGCGAAGCGCTGGAGCGGATTGCCGGTCACGGCCGCGTTCAGGGCCGTCTCGGCCAGGAAGACCCCGGCGGCCGGCAGCGCCAGCGGCAGAAGCCAGGTCCAGGGTCGGCGGGTCACCAGCGCGTAGCCCGCGATGAAGGGGAGCAGGAAGATCGCGTGCTCCTTATGGAGCCAGGCCCAGCCCAGCAGCAGGCCCGCCAGCACCCGCAGGGCGCGCGAGCGCGGGGAGTCCGCCGCCGACAGCAGCGCCAGCACGCAGAGGGCCTGCCAGAGCGCGACCGGCGTGTCGGTGTGGCACTCGCTTGCGAAGAAGACCAGGTTCGGGTGGATCGCCGCCAAGGCCCCCGCCACCGCGCCCGCGACGTCCCCCCAGAATCTCCGCGCAAGGAAGAAGACCGCCACGACAAGCCCGATCGAGCAGAGCAGGTTGTAGAGCAGAAGCGGAAGCTCCCCCACCCCGAATACCGCGTAGGACAGAGTCAGCGGCAGCAGGAACCCGAGCCGGGCTTCATGGACGTTCGTGACCCGGAACTCGCCGTGGACCCGCTGAGCCGCGATGGTCGAGTAGACGATGTCGTCGCCGACCTGGAGGCCCGAGAAATAGCGCAGGCGGACGCCCGCCGCCACCAGGAGGAGGAGAACCAGGACGATCCGCGTCCGCTGCGACACCCCGGACAAGTATAGAAGCGCGCGGGGGCCGTACAATATAGAGATGACGCCCCTGCTGGTCCTGGCCGCGCTGCTCTGCCAGGCGGACGACCTGGCCGACCGGCTCCGCGAGCTCAACGCCCAGGTGCTCCCGGCGGAGCAGCCCCGAATGATCGGCCGCGACGCCCGCGCACGGATCGAGCTCGCCAACCAGCGCGAGTCGAAGGCCTGGAGCGAGATCCGGACCCGGGCCGACTGGGAAAAGTACCGCGACGCGAAGATCCGCGCGCTGCGCGACTCGCTCGGCGCCGACGAGCCCTTCCCGCCCGAGCTCAAGGTCTGGGTCACGCGGACCCTGGAAGGTCAGGGGCACCGCGTGGAGAACATCCTCTACCAGAGCAAGAAGGGGCTGCTCGTCTCCGCGAACCTCTACGTGCCGGTCCACGAGCGGGAGTCGATGCCCGGAATCATCATCGTCCACAGCCACCACAACCCGAAGACCCAGGGCGAGCTCCAGGACATGGGCGTGACCTGGGCCCGCCTCGGCTGCATGGTCCTGATCCCGGACATGCTCGGCCACGGCGAACGGCGCCAGCACCCCTTCGTGGACGCGTCGAGCTATGCGGGCAGCTTCAAGCCGGGCCGGCAGGACTACTTCTTCCGCTTCAACGTGGCGTTCCAGCTCCAGCTGATCGGCGAGAGCCTGACCGGATGGATGGTCGCGGACCTCGTGAAAGGCGTCGACCTGCTCCTCGCGCGCCCTGGAGTCGACAAGAACCGCATCCTTCTCCTGGGCTCGGTGGCGGGCGGCGGCGACCCCGCCGCGGTGGCGGCCGCGCTCGATCCCCGCATCGCCGCCGTCGTCCCGTTCAATTTCGGCGGCCCTCAACCCGAGACGACCTACCCGCTCCCGGAGAACGCGGAGGCGACCTTCAACTACGCGGGAAGCGGCAGCTGGGAGTCGACCCGGAACCTGCGCCTCTCGGCGCGCGACGGCTTCCTGCCCTGGGTCATCGTGGGGTCGGTAGCCCCGAGGCGCCTGGTCTACGGCCACGAGTTCGCCTGGGACTGCGAGCGCGATCCGGTGTGGAAGCGCTTCGAAACGATCTACGGATTCTATGACGCAGCCGGCAACCTGGCGGCGACGAACGGCCGCGGCAGCGTGAAGGGCCAGCCGCCCGAGTCGACGCACTGCAACAACATCGGCCCGGTTCACCGCCAGGGCATCTACCCCGCCTTCAAGAAGTGGTTCGGCATCCCCGAGCCCGAGAAGGAGGCCCAGGAGCGGCGGCCCGCCGCGGACCTGATGTGCACGCGGCCGGACTTCCAGCCGCGAACGGTCCGCGACCTGGCCTCCGAACGCGTCCGGCCCGAGCCGGGCGTCGCCCAGGACTGGGAGCGCCTCCTCGGCGACACGAAGCCCGTCGGGGAGCCCCGGGTCGAGTCCGTCGAGTCCCAGCAGATCGGCAACGTCCACGTCGAACGCCTCCCGCTCGAGGTCGAGCCGGGGATCGTGGTCCCCATGATCCTCCTCCTCCCCCCGCGCGAGGCCGACCGGAAGCTCGCGGCGGTCGTCGCGATCGCCCAGGGCGGCAAGCAGGAGTTCCTGAAGAAGCGCGCGTCCGATCTCTCGGCGCTCCTCAAGGGCGGCGTCGCCGTCTGCCTCCCTGACCTCCGGGGCACGGGCGAGACGCGCCCGGGCGACGGACGGGGACGCGGCAGCGAGAGCACCTCGATCGCGGCGTCGGAGTTCATGCTGGGACGGACGCTGCTCGGCCTGCGGATCCGGGACCTGCGTGCCGTGCTTCAGTACCTGCGGACCCGCGCGGAACTCGACCCGAAGCGCCTGGCCCTCTGGGGCGATTCCTTCGCGCCGCTCAACCCGCCCGATCGCAAGGTCGAGCTGCCCCTCGATGCCGACGGGCAGCCCCAGATCGCCGAACCTCTCGGAGGCCTCGCGACGCTCTTCGCCATGCACGTTGAGAAGGACGTGACGGCCCTCTACGCTCGGGGCGGCCTGGCTTCTTACTCCTCGATCCTCAGGAGCCCCTTCATCGCCGTTCCCTACGACATCATCCTCCCCGGGGTCCTTCGGAGCGGTGAACTCCACGAGGTGTATCGAGCCATCGCTCCCCGCGCGATCCACCTCGAAGACATGGTGGACGGCCTCAACCGGCTGGAGAAGGACACGGACTTCTATCGGCCGCAAGACCTGGCCAAGCGCGACCCCTCGTCCTGGCTGCTGGAACGGCTGAAGAACTGACGTCGGCTACTTACGCTGAAGATCGTCGACGATCTTCTGGATCTCGGCGTAGGCGGGGTTTTCCTTCGGGGCGGTCTTGAGGAAGGTCCGGCCGTCCTCGAGGGCGCCGTGCACGTCCCCCTTCCCAAAGCGGCCCCGGCAGCGGATCGACAACGCGGTCAGGTCGGAGTGGAGCTCGTAGGCCCGCGTGCTGTCGGCGATCGCCTTGTCGAAGTCCCCCTGCTTCAGGTAGAGCGCGGCGCGTGCCTGAAGAGGCAGGTAGTGCGAGGGATTGATCCGAAGGGCTTCCGACAGATCCGCGAGGCCGCCCTCGACGTCGCCGAGCAGCTCATAGCGGCAGCGGCCTCGACCGTTGTAGGCGGCGCCCAGCCGCTGGCCCAGTTGGATCAGCGTCTCGAAGTCCTCGATCGCCGCCTTCGCGTTCTTCTTCCGGAAGTAGTTGGAGCCCCGGTTCACGTACGCCTCCGCGAAGGTCGGGCAGAGCTCGATCACGCGGTCGTAGTCCGCAATGGCGACGTCCTCCTCGCCGATGCCCGAGTTCGTCAACGCGCGGCTGTAGAGGGCGAGCGGGAACTTGGGGCGGAGCAGGATCGCCTGGTTGAAGCAG
>Ga0310812_10000541_pt1 | contig 14095 bp, 15 predicted proteins | sample NN3metagenome_FD_205747 | JGI IMG/M metagenome (GOLD analysis project Ga0310812, IMG submission 205747) | Soil microbial communities from experimental microcosm in Duke University, North Carolina, United States - NN3 | ecosystem: Engineered > Artificial ecosystem > Soil microcosm > Unclassified...
CGGGCCCTCGGCGAGTTCGGAGCCACCCTGATGCTGGCCGGTAACATCCCGGGCCGCACCACCACCGTGCCGCTCTCGATCTACACCGCGATGCAGACCGGCGAGGACGCGGAGGCCCTCGTGCTCGTCGCGGTCCTCACCGCGCTCTCCTGCGTGGTGCTGATCGCGTCCAACCGGCTGGTGGCCCGCCCGGCATGACGAGCCGGCTCGAGGTCGCCATCCGGAAGCAGCTCGACGGCTTCACCCTCGACGTGGAGTGGAGCGCGGGCGACGGGGTGGCCGCGCTCTTCGGCCCCTCCGGGGCGGGCAAGACCCTCACGCTGCAGTGCCTGGCCGGCCTCGTGCGCCCCGATGCGGGACGCATCGTGTTGGGCGACGACGTGCTGTTCGACGCGGCGGCCGGCATCGACGTGGCGCCCCAGCGGCGCCGCGTCGGCTACGTCTTCCAGGGCTACGCGCTCTTTCCCCACCTCACGGTGCGCGGCAACGTGGGCTTCGGCCTGCGCGGCCGCGCCCGCGCGGGCCGGCGGCGCCGAGAGGAGGAGGTGCTGGCGCGCCTCGGCCTCGAGCCGTACGCGGAGCGCTACCCGCGCGAGCTCTCGGGCGGACAGCGGCAGCGGGTGGCGCTGGGCCGCGCGCTCGCCACCGATCCGGCGCTGCTGCTCCTCGACGAGCCGCTCTCCGCCCTCGACCTGCCGCTGCGCCAGGCCCTGCGCGACGAGCTGGGCGCCATCCTCGCGGACTGGGGCATCGCCGCGGTGCTGGTCACCCACGACCTCACCGAGGCCTACCGCCTCGGCGATCGCATCGTGGTCTACGAGGAGGGGCGGGTGATCCAGGCCGCCCCGCGGGCGGAGCTGCTGTGGCGGCCGTCCTCGCGCAGCGTGGCCCGCATCATGGGGATCCGGAACGTGATGCAGGGAGTCACGCTCAAGGCCACCGCCGACCGCATCCAGTTCCGCTGGCGCGGCCAGGTGCTGGAGGCGGTGAACTCGCCGAGCCGCTCCTACCTGCCGGCCCCGGACAGCCCGCTCGCGTTCTACATCCGGCCGGAGTACGTGCGCCTGCTGCGCAAGGACCGCGCCGGCCTGGACGGCGTCCACCACATGAACCTGATGTCGGGCACGGTGGTGCGCGAGGTGGACCTCGGCACCTCGTGGACGCTCTTCCTCCGCCTCGACGAGCCGGGACCGCCCGCCCAGGGCGAATACGATCTCGAGCTGGAGGTGCCGAGGCTCGTCTACGAGATCCTCGAGATCGATCGCGATCGGCACTGGCAGTTCTCCCTCCACCGCGGCGCGATCCACGTGCTGCCCTCGGCGTGATGGCGCCGCCGCCGGTCGTCGCGCTCCACGGCATCCGTGTCGTCCACGGCTCCGCCACCATCCTGGACGTGCCGGAGCTGGCGGTGGAGGCCGGCCAGGTCCTGGCCGTGATCGGGCCCAACGGAGCGGGCAAGTCCACGCTGCTGCGGGTGATGGGGCTCCTGCAGGCGCCCAGCGCGGGCAGCGTGCGCTTCCAGGGCGAGCGGGTGAGCGCGGCGGACGGCCTCGGGGTCCGGCGGCGGCTGGCCAGCGTCTTACAGGCCCCGCTCCTCACCGACGCCACCGTCCGGGACAACGTGGCCCTGGGCCTCCGCTTCCGCGGCGTCGAGGGCGCCCGCGTCGCGGCGCGCGTGGCCGAGTGGCTCGATCAGCTGGACATCGCGCACCTGGCCGATCGTCAGGCCCGCACCCTCTCCGGCGGCGAGGCTCAGCGCACCGCGCTGGCCCGCGCGCTCGTGCTCGACCCCGAGCTGCTGCTGCTCGACGAGCCGTTCTCGGCCCTCGACCAGCCCACCCGGGAGGCGCTCATCGACGACCTCGGGCGCATCCTCCGGCGCCGCCGCACCACCGCGGTGCTGGTGACCCACGATCGGGGCGAGGCCCAGGCCCTGGGCGACCGGGTCGGGGTCATGCTGGGCGGCCGGCTGTTACAGGTCGACGGGGCGGAGCAGGTCTTCCGCGCGCCCGCCTCGGAGGACGTCGCGCGCTTCGTGGGTGTGGAGACCCTGCTCGACTGCCGGGTTCGCGCGGTGGGCGACGGCGTGGTGGTGCTCGAGGCCGGCCGTCAGACCATCGAGGTGGCCCAGCCCGCCGAGGCCGGCGAGTGGGTGCGCCTCTGCGTACGCCCGGAGGACGTGACGCTCTCCCCCCGGGCCCCCGCCGGCGCCCGGTCGAGCGCGCGGAACCACCTCGACGGAGCGATCGTCCGCCTGGCCCCCAGTGGCCCGCATGTCCGCGTGACGATTGACTGCGGGTTCCCTCTGGTCGCTCTCGTGACGCAGCGCTCTGTTCGGGAAATGGCGCTCGAGCCCGGCACTCAGGTGACCGCGCATTTCAAGGCCACCGCGCCGCATCTGCTGCACCATGCCAAGCCTTGACAGCCGAAAGAGCCGGGGAGTATAAGGCAAGTACCAACGCTGGCTGGGGCACGTTCCTTGGCAGCACCCGCGCAAGGAGGTCCGCATGGCCGACTCGGAAGCGTTCATCGAACGATTCGCCGCTGAAAATCACGATTTCCGCAAGTTCCGCGAAGAGCATCATCGCTACGAAGAAGAGCTCTCCGACCTCAACGGCCGTGGCTTCCTCTCCCCAGAGCAGCAGTGGCGCGTGAGCGAGCTGAAGAAGCTCAAGCTCATGACGAAGGACCGGATGGAGAGCCTTCTCCGACACGCGCGCGCCGCGACGCACGCCTGAGTCGGGTCCAGCGCCCGAATCGATGTGCCCGCCGCGGGATATGCCCGGGTTCCGCGGCCTCTCACACCTGACCCCTGCGGGTGAAGCTCGCATGGTGGACGTCTCCGCCAAGTCGGAGACGGTGCGGGAAGCGGCGGCGCGCGTCACCCTGAAGATGAAGGCGGCCACCCTGGCCGCGGTGCGCGCGGGGCAGCTGGCGAAGGGCGACGTGCTCGGAGTGGCGCGCACCGCGGGCATCATGGCGGCCAAGCGCACGCCGGACCTCATCCCGCTGTGCCATCCCCTCCGCATCACCGGCGTCGACGTGGACTTCTCGCTCGACGCGCGGCGCTCCACCATCACCGTGCTGGCGCGCGTCCGCACCGTGGACAAGACCGGCGTCGAGATGGAGGCCCTGACCGCGGCTGCGGTGGCCGGCCTCACCGTGTACGACATGGCCAAGGCGGTGGACAAGGGCATCGTGCTCACCGACCTCTGCCTGGTCGAGAAGTCGGGCGGCAAGTCGGGCCCGTGGACCCGGGGGAGTGGCTTGGCGAGGCGCAGCCGCAGGCGAGCCGAGCGGGTACAAGAGTAGAAGCGGGCCCGAACCAACGACACGAACCAGACATGCCGACAACCGCGATCATCTACTCCGACGAGTGGCGCCAGTTCGACTACGGCCGCGAGCACCCGCTCCGCATGGAGCGGCTCGGGCTCACGTGGAAGCTCATGGAGGCCTACGGCCTCACCGCGCTGCCGCACGCCAAGGTCCTCACCCCGGAGGCCGCGCCGCTCGAGGAGATCGCCCGCTTCCACACCCGCGAGTACATCGAGATCCTGCGCGCGGTGAGCGCGGGGGACTGGGTGCCGCACGCGACCCGCTACGGCCTCGGCCCCGGTGACAACCCGATCTTCCCCGGCCTCTGGGAGGCGGCCCAGCTCGCGGCGGGCGGCTCGCTGCTGGCGGCCCAGCTGGTGGCCACCGGCGAGGCGGACCGCGCGTTCCACTTCGCGGGCGGCCTCCATCACGCGATGCCGGAGCGCGCCTCCGGCTTCTGCTACGTGAACGACGCGGTGCTGGCCATCATGCGCCTGCGGGCCCGCGGCTTCCGGGTCGCCTACGTGGACATCGACGCGCACCACGGCGACGGCGTGCAGTTCGCCTTCTACGACGACCCCACGGTGCTGACCGTCTCGACCCACGAGCGGGGCGACCGGCTCTTCCCCGGCACCGGCTTCGTGGCGGAGATGGGCGAGCGCGACGGGCTGGGGTACGCGGTGAACCTGCCGCTCCAGCCTCTCACGGACGACGCGGTCTACCACGGGGCGTTCGAGGCGGTGGTGCCGCCGCTGGTGACCGCGTTCAGGCCGGACGCGCTCGTCATCCAGCTCGGCATCGACTCACACCGCACCGATCCCCTCACGCACCTGAGCCTCACCGTCCAGGGCTTCATCCAGGCGGTGCGCCGGCTCCTGCCGCTGGCCCCGCGCGTGGTCGCCCTCGGGGGCGGCGGCTACGACCTGGCCAACGTGGCGCGGGCGTGGACCGCGGCGTGGGCGGCGCTGAACGACATCGAGCTACCCGACGCCCTGCCCGCGGAGAGCCACGCGGACCTGCGCCGGCACGGCCTCGGCCGGCCGACGCTCAGTGATCCCGCCGATACCCTGCCCGAGGAGACGCGTCGCTGGGCCGAGGAGTACGCCCGGCGGCAGGTGGGGGAGATCCAGGACCGGATCTTCCCCCTCCACGGGCTCTAGGAGCCGAGCGACATGGAGGTGCCCGCCACCGCCGCGACCGTGCCCGCCGTGACCACCGAGCCGGCGAGCGCGACCACCGTCGAGCACGCCACCATCCGGGTGCCGCTCAAGGTCAAGCTGAGCCTGCTCATCACCGCGCTGGTGGTGCTGACGGTGGCCCTGGTCGGGCTCTTCCTCCTGCGCCAGCAGCAGCAGAGCCTCACCGCGGAGATGACCAAGCGCGGCCTCACCATGGCCGAGAACTTCGCGGCGGGCGCCAAGACCCCGCTCCTGACCGGCGACGACCTCACCCTCGGGGTGCTGGTCACCGACGCGATGAAGGATCCCGACGTCTCCTACGTGATCGTGGCCGACCACGACGGGCGGGTCCTCGCGCACTCCGATCCCCGCGCCGCGGTGAAGAGCGAGGTCGAGCGGCCCAAGGGGCTCGAGCCCCTGAAGGACCGCCTCCTGGTGCAGTCCTACAAGACGCCCCAGGGCCGCATCATCGACTTCGCGGTGCCGCTGGTCTACAGCGGGGTGCCGGTGGGCGCGCTCTACCTGGGCTTCAGCGAAGAGGCCATCGTGTCGGCGCTGGCCAGCGCGCGCAACCAGGCGCTGCTGATCACGCTCTTGATGGTGCTGGCCGGGCTGGGCGGCGCGGTGGGGCTGGCCGCCCTGCTCTCGCGGCCGATCTTCCGCCTCGTGCAGGCCACCCGGGCCATCGCGGCGGGCAACTTCAACGTGGCGGTGCCGGTGGCCTCGCGCGACGAGCTGGGCGTGCTCACCGACTCCTTCAATCGCATGGCCCGTAGCCTGCGCGAGAAGGAGATGATCAAGCGCGCGTTCACCCGCTACGTGGCCCGCGAGGTGGTCGAGGAGATCCTGAAGAACCCGGAGCAGATGGCGCTCTCCGGAGAGCGGCGCGAGGTCACCGTGCTCTTCTGCGACGTGCGCGGCTTCACCCCGCTCTCCGAGCGCATGAGCCCGGAGGACGTGGTGCTGCTGCTGAACGACTTCTACAACCTGATGATCGAGACCACGTTCAAGCACGACGGCACGCTCGACAAGTTCCTGGGCGACGCGGTGATGGCGGTCTTCGGAGCCCCGATGGCCCATCCCGACCACTCCGCTCGCGCGATCCGCACCGCCATCGCAATGCAGGAGGGCATCGTGGCCCTCAACGAGCGCCGCGCCCGCGACGGCAAGGAGCCGATCGCGGTCGGCATCGGGGTGAGCGCGGGCGAGGCGGTGGCGGGCACGGTGGGCACCGAGGACCGGATGGAGTACACCGTCATCGGCGACAGCGTGAACCTGGCCGCCCGGCTCGAGTCCAACGCCAAGCCCGGCCAGATCCTCATCAGCCACCGCACCTACGAGCGGGTGCGTGACCTGGTCGACGCGCGGCCGCTCGGCCGCATCCGGGTGAAGGGCAAGGAGGAAGAGGTCGAGGTCTACGAGGTGGCGCGGCTGGCCCCCGTAGTTTGAGCCCGTTGCCCGTCCGCTCGCGTAGGATATGGGGATGATGACGCACCGCCCTCGGCGAAGGCCCCTCGCGCTCGCGGCCCTGGCGCTCCTGCTGGGCGCCTGCGCGACCGCGTCGACCCCCGAGACCGCGCGCCCGCCCGGCGCCGCGGAGCCGTCTCGTCCCGGCCCCCGTCCCGCCGCCTACGAGTCGGAGGACTTCGTGGTCACCTTCGCCCAGCCCGGGGACACGCCGGCCACCCTCGCGGCACGCTACCTGGGCGGCGCGGACCGGGCCTGGATGATCGAGGACTACACCGGCCTGCAGGCGTTCTCGCCCGGGCAAGAGGTGGTGATCCCGCGCCGGCCGTGGGACCTCTCGGGGGTCACGCCGGGCGGCTACCAGATCGTGCCGATCCTGACCTACCACAACCTGGGGGACCAGGCGAAGGGCCGGCTGGTGCTCGCGGCCGCGTCGTTCCGCGAGCAGATGCAGTACCTCAAGACCAACGGCTACCGGGTGGTGAGCCTCGCCGACTTCATCGAGTTCACCCACCTCGGTCGCCAGCTGCCGCAGAAGGCGGTCGTGCTCACCTTCGACGACGGCTACCGCTCGTTCAAGGACTTCGCGTACCCGGTCCTCAAGGACCTGGGCTTCACCGCCACCCTCTTCATCTATACCGACTGGGTCGGGGCGGGGCGGGGGGCGCTCTCCTGGAACGACCTGCGCGAGCTCTCCGCGGCCGGCTTCGACGTGCAGGCCCACACCAAGTCGCACGCCGACCTGCGGCGGGCCCACGGCGAGACCGAGGCCCAGTACACGCGGCGCATGCAGGCCGAGCTCGAGCAGCCGCAGGAGCTGTTCAACAAGAACCTCGGGCGGCGGAGCCAGATCCTGGCCTATCCGTACGGACGGTGGGAGGAGGGCCTGCTGCCCAAGGTGCAGCAGTACGGGTACGTCGCGGCCTTCTCGGTGCGCCGGCAGGGCAACGCCTCGTTCGTGCGACCGCTGGCCGCCCACCGAAGCCAGATCTACTCCGAGATGACGCTCGACGATTTCGTGAAGAACCTGAACGTCTACCAGGAGGAGAACCTCCGGTGAGGTCGGGCGAGCGACGCCTGCTCGCGGCCGCGATCGTGGGCCTGGCCCTGGGGGGTTGCGCGACCGCGGCCGGTCCCACCGGCGAGCCCAAGGCCGCGGGCGGAGCCGTGCCGGTAGCGCGCGATCCGCTCGCGTCCCGCCATCGCGATCAGGCCCTGGCGCTCGAGCGCGACGGTCAGCTTCGCCGCGCGGCCGAGGAGTGGAAGATCGTGCTCACGATCACCCCCGCCGACTCACGGGCTCGCGAGTCGCTCCGGGCACTGCAGGCCAAGATCGACGAGCAGGTCGCGGCGCGCATCGACGAGGGGCGCAAGGCCCTGGCCCGCGGGGTCCAGCTCGAGGCGCGCCGGAAGTTCCTGGCCGCGCTCGCGCTCGATCCCGCCAACCGGGCCGCCTTCGACGCCCTCCAGACCAGCACCCGCGAGGTGGAGTTCCTCACCCACACCGTGCGGGCGGGCGACACGCTGTCGAGCCTGGCCCAGCGCTACTACGGCGACCGCTCGCGCTCAGAGGTGATCTGGGAGACCAACCAGCTGCCGCCGAACCCGCGGCTGACTCCCGGCACCAGCCTCAAGATCCCGGAGATCCCAGGGGTGCCGTTCGTTCACCCCGAGGCGCGCCGTCCCGCGCCGCCGGTGGCGGCGGTGCCCACCCCGGACGTGCCGCGCCCGGGCCCCGCCCCCGCGCCGACCGGGCCCGCGCCGAAGGAGGAGTACACCCCCGAGGTCAACCCGCTGCTGGCGGAGGCCCGCGAGGCCCTGGAGCGGAGCGACTACCCGGACGCGATCGGCACGGTGGACAGGTACCTCGCGAGCAAGCCGGGCGACCGCGAGGGCCTCACCCTCAAGAAGCAGGCGCTCTACGGGCAGGCCAGGAGCCAGCTGGACGCCAAGCAGTACCCGGAGTCGATCCAGAGCCTCACCCTGCTGACCCGGCTGCAGCCCGACTACGAGGACGCGTCCGCCCTGCTCAGGCAGGCGCGCGCGCGCATCATCGAGCAGCACTACACCCAAGGCGTGCGCTTCTACCGCGAGGAGAAGCTGAAAGAGGCCATCGCGGAATGGCGGGTGGTGCTCGAGATGGATCCGGCCAACGCCAACGCACGCCGCAACATCGATCAAGCCGAACGACTCCTGCGCGGCCTCGAGCAGCGCATGAAGAAGTAGTCCGGCTTCCAAGGAGGACTCGATGACCGGATCCATGACTCGGTATGTCCGTTCGGCGGCGACCCTGCTGCCGATCGTGGCCCTCACGCTCCTGCTGGCGGGCTGTCCCAAGCGTCCCGCGATGACCCAGGCCGCCGCGCCGCCGCCGGTGCCGCCCGCCGCCGTCGCGCCCCCGACCCCGGCCCCGGCGCCGGCGCCAGCCCCGGCCCCCGCGCCGGCTCCCGCTCCGGTGGCTCCGCCCACCGTCACCCCGGCGCCGCCCAAGGAGTACCGGGCAAACGACGCAATGAAGCAGATCTTCTTCGCCTTCGACAAGTCGGACATCCGGCCCGCCGACGCCAGGACCCTCGACGCCAGCGCGGCCTATCTCAAGGCCAATCCCAACCTGCTGGTGCTGATCGAGGGGCACTGCGACGAGCGGGGCACCGCGGAGTACAACCTGGCCCTCGGAGAGCGGCGGGCGAAGGCGGCCATGAACTACCTGGTGTCGAACGGCATCGAGGCCGGCCGCATCACCACGATCTCGTACGGCAAGGAGCGCCCGGTGTGCGCGGAGCACAACGAGGCGTGCTGGTCGAAGAACCGCAACGACACGTTCCTGACCAAGGAAAGGTAAAGGTCTGAAGTAAGCGGCCGTACTCTCACGGCCCTCACCTCGAGCGGAGGCGCGTATGCCTGTCCAAGACCTGATCCTGGACCTGGCGATCCGGTACGGATTCCAGGTCCTCGGCGCGATCGTGATCCTGTTCGTCGGGCTCATGGTCGCCTGGTGGGTGGGCAATGCGGTCGAGCGACCGCTGACGCGCATGGCGCTCGAGCCGCCGATGCGGCGGCTCATGGTGCGGGTCGTGAGAGTGGTCGTCCTGCTGTTCGCGCTGGTCATCGCGCTGGACAAGTTCGGCTTCCAGATCGCGCCCCTGGTGGCCGGGATCGGAGTGGCCGGCCTCGGTATCGGCATCGCGCTGCAGGGGGTGCTGGGCAACGTGATCGCCGGGCTCACCATCATCTTCACCAAGCCGTTCCGGGTGGGCGAGCACATCGAGATCGTCGGCATGAAGGGCGACGTCCACACCATCGAGCTGTTCTCGACCACGCTGGTGCATCCCGACCAATCCCGGATCATCATTCCGAACCGCAAGATCGTGGGCGAGATCCTGCACAACTTCGGGACGATGCGGCAGCTGCACCTGTCGGTCGGGGTCGCCCACGGCTCCGACCTGGGCGCGGTGCTGGCCCTGGTCCGCGACGTGGTGGGCGCCAACTCGCGGGTGCTCTCCCAGCCGGCCGCGGTGGTGGGGGTGGCCCAGATCGAGCCCACCGGCGTGCGGATCGGCGTGCACCCGTGGGTGAAGGTCCCGGACGTGGTGGCCGCCGAGGCCGAGCTCTACCGGACGCTGGTGGAGCGGTTCGGATCCGCCGGGGTCGGGGTCCCGCTGCCGAGACAGGAAGTCCAGCTCGTCAATTCAGGCCGTTAGCGCGCCACGGCCTACTGTTCTTGACAACACCGGTCGGAATAGTACTATTCCAACCGTGCACCAGGTTCTGACCCGAGAGCCCGTCGTCTCCCCCTCGATTCGCTGTGGCGTCTGCGCGAGCAAGATCGTGGTCCCGGGGGAGACGGACGTGATCATCAAGAACGCCATCCTGAAGGTCGACCGGGCCTCCGGCCAGGTCGCCGCGAAGTGTCCACGCTGTAAAGCGTGGGTCGGCGTTCCCCTCCGGTACGTCGGATGAGGCGCTCCTAGCCAAGGCACGAGTCGAAGCAGAGAGACAGAAAGCCGAGCGGGGGCCGCGAGAGCACGCGGCCCTCCTCGGCTTTCGCATTTTCACGAGGAGGGAGACGCCGTGAGCGAGGCGGTGCAGGAGACGAAAGCGCAGCGGGCGGAGCGGCTCAAGCGGGCGCTGAACCCGTGGGCCGCCTATGCCGAGATCGAGCGGTTCGCCCGGGAAGGAGTGGAGGCCATCCCTCCGGAGTGGCTCGGCACCTACTTCCGCTGGTGGGGCATCTACACTCAGGGCGACGGGGTGGGCGCGGTCGGCGGCAAGGGCGGCGAGGGCCGCGCGGTGCCCTGCTTCATGCTGCGCATCCGCATCCCCAACGGCTTCCTCGTCGCGCCCCAGCTCGAGACCATCGCGGCCCTCGCCGAGCGATACGCGCGCGGGGTGGCCGACCTCACGGTGCGCCAGAACGTCCAGCTCCACTGGATCCGGGTGGAGGACCTGCCCGCGGTCTTCTCCGCGCTGGCCGCGTGCGGGCTGTCGACCCTCGGCACCTGCGGCGACGTCACCCGCAACATCACCGGCTGCCCGCTCGCCGGGCTCGACGCCGACGAGGTGTTCGACGCCTCGCCGCTGGTCGAGGCGGCCACCGCGATGGTGAACGGCAGCCCCGAGTTCTACAACCTGCCCCGCAAGTACAAGGTCTCGATCACCGGCTGCCGCGTCTGGTGCTCGTACCCCGAGATCAACGACGTGGCGCTCACCGCGGTGCGCGACGCCTACTCGGGCCGGGTCGGCTTCTCTCTCCGGGTGGGCGGCGGCCTCTCCACCCGGCCGCACCTGGCCCCGCGGCTCGACGCGTTCGTCCGGCCGGATCAGGTGCTGGCGGTGATCAAGGGGGTCTCGGAGATCTTCCGCGACAGCGACATCCTGCGCCAGAACCGCGAGAAGGCCCGGCTCAAGTTCCTCTTCCTCGACCACGGCACGACCCCCGAGAGCTTCCGGGGCGCGCTCGAGGAGCGGCTCGGCTTCCGTCTCGACCCCGCGGTGCCCGAGGACCTGCCCGAGGAGGCCTATCGCGACCACGTGGGCATCCATCCCCAGAAGCAGACGGGCCTCGTCTACGCGGGCCTGCCGATCCTGCGCGGGCGGCTCACCCCCGACGAGCTGCGCGCGGTGGCCGCGCTGGCCCGCCGCCACGGCACCGGCGAGGTGCGCGTCACCTCCATGCAGAACCTCGTGGTGGTGAACGTGGCCGCCGCGCGCGCGGCCCGCCTGGCCGCCGACGTGGCCGCGGTGGGTCTGCGCCTCGACGGCTCGCCGTTCCGCCGCGGCACGGTGGCGTGCACCGGCAGCGAGTTCTGCAAGCTCGCCCTCACCGAGACCAAGGGCTTCGCGCGCTGGCTGGTGGAGGACCTCGAGACCCGGCTGCCCGGCTTCCAGGAGCACGTGCGTCTGCACGTCACCGGCTGCCCCAACAGCTGCGGCCAGCACTGGATCGCCGACATCGGCATAGAGGGCAAGAAGCTCAAGGTCGACGGCCGCCTCGTCGACGCCTACTACTTCTGCGTGGGCGGCGCGGTGGGCAAGCACCAGGCGGTGGCGCGGCCCATCGGCTACCGGGTGCCCGCGCCCCACGTGCCGGAGGCGGTGGAGCGCCTCCTGCGCGCCTACCTCGCGGGCCGGCGCGACGGGCAGACCTTCCGCGCCTTCTGCGCCGCCCACACCGACGACGAGCTGCGCACGTTCCTGGCCGGCGGCGAGACCGTCCCGGTGGAGCGCGACGCGCCCGCGGGGCCGGTCCCCCACGGCATCGAGGGCTGACCGGCCCGATCACAACCGAAGAGACACAACCCCAAAAAAAGGAGACCCATCATGGCACTGCAGCTCGGCGACACCGCTCCCGACTTCCAGGCCGACAGCACCGCCGGCCTCATCTCGTTTCACCAGTGGCTCGGCGACCAGTGGGGCGTGCTCTTCTCGCACCCCCGCGACTTCACGCCGGTGTGCACGACCGAGCTCGGCTACGTGGCGCGCCTGGCTCCCGACTTCGAGCGGCGCGGGGTGAAGGCGATCGGGCTCTCCGTCGACCCCGTCGACTCGCACCGCGGCTGGGTCGCGGACATCAAGGAGACCCAGGGCCACGCGGTGAACTTCCCGATCATCGCGGACCCGGACCGCAAGGTGGCGAACCTCTACGGCATGATCCATCCCGCCCACGACGAGGTCCACACCGTCCGCACCGTGTTCGTGATCGATCCCAAGAAGAAGGTGCGCCTGTTCATCACCTATCCCCAGACCGCGGGGCGCAACTTCGACGAGATCCTCCGCGTGATCGACTCGCTCCAGCTCACCGACCGGCACCGGGTGGCCACCCCCGTGAACTGGAAGCCGGGCGAGGACGTCATCATCGTCCCCGCGGTGAGCGACGAGGAGGCCAAGAGCAAGTTCCCCAAGGGCTGGAAGACGCTCAAACCCTATCTGCGACTCACGCCGCAGCCGGCGGAGTCCGCGAAGCGCTGATCGTGAGCGACCACTACCCGGTCTTCCTCGATCTCACGGACCGGCCCTGCCTGGTGGTCGGCGGCGGGCCGGTCGCGGAGGGCAAGGTGGCCGGGCTCCTGGCCGCGAGCGCGCGGGTCACGGTGGTGAGCCCCATCGTGACCGAGCGGCTCGCGGCCTGGGCCGCGGGGGGACGGATCACGCACGTGGCCCGTCCTTACCGCGCCGACGACCTGGCGGGGCGCCAGCTCGCGTTCACCGCCACCGGCGACTTGGAAGTGACTGCGGCGGTGAGCGCGGACGGCCGCGCCCGCGGCGTCTGGGTGAACGCGGCCGACGACCCCGCGCACTGCGACTTCATCCTGCCCGCGGTGGTCCGCCGCGGACGCCTGGCGGTGGCGGTCTCCACGGGAGGCGCGAGCCCCGCGGCCGCGCGCGCCATCCGCGAGGAGCTGGAGGGCTATCTCACCGCCGCACATGCGATGCTCGTGGAGCTCGCCGCCGAGGCACGTGCCAACCTCCGGCAGAGCGGAACGTCCGCGCCGGCGGCGCGCTGGCGCGGCGCCCTCGACGCGCGCCTGCGCCGGCTGGTGGCGCAGCGGCGCTACCGCGAGGCCCGCGTCCGGCTCCGCCGGAGCCTCGAGTCGGCATGACCGAGCCGGGGCGCGTCTACCTGGTCGGAGCGGGGCCGGGCGATCCGGGCCTCATGACCGTGCGCGGGATCGAGGTCCTCCGCCGAGCGCGCGTGGTCGTCTACGATCGCCTGGTCAACCCGGCGCTGCTCGACGAGGCGCCGCCGCGCGCCCTCCGCGTCTTCGCGGGCAAGCACGCGGGCGCCCACTGCCTGCCGCAGGCCCGGATCAACGCGCTCCTGGTCGAGCACGCCCGCGCCGGTGGGTTCGTGGTGCGCCTGAAGGGCGGCGACCCGTTCGTGTTCGGCCGGGGCGGCGAGGAGGCGCTGGCCCTCGCGGAGGCCGGGATCCCGTTCGAGATCGTGCCCGGGGTGAGCGCCGCGGTGGCGGTCCCCGCCTACGCCGGCATCCCGGTGACGCACCGCGGGCTGGGCTCCTCGTTCGCGGTCGTCACCGGCCACGAGGATCCCGACAAGGGCGCGGAGTCGGTGGACTGGGCGCGGCTCGCCACCGCGGTCGATACCCTGGTGGTGCTGATGGGCCTCCGGAGCCTGCCCCGGATCGCGGCCACGCTGATGGCCCACGGCCGCGTGCCCGAGACGCCGGTGGCGCTGATCCGCTGGGGGACCACCGAGGCGCAGGAGACGGTGACCGGCACCCTCGGCGACATCGTGGTGCGCGCGCAGCACGCGGGGCTCGCCCCGCCGGTGCTGGCGGTGATCGGCCCCGTGGTGGGGCTGCGGGATCGGCTCGACTGGTTCGGGGCTCGCGGCGGGCTGCGGGAGGCCGTGCTGGCCGGGGCTCCCTGAGGGCCGTCCGGGGAGCGCCGCGTCCCGAAAGTTTGACAGGTCGCCCCGGCGGCGCCTACCTTTAGCCAGGCTCGCCATGAAGACGCCGTCGATCGTCGCCGCGCTCCTGCTCGTCGCCGCCGCCGGCGCGGGCGCGCAGAGCCCTCCCCCGGCGCCCAAGGCGGGCGGCTCGATCGAGCTCCAGTACAAGCAGCGGTCGCCGGCCCTGCAGAAGGAGCCGCCGCGGAAGCACGAGGAGGACACCGCC
>Ga0310812_10000544_pt1 | contig 14041 bp, 7 predicted proteins | sample NN3metagenome_FD_205747 | JGI IMG/M metagenome (GOLD analysis project Ga0310812, IMG submission 205747) | Soil microbial communities from experimental microcosm in Duke University, North Carolina, United States - NN3 | ecosystem: Engineered > Artificial ecosystem > Soil microcosm > Unclassified ...
AGATCAAAAAGCAGCTCGAAGACGCAGGCGCGAAGGTCGAGCTGAAGTAAGGAGGCGAGGAGGGTTGAATAACCCACCCCGCATACATATTTGGTTCACCCCACCCCCTTCGGCGATTCGCCCGCCGAAGGGCCGGTGGTGTTCGCCATTGGTTTAGCGATTACTCAGGCCAATAAGCGGTTGGTTACGACCGCGAAAAGGACGCAAGAATGACCCTCTCGTTCACCGGACGCAAAAGGCTTCGCAAGACTTTCGGCAAGATTGTCGAAATCGCCAAGATGCCCAACCTCATCGAAGTCCAGAAGACTTCGTACGACCAATTCCTCCAGGTCAACAAGCCTGAGGGCGGCCGGCTCGATGAGGGTCTGGAGACGGTTTTCAGCCACGTGTTCCCGATCAAGGATTTTTCGGAGTCGTCGCTGCTGGAATATGTCGACTATCACTTCGAAGAGCCCAAATACGACGTCGAGGAGTGCCAGCAGCGCTCCATGACCTATGCCGCGCCGCTCAAGGTGACGCTGCGCCTCATCGTGTTCGATGTTGACCAGGAAACCGGTGCCAAGTCGGTCAAGGATATCAAGGAACAAGACGTTTATATGGGCGACGTTCCGTTCATGACCGAGAACGGGACTTTCATCATCAACGGCACCGAGCGGGTGATCGTCAGTCAGATGCACCGCTCGCCGGGCGTCTTCTTCGACCATGACAAAGGCAAGACCCACTCGTCGGGCAAGCTCTTGTTCGCCGCACGCGTCATTCCCTATCGCGGCTCGTGGCTCGACTTCGAATTCGACGCCAAGGACATCATCCATGTCCGCATCGACCGTCGCCGCAAGCTGCCCGCGACGACACTGCTTTATGCGCTTGGCCTGACGCAGGAAGAAATCCTCGATTATTTCTATACGAGGATCGCCTTCAAACGTCAGAAGGACGGCTCGTGGACGACGCCGGTCGATCCAGGTTGGATGCGCAATGCCAAAGTCAATTCCGACTGGAAGAACGCCAAGACCGGCGAGGTATTGGCCGAAGCGGGGTCCAAGATCACGGTTCGGGGCTTGCGCAAATGGCACGACGACGGCGTCAAGCAGGTTTCGCTCGCCCAAGACGAGTTGATCGGCCGCTACTCTGCACTCGACATGGTCAACCCCGACACCGGCGAGATCTTTGTCGAAGCCGGAGACGAGTTGAACGCAGAGAATCTTGCAACGCTCGCAGAGGCCGGATTCCACGAGATAGACGTCATCAACGTCGATAACGTGACGACGGGCGCCTATATCCGCAACACGCTGGCGGTGGACAAGAACCACAGCCGCGAACAGGCGCTCATCGACATCTACCGCGTCATGCGGCCAGGCGAACCGCCGACGCTCGACACGGCTGAGACGTTGTTCGGCCAACTGTTCTTCGACAGTGAGCGCTACGACCTTTCAAGTGTCGGCCGCGTGAAGATGAACATGCGCCTTGGCCTCGATGCACCGGACACGACGCGCATTCTTCGCAAGGAAGACATTCTGGCGATCCTGAAGGCGCTCGCGGAGCTGCGCGACGGCCGCGGCGAAATCGACGATATCGACAATCTCGGCAATCGCCGCGTGCGTTCGGTCGGCGAACTGATGGAAAACCAGTTCCGCGTCGGACTGTTGCGCATGGAACGGGCGATCAAGGAACGCATGAGCTCGGTCGATATCGACACGGTCATGCCGCACGATCTGATCAATGCCAAGCCTGTGGCGGCTGCAGTGCGCGAATTCTTCGGCTCCTCACAGCTTTCACAGTTCATGGATCAGCAGAATCCGCTGTCCGAGCTGACTCACAAGCGGCGCATGTCGGCGCTTGGGCCTGGCGGCTTGACCCGCGAACGTGCCGGATTCGAAGTGCGCGACGTGCATCCGACGCACTACGGCCGCATCTGTCCGATCGAGACGCCGGAAGGACCGAATATCGGCCTGATCAATTCGCTGGCGACCTATGCGCGCGTCAACAAATACGGCTTCATCGAAAGCCCGTATCGCAAGGTGATCAACAAGCACCTGACGGACGAGGTCGTTTACCTCTCTGCAATGGAGGAGGCGAAGTACACGATCGCCCAGGCCAATGCGACGATCGATGGTCGCAACCGCATCACGGATGAACTTGTCTCGTGCCGCAAGCACGGCAATTTCATGATGACGACGCCCGACCAGATCGAATTCATCGACGTCTCGCCGAAGCAGCTTGTTTCGGTTGCAGCGGCACTAGTCCCATTCCTCGAGAACGACGACGCCAACCGCGCGCTCATGGGTTCCAACATGCAGCGTCAGGCCGTGCCGTTGCTTCGTCCCGAGGCGCCACTCGTCGGCACCGGCATGGAAGAGGTCGTGGCACGTGATTCCGGCTCGGCCATCAGTGCGCGCCGCACCGGTGTCGTCGATCAGGTCGACGCGACGCGTATCGTCGTTCGCGCGACAGAGGAAACCGATCCGACCAAGCCGGGCATCGACATCTATCGCCTGCGCAAGTTCCAGCGCTCGAACGCGTCGACCTGCATCAACCAGCGTCCGCTGGTGAAGGTGGGCGACGTGGTCCAGAAGGGCGACATCATCGCGGACGGGCCGTCGACGCAGCTTGGCGAATTGGCGCTCGGCAAAAATGCGCTCGTCGCATTCATGCCGTGGAATGGCTACAACTTCGAGGATTCCATCCTCATCTCCGAGCGCATCGTGCGCGACGACGTCTTCACCTCGATCCACATCGAGGAATTCGAAACGATGGCGCGCGACACAAAGCTGGGTCCTGAGGAGATCACCCGCGACATCCCGAACGTCGGTGAAGAAAACCTCAAGAACCTCGACGAAGCCGGCATCACCTATATCGGTGCCGAAGTCGTCGCCGGCGACATTCTGGTGGGCAAGGTGACGCCGAAGGGCGAAACGCCGATGACGCCGGAGGAAAAGCTTCTGCGCGCGATCTTCGGCGAAAAGGCCGCCGATGTGCGCGACACGTCGCTGCGTGTTCCGCCAGGCGTCACCGGCACGGTCGTCGAAGTGCGGGTGTTTAACCGCCACGGCGTCGACAAGGACCAACGTGCGATGGCGATCGAAAAGGCGGAAGAGGAGCGACTGGCCGAGGACCGCGACGACGAGCTCGCGATTCTCGAGCGCAACATTTTCTCGCGCCTGGCAGAGATTCTGCTCAACAAGACGGCTGCGCATGGGCCCAAGGGCATGGCGCCGGATACAAAGATCACGCAAAGCGTGCTCGACGCCAATGCCAAGCATCAGTGGTGGCAGATCGCATTGCGCAACGAAAAGGCGATGAGCGAGATCGAGGGGTTGCGCAAGCAATACGACGACTCCAAGTCGCGTCTCGACAAGCGCTTCGCCGACAAGGTCGAAAAACTTCGCCGCGGCGATGAGCTCGCTCCCGGTGTCATGAAGATGGTCAAGGTTTTCGTCGCGGTGAAGCGCAAGCTCCAGCCCGGCGACAAGATGGCCGGACGCCACGGCAACAAGGGTGTGATCAGCCGCATCGTTCCAATCGAGGACATGCCGCACCTTGACGATGGCACAGCCGTCGATGTCGTGCTTAATCCGCTGGGCGTGCCGTCGCGCATGAATGTCGGACAGATCTTGGAGACGCATCTCGGCTGGGCATGTGCCGGGCTTGGCCGGCAGATCGGCGAGGCACTCGACAAAGTGCGTCGTGACGGCAAGTACGAGCCGTTGCGCCGCGCGCTGAAGAGCGCCTATGCGAACGACGAACGTCTGGCGCAGCTGGATGAGGCAGGGCTTGCCGAACTCAGCGAAAATGTTCGCGTCGGCCTTCCGATTGCAACTCCGGTGTTCGACGGCGCGAAGGAAAAAGACATCGTCGACATGCTCGAGCAGGCGGGACTGACCTCGTCTGGTCAGGTCACGTTGTTCGATGGCCGAACCGGCGAGGCGTTCACGCGTGCCGTCACGGTTGGCTACATCTACATGCTCAAGCTCAACCATCTGGTGGACGACAAGATCCACGCGCGCTCGATTGGCCCTTATTCGCTTGTCACCCAGCAACCGCTCGGCGGCAAAGCCCAGTTCGGCGGCCAACGTTTTGGCGAAATGGAAGTCTGGGCGCTCGAAGCCTATGGCGCCGCCTATACGCTGCAAGAAATCCTGACTGTGAAGTCGGACGACGTGGCGGGAAGAACCAAAGTCTACGAAGCGATCGTGCGTGGCGAAGACACGTTCGAAGCCGGTATTCCGGAATCGTTCAACGTCCTTGTCAAGGAAATGCGTTCGCTGTCCCTGAATGTGGAGCTGCTCAATGGCTGAATTCGACACTGAAGCAAGATCGCACCGCCGCGATGCGGCCCGCGCCAACCAGGAGCTGATGAACGTCTTCCAGGTCGGAAAGGAGATTCCTGCCTTCGACCGCATTCGGATTTCGCTCGCCAGCCCTGATCAGATTTTGCGCTGGTCGCATGGTGAGGTGAAGAAGCCGGAAACGATCAACTATCGCACCTTCAAACCGGAGCGCGACGGTTTGTTCTGCGCGCGCATCTTCGGTCCGGTGAAGGACTACGAGTGCTTGTGCGGCAAGTATAAGCGCATGAAGTACAAGGGCATCGTCTGCGAAAAGTGCGGCGTCGAGGTCACCATCCAAAAGGTGCGTCGCGATCGCATGGCGCATATCGAGCTGGCGTCGCCCGTGGCGCATATCTGGTTCCTCAAGTCGCTGCCGTCGCGCATCGGCTTGATGCTCGACATGACGTTAAAGGATTTGGAACGTGTTCTCTATTTCGAGAACTACATCGTCATCGAGCCGGGACTGACGCCGCTCAAGGAACGTCAGCTGCTCTCGGAGGACGAGTTCTACAAGGCGCAGGACGAGTACGGCAACGACAGCTTCACCGCCGAGATCGGCGCCGAGGCGATCCGTAAGCTGCTCATGGCCATCGATCTCGAAAAGCTGCGCGACCAGCTGCGGGTCGACATTGCCGGCAGCAACGGTGGCGAGAAGCAGAAGAAGCTCGTCAAACGGCTGAAAGTCGTCGAGGCATTCATTGATTCCGGCAATCGCCCGGAATGGATGATTTTGACCGTTGTGCCGGTGATCCCGCCCGATCTGCGGCCGCTCGTGCCGCTCGATGGCGGTCGTTTCGCGACGTCGGACCTCAATGACCTCTATCGCCGCGTCATCAACCGCAACAACCGTCTGAAGCGCCTCATTGAGCTCAAGGCGCCAGACATCATCGTGCGCAACGAAAAGCGCATGCTGCAGGAATCGGTCGACGCGCTCTTTGACAATGGCCGTCGCGGCCGAGTCATCACGGGCGCGAACAAGCGGCCGTTGAAGTCGATTGCCGACATGCTCAAGGGTAAGCAGGGCCGCTTCCGCCAGAACCTGCTTGGCAAGCGTGTCGACTACTCCGGCCGCTCGGTCATCGTCGTCGGTCCTGAACTGAAGCTGCAACAGTGCGGGCTGCCCAAGAAGATGGCGCTCGAACTGTTCAAGCCGTTCATCTATGCGCGCCTGGAGGCGAAAGGCTTCAGCCAGACGGTCAAGCAGTCGAAAAAGCTCGTCGAAAAGGAAAAGCCGGAAGTTTGGGACATTCTCGAAGAAGTGATCCGCGAACATCCGGTGCTGCTCAACCGTGCGCCGACACTCCACCGGCTTGGCATCCAGGCGTTCGAACCTGTGTTGATCGAAGGCAAGGCGATTCAGCTTCATCCGCTCGTCTGCACGGCTTTCAACGCCGACTTCGATGGCGACCAGATGGCCGTGCATGTCCCGCTGTCGCTGGAAGCGCAGCTCGAGGCACGCGTGCTGATGATGTCGACCAACAACATCCTCTCGCCGGCCAACGGCAAGCCGATCATCGTGCCGACGCAGGACATCGTTCTTGGTCTCTACTATTTGAGCCAGGAACGCCCGAACGAGCCGGGTGAGGGCATGGTGTTCAACGACGTCGGCGAGATCGAGCATGCGCTGTTCGCCGGTTCGATCACGCTGCACGCCAAGATCAAGGCGCGCTACAAGACGGTCGATGCCGACGGCAAGCCTGTCACACGTCGTGTTGAGTCGACGCCGGGCCGCATGATGATCGCGGAAATCCTGCCGCGCCATCCGAAGATCCCGTTCGAACTCGTCAACCGGCTGCTGCGCAAGCAGGAAGTCAGCCATATCATCGACGAGGTCTATCGCCATTGTGGCCAGAAGGAGACCGTTCTCTTCGCCGACGCGGTCATGGGTCTTGGCTTCCGTGAAGCCTGTAAGGCGGGCATCTCGTTCGGCAAGGACGACATGGTGGTACCCGACACCAAGGCGAAGCTGATCGACGAAACGCGCCATCGTGTGCGCGAATACGAACAGCAATATCTCGACGGCCTGACGACCGACAAGGAAAAGTACAACCTTGTCGTCGACACTTGGTCGAAGTGCACGGACCTTGTCGCCGCCGAAATGATGAAGGAAATTTCCGAATCGCGTGTCGATCCCAAGTCCGGCCGCATGGAGGAAATGAACTCCATCTACATGATGAGCCATTCTGGTGCGCGCGGGTCGCCGCAGCAGATGAAGCAACTCGCCGGCATGCGTGGACTCATGGCACGTCCGGATGGTTCGATCATCGAGACACCGATCCTTTCCAACTTCAAGGAAGGCTTGACGGTGTTGGAGTACTTCAACTCCACACACGGTGCCCGCAAGGGTCTGGCCGACACCGCGCTCAAAACGGCGAACTCGGGTTACCTCACCCGCCGTCTGGTTGACGTGGCGAACGACTGCATCATCACCACGGACGATTGCGGTACCAAGAAGGGCGTTTATGTCCAGGCCGAAATCGACGGTGGCACTGTGGTGTCGTCGTTGGCCGAGCGCATTCTTGGCCGCACCACGGCTGAAGACGTCAAGCATCCCGACACGGGTGAAGTCATCCTGCGCCGCGGCAAGGAAGTGACGGAAGACGTCGCAGACAAGATCGAGGCTGCGCACATCCAGAAGGTGCGCGTCCGCTCGGTTCTGACCTGCGAACTCAAGGACGGCGTCTGCGGCAAATGCTACGGACGCGATCTGGCGCGCGGCACTCCGGTCAATATCGGTGAAGCGGTCGGCGTGATCGCGGCCCAGTCGATCGGTGAGCCGGGTACGCAGCTGACCATGCGCACGTTCCATATCGGCGGCGCGGCCCAGATTGCAGGACAGTCGAAGATCGAAGCCAGCTACGACGGCAAGATCAAGATCGTGAACCGCAACATCGTCAAGAACTCGGACGGCGAACTGATCGCCATGGGCCGCAATATGCAGGCGGTGATCCTGGATCCCAAGGGCCAGGAACGCGCGTCCTATCGCATCGTCTATGGCGCGCGCCTGAAGGTGGATGAAGGTTCGACCGTCAAGCGGGGTGATCGCCTCGCGGAATGGAACCCGAACACGCTTCCGGTGCTGACGGACGTCGAAGGCGTCGTGAAGTACGAGGACCTGATCTCTGGCGTTTCCATGCGCGACGTCTCGGACGAAAAGACCGGCGTGTCGAACAAGGTCGTGATCGACAGCCGCGTTGGTTCGGGCGCCAAGGCACAGGAACTTCGTCCGACCATGGCCGTCGTCGATAAAAAGGGCAAGCCGATCCAGTTGCCGGGCGGCGGCGAGGCGCGCTACGCGCTTTCCGTCGATGCGATCCTTTCGGTCGAGGATGGCGCGGAGGTCAAGGCTGGCGACGTCATCGCGCGTATTCCGACTGAAGGAGCGAAGACTCGCGATATCACGGGCGGACTGCCACGCGTGGCCGAGCTGTTCGAGGCGCGCAAGCCCAAGGAAGCGGCGGTACTGGCCGAGACAGACGGCTTTGTCGAGTTCGGCAAGGACTACAAGAACAAGCGCCGTGTCATCGTGAAGCCCAAGTCGGACAAAGTCGACCCGACGGAATACCTCATTCCAAAAGGCAAGCACATCAGCGTGCGCGAAGGCGACTATGTGGAGAAGGGCGACTATATCGTCGAAGGAAATCCCTCGCCGCACGATATCCTGCGTATCAAGGGCATGGAGGAATTGGCGACGTATCTCGTCAAGGAAATCCAGGACGTCTATCGCCTGCAGGGCGTGAAGATCAACGATAAGCACATCGAAGTGATCTGCCGCCAGATGATGCAAAAGCTGGAGATCACGGAAGGTGGCGAGACCACACTCCTGGCCGGCGAGCAGGTCGATCAGCTCGAGCTGGAAGAGGCCAACCAAAAGGCGACCGATGCTGGCGTCAAAGTCGCTGAAGGGCGCCCGGTTCTCTTGGGAATTACCAAGGCGTCGTTGCAGACGCGCTCGGTGTTCTCAGCCGCGTCGTTCCAGGAAACGACACGCGTACTGACCGACGCCGCCGTCAATGGCAAAGTCGATACGCTCGAGGGCTTGAAGGAGAATGTGATCGTCGGACGTCTCATTCCGGCAGGTACAGGCGGCGCCATCGCGCGTCTGCGCCATATCGCGACGGAGCGCGACAAGGCGATCCAGGAAGAGCAGGCGAAGAGTGTGCCGGTCGCCCAGATCGAAGGCCCGGTCGCGGCGGAGTAGTTCAGTTTGTTTTGCACGGACAGGGCCGCTGGAAACAGCGGCCCTTCTTGCATTGTAGCCGGTGGCGTTCTCTAGAGCGCGCTGCGCGTGATGCGCAACATGACCCGAAAGCGCTCTGCATCCGGGAGGAAGCCGTTGTCGAGGGAACCTGGTGTATGTGTCGCGTCGCTCGCCCAAGGCAACTGAGCCTGTGCCCCGAGCGTGACTTTCCAGGGCGCGGTCACATACTGAATCGTCGGACCCACATAGAATGATGTCGTGGTTGGCGCGGCCCGGCTGTTCAGCAGCAGGCCGGAAAAATCATGTTCCACGTTGAATTCCAGTGCGGCAGAAAAATTCCAGGTGATGTTGTAGGCAATACCTGCGTCGAAGGTGAGCGCACTCACGTCGCTCCATGCGCCGTCTTCGCGCTCGGTTCCGATCTCCGCGCCGAGATTTACAACGGCTCGCAGGCGGTCATTGATGAAATTTTTCTGCAACAAGAGTTTCGTTTCCAAATTTCGCGAATTGCGGCCTACGCCCGGGCTGACCAACAGGCCGACGCCGAGCGGATCGAAATACACGTTCATCGCCTGGTAGATCATTTCGGCACGGATGGCATCGAATGCTGTACCGCTGATGGCTGGCAAGCCGGGCACCCTGTGGTCGCGCGCGCGTGTCCAGTCGTACTCGGCGGCGGCCGCCAGCTGGATCTGATCGGACAAGCCATATTCAAATTCGGTCTCGCCCTCGATGGCGTCGAACGACTGTCCGGTCTTGCCGGATGTCCAGGTGAAATTCTGTTCGAGTTCGTTGGCCAATTCCGGCTCGATGTCCGTCGCGTCCAATGTAAGGAACGGTTGGTCGTCTGCACGCACCTGCGAATACCATGCGTCGAGCAGCACACCTGAGAGGGCGAACGCGACCAAGGTGAGGACGAAAGTCCGCATGGTTTCTTGCCTTAAAATGATAATCGCTCGCAACTGGCCATGGACCATACCGGGGCGATGTTCTCTGTCAATGAGACTTATTCGCAAAATGGCGAATTGAACCCAAAAAGGGCATCAGTTTTGCGTTTTGCGGGAACTGGGCGACAGTCCACCAACTCGGGGGGAGTCGAAAATGAATTCCATACTGACGCCGGCGCTAGCACTCGTTGTGCTGACCCTTCTGGTCTGGGTCTGGATGTATGCGACCCGAATTCCTGCGATGCAGAGAGCCGACATCCGCCCGTCAGGTCGCAGACAACTACAACCACCTGTTGGAGCAGCCGACTATCTTCTATGCCCTTGTTTTCTATGTGTTTCTCGCAGGTCATACCGACCAGCTACACATCTACCTAGCTTGGATTTATGTGCTGCTTCGCGTCGCTCACACGCTCATCCAATGCACGGTGAACATCGTCACGATGCGCTTTTCGGTGTTTGCTCTTTCGACTCTTGTCCTGATGGCCATGGCGCTGCGCGAGATCATCGTTCTGCTCTGAATAAAGCGCGAAATATCCTTACTTCGCGCGCTTGACCCGCCAAAGCACGGCGTATACATAGCGCCACCTTTCAGTGGCAGGCCGTCGGCGCGAGTGCGCCAAAACGCTGTCGGAAAGCCAGTAAAGAGCTTCGAACGCGCGACTTCGGCGAAAGAGCCTCAGTCCTCCGCGAATTCACCGGGGCAGGCCCTATGGCCCGCGCCCGTTTTGTTTCGGCTCATGCGATGGGCGCATGAGCAAAATTGGTCAGCGCGATTGGTCGCGCAACAATGGAAGTGTGAATGCCGACGATCAATCAATTGATCCGCAAACCACGCGGTGAGAAACCGAAACGCAACAAGGTCCCAGCTCTGCAAGGCTGTCCCCAAAAGCGTGCCGTCTGCACGCGTGTCTATACAGTGACTCCAAAGAAGCCGAACTCAGCTTTGCGCAAGGTCGCCAAGGTTCGGCTTACCAACGGATATGAGGCGCTTTCTTATATTCCCGGTGAGGGCCACAACCTTCAAGAACACTCAGTCGTGTTGATCCGCGGCGGTCGCGTGAAGGACCTGCCAGGCGTTCGCTACCACATCATTCGCGGCGTGCTCGACACGCAGGGCGTCAAGGACCGCAAGCAACGCCGGTCCCTCTATGGCGCCAAGCGTCCAAAGTAGGGAGAGCAAGAAATGTCCCGCCGTCGCCGCGCAGACAAACGTGAAATCGTTCCGGACGCCAAGTATGGCGACCTCGTGCTGGCCAAATTCATGAACAGCCTGATGTATGACGGCAAGAAATCCGCCGCCGAGGGCATCATTTATGGCGCGTTCGACAACATCCAGCAGAAGACCAAGCAGGATCCGATCCAAATTTTCCACGAGGCGCTTCGCAACGTCAGTCCGGCCATCGAAGTGAAGTCGCGTCGCGTCGGTGGCGCGACGTACCAAGTGCCTGTTGAAGTCCGCACCGATCGCGCGCGCGCGCTTGCCATCCGGTGGCTGATTACCGCCGCTCGTGGTCGCAACGAGCCTACCATGACGGGGCGGCTATCCGGAGAACTCATGGACGCCGCCAACAATCGCGGTTCCGCCGTCAAGAAGCGTGAAGACACGCACAAGATGGCCGACGCCAACCGCGCCTTCTCACATTACCGCTGGTAAGCGACAGAGACTGCCATGCCCCGCACAACTCCGCTCGAACGCTATCGCAATATCGGAATTGCCGCTCACATCGATGCCGGCAAGACGACCACGACGGAGCGCATCCTCTACTACACCGGCAAGAGCCACAAAATCGGCGAAGTGCATGACGGTGCCGCAACCATGGACTTCATGGAGCAGGAGCAGGAACGCGGCATCACGATCACGTCTGCGGCGACGACCTGCTACTGGAAAGATCACCGCATCAACATCATCGACACGCCAGGCCATGTTGACTTCACCATCGAAGTCGAGCGTTCCATGCGCGTGCTCGACGGCGCGGTCGCGGTCTTCGATGCCGTCGCCGGCGTCGAGCCTCAGTCGGAAACGGTGTGGCGTCAGGCGGACAAATACCGGGTTCCGCGCATCTGCTTCGTGAACAAGATGGACCGCACAGGCTCGGATTTTCCGCGCTGCGTCGCCATGATGATCGATCGTCTCGGCACCCGCCCCATGGTCATTACCTGGCCGATCGGAACGGAGTCTGAATTCAAGGGCATCGTCGACATCGTCAAGATGAAGGCCGTTATTTGGCACGACGAACAGCTCGGCGCGAAGTTCGACGAAGTCGAGATTCCGGCCGACCTGCAGGACAAGGCCAAGGAACTTCGCGCGGCGCTCGTCGAAATGGCCGTGGAGGAGGACGACAAACTTCTCGAAGCCTATCTCGAGGGACATGAGCCGTCGGAAGCTGATCTCAAGCGCTGCATCCGCAAGGGCACGATCAATTTCCACTTTGTGCCGGTGATGTGCGGGTCGGCCTTCAAGAACAAGGGCGTCCAGCCGCTCCTCGACGCTGTCGTGGAATACTTGCCATCGCCGCGGGACATCCCACCGCTGAAGGGTGTCGTGCCGCACACCGACAAGGAAGAAGAGCGTCCGGCAGACGACAAAGCCCCATTCGCGGGGCTGGCCTTCAAAATCATGGACGATCCGTTCGTGGGTTCGATCACCTTCGTGCGCGTCTATTCGGGCACGGTGAATTCCGGTACCGGCGTTCTCAACTCTGTAAAGGACAAGACGGAACGTGTCGGCCGCATGCTCCTGATGCATGCGAACAGTCGAGAGGACGTCAAAGAGGCGTTCGCAGGCGACATCGTCGCCTTCGCCGGCCTGAAATACTCGACTACCGGCGAGACGCTCTGTGATCCGAACCATCCGATCATCTTGGAGAAGATGGAATTCCCCGACCCCGTCATCGAGGTCGCGATCGAACCCAAAACCAAAGCCGACCAGGAAAAGATGGGCATGGCATTGGTGCGGCTCGCGCAGGAAGACCCCTCATTCCGCGTTTCGACCGATCAAGAGTCCGGCCAGACAATTCTCAAGGGCATGGGCGAGCTTCACCTTGAAATCAAGGTCGACATCCTCAAGCGTACCTACAAGGTCGAGGCCAATGTCGGCGCGCCGCAGGTCGCCTATCGCGAGACGTTGAGCCGTCCGGTTTCCATCAAGTACACGCACAAAAAGCAGACCGGCGGATCGGGCCAGTTTGCCGAAGTTTCCATCGATTTCGAACCTCTTGCGCCAGGCTCTGGCTTTGTATTCGAGAACGACGTGGTGGGTGGCGCGATTCCGAAGGAATTCATCCCATCGGTGGAAAAAGGCCTGAAGGCGCAAAAGGAGTCGGGATTGCTGGCGGGCTTCCCGGTCATCGATTTCAAGGCGACTCTGACCGACGGGAAGTATCACGAGGTGGATTCGAACGCGCTCACCTTCGACATCGCGGCACGCGCGGCATTCCGCGAACTTGCTTCGAAGGGCGCGGTGAAGCTGCTTGAACCGATCATGAAGGTCGAAGTTGTGACGCCGGAAGATTTTCTTGGCGGTGTTATCGGCGATCTCAATTCGCGTCGTGGTCAGGTGCAAGGAACAGATTCACGAGGCAACGCGCAGGTCGTGACCGCGATGGTGCCGCTCGCGAACATGTTCGGCTACATCAACACGCTTCGTTCGATGTCCCAGGGACGCGCGCAGTACTCCATGCAATTCGATCACTATGAGCAAGTGCCGCAGGCGATCGCGGACGAAGTCAAAGCCAAGTACGCATAAGACAATTACGGAGAAACGATCATGGCGAAGGCCAAATTTGAGCGGACGAAGCCGCACTGCAACATTGGGACGATTGGGCATGTTGACCATGGCAAGACGTCGCTGACGGCGGCGATCACGAAGGTATTGGCGGAGACGGGAGGAGCGACGTTCACCTCGTACGACCAGATTGACAAGGCGCCGGAAGAGAAGGCGCGCGGGATCACGATTTCGACGGCGCATGTGGAGTACGAGACGAAGAAGCGGCACTACGCCCATGTCGACTGCCCCGGCCACGCCGACTATGTGAAGAACATGATCACGGGAGCGGCCCAGATGGACGGCGCGATCCTGGTGGTGAGCGCGGCCGATGGTCCGATGCCGCAGACGCGCGAGCACATCCTTCTGGCGCGCCAGGTGGGTGTTCCGGCGCTGGTGGTGTTCATGAACAAGTGCGACATGGTGGACGATCCGGAGCTTCTGGATCTGGTGGAGCTGGAAGTGCGCGAGCTGCTCTCGAGCTACCAGTTCCCGGGCGACAAGCTTCCGATCATCCGCGGCTCGGCGTTGATGGCGCTGGAGGGCAAGGAGCCCAAGCTCGGCCATGACGCGATTTTGGAACTGATGAATGCGGTGGACGAGTCGATCCCGCAGCCTGACCGTCCGATCGACCAGCCGTTTTTGATGCCGATCGAGGACGTGTTCTCGATCTCGGGCCGCGGCACGGTGGTGACGGGCCGTGTCGAGCGCGGCGTGGTCAAGGTGGGCGAGACGGTGGAGATCATCGGCATCCGCCCGACCTCTTCGACCACGGTGACGGGGGTGGAGATGTTCAGGAAGCTCC
>Ga0310812_10000549_pt1 | contig 13984 bp, 12 predicted proteins | sample NN3metagenome_FD_205747 | JGI IMG/M metagenome (GOLD analysis project Ga0310812, IMG submission 205747) | Soil microbial communities from experimental microcosm in Duke University, North Carolina, United States - NN3 | ecosystem: Engineered > Artificial ecosystem > Soil microcosm > Unclassified...
CAGGGGGACGGCCCACCGCCGTCCCCTTTTTCGTTTTTGCGCGCCGGCCTGCAAGAAGTCGAACCATGAAATTCCTCGACGAGGCCAAGATCTTCGTGAAGTCGGGCGACGGCGGCGGCGGCGCCGTCGCGTTCCGGCGCGAGAAGTTCATCGACATGGGCGGGCCCAATGGCGGCGACGGCGGGCGCGGCGGCGACATCGTCGCCGAAGCGGCCGAGGGCCTCAACACGCTGATCGACTTTCGCTACCGCCAGCACTTCAAGGCCGACAAGGGCGAGCGCGGCATGGGCAAGGACATGCACGGCGCCGCGGGCGAGACGCTCGTCTTCAAGGTCCCCGCCGGCACGCAGATCTTCGAGGAGGACAAGGAGACGTTGGTCGCCGATCTCACCAAGCCGGGCCAGCGCGTGCTGCTCGCCAAAGGCGGCGACGGCGGGCGCGGCAACGCCGCGTTCAAGAGCTCGACCAACCGCGCGCCGAGGAAGGCCGAGCCGGGCTGGCCGGGCGAGGAGCGCTGGCTCTGGCTGCGCCTGAAGCTCATCGCCGATGCCGGCGTCGTCGGCCTGCCCAATGCCGGGAAATCGACCTTCCTCTCGATCGTCTCGCACGCCAAGCCCAAGATCGCCGACTATCCGTTCACGACGCTGAACCCGCAGTTGGGCGTCGTTTCGCTCGGCTACGACGAGTTCGTGCTCGCCGACATTCCGGGCCTCATCGAGGGTGCGCACGAAGGCAGGGGCATCGGCGACCGCTTCCTCGGCCATGTCGAGCGCTGCCGCGTGTTGTTGCACCTCGTCGACGGCACGGCGGACGACGTGCAGGCGAGCTACCGCACGATCCGGCGCGAGCTGAAAGCCTATGGCCACGGCCTCGCCAAAAAGCCCGAAGTGTTGGCGCTCAACAAGATCGACGCGCTCGACGCCGCCGCAATCAAGGAGAAGCAGGCAAAACTAAAACGCAGCGCCAAGAAGCCGGTGCATCTCCTTTCCGGCGTGAGCGGCCAGGGCCGCGACGAAGTGCTGGCCGCGCTCTATGCCGTGATCAAGGAAGCGCGCGAGGCCGAGCGGCGGCGCGAGGAGCAGGCGGCATGAGCGAGCGCGCCGGCAATCGCATCGCCGCGGCGAAGCGCATCGTCTTGAAGATCGGGTCGGCGCTGCTCGTCGACGACAAGACCGGGCGCATCCGCCGCGATTGGCTCGACGCGCTCGCCGACGACGTCGCCGCCTGCCGCAAGGCCGGACAGGAGGTCGTGATCGTCACCTCGGGCGCCATCGCGGCGGGACGGCGTCTGCTCGGCCTCGAAGGCACGGCGCTGCGCCTCGAGGAGAAGCAGGCGGCGGCCGCCGCGGGCCAAGTGCGCCTCGCGCACGCCTATCAGGAATCGCTGGCGCGCCACGACATCACCGCGGCGCAGGTGCTGGTGACCTTAAGCGACACCGAAGAGCGCCGGCGCCATTTGAACGCGCGCGCGACGCTGCTGACCCTGCTCGAAATGGGTGCGGTGCCGGTGATCAACGAGAACGACACGGTCGCGACCGAGGAAATCCGCTTCGGCGACAACGACCGGCTCGGCGCGCGCGTGGCGCAGATGGTGAGCGCCGATACGCTCGTGCTGTTCTCCGACATCGACGGCCTCTACACCGCCAATCCTAAGACCGACGCCGCGGCCAAGCATCTCGCCGAGATCCGCGAGATCACGCCCGAGATCATGGCGATGGCGGGTGCCCCCATCAGCGCGGACAGCCGCGGCGGCATGATCACCAAGCTCGAAGCGGCCAAGATCGCGTTTGGCGCCGGCTGCCGCATGGCGATCGCCGACGGGCGCATTCAAAATCCGCTCGGCGCCTTGAGCCGCGGCGCGCGCTGCACGTGGTTCCTGCCGCCGGCCGAGCCGCGCACGGCCCGAAAGCGCTGGATCGCCTCGGCGATCCTCTCGGGCGGCGCCGTCACCGTCGACGCGGGCGCCGCGAAAGCGCTGCGCGGCGGCCGGAGCCTGTTGCCGGCCGGCGTCGTCGCGATCGAAGGGCGTTTCCGCCGCGGCGACGCGATCATGGTGCGCGACCAGAGCGGCCACGAAATCGCGCGCGGGCTTTCGGCTTATTCGGCCGAGGACGCGGCGCTGATCAAGGGCCGCCGCAGCGCCGACATCGAAGCCGTGCTCGGCTATCGCGGCCGCGACGAGCTCATCCACCGGGACGACCTGGTGGTTACCGAGAGGGCCTGATTCCCGTGTCGGCCACGCTGTCCCTGTTGACGCTGAATTGCGGCTTGCTGCGCATCAGCGCCTTGGGCCGAACCTTGCTCGAGCCGGCGCCGTTCATCGCCGATCGCCTCGCGGCCTTGCCGGCGGCGCTCCGCACAGTCGGCGCCGACATCATCGCGCTGCAGGAGATCTACAAGGTCGCACACAAACGCGAGGTGATGCTTGCGCTCGCCGACCGCTGGCCGCATGCCGCGTTTCCGCAGCGCCGCCCGTTGCACAAGCTCGACAGCGGCCTGCTCGTGCTCTCGCGATTTCCGGTATTGGACGCGCGCTTCCATCCGTTCAAGGCGGCGCCGCGCGACGAGAAAGCCTTCGTGCATCGCGGCTGCTTCGAGACGGTCCACGAGGTTCCCGCGTTCGGCTCGATGCGCCTCCTATCGTTTCATACGACCGCCGGCGGCACTCGCCACGATCCCGAATCGGATGTCGCCGACTCGATCCGCGCGCGACAGGTCGATGCCATCCTCGACCACGGCGAGAGCGCGCCGGACACGCCCACGATCCTGATCGGCGATCTCAACGCGGGTCCGCCGGTGTCGATGACCAATTACCGCCAGGTCGTCGCGCGCGGCTACGCCGACCTCTTCGCCGAAGGCGTCGGCGAAACGGCGGCGGCGAGCGCCGTCACTTGGGATTCGCAGCAGCCGCTCAATCGGCGCGGGCCGCACGGGCACCAGCGCCCGCAGCGCATCGACCACATCTTCCTGAAGCGGTCTTGGCTCGAACGCTGGCGCGTCGCCGAGGCGCGCCTGGTCCTGACCGAGCCGAACGTGCCCGTACCCGGCGACGAGCTGGTCACGGTCGCCGATCACTATGGCGTCTACGTGCGGCTCGCCGCCGGCGCTTGACGAGTCGCGGGTGAATACGGAAGGCTCTCCCTCCGGCGAAGGAGCTCGACTTTGCGTTGGCTGCGCGGACTTATTGTGATCGCGATGCTGGCAGCGCCGGCCGGCGCCAGAGCCGAGACCGCGGACGTTCCCTATGACGGGCTCACTTTCAACAATGCGAAGCACCGGCTCTGGTATGCGCGCTTCTGGACCGGTCATTGCACCGGATTGAGCTTGTTCGTCTGCTTTTCGGGGAAGCCTTATTGGAACGAAACCATGCGCCGGCTCGTGGCCGCCGCTTCGCCCGAGCAGCGCCCGGCGCTGACCGCGCGCCTGTTCGAGCTCGGGCGCAAGATCGGCTACGAATGGGCGAAGGAAAACGACATCCGCAGGATCAACACGGATCACATCCGCGCCTGGTACGACGAAATGGAGAAGGCCGGCGAGATCGAAGCGGTGGTGGCGCGCATCGAGGCGGAGGCCGCGCGCCTGCTGGCCGGGCGATGAGCGGTCAGCGCAAGCGCGCGGTGCGCGGCGACAGCAGCCGGTAGCAAACCAGCGCCAGCCCCGCCAGGACGACGATCAGGCCCACTTTGTAGAACACGAGGCAGAGCGCCGCGACGACGCTCGCCAGCGCCAGCTGATTGATGCGCGGCCAGCGCGCCGGCCACATCGACATCGAATCGAGCCGCGCGAGGCACTTCTCGCGTCCGAGCGGCGCGAGCCAATCGGGCAGCTTCGCGCCTTCGTCGGCGAGCAGCTCGGCCAAGCGCGCGCGGCTCTTCTGCGCCGCCATGCGCAGTGTGACCGCGAGCATCGCCAGCACGACGACGAACAGGAACGACCCGAAGCCGTAGGCGAGCGCGCTGTTGAGATTGGCGAGCCCCGCGCGCGCGGTGACCGTTCCGGCGATCGATTCGAGCGCGCCCACCCAGCCCAGCTCGGCGACGCGCAAGCTCGGGAACGCGAAATCGAACACGGACGCCGTCGGCATGCGCAAATAGACGTTTTGCAGGTGAATGAGAAACAGCATCAGGAAACTCAGGAGCGTCACGAACAGCGAGTTCTGCACCAGCGGCTCGAAGAGCTGCAATCCGGCGCGCCGATCGTAAGCTGAATCGCCGCCGCGCAGATCCGGGATGAGGCGCAACCCCTGTTCGCGATGCGCGAGCACGTAGACGAAGATCGCGACGCCGACGAGGTAGATGTAGATGCTGAAGACGAAGCCCGAGGTGAGGCCGGCGTAAAGCACGTAAACGACGAGCGCGAAGAGCCCGTTGGCGATCTTGCTGATGGATTGCGCGTCGGCCGAGCCGAGCAGCGCCGCCACCGACCAGTCGCGCTCCTGATACGCATCGGAGAGCCGCACATCGGTGGGAAACGCGCCCCGGAGATAGTGCTGGCCGACGACGTAATAGTATTCCCAGAGCGAATAAGCGACGGCGACGATGAACGCGCCGGCGGAAAGCACCGCGATCGTGCGCGCGTGGCCGCGCCATTGCTCCTTGATCTTGGCCGCGTCGACGGCGTGCATGTTTTCGTCGACGACCATGTGCCGCTTCGCGAGCTGCTCGAAGATGCGCGGCAGCTCGCGGTAGGTGTAGAGGCCGAAGCCGATGATCGCCGGCACGATCAGGACGCTGCTGAGCGACCAGTTCAGCGCCGAGAGGAAGCCCACTTCCTTGGTGAGGTTCGCGCCATCGAGCGTAACCGTGTATTCGAAATTGCCGATGCCGATGAAGAGGCTCGTGCCGTTCACGGCCATGCCGAGCAGAATGAGCGCCAGCACCGTCAACGGCGGCGGCAGGCGCGACAGCGCGATCATCAGCCGCGCGACTGCCCCCGGAGCTCCGGCGTCGCGCCGTTCGATCGTCTTGGGCGGAGCGGCCGGCTCCGGCGGCCGCGGCTTCGCGGTGACGCTCGGCGGGGCGTCGCCGTGCAGCAGCTTCTTCAATTCAGCGATGCTTTGCGGCCGCTCCTCGCGCGTCATGCCCAAGGCGAGATCGATGGCCTCGAGCAGTCGCGCGCTGTAGCGGCCGGCGCCGACCTCGCGCGCGGGCTTCATCGGATCGGGCGCGCGGCGCAGGCGCGAGGACACGCGCTCGGGCGCAGCCGGCGGGCGCTCGCCGGCGATGCAGCGATAGAGCACGGCGCCGACGGCGTAGATGTCGGTCCACGGACCCTGGTCGCCGCGCGCCTCGTATTGCTCGAACGGCGCGTAACCCTCCGAGACGATCGCGGTGATGCTCTTGCTCTGGCTGTCGAAGGCTTGGCGCGCCGCGCCGAAATCGAGCAGCACCGGCCGCCCGTCCATGCGGATGTAGATGTTGGCCGGCTTGATGTCGCGGTGGAGGAAGCGCGCCGCGTGCACCTGCTCGAGCCCCTCGAGGATGGGGCCCACGACTTCCTCGATTTCCGATTCGTCGAGGGTCTTTCCGCCCGCCAACAGCGCGTCGAGCGGCTTCCCCTCGACGTACTGCATCACGAGATAGGCGGTGCCGTTGGCCTCCGCATAGCGGTGCACGGCGACGATATTCGGGTGCTCGAAATTGACGAGCGTCGCCGCTTCCTGGCGGAAGCGATCGAGGCCGGTTGTGAATTGCTCGCGCGCCGCGGTGCTGGTCGGGCGGACGTTGAAGCTGTTGATCTCGCGCGCGGCGATGCTTTGCGGCAGGAACTCCTTGATTGCGACGCGGCGGCCGATGCTGATCTCTTCGGCGAGATAGGTGATGCCGAACCCGCCCGCCCCCAAGACGCGCAGGATTCGATAGCCGTCGAACTCGTGCCCGACCGGCAGGGCGTGGATCGTCGCGTCCGACACGGAGTTCGGGCGCCCCCGGGATGCTGTTCGCGAAGGATAGAGGCGCCCCGCCCCGCACTCAATGGCGGCAGCGGGCATGAATATCTTCGGCCGCGACCGGCGCCGCGGTGCGAACGCATCGCGCGCGGCGCGCGCGCCCTGCCGCACCACCTAAGCCATATGGCGTAGATATTGGCCGCATTGATGCCAAAGTGTTGGCTAGTATCGGTCCCGCGGCCGCGCCGTTTATGGCAAAAGACAGATGGCCGCAGGGCGCAGATTTCGCTGGCGGGTTCAGGAACCGCACCGCATCTGCTCCGTAGCTGGAGGCGCCGCGGCGCCTCGAGGGGCCTTAGAGCGATCGCTTTAGAGCGACCCGCCCGATGCCGGCACATAGCCGTTGCGCATCGGAGCGGAGATAGAATCGCGGAGCCTCCGTCGCCACTCGAACCGATAGGGACAAGAGCATTGCGAGCCATCATCACAGCCGTATTCCTGTCCGCGCTCGGCGCCAATTCCGTCCCCGCGCAGAGCGTCTCTCAAGCCGGCATTGCGTTCGACGATGCCAAGCACCGCGGATGGTATGTCCGCTTCTGGACGGGTAGCTGCAAGGAACTGCGCGTCATCTGCTTCTCCGGCGCTCCGTATTGGAGCGAGATCATGCAGCGCCTTCTCGCCAACGTCCCCGCCGAGCGGCAGGAGAAGCTGCGCACGCGGCTCGTCCTGCTCGGCCAGCGGATCGGTTACGAGTGGGCGAAGGAGAACGACGTCCGCCGCATCAACAACGACCATATCAAAACGTGGTCGGCGGATCTGAAGCAGAACGCCGCCGATCCCGAGCCCGCAGTCTCGCGCATCGAGCAAGCGGCGCGCGCGCTGCTCGGCGGCACCGGCGATCCGCGCCCGGCCCACGCCGAACGGCGCTAGGCGCACCCGGCACGGACGAACGCGGACGGCGCCTAGCGCCGTCAGAGCCCATCGGTGCAAATCCGTGCTTTTTCGGCGCGGCTGGGCTAATTTCACGCCCATGACCGCGCTGCGCGCCACCACGCCGCAAGAGCTTGCCGAGACCATGCGAGGGCTCGGCGCGCGCGCGCGCGCGGCAGCGACCGTGCTGAAGCAAGCTTCGACCGAGCGCAAGAATAAGGCTCTCCGCGCCGCCGCTCAGGCGATGCGCGACGAGACGAAGACGATCTTGGCCGCCAATGTGCGCGACGTCGAAGCCGTGCGCGCGCGCGGCGCCACCGAGGCCTTCGTCGACCGGCTCGCGCTAACCGCCGCGCGCATCGCCGGCACGGCCAAGGGCCTCGACGACGTCGCGGCGTTTCCCGATCCCGTCGGCCAGGTGATGGCGGAGTGGACGCGGCCCAACGGCCTCGCGATCCAGCGCGTGCGCGTGCCGCTCGGCGTGATCGGCGTGATCTACGAATCGCGTCCCAACGTCACCGCCGATGCCGGCGGCCTCTGCTTGAAGGCCGGCAATGCCGCGATCCTGCGCGGCGGCTCGGAGAGCTTCCACACGTCTCGCGCGATCGGCGCCTGCTTGACGAAAGGCTTGCGCGAAGCGGGCCTACCCGAGGACGCGATCCAGCTCGTGCCGACGACCGACCGCGCGGCCGTCGGCCACATGCTGAAGATGAGCGAGTACATCGACGTCATCGTGCCGCGCGGCGGCAAATCGCTGATCGCGCGCGTGCAGCAGGAAAGCCGCATCCCCGTGATCGCGCATCTCGACGGCAATTGCCACGTCTATGTCGACGGCAAGGCCGATCTCGCGATGGCGCGTTCGGTCGTGCTGAACGCCAAGATGCGCCGGGTTTCCGTCTGCGGCGCCGCCGAAACTCTCCTTGTCGACCGCGCGGTGGCGGCGACGCATCTCGCGCCGATCGTCAAGGATTTGCTCGAGGCCGGCTGCGAAGTGCGCGGCGACGAGCCGACGCGCGCCGCCGATGCGCGCGTCAAGCCCGCGAGCGAGGACGATTACTACACCGAGTTCCTCGAGCCCATCATCGCGGCCAAGGTCGTCGACGGCGTCGGCGCCGCGATCGCCCATGTCGAGAAATACGGCTCGCACCATACCGACGCGATCGTGACCGGCGACAAGGCCGCGGCCGAGCGGTTCCTGGCCGAGGTCGACAGCGCCATCGTGCTCTGGAACGCTTCGACCCAATACGCCGACGGCGCCGAATTCGGCATGGGCGCCGAGATCGGCATCTCGACCGGCCGCCTGCATGCGCGGGGGCCCGTCGGCGCCGAGCAGCTCACCTCGATGAAATACGTGGTGCGCGGCAGCGGGCAGGTCCGCCCCTGAAAGCCTAAGTGACCGCCAAGCGAAAACCCGCGCGGACGGCGGCAACGCGCTGGCACCCCGGACCGCCTTCGCTGTTCGGCCGTGGCGCGGTCGGCTTGCTCGGCGGCTCGTTCAATCCCGCCCATGAGGGCCACGCCTATATCGCGCGCACGGCGCTGGAGCGCCTCGGGCTCGACGAGGTGTGGTGGCTGGTGTCGCCCGGCAATCCCCTAAAACCTGTGGCCGGGATGGCGCCCTTGGCCGAGCGCTTCGCCTCGGCGATGGCGCGCGCCCCAACACGCCGCATGCGCGTGACCGATATCGAGGCCGAGCTTGGCACGCGCTATTCGGCGGAGGCGATCAAGCGCCTCCGCGCCCGCTATCCGCGCCTCTCCTTCGTCTGGCTGATGGGCGCCGACAACCTCGCCCAGATCCCGGCCTGGAAGGATTGGTCATCGATTTTTCACACCGTTCCCGTTGCCGTCTTTGCCCGTCCCCACTATCTTGAACATGCGCTGTCAGGTGCTGCTTCCGCGCGGTTCCGGGACGGCCGTCTGCCCGAGAGGGCAGCGCGGAGATTGGCCCGGCACGCGCCGCCGGCGTGGATTTTCATCCATTCCCGGCTGGTCGCTGCGTCGGCCAGCGCGATCCGCGCCCGTAAGCGAGCCCGTTAGGGTTCGCCCGGGGATGAGGCCAACCGGACGGGGCCGCCCGCAATCGACCGCAGGGGCCGACCCGAGAGGAGAGTAACGCCATACCCAAACTGAAAAGCGGCACGCCGTCGGCGCAAGAGCAATTGCGGCTGATCACGGCGTCGCTCGACGACGACAAGGCCGAGAACGTGGTCGTCGTCGATCTCGAAGGCAAAGCCAGCTTTGCCGATTACATGGTCATCGCCACCGGGCGTTCGGACCGGCAAGTGGGAGCGATGGCCGACCATCTCGTCCAAAAGCTCAAAGCGGAAGGGATAAACCGGGTGCCGGCCGAGGGCATGACCCAGCGCGACTGGGTGCTGCTCGATTCGGGCGACGTCGTCGTGCACCTGTTCCGGCCCGAGATCCGGAGCTTCTACAACTTGGAGAAGCTCTGGTCCGACGAGCCCAAGCACGCGCGCGCCGCCGAGCGGATCGCGTGACGGCTTAAGCGGCCCGGCCGTTTGCCCTAGGCTGGGTCATGGCGATTACGATCGTTGCCGTCGGCCGGCTGAAATCCGGCCCGCTCAAGGAGCTGTGCGACGACTATCGCCGGCGGATTCCGCTGCCGCTCGAAATCCGCGAAGTCGAGGAACGCCGGCCCGTTTCGGGCGCGGAGCGCAAGTCACGCGAAGGCGCCTTGATCCTCGAGGAACTCCCCAAACGCGCATTCGCCGTGGCGCTCGACGAGCACGGCAAGGCCTATGACAGCGCCGGCTTCGCCAAGCAGTTCGCGGCGTGGCGCGGCCAGAGCGGCGACAATCTCGCCTTCGTCATCGGCGGCGCCGACGGGCTCGCGCCGGCCGTGCTCGAAAAAGCGGCGGCGCGCCTTGCCTTCGGCACCCTGACGTGGCCGCACATGCTCGCCCGCGCGATGCTGCTGGAGCAGCTCTACCGCGCTCACACGATCTTGACCGGCCACCCCTACCACCGGGCGTAGTCGGGCCGCACCGCAACACACATCCGCCACGATTGCCGGGAAAGGTTAAGGCCATGCGGCGCTGGGCGCCTGTATCCCGCCCCGTCCTTGGCCTATATAGCGGCAGTCACACGGTATTTTCGGGCTTCGACATTAACCAATGAGCCAAGCACGACCGCCCGCCCGCAGCACGCCCGCGCTGCGCCCCGTCGTTCTCTGCATCCTCGATGGCTGGGGCCACCGCGTCGAATGCGAAGACAATGCGATCTGCCAGGCGCATCCCAGCCATTGGGAGCGGCTGATGGCCGAGTGTCCGCATGCGCTGCTCGACGCCTCGGAGCTGCATGTCGGCCTGCCTCAGGGCCAGATGGGTAATTCCGAAGTCGGCCATATGAACATCGGCGCCGGCCGCGTCGTGATGCAGGAGCTGCCGCGCATCGACAAGGCCGTGCGCGAGAAGACGATCCCGTCGCAGCCCGCGTTCAAGACCTTCGCCGCCAAGCTCAAGAAGAGCGGCGGCACCGCGCATGTGATGGGCCTGCTTTCGCCCGGCGGCGTGCATTCGCACCAGGCGCATTTCGCCGAAATCGCGTGCGATCTCGCGGCGGCCGGATTGAAGGTCGCCGTGCACGGTTTCCTCGACGGGCGCGACACGCCGCCCCGGAGTGCGCTCGACTATCTCGCGCGATTCGAGAAAGACATTGCCGCCCAACGGGCGGACGGTGCATCCGGAATTCGCATCGCCACGATCGGCGGCCGCTATTACGGCATGGATCGCGACAAGCGCTGGGAACGCGTGGCGCTGGCCTATGACGCGCTCGTCGACGCCAAAGGCGAGCGTACCGACAGCGCGCGCGCCGCGATCGAGCAAGGCTACAAGCGCGGCGAGAACGACGAATTCGTCAAGCCCACCGTCATCGGCGATTACGCCGGCATGAAAGATGGCGACGGCGTCGTGATGATCAACTTCCGCGCCGACCGTGCGCGGCAGATCCTGACTGCCCTCCTCGACCTCGCCTTCGACGGCTTCGCGCGGAAGCGCACCGTGAAATTCGCCGCGGCGCTCGGCATGACCGAATATTCGGAGGCGCTCAACAAACTGATCCCGGCGCTGTTCCCGGCGCAGGCCCTCGCCAACACACTCGGCGAGCTCGTCGCCAAGCAGGGCTGGAAGCAGCTCCGTATCGCCGAGACCGAGAAATACGCGCACGTCACCTTCTTCTTCAACGGTGGCGAGGAGCGGCAATTTCCCGGCGAAGACCGCATTCTTGTGCCCTCGCCCAAGGTCGCGACCTACGACCTGAAGCCCGAAATGTCGGCGCCCGAGGTAACGGAAAAGCTCGTGGCCGCGATCGAGAGCGGCAAATTCGATTTCGTCGTCGTCAACTTCGCCAACACCGATATGGTGGGCCACACCGGCGATCTCGCGGCGGCGGTGAAAGCCGTGCGCGCGGTGGACGACGCCGTCGGCCGGGTCGAAGCGGCCGTGCGCAAGGCGGGCGGCGCCATGCTGGTTACCGCCGATCACGGCAACGCCGAGACGATGCGCGATCAGATCTCGGGCCAGGCCCACACCGCGCACACGATGAACCTCGTGCCCGTGCTGCTCTGCGGCGCCGAGCGCGCTTGGCGCGGCGCGAGCCTCGGCAACGGCAAACTCGCCGACGTGGCGCCGACGTTGTTGGAGCTGCTCGGCCTGCCGCAGCCCAAGGAAATGACCGGCCGCTCGCTGATCCAGCCAAAGAAAAAGGCGCGCGCGGCCGAGGAGCGCACCTTTGCCGCGTAAGCCGATCCTCGCGCTCTTGATCGCGTTCGCCGCCGCGGCCGCCGCGGGCGCCGGGCCGGCGTTGGCCGAGACCCGCGCCGGCGACAAGGCCGATCCCAAGAAGCTCAAAGAGGTCGAGGCGCGCATCAAGCGCGAGCGCGAGGCGGCGGCGGAGCTCGTGAAGCGTACCGCCGCCATCCAAAGCGAAATCCGCGCGCTGCGCGAGAAGCTGGTCAAGGGCGCCGCCGCCACGCAGTCGCGCGAGACCACGCTGACGCGCCAGGAATCCGAACTCCGCATGCTCGAGGCACGCGAAAAGGCGGCGTCCGCCGATTTCCAGCGCCGTCAGCAGCAGCTCGCCGAGATCCTGGCAGCGCTGCAGCGCCTCTCGCTGCGGCCGCCGGTGACGCTCGCCAGCCGCTCCGACGACGCCAACGACGCCGTGCGCACGGCCTTGGTGCTACGAAGCCTCGTGCCCGAATTGGAGCGCCGCGCCGACCGCCTGAAGCAGGAAATCGCCGCCTATACCCGGCTCAAGGAGGCGATCAAGGCCAGGCGCGGCAACGTCGCCGATGCCGACAGCGCGCTCGGCCGCGAGCGCCAGGCGCTCGTCTCCCTGCTCGACCAGAAACAGGCGCTGCTGCGCGAAACCGAGGAGGAGCAGGCCGCGAGCAAGGCGCGCCTCGAGGCGTTAACCCAGGAAGCGCAAGACATCCGCGACCTCCTGGCCAAGCTCCGCCAGGACAAGGCCAAGCCCGACGCCCCGCGCACCGCGGCGCTGACCGAGCCGGGCAAGGGCAAAATCCGCTCCTTCGCCGCCTTCAAAGGCAAATTAACCCTTCCGGCCGCCGGCACGGTTGCGCCGCGGTTCGGCTCCGAGGACAAATTCGGCGAGTTCAACAAAGGCCTCGTGATCGCCGCCCGCCCCGGCGCCCAGGCCGTGGCGCCCTTCGACGGCCAGGTTGTGTTCGCGGGACCGTTCCGCGGTTATGGCCGTATATTGATCATCGAACACCGCGACGGGTATCATAGCCTCATCGTCGGGCTTGCCCGCATCGACGCCAGCGTCAAGCAATGGGTACTGGCCGGAGAGCCGGTCGGCATTGTCGGCGAGCACGACTCTCAGGGCGCGCAGCTTTACGTTGAAATTCGCTGGAACGGCCGGCCGATCGATCCGGCCCACTGGTTTCTTCCCCGTCAATCCTAGGGTATTCGCATGAAGCGCTTCGCAGTCTTCGCCTCCATCGCAGCCACCGCCCTGCTCCTGTCCGGCCCGGCGGTCACCGAGAAATCGAGCGACACCTACCGCCAGCTTGATCTCTTCGGCGCCGTCTTCGAGCGCGTGCGCTCGAGTTATGTCGACAAGGTCACCGACAAGAAGCTGATCGAGTCGGCGATCAACGGCATGCTGCAGTCGCTGGATCCGCACTCCTCCTACATGGACGCCGACGCGTTCAAGGAGATGACGATCCAGACCAAGGGCGAGTTCGGCGGCCTCGGCATGGAAGTGACGCTCGACAAGGGCGTCGTCAAAGTGGTGTCGCCGATCGACGACACGCCGGCGGCCAAGGCCGGCATCCAGGCCGGCGACTACATCACCCACATCGACGGCAAGTCGGTGGTCGGCTGGAGCCTCAAGGAAGCGGTCGACAAGCTGCGCGGACCCATCGACACCAAGGTGACGATCAAGATAAAGCGCGGCGAGAAGGATCCCTTCGACGTCACGCTGTCCCGCGCCCAGATCACGGTGAAATCGGTCCGCTACCGCACCGAGGGCAATGTCGGCGTTATCCGCGTCACGAGCTTCACCGAGAACACCGACGTCGGCGTGCGCGAAGCGCTCGCGAGCTTCAAGCAGAAGCTCGGCGACAAGTGGGTGGGCGTCGTGCTCGACCTCCGCAACAATCCGGGCGGCCTGCTCGACCAGGCGATCGGGGTGTCCGACGAGTTCCTCGATTCCGGCGAGATCGTCTCGACCCGCGGCCGCGACGGAAAGGTGACGAGCCGCTTCAATGCCAAGAAGGGCGACGGCGCCGAAGGCAAGCCGGTCATCATCCTGGTGAACGGCGGCTCGGCCTCCGCCTCCGAGATCGTGGCCGGCGCGCTCCAGGACCACCGCCGCGCGATCGTCATGGGCACGCAGACCTTCGGCAAGGGCTCGGTGCAGACTATCGTCCCGCTCGGCAACCAGGGCGCGATGCGGCTCACCACGGCGCGCTACTTCACGCCTTCGGGCCGCTCGATCCAGGCGGTGGGCGTGACGCCCGACATCACCGTCGAGCAGGGCAAGTTCGAGGCCGCCAACAGCGGCGACACGCGCCGCGAGCGCGACTTGAAGGGCGCGCTCCAGAATCCGGACGAGGCCGACAAGAAGGACGAGAAGAAGCCGGACGACGCCACCAAGCCGGAGGCCAAGCCCGACGAGACC
>Ga0310812_10000564_pt1 | contig 13844 bp, 25 predicted proteins | sample NN3metagenome_FD_205747 | JGI IMG/M metagenome (GOLD analysis project Ga0310812, IMG submission 205747) | Soil microbial communities from experimental microcosm in Duke University, North Carolina, United States - NN3 | ecosystem: Engineered > Artificial ecosystem > Soil microcosm > Unclassified...
GAACGCATGGTGAGACCGACAACAGGCGATTTGTCGAGGGCAGCGCGCTTGCACTGCCCTTCGCTGATGCGACCTTCGACGTGCTGCTCAACGTCGAGGCATCCAACGATTATGGCGATCGCGAACGGTTCTTCCGCGAGGTCGCGCGCGTCCTGAAGCCGGATGGCATCTTCCTGTATGCGGACAGCTTTCGTAGCGCGCACGTGGAGAGAGTGCATCGCCAGCTTTCCGAAGCTGGTTTCGCGGCCGAGTTCGACGACATCACCCGCAATGTGCTCGAAGCCTGCCGGCTTGATACTCCGCGGCGCAGGACGGTCCTGCGTCGCCATGCCCCGCTTGCGGGGCGGCTCCTGCTCCGGAGGCAGCTCGGCAATTATGCGGGTCTGACCGGCAGCCGCAAATATCGAGCATTCGCCGAGGGACGGCGAAGCTACCTCATGTCGGTGGCCATTCCTGGATGAATCGTCCGGCAATCACGCTGGTCGTGGCTCGAGCGCGGAACGGCGTGATCGGGCGCGGCGGCAAGCTCCCATGGCACATCCCGGCCGACCTCAAGCGCTTCAAGGCGCTCACCATGGGAACGGCGATGATCATGGGCCGGCGCACCTTTGAGAGTTTGCCGAGACAGTTGCCCGGACGGCGGCACATCGTGCTTACTCGCGATCGCAATTGGCACGCCGACGGTGCCGAGGTCGCTCACAGTGTCGATGATGCCCTCGCTCTCGCTGGCGGCGAGCCGGTCTCGATAATTGGTGGCGCGGAAATCTTCGCCTTGTTTCTGCCGATCGCCGACCGGCTAGAACTCACCGAAATCGCGGAAGATGTAACGGGCGATACCGTGATGCCCGATCCTCGGAACTCAACGGACTGGCGTGAGACCGGACGCGAAGGGCATCCAGCGGAAGGAGGCGCGCCCGGGTTCGTCTTTGTCAGCCTCGAGCGAGATTAGCCGCCGTTCGCGCCGCTCAACGAGACAGGATCAGCGCGCATCTGGCGCTTGTCCATCGTCTCTTTGGCATTGATCTCGCCCTGCTCCCAGTCGGACTTCTTCATGCAAATGCGCCTGGGGATGACGGATCCGACGAATTGCTCCCGCTTGCAGACGATCTTGTCGCCGTCATCCTTTTTGGCGGCGTCTTTGGGTTCGTCGGCCCAAGCGGTTGCCGAGATGAGGACGGACGCGGCCGCCAGTGCCATCAACGCGCGCATCGATTTCTCCCTCTACTCGATCGATCACTGATGATCGGGAAAGTCCCTGTCAACAAGGGCTTGTCGACAAACGTCAATGCGGAGCCGTCGGATTGGTGGCGAAAGCCCGGTACCTCTTGATCTGTCCTGCCAAAACCTGGTCGACATCGAGAGCGAGCCTGTCAGCGCCGCCATTGTAGAAACCGGAAGCCCGGTAATCGAGAATGAGCTGAGCGCCTCCCGCGATCGTCTTGACCTGCACGTCCATCACGCCCGACGTCGCTTCGTAAAGCAACGGACCCAGCGCCCCGGTGAAGACGATGCGCTTGCCTGGATCGACGAAGGTCACATGCATGTGCTCGACGCCCCCGCCCTTCGGGAACCTCTCGCAAAAACAGCCGCCGATGTTGGGAGCGATGGAGAGATTGGCGGAATCACCGCTGTAAGTATGTTCGGGATCCCACCACGCGGCCACGTTGAGGAACGCAGTCATCGCGGCGTCCGGCTTCACGACCAGATTGACGGTCTCGCTCACCTCGAAACCATTGGAGGAGGATGAAACGACCTCCGCGGATGCCGGGGTCGCCAGTCCCAAGAGCGCCAATGTCATGAGATATTTCATGCACTCCTCCCAAACCGGAGGATGCCCAGCTTATTCCGTGGCGTCCAGAACCGCGTCGATCTGCGCAGCGACCTCGTCGACCGACTCCATCCCATCCACCCGGCGAACCAGCCCGCGGCTTTCGTAATAAGGCAGGATCGGCGCCGTCTTGGCGCGATATTCCGCCATGCGCCTTCGAACGGTTTGCTCATTGTCGTCGGGCCGCCGCACGAACTCCGTCGAACCGCAAACGTCGCAAACTCCGGCAACGTTGGTCGGCTTGAACCGGTCGTGATAGCCGGTGCCGCACTTGGCGCAGCTGAAGCGGCCGGTGATGCGATCGACGAGGGCGTCTTCGTCCACGACAAGCTCGATGACATAGTCGAGCTTCCGACCGCGTTCCGAAAGCAGCAGATCGAGCGCTTCGGCTTGTGCCTGAGTGCGCGGATAGCCGTCGAAAATCGCGCCTTTGGCCTGCGCCGAATCGAGTCTTTCACCGATCAAGGCAGTAACGATTTCGTCGCTGACCAGTTCGCCCGCGTCCATGATCGCCTTGACCTTGTCGCCGATCGGAGAGCCGCTGGCCCGAGCTTCGCGCAGCATATCGCCCGTCGAAAGCTGGATCATGCCGCGCTGCGCCTGAAGGCGTGCGGCTTGCGTGCCCTTGCCGGCCCCCGGGGGGCCAAGAAGAATGATGTTCATCATGCCCCGGCTCCCCTCCAGGCCCGACTAACGCCGGCGCGGCGTGGTCTTGAGCTTCGCCTTCTTGATCAAGTCGCCATATTGGTGCGCGATCAGGTGACTCTGGATCTGGCTTACCGTATCCATCGTCACGTTGACGACAATCAACAGGCTGGTCCCGCCGAGCCGAAAATTCAGGCCGGCCTGGGCCGACAGGAATTCGGGAATCAGGCAGATCACGACGAGATAGGTCGCGCCGACAACCGTGATCCGGTTGAGGAGATAATCGAAATATTCCTCGGTCGCCTTGCCCGGGCGGATGCCGGGGATGAAGCCACCGTGCCGCTTCAGATTGTCAGCGGTTTCCTCGCTGTTGAACTGCACCGCCGTGTAGAAGAAGCAGAAGAAGGCAATCAGCAGGCCGTACAGCACCATATAGGCAGTCGAGCCGTGCTGCAGATAAGTGCTGATCGTGATCAGCCAGTCGCCGGACCCGCCTTCCGTAGTGCGTGATCCCGCCCATTGAAGCACGGTAAGCGGCATCAGCAGCAGCGACGACGCGAAGATCGGCGGGATGACGCCCGATGTATTGAGCTTGATCGGCAGGTGCGACCTTTCCTGCTGCATGCCGCGCGCGGTCTGTCGCTTCGGATATTGGATCAGGACCCGGCGCTGGGCCCGCTCCATGAAACAGATGCCAAGGATCAGGACGATCGTGAGCACGATAATGCCGATGACGACGACGGGATTGAGCGTGCCCGTGCGGCCGCCTTCGAGCAATTGCCCGACCGCCTGCGGCAAGCGAGCGACGATGCCCGCCATGATGATCAGGGACACTCCGTTGCCGATACCGCGGCTCGTGATCTGCTCGCCGATCCACATCAGGAACAGCGTCCCGCCGACCAGCGAAACGGTTCCTGCGATATCGAACAGGAGGCCCGGCATCACGACCGCCTGGATACCCTGCTTCACGGACTGGGATTCCAGCCCGCGCACGGCGAGGTAGCCCTGCACGAGGGTGATCATCAGCGTCAGATAGCGAGTATATTGGTTGAGCTTCTTCCGCCCCGTCTCGCCTTCCTTGCGGAGCTGTTGCCAAGGCCCATACAGCGTGGCGCCCAGCTGCACGACGATCGACGCCGTGATGTAGGGCATGACGCCGAGAGCGATGATGCTCATGCGCGACAAAGCGCCGCCCGAGAAGGTGTTGAAGACGTCGAGGATACCGCCGCTCTGCGTCTCGTAGAGCTGGGCCATCGCCGCCGGATCGATGCCCGGGATCGGAACGAATGAAAGCAGCCGGAAGAGGATCAACGCGCCAAGCGTGAACCACAGCCGTTTCTTGAGCTCGGTCGCCTTCGAGAAGTTCGCAAGCGTGATACTGGAGGCGAGTTGTTCGGCTGCAGATGCCATTCGATGGAATTCCTCTAAACGCTAGCGCTCATATAAGCCGCGTTATCGTCTTTGCGAGGATCAGGCTTCGGCCTTCGCAGCGGCCTTGCGCGAACCCTTCTTCGCAGCGGCGAGTTCGGCCGGATTCTTGCGCTCGATCAGCTCGACCGAACCGCCCGCCTTTTCGACCGCCTCGCGGGCGCCCTTCGACACGCCGGCGACCTTGAACGCCAGCTTGGCCTTGAGCTCGCCCTTGCCAAGCAGGCGGACGCCGTCCTTTCCGCCACGAGCCAGGCCGGCGGTCTTCAGCGCATCATGGTCGAGCGTGCCCTTGGCCTCGAGCTTGCCGGCGTCGATCGCCTTCTGGACCGCACCGATGTTCACTTCGGCATAGTCGCGGGCGAAGATGTTGTTGAAGCCGCGCTTCGGCAGCCGCATGTGGAGCGGCATCTGACCGCCCTCGAAGCCGGCAATCGAAACACCCGAGCGCGACTTGGCGCCCTTCTGTCCGCGCCCGGCGGTCTTGCCGAGGCCCGAGCCGATTCCGCGGCCGACCCGGACGCGGCCCTGGCGCGCGCCCTTGTTATCCCTGAGTTCGTTGAGTTTCATTTCGTTGCACTCGCTTTCGCTTTTGTCGCGCGGTTCCCCGGTGAAGGCCGGGGCCTGGTCCTAAAATCAGGCGCCTTCCTCGACCGTCACGAGGTGCTGGACCTTCTTGACCTGGCCGAGGACCTCGGGGGTTGCTTCGACTTCAACAGCCTTGTGCAGCTTGTTGAGGCCAAGTCCCACGAGCGTCGCCCGCTGCGTCTTGTCACGACGGATCGGCGACCCGGTCTGCGTGATTTTGATCTTTGCCATGATGAATTACTCCGCGATCGCTTCGGCCTGGGCCTCGGCTTCAGCGGCGTTGGCGCCGCCTCGTCCGAGCAGGTCGGCGACCTTCTTGCCGCGGCGCTGGGCGACCGAGCGGGGGCTCGTCTGCTCCTTCAGCGCCTCGAAGGTCGCGCGGATCATGTTGTACGGGTTGGACGTGCCGACCGACTTGGTCACCACATCGGCAACTCCGAGGCTCTCGAAGATCGCGCGCATCGGACCGCCGGCGATGATGCCCGTTCCGGCCGGAGCCGTGCGGATCGTCACACGGCCCGCGCCGAAATGGCCGAGGCCGTCGTGATGAAGCGTGCGGCCGTCGCGCAGCGGAACGCGGATCATCGCCTTCTTCGCTGCCGCGGTGGCCTTGCTGATCGCCTCCGGAACTTCGCGCGCCTTGCCATGGCCGAAGCCGGCGCGGCCCTTGCCGTCACCGACGACCACGAGCGCCGCGAAGCCGAAGCGCTTGCCGCCCTTCACCGTCTTCGAGACGCGGTTGATGTGAACGAGCTTCTCGATCAGCTCCTCGCCGCCTTCCTCGTCGTCCCGGCGTCCGCGGCGATCGTCTCGACGTCCGCCCCGCCCACGACCGCCACCATCACGGCCACGGCCGCCACGCGGTCCGCGGCCACGAGGCGCGTGCTGCTGGGGCTGCTGTTCCTCGGCCTGGGCCGGAGCGGCTTCGGCAACCGCGGGCGCCTCCACCGTTTCGGTGTTGGCTTCGTTGGTCTGCTGGTTCTCGTCTTGCATTCTTAGAACTCCAGTCCGCCTTCGCGGGCAGCGTCGGCGAGGGCCTTCACCCGGCCATGGAACAGGAAGCCGCCACGGTCGAAGACGACCCGCGATATGCCGGCCTTCCTGGCGCGCTCGGCAAGAGCCTTGCCGACCGCAGCCGCGCTATCGCGCGTCGCGCCGGTCTTGACCTTGAGATCCTTGTCGAGGCTCGAGGCAGCCGCCAGCGTCTTGCCGGCGGTGTCGTCGATGACCTGCGCGTAGATGTGGCGGCCCGAACGATGGACCGACAGCCGCGGCTTGCCGGACGCACGAGCACGAAGCGCACTGCGCACGCGACGGCGGCGGCGATCGAAGAGGGAGAGTTTCGCCATGGCTTACTTCTTCTTGCCTTCTTTGCGGAAGATGTACTCGCCGCGATACTTGATGCCCTTGCCCTTGTACGGCTCCGGCTTGCGCCAGCGACGGATTTCGGCCGCGACCTGGCCGACCTTCTGCTTGTCGATGCCGCTGATTTCGACCGTGTTCTGGTCGGGAGTCTTGACCTCGACACCTTCCGGCACCGGGAAGTTCACGTCGTGGCTGTACCCCAGCTGCAGCCGCAGGTTCTTGCCCTGGGCCTGAGCGCGATAGCCGACTCCGGTGATTTCCAGCACCTTGGTGAAGCCCTCCGTCACTCCCGTGACGAGGTTCTGCACGTTGGTGCGGGTCATTCCCCATGCCGCGCGGTTGCGCTGCGCCTCGGTGAGCGGGGTCAGGCGGATCTCGCCCTCGCCGACCTCATATTTCACGAGATCGTCGAGCATCTGCATCGACAGCGTGCCCTTCGGGCCCTTCACGGTGAGGGTCTGGCCCTCGACCGTGGCGGTGACGCCTGAGGGCATCGGAATCGGTCTTTTGCCAATGCGGGACATCAGAACACCTCCGCCAGCACTTCGCCGCCGACATTCTGTTCGCGCGCTTCAGCGTCCGAGAGCACTCCGCGCGGAGTCGACACGATGATGGTGCCAAGACCGTTGCGGATGCGCGGAAGCTCGCGCGCCGCGGAATAGACGCGGCGGCCGGGCTTGGACACGCGGGCCAGATGCTGGATCGCCGGCTGGCCTTCAAAATATTTGAGCTCGATGCGCAGGCCCTTCTGCCCGGCAAGCTCCTCCTCGGCATAGCCGCGGATATAGCCTTCGCGCTGGAGCACATCGAGAACCCGAACGCGCAGCATCGACGCCGGAGTCAGGATCGAATCCTTCCGGGCCTGCTGGCCGTTGCGGATGCGGGTGAGCATGTCACCCAGAGGATCGGTCATCGCCATCCGTACAATCCCTTACCAGCTTGACTTGATGACGCCGGGGATCAGGCCCTTGTTGGCCAGTTCCCGCAGCATGATCCGCGACAAGCGGAATTTGCGATAATATCCACGCGAACGGCCGGTCAGCTCGCAGCGGTTGCGAATCCGCGTGGGATTCCCGTTGCGCGGTAATTCGGCCATCTTCAGACGCGCGATCAGGCGCTCGGTCTCGTCCTTGCTCTCGTCGTTCGCGATCGCCTTCAGCTTCGCGTACTTCGCAGCATTCTTCTGGACGAGCTTCCTGCGCCGCTCGTTCTTGTTGATCGAACTCAGTTTCGCCATGACTTAAGTTCTTCTCCTTAAGAAGCAGCCCGCTTACGCGGCCTGCTTCTGCTCCTCTGCCGGGAAGGGGAAATTGAACAGGCGCAGCAGCTCGCGCGCCTCCTCGTCCGTCTTCGCGGTGGTTGTTACGATGATGTCCATGCCCCGGACCTTGTCGATCTGGTCGTAGTTGATCTCGGGGAAAATGATCTGTTCCTTGAGGCCGAGCGCATAATTGCCGCGGCCGTCGAAAGACTTCGGATTGAGGCCACGGAAATCGCGGACACGCGGAAGCGCGATGGTGACGAGGCGATCGAGAAACTCGAACATGCGGTCGCGACGAAGCGTGACCTTGCACCCGATCGGCATGCCTTCGCGCAGCTTGAACTGAGCGATCGACTTCTTCGCCTTCGTGATCACCGGCTTCTGGCCAGCGATCTGCTGCATCTCCGCGGCAGCCGCCTCGACGCGCTTCTTGTCCTGGGTCGCCTCGCCGACGCCCATGTTGATCACGATCTTCTCAAGGCGCGGGACTTCGAGCCGATTCTTGTAACCGAACTTTTCCGTCATCGCCTTGACGATGCGATCCTCATAGTCGGCCTTCAGGCGCGGCTTGTAGTCCGCCGGCTTCTTCGACGGATTCTCGGCCACCTTCTCGGGCTTCGGCGTTTCCGCCTCCTCGACCTTCGGCAATGCCTCGATCGCCTCGGCTTCAGCCTTCTCGGCCTCGCCTACCAGCTCGACCTGCTCGGCCGCAGGCTCTTGCGCCTCTTCGACCTTTTTATCTTCGTCAGCCATGGATCAGCTCTCCAGACTTGACCGCAACGCGGACCTTCTTCCCATCGCGGTCTTCGAAGCGGACGCGCGTCGGCGCTCCGGTCTTCGGGTCAGCGATCGCGACCTTGGAAATGTGCAGCGGCGCTTCCTTGCGCTCGATGCCGCCCTGCGGGTTGACCTGCGACGGCTTGCGATGACGCGCGTGGACGTTGACGCCCGACACGATCACCTTGCCGTCCTTCGGCATCGCCTTGACGACCTCACCGGTGCGTCCCTTGTCCTTGCCGGACAGGACCACGACCTTGTCGCCCTTCTTGATCCTCTGGGCGGCCATCACAGCACCTCCGGAGCGAGCGAAATGATCTTCATGTGCTTCCTTGCGCGGAGCTCACGCACGACCGGGCCGAAGATACGGGTGCCGATCGGCTCCTCGTTCTTGTTGACGAGCACGGCGGCGTTGGAATCGAAGCGGATCACCGAACCGTCGGGACGGCGGATGTCCTTGGCGGTGCGAACGATCACCGCGCGGTGAACGTCGCCCTTCTTAACGCGGCCGCGCGGCGCAGCTTCCTTTACGGAAACGACGATGATGTCGCCGACGCCCGCGGTGCGGCGCTTGGACCCGCCCAGCACCTTGATGCACTGGACGCGCTTCGCTCCGCTGTTGTCCGCTACGTCCAGGTTGGACTGCATCTGGATCATTGTTCGACCCTTATCCTCTCAAATACTGCTCAGGCGTCCGCGTCGGCGACGTCTTCGGCCTTGGCCTTTTTCGTCGACTTCTTGGCGGGCTTCTTCTCGGCCTTTTCCTCGGCCGGCTTTGCGGGCTCGGCCTCGGGTGCGGCCACGATCTCGGGCTCGGCGATCTCGACCACGGCAGCCTTGGCGGCGCCGATGCGGTCGATGACCTCCCAGGTCTTCAGCTTCGAAATCGGTGCGCGCTCTTCGATGCGCACCTGCTCGCCCAGCTTGAAGGCATTGGCCTCGTCATGGGCATGATACTTCTTCGAAAGCTTGATGATCTTGCCGTACAGCGGGTGCTTCACCCGCCGCTCGACGCGGACCACGACCGTCTTGTCGGCCTTGTCTGACACCACGGTGCCGGTGAGGACGCGCTTTGGCATTCCTATAGTCTCCTCAACCCTGCGCCGGAGCGTTGGCGCGGGCGCGCTGGTTCTGGATCGTCCGGATGCGCGCGATGGTGCGGCGCACCTCGCGAACTCGCGACGGCTTCTCGAGCTGGTTGGTCGCCGCCTGGAAGCGCAGGTTGAACTGCTCGCGCTTCAGGTCGCCAAGCTGCTGCTGCAGCTGATCGTCGGTCTTGACCGTGAGATTTTCCTTCCCGGCCATCTTATTTTTCCTCCTCAACCAGGGTTTCGCCCAGGCGGGCGACGACCTTGGTTTTGATCGGTAGCTTTTCGGCCGCACGTTCGAACGCCGTCTTGGCGAGCGAACCGGACACGCCGTCGAGCTCGAACAGGATCCTGCCCGGCTTCACTCGGGCGACCCAGAATTCCGGCGAGCCCTTGCCCGAGCCCATGCGGACTTCGGCGGGCTTGGAGCTGACCGGAACGTCCGGGAACACGCGGATCCACAAGCGACCCGAGCGCTTGATGTGGCGCGTGATCGCGCGGCGGGCCGCCTCGATCTGGCGCGCGGTGATCCGCTCCGGCTCCATGGCCTTCAGGCCGAAGGCTCCGAAGTTGAGCTCGGTCCCACCCTTGGCATTGCCGTGGATGCGGCCTTTGAAGGCCTTGCGGAACTTGGTGCGCTTGGGTTGCAGCATCTCTTACTTTCCTTCGCGCTTACCGGTTGCCGCGCTCTTCGCGCGCCGGACGGACGCCGGAGGTTTGCGCCTCCATCATCAGCCGGTCCTGGGCGAGCGGATCGTGGGCGAAAATCTCGCCCTTGAAGACCCACACCTTCACCCCGCACACGCCGTAAGCGGTGTGCGCCTCGGCCTCGGCATAATCGACATTGCCGCGAAGCGTGTGCAGCGGAACCCGGCCCTCGCGGTACCATTCGGTACGGGCGATCTCGGCTCCGCCGAGACGGCCGGCGCAGGTGATGCGGATGCCCTCGGCACCGAGACGCAGCGCCGACTGAACCGCGCGCTTCATGGCGCGGCGGAAGGCGATGCGGCGTTCGAGCTGGTCGGCGACGCCCTGGGCGACGAGCTTCGCGTCGATCTCGGGCTTGCGGATCTCGACAATGTTGAGGCTCACTTCGGACTCGGTCATCGTCTGCAGCTCTTTCTTGAGCTTCTCGATGTCCGAACCCTTCTTGCCGATGATCACGCCCGGGCGCGCAGCATAGATGCTGACGCGGCAGATCTTCGCCGGACGCTCGATCACGACCTTGGAGATCGCGGCCTGCGGAACCTTCTGCAGGATGTAGCGGCGGATCTTTAGGTCCTCGAGGAGCAGGCGGCCGTAATCCTGGCCTTCCGCGAACCAGCGGCTGTCCCAGGTCCGGTTGATCTGCAGGCGAAGCCCGACAGGAGAGGATTTCTGACCCATTACGCTTCTTCCTGCTCGCGAACGACGACCCGGAGGCGGCTGAACGGCTTGACGATCCGGCTGGAACGGCCGCGCGCACGCGTCATGAACCGCTTCATCGAGATCGACTTGCCGACGCTCGCCTCGGCAACGACCAGAGCGTCGACGTCGAGGTTGTGGTTGTTTTCCGCATTGGCGACTGCCGACGCGAGTACCTTGCGCACGTCGTCGGCCATCGCCTTCGGAGAGAATTTCAGGATGCTCAGCGCCTCCTCGACCTTCCGGCCGCGGATCATCTGGGCGACGAGGTTGAGCTTGCGGGCTGAACCACGAATGGTGTTGCCGATCGCCAGCGCTTCCTTGTCGCCGACCTTGCGCGGTGCTGCTTGCTTGCCCATCAGCGCTTGCCCTTCTTGTCCGAGGCGTGGCCGTGGAAGGTGCGGGTCGGAGCGAACTCACCAAGCTTCATGCCGACCATGTCCTCGTTGACCGACACCGGCACGAACTTGCGGCCGTTGTAGACATTGAAGGTGAGGCCGACGAACTGCGGCAGGATCGTCGAGCGGCGCGACCAGGTCTTGATCGGCGCTCGGCCGCCTTTGTCCTGCGCAGCTTCCGCCTTCTTCAGCAGCGAAAGCTCGACGAACGGACCTTTCCAGATGGAACGGGCCATGACTTAACCCTTCTTCTTCGCGTGACGCGACCGAATGATGAACTTGTCGGTCGACTTGTTGTGACGGGTGCGGGCACCCTTGGTCGGCTTGCCCCACGGAGTGACCGGATGACGGCCGCCCGAGGTCCGGCCTTCACCACCACCGTGCGGGTGGTCGACCGGGTTCTTGGCGACGCCGCGGGTCAGCGGACGCTTGCCCATCCAACGGGTGCGGCCGGCCTTTGCCAGGGTCTGGTTCGCATTGTCGGGGTTCGACACCGCGCCGACGGTCGCCATACAGTCCGAGCGGATGTAGCGCTGCTCGCCTGAATTCAGCCTGACGATGACCATTCCGCGATCGCGGCCGACGACCTGCACATAGGTTCCGGCGGCGCGGGCGATCTGGCCACCCTTGCCGGGCTTCAGCTCGACATTGTGGACGATGGTGCCGATCGGCATCTGTCCGATCTCCATCGCATTGCCGGGCTTCACGTCGACTTTCTTGCCGGCGACGACCTTGTCGCCGGGGCCGAGACGCTGCGGAGCGAGGATATAGGCCTGCTCACCGCCCTCGTAGGTGACAAGCGCGATGAAAGCCGACCGGTTCGGGTCATATTCAAGCCGTTCGACGGTCGCCGGAACGTCCCACGTGCGGCGCTTGAAATCGACCACGCGATAGCGCTGCTTGTGACCGCCGCCGATACCGCGCGAGGTCACATGACCCTTGTTGTTGCGGCCACCGGTCTTGGTCTTGCCTTCGGTCAGCTTCTTGACCGGCTTGCCCTTCCAGAGGTTGGCGCGGTCGACCAGGATCAGCCCGCGCCGGGCCGGCGAGGTCGGCTTATATTGCTTGAGTGCCATTAGCCCGCGATCCCTTGAGTAATGTCGATCGGCTGCTCGCCTTCCGCGAGGCGGACGATCGCCTTCTTCACGTCCGAGCGCTGGTAAGGCTTGCCCTTCCACCGCTTCGTCTTGCCCTTGGTGACGAGTGTGTTGACGCTCGCGACCTTGCGGTTGAACAGCGCCTCGACCGCGGCCTTGATCTCAGGCTTGGTCGCGCTGGCGGCGACGCGGAACACCACCGAGTTGGTTTCCGACAGCATGGTCGACTTCTCGGTGATGTGCGGAGCCAGCACGATGTCGTAATGGCGCGCGTCGGGCGCCGCTTGCTTCTTAGCCATTGAACCGGGCCTCCAGCTTTTCGACTGCGGCCCGGGTCAGGACCAAAGTCTCATGGCGCATGATGTCGTAGACGTTGACGCCCACCGCCGGCATCAGGTTGATGCTCTGCAGGTTCGACGAGGCGCGGGCGAAACCGACGTTCAGCGCGTCACCGTCGATCACCAGCGCCGTCTTGCCGAAACCGAGACCGCTGAGCTTCGCCTTCAATTCCTTGGTCTTGCCGTCTTTGACGTCGAGATTGTCGACCACGATCAGCTGACCGCCGAGCGCCTTCGATGACAGCGCCATCTTCAGGCCGAGCGCGCGAACCTTCTTGTTGAGGCTCGACGTGAACACTCGAGCGCGCGGACCGTGGGCCTTGCCGCCGCCGATGAAGATCGGAGCGCGGCGATCGCCGTGGCGGGCAGTACCGCCGCCCTTCTGGCGGCCGAACTTCTTGCCGGTGCGCGCGACGTCGCTGCGCTCGCGAGCCGCACGCGCCGGAGCGCGACGGTTGACGAGCTGCCAGGTGACGACACGGTGGAGGATGTCGGCCCGCGGTTCGACACCGAAAATGTCGTCCTTCAGCTCAATGTCCCCGCCCTTGCCGGTATCGAGGGTCTGTACCTTGACCTTCATGGCTTATTCCTTGCTCTCGTCGGCATCGCCGTCGCCCTTGGGCTTCGACTCTTCCGCCGGAGTTTCCGTTGATTCCTCGGCAGCGGCCGCGGCCTCGGCTTCCGCCTCGGCGGCAGCGCCGGCTTCCTGCTCGGCCGCGATCGCCGCGACTTCCTCGTCGCTCGGGAGCGCCGGGATCTCGTGGACCGCTGCATCATCGACCAGCCCAGCCTCGGGAACATGGACCTCGTCCTGCTTCATCTCCTCGACGATGCCCGCCGGGTACGGCGCGCCATCGGGACGGGGAAGCTTGATCGCGTCGCTGACGGTCAGCCAGGCGCCCTTGTGGCCCGGGACCGAGCCCTTGATGAAAAGAAGACCGCGGATCGGGTCCGTGCGGACGATCTCGAGGTTCTGCTGCGTGCGATTGCGGGCACCCATGTGGCCGGCCATCTTCTTGTTCTTGAAGACGCGACCCGGATCCTGCCGGTTGCCGGTCGAACCGTGCGAGCGGTGCGAAACCGAAACGCCGTGGGTCGCGCGCAGACCGCCGAAGCCCCAGCGCTTCATCGCACCGGCAAAGCCCTTGCCCTGCGTCACGCCGGAGACGTCCACCATCTGGCCCGGAACGAAATGGTCCGCGCTGATGTGCGCGCCAACGTCGAGCAGAGCATCTTCATCGACGCGGAATTCGACCACTCTTGCCTTGGGCTCGACCTCGGCCTTGCCGAAGGCAACGCGCTGCGGCTTGGCGACATTCTTCGCCTTGGCCTTGCCGGCGCCAAGCTGGACGGCGGTATAGCCGTCTTTGTCCATTTCGCGACGGCCGATGACCTGCACGTCGTCCAGTTGCAGAACGGTAACCGGCACATGCCGACCGTCCGCCTGGAACAGGCGGGTCATTCCGACCTTCTTTGCGATCACGCCGGTGCGCATGATCAAACTCCTCCACAGAGGCACACGAGGACCATCCCCGGGTGCGTGACGGGCCCAATCGAAGCGCTGCTTCGACAGGAACCCTGCCCATCCAAATGTTTGCGTGCCCCGCCTGGGCTAGTGCTCCATCAA